>JAESFT010000580.1_pt1 | contig 19185 bp, 9 predicted proteins | sample 9269451 | NCBI WGS metagenome assembly JAESFT01 (sample SAMN14502557, study PRJNA617106) | algae metagenome | isolation source: Scytonema hyalinum WJT4-NPBG1 and co-occurring heterotrophs from well... | place: USA: Mojave Desert, Joshua Tree National Park, California | collected 2006-05-25
GCTTCTTGCCGAGCAGACCACCCTTCTTGTTCTGCTCCTCGATGAGCATCAGCATGACGTCCTTCAGCGTCGTCTCGCTGATCGCCATCGTGCCGGACAGAGAGTGCAGAACGCCGACCTTGATGGTCTCCTGCGCATGCGCCGTTCCCATCACAGCGCCGGAAACCAGCGCGGCGGAGGCCAGCGCCATCAGGTGTCTACGGGTCACATTCAACATCGACATAGGTCCTCTCCCTTGGCTGCCCTGTTTCAGGTGCAGCGCCGGAGCACTACGCAAGAACCGTGCCAGCCGCGCTCGTGCCTCTGCTGTCTGAGCGCCGACGATTTGAGGTGGATCATGACAGGAACGCAATCATGCGCAATTTGCCTGAAAATGCGGCACAGGCTTAAGAATAAGGCTGCAACGAAATTGCAGATGGGACAACGGAACAGCCCCATTGAACGAAAAATGGGCTGACGCAGGTTCAGCCCATTCTCCCAGTGATCAAATTGCAGGCGGGGTTATGCGAGCGCCGTTTGGCGTGCCCGCTCGTAGACCTCCTGATAGCGAGAGGCCGATCGATCCCATCCGTGCGGCCGCTGCATCGCCGCCCTGCGCATCGCCGTGAGGCGCGGACGTGAGCGGAAAGCTTCAAGGCCGCGCTTGATGGCATCCTTGAAGCGGTTGAGCGAAGGCTCGCCGAACAGGAAGCCGTTGACGCCGTCCTCGATGGTATCGGCAAGTCCGCCGGTCTTGTGCGCGATCGGCAGAGAGCCGAAGCGCTGCGCATACATCTGGCTCAGACCGCAGGGCTCGAAGCGCGAAGGCATGAGCAGGAAGTCGCTGCCCGCATACATGCGTCGCGCATCTCCTTCGTCGTAGCCGATCTTCACCCCGACGGAGCCGGGATGCCGCTTTGCGAGCGCCTGAAGCTCAGCCTCGAAGCGCGGCTCGCCCTGACCGATGACGGCAATCTGCCCGCCCTGCGACACGATGGTCTCGGCCGCCGAGATGGCAAGGTCGACACCCTTCTGGTGGACGAGGCGCGAGACGACTGCAAAGAGCGGTCCGCTCGAGAGGGCAAGTCCGAAATTCTCGCGCACGTTGTTGGCGTTAGCGCGTTTGCCCCGGCAATTCTCGGCCGAGAAGGGACTCACCAGATACGGATCCTTGCTCGGATCCCAGCTTTCGTCGATGCCGTTGATGATGCCGTCCAGCCGCCCCTGCTCAGCGCAGGTCCGCAGCAACCCGTCGAGACCGCAGCCGAATTCCGGCCGCGTGATCTCCTGGGCATAGGTCGCGCTGACTGTCGTGATGTGGGACGAGTAGTAGATGCCCGCCTTCAGGAAGGACAGTTTGCCGTAGAACTCGACGCCGTTGATCTGAAAGGCCGCATCGGGAATGCCGAGATGCGACAGGCGGCTACGGTCGAAATTGCCCTGGTAGGCTAGGTTATGAATGGTCAAGATCGTCGGGATGTGCTGCCCGCGCCAAGCGAGATAAGCCGAGGCAAGGCCCGATGGCCAATCGTTGAGATGGAGGAGATCGGCGCGCCACAGATGATCGCCATTGCCGCAGGCGATGTCGGCGGCCGCAAGGCCCAGACGCGCGAAGCGGATGTCGTTGTCGCTCCAGTCCACGCCGAAGCTGTCGACATAGGGCGATCCGTCGCGATCGTAGAGTTCCGGGCAGAGCAGGACGTAGACCGTCAGGCCATCCTGCGTCGTGCCACGTCCCAGGCCGCAGGCCGGAATCCCGTAGGATGCCGGAAGGCGCGCGATTTCCTCCACCGGTCCGATCTGCGACAGAACCTGGCGGTATCCTGGAATCAGAATGCGCACGTCATAATGGTGGCGCAGCGCACGCGGCAGAGCGGCGGACACTTCACCAAGGCCACCGGCCTTGATGTAATCGGCGATCTCGGACGTCACAAATAGGATAGACTGTCGGCGCTTGACCGAGATGGACGGCTGGACACCGCCCTGCAATTCGGCATGCGCCACCGTCGGGAAAGCCCCATGGGCTTCCAGTTGAAATGATTCCAGCATGTTCGCTCAGCGGCGCGATCCCCAGCGACCCCCCGCGCCAGAGGCAGTCGCGCATTAAACTCTCTTCCCCCCGATGCGGTTCCGAATGAATTTGAAAATATTTTCGACTAACCCGATCGGACGGGAAGAGCGTTTGCGAACCTACAGCCCTTATGTTGCAGGAATATGAGCTTGGCTGTTTTTTTATCGTCGGCTGGAACATTGGTCTAACAACCTCGTTCGCAAGTGCTTTCCTCGCTATTTCCGGAGATCCGATGCGGCGCGCTCACTCCATGCCCTTTGGGGCTGAGATTACATCCGCGGGCGTTCGCTTTGCCCTGTGGGCGCCCACAGCGCGCGAGGTGCGCCTTGTGCTTGACGATAGGGAGCTGCCCCTGAATGCGGACACCGATGGGTGGTATCGTATCGTGTCAGCGGATGCTCGCCCGGGGAGTCGCTACGGCTACAGGATCGACCGCAACCTCACCGTCCCGGATCCGGCATCCCGTTTTCAACCCGATGATGTCCATGGGCTCAGCCTTGTCGTCGATCCGCGCTCCTTTGATTGGTCGGACACCTCCTGGACAGGCCGGCCCTGGGAGGAGACCGTCCTCTATGAAGTCCATGTGGGCACGGCGACACCCGAGGGCACCTATGCGGGTCTGATGAGCAGGCTCGACAGTTTGCGCGACCTTGGCGTGACGGCGATCGAACTCATGCCGATCGGGGAGTTCCCCGGTCGGCGCAACTGGGGCTATGACGGCGTTCTGCCCTATGCGCCGGACGCCGCCTATGGAAGCCCGGAGGACCTCAAGCGCCTCGTCGAGCGCGCGCACGAGCTTGGCCTGATGGTTTTCCTCGACGTGGTGTACAATCACTTTGGCCCATCTGGAAACTATCTCCACGCCTATGCCAAGACCTTCTTCACCGAGCGCCACCCGACACCGTGGGGCGCCGGAATTAACGTGGACGGCGAAGGCAGCCGCGTGGTGCGCGACTTCTTCTTCCACAACGCACTCTACTGGCTGGAGGAATTCCACATCGACGGCCTGCGCTTCGATGCGGTCCATGCCATCATGGATGATGGAAAGCCGCACTTCATCGAGGAACTGGCGAACCGCATCCGGCAGGCGATCCCCGACCGGCATGTTCACCTTGTGCTCGAGAACGAAGCCAATCAGGCGCGCTGGCTCAATCGCGACGACAATCGAAAGCCGAAGCTCCACACGGCGCAATGGGCGGACGACATCCACAATTCCTGGCACGCTCTCCTGACGGGCGAGAACGAGGGCTATTATGAAGATTACGCGAACAAGCCGCTCGAGCATCTCGGGCGTGCGCTGGCGGAAGGCTTCGCCTATCAGGGCGATCCGTCGCCGCACAAGGACGGCGTCGTCCGCGGCGAACCCTCGGGCCATCTGCCGCCGAGTGCATTCGTGGCCTTTCTCCAGAACCACGACCAAGTCGGAAACCGCGCCTTCGGCGAGCGCCTCGCACATCTGATCCCGCCGGAGCGACTCGCGCTCGCGCAGGCGATCTTTCTGCTCTCGCCCCAGATCCCGCTCCTGTTCATGGGCGAGGAATGGGCGGCATCGAGTCCCTTCCAGTTCTTCGTCGACTTCGAGAGCGAGCCGGATCTTGCCAGGGCCGTCCGGGATGGACGGCGGGGCGAGTTCAAGCGCTTCAGGGCCTTCACGGATCCGGAGATGTCGCAGACGATTCCCGATCCCACGGATCGAACGACTTTCGAGCGATCCAGGGTCGACTGGTCGGAAACCGATCGGTCACCGCACCGGGAGGTTCTGTCGCAGACCCGTCAGCTGCTCGATCTGAGGCGAACGGAAATCGTTCCACTGCTCAAGAGCGAGTACCGCGGCTCGCATTACAAGGTGTCGCCGGACAACGCCCTCGACCTGATCTGGACCTTCGCTGACGGCTCACTGCGCCTCCTCGCCAATTTCGGCGACGCTTCCATGAATGAAATCATCGGAGACGATACCCGCGTGCTCTGGTCCAGTCCTGGGCTCGACGTGGGCCAGGAGAATCTGCAACTTCCGCCCTGGTTTGGGATCATCTTGAAAGGACGATCGGCATGAGCAAGCTGGACGCTCTCTTGGAGCGCATGGCCGCCCTTGTCGGTATATCCCCTGACTACACCGATGCTTTCGGCCAGAGCGTCGAGACGAGCCCGGCCACCCGGCAGGCGCTGCTGGCCGGACTCGGGCTCGATATCTCGTCCGAGGCGGGCGCGCAGGAGAGCCTGGCCCGGCTGGAGCGCCTCAAGAACGGACCGCTCCCGGCGGTCATCACGGTCGACGCGGAAACACCCTCGACGATCGATTTCCGCGCCTCTCCCGGGCAGCAGACATGGATCCTGATCGAGGAGGATGGTGCGGTCCACGAAGGGCGGCTCGGCAAAGGCGACCTTAGCCTGGCCCTTCCCGCCCTGCCGGCGGGCTACCATCGTTTCCGCGTAGGAGACAGGGAGACGACGGTCATTGCCGCGCCCGCCAGGTGTTGGGAGCCGGAGGCCTTGCAAGGCGAGACAAGGCTCTGGGGTGCGACGGCTCAGATCTATTCGCTGCGCTCGGAACGGGATCTCGGCATCGGCGACTATTCCGACGTGGGTCTCTTTGCCGAGGACGTCGGTCGCCTTGGAGGTGCCTTCCTCGGCCTCAGCCCGGTCCATGCACTCTTCGCATCCGATCGCTCCAAGATATCGCCCTATTCCCCGTCCTCGCGCCTGTTTCTCGAACCCCTCTATATCGATCCGGCACGCGTCGAAGGTTTTGCGGAGAGCGGCGCTCGAGGGCTCCTCGACGATCCGGACGTGCAGGCGCGCCTCGCACGGCTCCGGAGCGCCCAGCTCATCGATTATGCCGAGGTCTGGGCGGTCAAGCGCCCGCTTCTCGACGCCCTCTGGAGACGTTTCCAGGGCTCGGTCGAGCACTCCGCCTTCGAGGCGTTCCGGCGTGCAGGCGGCGAAGCCCTGGAGGCGCACGCCACCTTCGAGGCGCTTTTCGAGCATCTCCGGGAGCAGGGCCGGTTCTGGGTCGGCGAATGGCCGGAGGAGTATCGCTCCGTCCATTCCGTAGCGGTCAGGCGCTTCCGCCTGGACCATGCCGAACGCGTGACCTTCCATGCCTGGCTGCAATGGCTGGCCGACACCCAGCTCGGTCAGGCGGCGGAGCGGGCCCGTGCCGCAGGCCTGCCCATCGGTCTGTACCGGGATCTCGCCGTAGGCGCCGACGGCGGCGGGTCCGAGATCTGGGCAGCGCCGGAGCGCTATGCCCCGAGGCTCTCCATCGGAGCGCCGCCGGATCCGCTTGGCCCGCAGGGTCAGGATTGGGGCCTGCCGCCCTTCAATCCGCTCACGCTGGAGGAGCAGGGCCTTGCCGCGTTCCGCGATCTGGTCTCGGCCAATATGCGCCATGCCGGAGCCATCCGGATCGATCACGCTTTCCAGCTTCAGCGCCTGTTTCTCATCCCTTCCGGCGCTCCCGCGTCCCAGGGCGCCTATGTGGATTACCCGTTCGACGCGATGCTTGCTGTGCTGCGCGTCGAGAGCCACCGCGCCAACTGCCTCGTGATCGCCGAGGATCTCGGCACGGCGCCGGAGGGCTTCTCCGAAGCCATCATGGGATCGGGCATCCTCAGCTACCGGGTGCTGCCCTTCGAGAGGGAGGGGGCGGCCTTCAAGACGCCGGAGCAATATCCCCGCTCGGCTCTTGCCGTCCTCACCACCCATGACCTGCCGACCTTCATCGGCTGGTGGCGCGGCCTCGACATCGACCTGCGCCAGACCCTCGGCATCTTCAACCCTGCCCGAGCTGTCGACGAGCGCATCGCACGGGACGCGGACAAACGGCATCTGACGGGGGCTCTGGCCCAGGAAGGTCTCCTCCCCTCGCCGCAAGTTCCGGAAAAGCCGCCGCTGGAAGAAACGGTTCGCTATCTCGCCCGCACGTCGTCGGTGCTCACGGCTCTGCAGATCGAGGATGCCTCGGGCGAGCTGAACCAGCCCAATATGCCGGGCATGGATGTGGGACACCCCAACTGGCGCCGGCGCCTGTCGAACACGATCGAGTCCATCGCCTCGCCTGGAAGCTTGATGCGCAAGCTCGCCGTGGCTCTGGCCGAGGAAGGGCGCGATGTCCGCTCACGCCGCAACGCCCTCGCCTCGCCTCCGCCACGGGCTACCTATCGCCTGCAATTTCACAAGGACTTTACCTTCGACGATGCGGCAAAGATCGTGCCCTATCTGGCGAAGCTCGGCATCAGCCACGTCTATTCTTCGCCGATCCAGACGGCCGCGCCGGGATCTACCCATGGATATGACATCGTCGACCATTCATCGATCAATCCGGAGCTCGGCGGAGAGGACGGGTTCCGCCGCCTCTCTGACGCCCTGAGGGAACACGGGCTCAAGCTCGTCCTCGATATCGTGCCGAACCACATGGGCGTAGGCGGGAAGGACAACGGTTGGTGGCTCTCGGTGCTCGAATGGGGCCGGCTCTCGCCCGTGGCCGAAGCCTTCGATATCGATTGGGAGCGCCCTGGCGCCAACGGCAAGTTGATCGTCCCCTCCTTGGGCGGGCTCTACGGAGATGTCCTGGAGAAGGGCGAATTGCAGCTGAAGTTCGACCCGGCCGAAGGCTCCTTCAGCGTCTGGCACTGGGAGCACCGCTTCCCGATCTGCCCGACGACCTACCCGGTTGTACTCGATCTCGCGCTGTCCGCACTCGGGGAGGCCGCAAAGGGAGGGGACCTGCGGCTTCTCAGCGAGCGTCTGCGGGCACTGGCGGATCGCACATCAGGGGAAGACCGAGCCTCGCTGCCGGAAAAGGCGGACTTGCTCAAGCGGGACCTCGCACAAGCGACCAAGACCTCGCCGGCGCTGAGGAAGGCCATCGACAGCGCCGTCGTGACCGTCAACGGCGTTTCCGGCCAGCCTGAGAGCTTCAACACCCTGCACCGCATCCTGGAGGCGCAGGCCTACCGCCTCTCCTATTGGCGGGTGGCCTCGAGCGATATCAACTACCGCCGCTTCTTCGACATCAACACCTTGGCCGGCATCCGGGTCGAGATCCCGGAGATCTTCGAGAAGACGCACGAACTCATTGTCCGGCTTGTGGGCGAGGGGCTCGTCCACGGTCTGCGGATCGACCATATCGACGGCCTCGCCGACCCGGAGGGCTATTCCCGTGCCCTGCAGCAGAAGGTGGGACCAGGCTTTTATGTGACGGTCGAGAAAATCCTGGAGCCGGGCGAGATTCTGCGTCCCTGGCCGGTGGCCGGAACATCGGGCTATGACGTCCTGAACGTAATCGACGGCGTCCTGGTGGATGCCGAGGCAGCCGACACGTTCGAGCGCATCTATCGGGAAGCCTCGGGCCTTCAGGGCTCTTATGACGAGTTGCTGACACAGGCCAAGATCGAGATCACGGAGAAGAACTTCGCCAGCGAACTGGAGGTTCTGGTCTCCGATATCAAACAGATCGCCGATTCCGATAGGCGCACGCGGGACTATACGGCTTTTTCGTTACGCCGAGCCCTGATCGAGATCATTGCCGCCGTTCCGGTCTACCGCAGCTATCTGCGCGATGCGGAACCGGTGTCCGAAGACGTGACGTTGATTGATGAGACGGTCAGGCTGGCCCAGCAATCCAGCACCCTGGCCGATCGCAGCGTGCATGATTTCATCGCTTCTGTCCTTCTAGGCAAGGTGGCTGCGGATGCGGCCGATATCCGACGGTTCCGGCGACGGTTCCAGCAGCTGACGGGTCCTGTCATGGCGAAGAGCCTGGAGGATACCCTGTTCTATCGCTATGGCCGTTTGATCGCGCTCAATGAAGTCGGAGGCGACCCGGGCCATTTCGGCCTCTCGCCGGAGGCCTTCCATCAAGCGAACGCAGATCGCGCCCGCGATTGGCCGCATGCGATGATCGCGACCGCGACCCACGACACCAAACGGGGCGAGGATGCGCGGGCCCGCCTGCTCGCCCTCTCCGAGATGCCGGATGAATGGGAAAGGGCTCTCGCTCTCTGGCACGAGACGGCCGCCCCTCATCTGACCGAGGTGGACGACGCACCCGCACCGGATGCCAACGATCAAGTGATCCTGTTTCAGGCGCTCCTGGGGGCTTGGCCTCTTGAGCTTCTGGAAGGGCTCGACAGCAAGCCCCTTGCCGCGTTCCAGGAGCGCATGAAGGACTATCTCACCAAGGCTCTGCGGGAAGCCAAGCGGCATACGAGCTGGGTCGCGCCGGACGAAGCCTATGAAGGTGCTGCCCTCAAGCTTCTTCATGCCGCGCTCGATCCGAAAAACCTGTTCCTCGACCGCTTCAGCCCTCTCGCCCGGCACTTGTCCCTTCTCGGCATGCTGAACGGTCTCTCACGGACCGTTCTGAAGCTGACGCTGCCTGGCGTGCCGGACATTTATCAAGGAACGGAGTTCTGGGACTTTTCGCTTGTCGATCCGGACAACCGGAGACCGGTCGACTACAAAGCCCGCATCGAAGGGCTTGATAGGAACGGGTCTCTCGCGGGATTGATGAAGAGCTGGCCTGACGGGCGGATCAAGCAGCGCATCCTCTCGTTGCTGCTTCATGATCGTGCCGCATCCCCCTGGCTCTATGCCGAGGGTGACTACCAGCCTTTGGCCCTCAAAGGCCAACAAGCCTCTCACCTGCTCGCCTTCGTCAGGCAACACGGCGAGGCAGTTTTGGTGGTCATCGTGCCGCGTCTCTGGAAAGAGTTGATGAGCAAGGAGGGCCTGTTGCCCGATCCGTCGGTCTGGAGCGATACCGCTGCCGCTCTGCCCCATGGGAGCTGGCGCAATGTGCTCACGGGAGATGATATTCTCATCAGGGCGGACCTGACGAAAATTTCGGACCTCATGGATCCCGTTCCCTTCGTTGTCCTCAAGCGCGACGGAGACTGAAGCGCTTCGCATTAACAAAGATCGCCGCAACACCCTTGAGCATGCCTCCCTGCTTCTGGTCCCGGCCAGGGCCTGCTCCATAATGAGATCTCTCGCAGCATCGTGTCAGAAACGCCGCTCCGGCGGCGCCGATGGGACACCGAATGAAGGGGAATAACCGAATGGATCAGCACCGTCGTGGATCGCAGAGCGCACCGACGCGCCCGGCCGAGCCGCCATCGGTTGCCGAGATCGTCAATTCAGGCGACCCCTTTGCTGTTCTGGGACCCCACGAGATTTCGCCCGGCCTGTGGGAGATCCGTGCCATCGTGCCGGACGTCGATTCCGTGACGGTGCTCGACCAAGACGGGAAGACCGTCCTCGGCGCCATGGAGCGGATGCCTCCGGATGGCCTGCTCGTCGCCTCCTTCAATTCCTCCGAACGGCCCGAATACCGGCTGCGGATCGAAAGGCAGGGCGCCACCGAGATCCGGCACGATCCCTACAGCTTCGGCACCTTCCTGTCTCATGACGATCTCATGCGGATCGGGGACCCTACGAGCGACGCCGTCTACACCAAGCTCGGCGCCCATTTCCTCGACCTGGGAGGAATTCAGGGTTTTCTCTTCACTGTCTGGGCACCCAATGCCCGCCGCGTGAGCGTGGTCGGCGATTTCAATTCCTGGGACGGACGGTGCCATCCGATGCGCCGCCGCCATGAAGGCGGGGTCTGGGAGCTGTTCATTCCGGACGTCACGCCGGATCAGCGCTACAAGTTCGAGATCATCGGCCTTCACGGCAATCTTCTTGCCCTGAAGGCCGATCCCGTCGCCTTCGCCGCGGAGCACCCGCCGGCCACGGCCTCCATCCTCAAAGGCGCACCGACTTTCGAGTGGCAGGACGCGGAGTGGATGACCTCGCGCTCCGCGCAGAACCACCGCAAGGCGCCGATGTCGATCTACGAGTGCCATCTCGGATCCTGGGCCCGCGTCCCGGAGGAAGGCAACCGCTATCTGACGTATCGCGAATTGGCCGTGCGGCTCATTCCCTATGTGAAGAATCTCGGCTTCACGCATATCGAGCTTCTGCCGATCACCGAATTCCCGTTCGACGGCTCATGGGGCTATCAGCCCATTTCGCTGTACGCGCCGACGAGCCGCTTCGGCACGCCGGAGGATTTTGCAGCATTCGTCGAGGCGGCGCACGCAGCCGGGATCGGCATCATCCTCGACTGGGTGCCGGCGCATTTCCCGAACGATCCGCATGGATTGTCCTATTTCGACGGAACGCATCTCTACGAGCATGCCGATCCGCGCTTAGGCTTCCACCAGGATTGGGGCACATACATCTATAATTTCGAACGCCAGGAGGTGATGAGCTTCCTCGTGGCGAATGCCCGCTTCTGGCTGGAACGCTATCATCTTGATGGATTGCGGGTCGATGCCGTCGCGTCCATGCTCTACCTCGATTACTCGCGCAAGCCGGGTGAGTGGATCCCGAACCGCTATGGGGGCAACGAAAATCTCGGCGCGATCGACTTCATCCGCAAGATGAACGAGGTCGCCTATGCCACCTCCCCGGGTGCCGTCACCATTGCGGAGGAATCCACCGCTTGGCCGGGCGTTTCGCAGCCCACCTATACGGGAGGCCTCGGCTTCGGCTTCAAGTGGAACATGGGCTGGATGCACGACACCTTGCGCTACATCAGCAAGGATCCCGTCTTCCGCCAGTACCACCATCACGACCTGACCTTCGGCCTGCTCTACGCCTTCTCTGAGAACTTCATCCTGCCGCTGAGCCACGACGAAGTCGTGCACGGCAAAGGATCGCTCCTCGGCAAGATGCCAGGCGACCGGTGGCAACGGTTCGCCAATCTTCGTGCCTATTTCGGCTTCATGTGGGGACATCCCGGCAAGAAGCTGCTGTTCATGGGTGGCGAAATCGCTCAGGAGCGGGAATGGAATCACGACGAGAGCCTCGATTGGCATCTTCTTGAGGACTCCTACCATAAGGGCGTCCAGCGCCTGATCGGAGACCTCAACCACGCCTACCGCTCCGTCCCGGCTCTTCACGAGCGCGACTGCGAGGCGAAGGGCTTCGAGTGGCTCGTCTCGGATGACCGCGATAACAGCGTCATCGCCTGGGCGAGGCGCGGAGTCGACGAGGGATCCCTGGCCATTGTCGTGTCGAACTTCACGCCCGTTCCACGTGAAACATATCGCATCGGCGTTCCGCTGCCGGGCTTCTATCGCGAGGCGGTCAACACGGACGCCGCCCAGTATGGCGGCGGCAACGTGGGCAATTTCGGCGGCATCATGGCGGAGGGCACGCCGAGCCACGGTCAGCCCTGCTCCCTGACCCTCACGATCCCGCCTCTGGCGACGCTGATCCTCGTCCTCGACCAGGACGGCTCGAGAGCGAACATATAGTTCCGCTCGCCGGGGACTTACCCAAAGGTCGCGCGTTGATGACCAGAACGTTTTGCTCCGCTTGATTTTGAGATTCCAGAATGAACGACAAAGTCGACACCCGTGAAATGCCGACATCTCAGGTCGTTGCTCCGAACGTGAGGCGCACATCGCGCGTGCGGGAGGGATTGCCCTACCCGCTGGGAGCGACCTGGGACGGACTTGGCGTCAACTTCGCAATCTTCTCCGCCAACGCCACGAAGGTCGAGCTCTGCCTGTTCGATCTCGAGGGTCGCAATGAACTGGAGCGGATCGAGCTGCCGGAATATACGGACGAGGTCTGGCACGGCTATCTGCCGGATGCGCGGCCCGGCACGACCTATGGCTACCGCGTCTATGGCCCGTATGATCCGAAAGAGGGCCACCGCTTCAACCCGAATAAGCTCCTCCTCGACCCCTATGCCCGCCAGCTCGTCGGCGATCTGGCCTGGAACCCGGCCCTGTTCGGCTACACCATCGGCTCGCCGGATGCCGACCTGTCCTTCGACAAGCGGGACAGTGCGCGCTTCATGCCGAAGTGCCGTGTCGTGGAGTCCGCCTTTACCTGGGGGCGCGTCCGCCGGCCGCAGATCCCATGGGAGCGCACGATCGTCTACGAGACGCATCTGCGCGGCTTCACCATGCAGCACCCGGCCGTGCCCAGGGAGCTGCGCGGCACCTTCTCGGGTCTCATGCAGCACGAGGTGATCGAATATATCAGGACTCTCGGCGTCACGGCCGTCGAGCTGCTCCCCATCCATGCCTTCGTGGACGACAGCTACCTGATCGACAAGGGATTGCGGAACTACTGGGGCTACAACTCCATAGGATTTTTCGCCCCGCAACCGCGCTACCTCGCGACACCTTTCGTGAACGAAGTGAAGGAGATGGTGAGCCATCTCCACGATGCAGGCATCGAGGTGATCCTGGACGTGGTCTACAACCACACGGCGGAGGGCAACGAGCTCGGGCCAACCCTGTCCTTCAAGGGGATCGACAACGCATCCTATTACAGACTTGCCCCCGACAAGCGCTACTACATCAACGACACCGGCACCGGAAACACGGTCAATCTCAGCCATTCCCGCGTGCTGCAGATGGTGACGGACTCCTTGCGTTACTGGGCGCAGGAGGTGCAGATCGACGGCTTCCGCTTCGATCTTGCGACCATCCTCGGCCGCGAACCGCACGGCTTTGACGAGGACGGGCGCTTCCTCGATGCCTGCCGCCAGGATCCGGCGCTCAGTCAGGTCAAATTGATTGCGGAGCCATGGGATTGCGGGCCAGGCGGCTATCAGGTCGGCCGCTTCTCTCCCGGATGGGCCGAATGGAACGATCGCTATCGCGACACGGTGCGGGCCTATTGGAAAGGCGAAGAGGGAAAGCTACCGGAGCTTGCCTCCCGCCTCACCGCATCGGCTGACATCTTCAACAAGCGCGGGCGGAGACCCTGGGCATCCGTCAACTTCATCACCGCCCATGACGGGTTCACGTTGAACGACCTCGTGTCCTACAACGAGAAGCACAATGAGGCGAACGGCGAGGACAACAAGGACGGGCACGATCATAACCTGTCCTTCAACTACGGCGTCGAGGGCCCGACGGACGATCCGAAGATCCGTACGCTGCGGCTGCGCCAGATGCGCAACATGCTCGCCACCCTGCTCTTCTCGCAGGGAACGCCCATGCTGCTCGCCGGCGACGAATTTGCCCGCACTCAGCAGGGCAACAACAATGCCTATTGTCAGGACAACGAAATCTCCTGGATCGACTGGGAGGGAATCGACGAAGACGGCATCGAGCTTCTCGAATTCACCCGCAAGCTCATCCAGTTGCGCCAGGATCTTCCGATCTTGCGAAGAGGACGGTTCCTGTCCGGCGTCTACAACGAGGAGCTCGACGTCAAGGACGTGACCTGGCTCACGCCCGCCGGAGACGAGATGACCCCCGAGCATTGGCAGGATCCAAATGCCCGCTGCATCAGCATCCTGCTCGACGGTCGCGCCCAACCGACCGGCATTCGCCGACGCGGCACCGACGTGACCCTTCTGCTGATCCTGAATGCGCATCATGACGTGGTGAAGTGCACATTACCGGAAGTGATCGGCGGTGAAGCCTGGATGTGCCACATCGACACCAATCAGCCCGATCTCGAAGTGCCAACCGAATTCGGCTTCGGCAAGGTATACACCGTGACCGCCCATTCTCTGCTTCTCTTCCAGCTGAAGCCCGAGACGCAGCGGAAGGCGGAAAAGAAGAAAAGCGCCTAAACGGCGCTTTTCCCTCTCAGGTTGCTCGAAGGCAGGAGCGATACAGATCGGCGTATTGCCTCGCCGGGCGGCGCCAGCTCACATCGGCCCTCATGCCATTCACCTGCAGGCGCCGCCACGCGTTCTTGTCGCGCCACAGATGCTTCGCCCGATCGAAGGCGTCGAGCGCCGCGCCGAGGTTGACCGGTCCGAACTGGAATCCCGTCGCGGCACCGGTGGCTATGGCCATTTCGTTGGCGTCGATGATCGTATCGGCGAGCCCGCCCACCCGCGAAACGATGGGGAGGCTCCCATAGCGCATGGCGCAGAGCTGAGTCAGGCCGCAGGGCTCGAACCGCGACGGGACGAGAAGTGCGTCGCTTCCGCCCTGAATCTGGTGAGCCAGCGCTTCGTCATAGCCGACAAAGCAGCCGACCTGTCCGGGATAGACGATCCGCGCTGTCTGGAAGCTGTCCTCCAGCGCCTTGTCTCCTGCTCCTAGCAGAGCCAATTGCGCACCGTCCGCGAGGAGACGCGAGAGACCTCCGAGCACGAGGTCGAGCCCCTTCTGCTCCGACAGTCGGCTGACGACGCCGAAGAGGAGTGCGTCGGGATCGGGGGTCAGCTCCAGGCGCTCCTGCAATGACCGCTTGTTGACTGCTCGTGCTTCGAGGCTGTCGCAATCGTAAGGCTGCGCGAGATGCGCATCTGTTGAGGGATCCCACACCTTGTCGTCGATGCCGTTGAGAATGCCGGAGACGACGCTTGAACGGGCACGCAACAACCCGTCGAGGGCCATTCCTCCCTCAGGCGTCTGGATTTCCTTGGCATAGGTCGGCGACACGGTGGTGATCCGGTCCGCAAGCTGCAGGCCAGCCTTCAGAAAGCCGATCTGCCCGTAATACTCGACTCCGTCCACCGTGAAGACGCTGGTGGGCAGGCCGAGCTCGAAGAGAAGATCGGCCGGGAAGATGCCCTGGAAGGCGATGTTGTGAATGGTGATGACCGTACGGGGGCGCGGTCCGCCGGTGAGGCTCAGATAGACCGGCACGAGGCCCGCCTGCCAATCATGGGCATGAATGACATCGGGGATGAATGCCGGAGTCAGTCCCTGCCCGATATCAGCGGCAGCCCGCCCGAGCGCTGCGAACCGACGGGCATTGTCCGGCCAGTCGCGGCCGTTCGGCGCGAGGTAGGGCGAGCCCGGGCGCTCGAAGAGATGGGGAGCGTCGATGACGAAGAGGTCGAGGCCTTCGGACCTGCCGGAGAGGAGCCGCGCCGCGCCGCCGAAGAAGCTCGGATACTGGTGCAGAACCTCGGAGCGTTCCAGGGCCTTCAACACGGCGGGATAGCCTGGCACGAGCGTGACGACCGTCACACCCTCCTGCGCCAGCGCGGACGGTAGGGCGCCGGCCACATCGGCCAGTCCGCCTGTCTTGATGATGGGAAAGACCTCTGACGTGACCGACAGAACGCTCAGAGGCGTCATTCTTCCAATCTCTCGATCATCGGTTTGGTGATGAGGCAGATCCCCCTCTCGGTACGCCGGAACCTTCGGGCATCCAGTTCGGGATCCTCCCCGACGACGAGCCCATCGGGAATGCGCACGCCCCGGTCGATGACGACGTTCTTCAGCCGCGCTCCTCTGCCAATGTCCACGTAAGGCAGGATCACGGCTCCATCCACATCCGCATGGGAGTGAAGATGGACACCTGTGAAGACCAGCGACCGGCGCAGGGCCGCACCGGAGACGATGCAGCCGCTGGACACGAGCGAGTTGATGGCGTGTCCGCGCCTGCCCTCTTCATCGTGGACGAATTTCGCCGGGGGCCATGTCTCGGAGAAGGTCGAAATCGGCCAGTCGCGATCGTAGAGGTCGAGAGAGGGCACGATCGCAGTCAGGTCGATGTTGGCCTCCCAATAGGCATCGACTGTCCCCACGTCACGCCAATAAGCCCCCGCATCGCTGCCGCCTGCCTCCGCCCCCGAGCGGACGCACGAGTTGGTGAAACGATGCGCCACCGCCTTTCCGTGCTGAACCAGATAGGGGATGATGTCCTTGCCGAAGTCTCGGTTCGAGCCCGGCGTTTCCGCGTCGCGCCGCAACTGCTCGAAGAGGAACCTGGTGTTGAAGACGTAGATGCCCATGCTGGCGAGCGCCATATCGGGCTTGTCCGGCATGCCTGGCGGATCGGCGGGCTTTTCCAGGAATGAGATGATGCGGTCCGTCTCGTCGATGGCCATGACGCCGAATCCGGTCGCCTCCATACGCGGCACCTCGAGGCAGCCAACAGTGACGTCGGCTCCCGAATCGACATGCTGACGAAGCATGATCTCGTAATCCATCTTGTAGATGTGATCGCCTGCAAGGATGATGATGTATTCGGGATCGATGCTCGAGATGATGTCGATGTTCTGATACACCGCGTCGGCCGTGCCCTCGTACCACATCGTTTCCGACACGCGCTGGCTCGCTGGCAGGATGTCGAAGCTCTCGTTCCGCTCCGCGCGAAAGAAATTCCAGCCCCGCTGGAGATGCCGGATGAGGCTGTGCGCCTTGTACTGCGTCGCCACCCCGATGCGCCTGATTCCGGAGTTCAGCGCGTTCGACAGGGCGAAATCGATGATCCGCGTGTTGCCGCCGAAGTAAACGGCCGGCTTCGCACGGATATCGGTCAGCTCCATCAATCGACTGCCGCGTCCGCCGGCTAGGACATATGCCATCGCATGGCGGGAGAGAGGTGCGTGGGAAACGCTGGAATTCGGCAAGACCGGGTCCTCACATCAAAGGCAGCCACCTGCCCCGCTCTGTAGACGCTGAAACCGCCCGCAAGTTCTCGCTGATGTGATCCGGCTTCAGTTTTTCTCCTGCCCCTCGAGCCTCCGCCGCATGGGCTGAAGGCTCCGGTCATCGGTTGCGTTCAGGTCACGCGAGTCGTGCGCCGACGCTTCGGCGCCGCCGCGGGCGTCTCACCGCCTTCAGAAACTCCTTCCGCAGCGGGCGCGGCGGGGCTGCGCTTCCTGCGGGTTTTCGGAGCGGTCGGGCTGGAAAGCACTTCGTCGGCCGTCATGCTTGTCATGCCCAATGGCGCCGGATCGATAATCGGGGCCCTCGTGCCTTCGCCCTCATCGCCCTCGCCGAGAATTTCCCGCTCTGCCTGATACCAATAATCATCGGCGCGGCCATGGATGCTGCCATGCCGCATCCAAAGCTCATATGCCCGTTCACGGATTCTTTCTTCGAGTTGCTTGTCCATGATCGCCCTTCGTTCTGATGCCGTGCCTCGACAGACGACGCGACACACGGACTGGTCTCGCCGTCCAGCCACGAGGTCCCGCGTCCATCGGATATGAACTATGTGGATTATTAGGCAGTTCCCGCGAATAGCAACGGCCCAGCGCTGAATCTATGGCAAATGTTTGCCCCGTGTGGAACTGCTCCAGATGAAGTTTTCATCAGCCCGATCAGGTGTCCTCCGGCGCCTTGAAGCGGATGACCCTGTACGCGTACCAGAACGCAAGACCCGCGAAGACGACATTGGAGACGGGATTGAGCCATTCCGAGACGCGCTCGTACTGGCTCTCCAGCAGAAACCCGGCGCCGGCTAGCAGAAGCGTCCAGAGGGCTGTTCCGAGAGAGCTCCACAGGAGGAAGGTCGGGATCGGCACGCAGTTTACGCCGGCTGGAACCGAGATGAGCGATCGGATGGCCGGGATCAGGCGCCCTAGGAAAAGCGCCACGGCCTGGTGCCGGGCAAAGAAGGCTCTGGCCTGCTCGACCTCGTCCGGATGCATCGTGAGCCAGCGCCCGTGCCGGCCGGCGAACCGCTTCAGACGCTTCGGGCCGATCCAGCGGCCGATCAGGAACCAGAAATAGGCCCCCGCAAGCGAGCCGACCGTGCCGGAAGCAACCACTCCGGCGAAGCTGAGCGTCCCCTTGGCCGCGGAGAAGCCCGCCAGAGGCATGATCACCTCCGACGGGATCGGCGGAAACACGTTCTCCAGCAGCATGAGGAGAGCAATGCCGGCATATCCGGTCTTATCGATGAGGCTGACGATCCAATCGAACACGTGGCTACACCATATCTTTTGGGCTGGGTCGCAGTCCGCCCTATGGGCTCGTGCCAAGGCCGGATCCACAAGGGGGCAACGCTCGACCCCTGGTCTGTTTCCGCCGGAACCTTGGCTTCAGTCTCCAGTTGGTAAGATATTCCGTTCAAGAACGTGGCTGACGTGCAACTGTTGGAAGAAACGACGAGCCTGCAAGCTCCCGACACCGCCTGCAAGGCGGTACGATCGCCCGTGGGCCCGATCCTGCGGCCGGGGCAGAACTGCTGGCGCGTGGCTCAGGCTGACCGGGCCAGCGTCCTGGTCGATGGCGCACCCTACTTCGCTCATCTCGAAGCGGCCTTGCGCCGAGCCCAGCGCTCGATCCTGATCATCGGCTGGGATTTCGACGGCAGCATCCGGCTGCGCCCGGACGTGAGCATCGAGGACTCGCCGCCGCTCGGCCCCCTGCTCCGCTCGCTCGTCGAGGAGAAACCCGATCTTGAGGTCAGGATCCTCGTGTGGAGCATCGCCGTCGTGCATGCGCCCGGCGCGCCGGGACCGCTGATCTTCGGTGCCGACTGGCAGGATCATCCGCGCCTGCACCTCAAGCTCGACACGCATCATCCGCTCTATGCGGCCCATCACCAGAAAATCGTCTGCATCGACGACGCGCTGGCGTTCGTGGGCGGCATGGACCTGACGGTCGAGCGCTGGGACACCCATCGCCACGCCTGCGACGATTCCATCCGACTGAAGGACGACGGGAGCATCTATGAGCCCGTCCACGATCTTCAGATGGCCGTGGACGGCGAGGCCGCGCGGTCCATCGCCGAGGTCGGCTATGGGCGGTGGAAGTTCGCGACCGGCGAAGAACTCGCTCCGGCTGCAACAGGATCCGACCCCTGGCCGGCCGGCCTCTCGCCCGACTTCCGCCATGTGCCGATCGCCATCGCCCGGACCTATCCGGCCTGGGGGGAGCAGCCTGCCGCCAATGAGGCGGCCACCTTGACCCTCGATGCGCTATCGGCCGCCCGGAAGACCATCTACATCGAGGCGCAATACATGACCGCGCCCTGCGTGGGCGACGTTCTGGAGCGGCATCTCGCCGATCCCGACGGCCCTGAGATCGTCGTCATCCAGACGCATGAATCCCACGGCTGGGCTGAAGAGCTGGTCATGGGAACCAACCGGGACCGGCTCATCCGCCGGCTGCGCAAATGCGATCGTCATGACCGGCTGCGGGTCTATTACCCGGTCATCCCCAACGGCGAAGGCGGGGAATGCCAGGTCCTGATCCACTCGAAGCTCATTATCGTCGATGACGTGTTCCTGCGCATCGGCTCCTCGAACCTGAACAACCGCTCGATCGGCCTCGACAGCGAATGCGACGCCGCCATCGAGGCCACGACGGAAGAAGTGCGCCGGACCATCACCGGACTTCGGGACCGCCTGCTGGCGGAGCACCTGGACATCAGTCCGGAGACCTTCGCGCAGACCGTGGCTGGCAACG
>JAESFT010000581.1_pt1 | contig 19175 bp, 15 predicted proteins | sample 9269451 | NCBI WGS metagenome assembly JAESFT01 (sample SAMN14502557, study PRJNA617106) | algae metagenome | isolation source: Scytonema hyalinum WJT4-NPBG1 and co-occurring heterotrophs from well... | place: USA: Mojave Desert, Joshua Tree National Park, California | collected 2006-05-25
TGAAGGACTGGCGGCGTGTCGCTACCCGCTACGACCGCTGCGCCCACACCTTCTTCTCAGCCATCTGCATCGCAGCAGCCGTCACCTTCTACCTCAATCAATGAGTCCTGAGCCTAGCCCAAAAACCTGTTGTAACAACATAACTAATGAGAAATTCTGTACTGCCATATTGATGCAGCGAGGTTCGACTGTTCTGTACTACTTTCATGGCTGAGGACGTAAGGCTTGTGGCAGCTGAATTCGTGTGACCCGTTCTCCCGACGACAATCGGCCGCCTCTTTCATTACTGGCCTGCACCTGCTGTGGAGGCGTAGGTGAGAAAGACACAAAGCTAGCTGGGAAGCGTTGCACCTTTTGCGGAAGCTGGCGGGGTTCATCAGTCGGGAGCTTAGAGGTCGATGACGCTAAAGCATTTCTCTTTGCAGAATCCATACCGGCTTGGTTCCTGAAATCTCGGCTCTGCCCCTTTGTAACACCAACTCCAGCGTTCGGGCGCGACAACACCGTACGATCAGCACTAAGAGCAGGCCTCGTAATCTTAAGTATCACTAGGCTCGAGCTAGAATCGGGAGGAGTGAAATTTTGCACCACTCCAGTGGCAGGTAACCCAAAGTTGATCAACTGCGCACCCTGGGAACTCGAGCCGCCGCTAACCTCCCGTCCTTGAAGATCCTGCGCCCGACCAATTTGCTCAGTCGTTTCAGGACCTGACTCAGAAGCGCCAATCGGTCTATAGAGCCCTTCACCGGGCGCGAGTTCGACTAGAGGGCCTAGGATACGGGCGCGCTTTTCAGACGAAAGGCCTTGCTCAAGCTCAAGTGGCGCTGGATCTACCTGTGTAATTGCGCCAAACTCGAATACCGCTAAGTCGGACGGTGAATAGACACCTGGATTGATGATGGCAGGGGGCTCTAGCGCTGCGGCAGCGGCCTCAGCAATCGACGGGTCAGACCCGGCAAAGTCCTCAAGAACGGTCCCACGAACGAGAACTAAGAATGTACCAAACGAAAAGGCTGCCGCTAAGGTCAAGCTGTATATGGCAATGCGATGCAAATTATTCTCCCGCATACGATCAGCTCTTCGTAGCAAGTTCAGCACCAAACGGTGCAATATGATCAACGCGCAAGCTGGACAATAAATAATAGTCTATTCTGCACCAAATCTATGCAATTGACAACAGCGCCTCTTTCGGAAGCTTCGCGAGCTTGAACGTAACATGCCAAGTGAGCACACGTGACGCTCACCATTACATGCCGTAGGCCTTGTAGTCTCATATAATCGGAGTAGCGTTATCTCTGATAGCGATGTTGTCATCACATCCCAAAGAGGCGTTGGAGTCCATGGAGTAGGTTGGAGCCTCTCCCTTGGAAAAGTATCGATGGAGCAATGAGCGCAACAATGACCGCGGCGACCGTAATGATCAATCCCGTTGAAGGTAAGCCTTCAAGCGTCTTGTTTAGGCGCGCAAGTTGCTCGTTTACCGCGTCGATTTTTGTTACTAACGTCCTCACATCCGCTTGGATGCGAAGGATGGAGGCGTCAACCTTGTGCTCGGATGCTGCCAGCTCGTTGGAGATCTCGCCTAAGCTGCTCTCTGAAACGCACAAGGGTTCTGCCGTGAAATCGTGAGGCGGATCGATACTAGTCGTCACAGGACCTGACAGAGTTGATCCAGAAGAAGTGGCCAACGCCGTTCTAGGCACCTCTACTAGCCTGTCACTTCTCTCCGAAAGGTGGGATTCGTCGGTGTAATCACCGAGGATGCTAAACGGGACATCCTGAAGCGCGTCCCTCAACTGAGAACGTAACACACTGATCTTACCAGCGTCATAGTCACCAGCCCGTGGGTCCGTCTGTGCGCGGACGCCTATAAGGAATTCTGTCCCGTGATCCTTCTGTACCGTTCCGACACCCTCGATCAAGCCTTGTTCCAGTAACTGATTTAATCTTGCCTCGGCTTCTTGAAGTTTCTTACTGGGGCTCATGGATGCTCAGCTGCACAGGGAGGGTCCATCAGAAAGCATCATCGACCAAGCAATGAACCGTTGCAATCGTAGCGCCCTCCTGTCGTACTCAGCCTCACGTCACTCAAGTAGGGGTAATCTGGGGCGAGGAGCGAACATCACAGCAATTGTGTCGCATGCAGGGATACAGATGGGAGCGGCCGAAGCCAGCTTGCAAGCCCAGTCACCCTCATGGTTAGCTATCGCAAGGTCAGCGACGCTGAGCCTCTCCAGAGTTCCGCATCCTACCTCAATTAACCTAAGCGAACGGCAGCCAATCGTTCCACCAAGCCTCCGCCATGAGTCAGACATAGTCCATCTGACCCAGTATCCTGATTAAGCAAGAGGGTAGTAAGCATCAGCTTTCATGGGATGAAGGTGTATGCGGCTGATCTTATATCCCGGCGTTACTGTATTGGCTCTCGTTGTGGGCTTTGGCGCCAGTGCTCCTGAATGATGAGAGCCGCGCAACGGACGGTGGGGCCAGCAGCAATGCGTCCGGTACAGCTGAAGATAGGTCACTCAACGAGGAGCGTAGGCGAGCAGATGAATTAGGTTGGGCCCTTGCTGCCGCAAAGCAGGAGCTGGCAGCACTTAAGGAACAGGCACGCTCCTTGCAGCAGGAGCACCAAAGAGCTGTTAATCTAGCCGCTAAGCTCGCCCAAGAACTCGCACTTGTTCGTCAGGATCTCGACACAGCCAAGCAGCAGCGCCATCGCGATCCTGCCTCGACGCTATAACAAAGAAATTTGCTTAAGTCGGAGGGCTCAGCAGGGCGCGGCTCGCACGACCTCATGCAAAAACAGACGAGCTCACACACGAGGGTCTCAGCCCCTCGTCCAGTTTACGCACGCTCCGAGGGCGAACTTGCCTAAGGGCGAGTACGGTAAATTGCTTCTTTATATAGTTCTATGAACACATCTATCTTGTGATCCCAATTGAGAGATCCCGATACTACCTTCTTACGGGCAGCATCACCCATAGTTTGTCTCACGTCAGGTGATTGTGCCAGCTTTAGCATCGCTTGAGCGAAGCCGTGGATAAATTGATCTCTGTCTAGAGGGTCGATCAAAATCCCGCAGGTATCATCGAGATAATCGGCCGGGCCGCCCCAATTGGTTGCTATGACTGGGATACCACTCGCCATCGCCTCTAGGATGACGGCTCCTCCAGCTTCATGGAGGCTTGGAAGCACAAGCACGTCGGCTGCTTTCAGAAGTTCGGCGCATTCCTTTTGACTGCGCCAGCCCTCAAACGTCACGTGGGATTGCAGACCGAGTCGTTCAGTTTCGGCTTCCCAAGCGGGGCGCATGGGGCCATCTCCAAGCAGAATGAGCTTAGCTGGGCATGCTGAAACGACATCCTTGAAGGCTTCCAGGAGGAGGTCGACAGCTTTCCAGTCAATCAAACGTCCCATGAAAATGAAATGGATATGTGAGTTTGCCTCCTTAAAGGTACTGGCGCTGCTCGGATCCGGCCAGACACCAAGGTCAACGCCGTTCTCAATGAGGGTGACTACCTTCCCTTTACAGCGAGAAGGGAGCGCGTTGCGTGTTCGTTCGTTAGCAACGAGGAGCGTTGCGGCGTGGCGCTTGCCCGGAGCTATATAGTGGATCACCTCCGAAATTTTGCGGGCGAGAACAGTCCATGTATCAAGTAATTTGAGCTTACGATTACGGCTTCGGAAGCCGGGAGGGTACGACATCCCTCCGTTCAAGGGACCAATGACGACGGGAACACCGAGATTGTACAGGAGCGATGGCTCCCGTGGCGATACGGGGATGGGCTGATGCACAACTGTAACCCGGTGCTCAGCAACAAGACGACGAGCAATCCTGCGTGCTGTAATCTGACTGCTGAGTCGGCTGATGTAGCCAACAGTGAAGTATGCTATTTGCGCTTGCAGGTAATTGCTTAGACGGTACATAAGTTTGTGAACCTGCGTGTCTGGGACAAAGAACACACGCGCCACCTCGCTCCCAAGCTCCTGCTCCAACTCACCTCTTGTACGCTCATGAACAACCATCCAGGCCTCAAGTCCCCGTTGCCGGAGCTTGCGGAAGATGTGCAGTGGGATGACAGCCTCGCCACCGAAGCGGGCGGATGCATGCTCTGCGACTAGGAGCACGCGTGGGCTCAGTTGTTCCTGTAGCGGTGTCATGAACACACTCAGTTAACAGCAGCTTTTCAAGCTCGTTTGCAATGAGCCACTACACAAAGGAAAGCAAGACAGCGGTAGTCGAGCTCTGGAGTGACACTTGGGAGCTATCGTGTGGATATGGATGGTCAAGACTGATGGGGCCCGCCGTTTACCGGAGTTCTAGGGCACTGAGCCAACAGCTGGGTTCCTGCCTTTAAGCTCAGGATGCTCACGCCAGAATGTCTGTTTGTCGGGTAAGATGAACTGTTCGATTTCAGTGCGTATGTGGCGAGCGTCAATCGCAATGTTGGCTCGATTGTAGCTGTAGGTGCGCAGAATGTCGCGCGAGGGATTGGTCTCCCGCACTTGGAGCCCGAGGACGCGCGGACCGTCGGCGTTCACTATAAAGAGCGGCGAGCCCGAGTTTCCGCCACGCGTTGCGGCTGAGTTTAAGAGGCAATCACCGAGGTCGGTGTCGGGAAGGCCGCGGCTGATAAAGCCAGTTTCATCCCGCCAAAGCTGGTCCTTCGGCATGTCATTAGGATAACCGGCAATCGTGATAGGTGCGTTGAATGGCACTGGATCATTGGGATCGGCCAACTCAAGCCAGCCGATCCTTCCGCCTACACAGGTGCTCAGCTTTAGGAGCGCCCAGTCATCGCGGATTTCGTTTCCTTTGCCTCGGGCGACCGCGGTTGCCTGAACGGGCGCGAACGTGAGCCTCGCGCCTCGTGAAGAAGGTTGCGGGAGTTCAAATACGACATTTTCTGCGCCAACGGAGTGGTTGGCCGTAAGGATGTGACAGGGCGAGACAAGGAAGGCTGTGGTCCCACCGAGTCGACCTATGGGCTGAAGTTCCTTCTCAATGTTCAGCTCGACCGGCGCGCGTGGGTCGAGCCCCTTGCTGTTGAAGATATTCGCCTGGGTGATGACGGTACAGAACGGGTGCAGCGTAGGCTTTGGGCGGCAATCGGTATGAGCGATACCAGATGTATGAAAAGCAGGATTTGCTAGGTTGGGGAGCGCTTGGCTAACAGCCGTTTGAGCGATCACTCCACTGCATGTGATCGTACCGACGAGCCACAAGCAACCGAAAGGGATACGGGACTGTAAGGCCGGTGCCACGCTGGGTGCGGTTGCTTATAGAAGGTTGTGCCAGGGTAGAGTGCGGGCTGAGCATGCCGAGGAGGCGATGATAGCGAGTACAGGGCGTGGAGCAGCAGGAATTCCAATCTCACGCTTGAATCTCGCCCAGTAGTAATCAGCCTTCGTCCACCAGAGCGGTTGCTCATCGTAAATGAGTCCGCCAAAGAGGACAAAGAAGTCGTCGGCTGGCCCAGCAGTCTGACGAAGGCTATCGTAATTGTAGCCGCGAGGCTGTGCTTCTATGATTTGGATCCGGCAAGCCCATCCGGATGTGGCAGCAATCCTTGAAGAGCCGGGCTCTCCGGTCACTGTCGCGAGGCGGAGGTTATGCTGTTGTAGGAAATTTGTGATGGGTGTGCGAACGTCAATAAAGGAAACCGGACTTCTCAGGCGGACACCTACTTTTAGTGTCACACTAGATACGAGTGCTAAGCACACAACGAGGCCGACCAGCCACACAGAAGGGCTCCACCGAGTGGTCGGTGGTCTTGAGCCAGTTTGAGCGGGTTGCATCAGATAGCCAGCACTCTCACGCATGCACCACCCTATGAGGGCTCGAAATGTCATGCTTGGGCCCCACCCCCAGAGCACATACACCCACGCTCACGAGTAGGGTAAGCCAACCCGCTGTGCTGTAGCCAATCGGGCCGTGCAGCAGCTCATAGTAGTGAGGAAAAAAGCCAATCAGGCTGATCCGGAAAACGTTAATGGCCACGACAGCCATGCAAGCTAGGGCACACCAGCCTAGGGTGCGCCGGTTGGCTCGGTGACCGTTGACCTGACAGAAGGTCACCCAGCAGAGGATCGCTAAAGACACGTTCGCAAAGGACGAGCAAGCGGGCCAGATTTCCATATAGCCAGAGCCGTCGGCAAACTGCACCATATTGCCAACCTGAGTGGTTCCCATTGCGGTGCCGACTAGGATTGCTTCCAGTTCTAGGAGGCTATCCGACAGGGCTGCAAACATCACGCGGCTCCAGCACATCGGGATAGTGAGAGCAAAGAGAATCCACGCACCACGCCGCTGGAGGGTATCGGCCTCGGACGTGCGAACGAGGTAGGCTGCAACGAGCGTCAGCCCAAGCCAGGCTGGAACGGCACTTGGCACAATTGATAGCAAGAGTACGGCCGAACTCACGAGCAGGTCCGACGATCGGATCGGATTTTGGTCAGCTTTGAGGAGATAGCTGAGGCTAATCCACAGAGCAGCCCATACGATGACACTGATGCCGAAAGTGTTCATTGCCGCGCCGACCCAGCCGTACGAAGGGCCTGCCATGTCAACAGCATCATAGGCGCGCAGGAGCGCGCCATTGGCAAATGCCACGAGGCACAAACCTGCAAGCAGCTGCTCCCGTGAGGGGCGGACGCTCAAGATAGATAGAAAGGACCCCGGCGGGCGGGAAGCTTCATCGAGAGCCATAGTCGATTTCACGGAAACCCTCTCAGTCGTGCTTACTGTCAAATCATTGGCGCGGTATCGGTATGGGCGGAGATCAAGAGCTCTGCGCAACAGGTCTGATCCAGAATTAGCCGAGCCTTTGATATGTTAGCCCGAATAGGCTACCAGTTCAACTCGGTGTTCATTGCCAAGCCCTCTCCTTCTTGCGAACGAGTTCCTGGAGGGCCACCGGCTGGTGGTCTGTGGATGGGACCCGCCCACAGGCCTAATCTGTTTGGCAGCACGCTCAAAGCACGATGATCAAGGAGCAATTAATCAACGCGCAGCGCAATTCCCTCTTACCTCCTCAAAACTTTCTAGTAATAGGCCGGCAACGCACCTGCAGCCCGGTTGAACACCACTCGAGCGAGTGGAGTAGACTTAAGGTACGTGGAGCATTCCTTCAACTCAGTTTCTTTCGTGACACCAGCCGAAGCAACCATCAGCACGCAATCAGAATTCGGGATTATTGCCAAAGCCTCATCCCCGGACAAAATTGGAGGGAGGTCCAGAATCACTGTTCTGTAATCCTCATTTTGGCGCAAGTTCTGGAGGACCGAAGCCATCTGCGGAGATCCCGTCCAATCAGAGGCTCTTGGTGTCGCGCGTTCGCAGGGGAGCACACCAAAGCGCAGGCCGCTCACAGATACACGCGTGATTGCGTTGGCGACTGAGGCCTGCCCCTCAATCAAGGCCCGCAAGCCGATCTCAGGCTTAATGCCAAGCCGTTGAGCAATCTGTGGCTTCTGCAAGTCAACGTCGACGAGGAGAACAGAGCTGTCGGGCTGCCTTGCAATGCTCAGAGCTAAGTTCAGAGCGGTGAACGTTTTTCCGCAGCCAGGTGTGGGCGACGTCACTGCCAAAAGGCGCCAACCGTTCATGGCCATTGTTTGCAAGAGCTGGGTGCGGAGAATGTCGAAGGATTTCGACGTTGGGTGCGCCGGATCGTGCGCGACAATCCGCAAGCCCTCCAGGTGCCTGACGCTCACTTCAGCGTCGCTGATCTGAACGTTGGCTCGCGGTGGTGGGGGCGCCCCCCGGTGTGCCTGCTCCCGCAGTTGAGGGGGAGGCAACGGGAGGGGAACAACGGGGGCACTTCCCGGTGTCGCCTTAGCGCGTTCGAGAGCTTGGATTATATGGTCCATGGGTAAGGATCAGCGTCTGGTTCTAGAGGGCGCGGATTAGCGGTTTAGGTAGCGCGGTATCTTGATCAGCAAGTCCTGCCAAAGCAGATCAAGTGGGGGTAGGTAGAAGTAGGCTGCAGCGGCGGCGGCACCTAAGGCGACGACGACTAGTCCGAGGTTCCGCCACAATCGCAGCCTGCGCAGTGTTCGGTCACGCCGGCTCTCCACAAGGGGGATAGCAATGATGAGAGAACTGTCCACCAGACGCGTGAGATCACCGCGCGTTCGAATTGTTCTGTCAAGAAACTCGGTCCCAACTGCGAGCCCTCCCCCTGCAGCCAATGCCAAGCCTAACACCATGACCAGCAACTTTGTGCGTTTTGGTCGGATGGGTTCCGCGGGGCGGCTGGGCTGCTCGATAACCTCGAGCCGCTCCGCATACTGGTCTCGCTCCAGGGCCTCACCCATCTGAGCCGCAGCGAGTTTATCCGCTGCTGCGTTGAGCCTTTCCTGAATGGCCGTCTGCTGCGTCAGCAGAGGCTCGAGGCCGAGCTCCACCTCACGCTCCGACAGTTGTGGCAGAGCCGGGCGATTGGCAATGGCCTGCTCAAGGCTTGAGATCTTTCTCTGAATCGCTTGAACTTCTGGGTGGTTCCAAGCGAGGCGATTAGCCTTGGCGAGGCGCTCTGCCTTCAGGTTGGCGATTTGCGCGCTCGTCTCTTCAACGAAGACTTGGTGCCGATCAATCGCCGCTTGGATCGCAGCCTGCGCATTGGTGCTGGCGGTGGCCGTGCGCGTGCGCCGAAGTTCGCTGATCTGCCCCTCGACGGAGGTGAGTTCCGTTTGGAGGCGCTTAACCTCGCGCTCGAGAAACTTTGTTGTCTCACCCGCCCGGCTCGTGCGGTTCTTGAGATCCTCATTGAGCAGAACTGTGATGAACTCACTAGCGACACGCATTGCGACATCGGGCTGCTCGTATTCAAAGCCGACAGCCACAGTGAGGGTGGCACGATCGTTTGCACCTCGCCGCGTGCCGAGTTCGGTCGGAGTGATCCGGGTTCGTTCCCGGACGAGGTCGATCAACTCAGTGGGAGATTGAACCGATCGGCGGTCTGGGAAGAGCTTGAATTTATCGATGATGGCACTGACGTTGTCCCGGGTCAGCAATCGCTGACGCATGACCTCAATGCGCTCAGCGGCCCCTGTCGTCACCGTCGGGCGAACGAGTTCCGTCGGGATACGCTGTGATTCGATCAGCAACTTCCCCTCAGACACGTAAACAGCCGGTAGCCACATAACAATGGCTGCGCCGGCTGGGGCAATCAATAGGAATGGGATCAGAAAATACCAGAAGCGCCGCTTCACCGCGCCGATGTAGTAACTCGGGCTAAAGAGCCGATCGGAGAGGGGCAGTTCACGTTCATACGAGAGATCTGTTGATTGCTGCATATCAAACCCATATCCGACCGAGCGCACGCTTGAGGTTCACTTTTTGAGGAACTTTATGTCACATTATCTTTTCACGCGAGCGTCTAGCGGATCTCCCCCTCGTTCCGTTCGGTTCGAAGTTGGTTATCGCGTGCACGTGAGCGGAGCTTCGGCCATGTGGCACCCGACAGCTGAAATTGACTCTCGCGAAGAATTAAGCCTTTTGTATGATATAGTCAAGGCAGTCGGTTGCAAGATGGGGCTGTATATGCACTTTGGTACAACTCTATGTGCTATAGGTTGCGACACTACCACTGCGGGTTCTTCCAACAATCTGGCCAGATAGCTTATGTCCACGGACACACTATGACGATCGCTTCTGTTCGGTTTATGAGGGAACCCCTCCAGGTTCTATGGGTCTAGAATGTATGAAGCCTTCTATGGCTTGCACAAAAAGCCATTCTCCATTCTACCAGATCCTAACCTGATCTATTGGGGCCGCCTGCACAAAATGGCATTTGCCATGCTGGAGTTCGGCGTGGTCAACCAAGCGGGCTTTGTAGTAATCACAGGCGAAATCGGTTCAGGAAAGACCACGCTCGTGCGGCACCTGCTTCACCGTTTCGATGAAACGGTGACCAGGGGCCTCATTTCCAATACTCCGCGCGGCCGGGACGAGCTCCTGCGGTGGATTATGTTGTCCTTCCATCAGCCAACTGAGGGGGACTTCCTGTCGCTCTTTCAGCGGTTCCAGGTTTTTCTGCTCGAGCAGGCTCGCCAACAGAGGGCAACGATCCTCATCATTGATGAAGCACAAAATTTAGGGATAGATGCTCTTGAAGAGCTCAGGATGCTGTGGAACATCAATGTGGATGGCCATCAGGTCCTGCAACTAATCCTGGTGGGCCAGCCCCAGCTCAGGGACCTGCTGCGCACACCTCAGCTTGAGCAGTTCGCACAACGGGTGTCAGTTGACTTTCACCTGCGGCCGTTGAGTGAGCCTGAGGTTGCCGATTACATCAATTTCCGGCTGAGCGCAGTCGGCGCTCGGCGGCGGATATTCCGTGCCGAGGCTTGCACCCTTGTAGCGCAGGCCAGTCGTGGCGTGCCCCGCGTCATCAATATCCTCTGTGACACGGCCCTCGTGTACGGCTTTTCGACGGGCGCCGAGGTCATCACTGATGAGATTGTCGCGGAGGTCATTGCTGACAAGCAGACCTTTGGCGTCTTTCCCGTGGCCGCTGCGACCTAGCCCCTGGTCCTTCCACCTCTTTGAGGAGCATCCTCATCCCCCAATTGTGGGTTCTACGATTGTAGCTTCTGCGTCGGCGTGGCCCACGCCGACGCGATGGGGTATTCCTAGCGCCTCACGAGTACCCCCTCAGGATGCAGACTCGGCTTCCGAGAAGCCCACGTGGGTCAGCTTTCTCTCAAGGCTGCTTGAATTTTTCCTCGAAGGGGGGTGTCTGACGTTTCGAGTTCGGCCGCCCTCTTGAGATGCTCTAGAGCCTTGTCAGCTTGTCCACCCTTGCGGTAGCTCATGCCCAGGTGGTAGCGGACGAGGGCATTTGAGGGCAGGGCCTCAACTGCTTCTTCCAGCAGGCTAATGGCTGTCCGGTAGTCACCACTCTTGTACGCGAGCCACCCCACAGTGTCTTTGAATTGCGGGATGTTGCTCCGGCGCAGCATGACGCCAAGCGACTGGGCACGTTCCAGGCTTGCTGCGTCAGTGCGGTGCTCCGTTAACAGACTGGCGACATTATTGGCCGCGATCAACGAGCCGGGCTCTTTTGCAAGAACGGCCTCAAACTCCCGAATGGCACCCTCGTGGTCCCTCTTGGCTTCCAGAATTGACCCCAAGGTCAACCGAAGTCCTGTGTGGTCAGGCTGCTCCTTCAGGCCAGCCTGAACCGCTGCCAAGCCCTGGTCGAGCTCGTTGCGGCGCATGTGAAAGTCAGCCAGCGCCGTGTAGCCGGCTGTGTTTTTGGGCTGTCGCTCAATAGCCGTCTTGATGAACTTGAGCGCTTGATCTGGTGCATTCTTGGCTGCGTGAACGGAGGCCATGAGCACGAGAGCCTCGGCACTTGAAGGGTTCGCATCGAGCACACCCTTTACAAGGGCCTCCGCCTCCTTTGTCTTCTGGGCCCGTAAGTAGGCCTGCACCAAAGCGACCGTTGGCTGAACCGCTCCCGGCGAGGCTTGCACAGCAGCCTGAAGAGCTTGGAGGCTGCCACTCTGGTCGTTTTGGGCCGCCAACGCTTGGCTGCGGATTTGCTCCGCCACCGCCACGCTCCCTTGCCCGCCCAGTTGCTTGATCGTGTCGGCCGCTTCTTGGGCGCCCTTCCAGTCGCGGAGTTGCAGCTTGGCTTGGGCTAGGGCCGTCCAGACCGGCACGCTCTTTGGATTGCGCTCGACCAGCTCTGTTAGGGCCTGCTCCACCTTCTGGGGCGTGGAGCGACGCTGCAGGAAGGTTACGTAGGGCATTCCGAAGGCTGGATTGAATTGCGACGCGCGCATGGCGTCGCCATAATGCTTCTCGGCGAGTTCGATTGCACCAGTGACCTCGAGTGCGGATGCGAGCAGTTGCAGGAGTGGGGCCGACTGGGGCTGCTCCTTTAAGGCCTCACGCAAGTCGAGAATGGCGGCCTCGGCCTGTCCCCGCTCGAGGCGGATTGTCGCTCGATAGCGCAGCGCCTCGCTGTTGCGCTCGTCGCCCTTGAGGATGTCGGCCACGACGGGCTCCGCCGCGGGGAAGTTGCGGCGCTGCACGTGCATGGAGGCGAGGCTTAAGCGAGCCTTCGTCTTCTGCTCGGGTGTTGCAGTGGCACTGTTGGTCAGCGCTTCGAGACCCTGCACGGCCGCGTCATACTGGCCGCGCTCAAACTGGAACGCGGCTAGGGCGAGCTGGTAGGGGAAGACATCCCCGCCTGCCTTGATACGGCTCTCCAATTCACGCTGGGCGGCTTCGGCGCCTTGCCGGGCATTGAGGAAGCGGACGACGTCCAGGAAGGCCTCGGAATTAGCTGGATCGGCAGCGGCTACGGCTCTCAATTCGCGCTCGGCATCCGGGTCACGTCCTTGTGCAGAGTAGTAGCGGACGAGTTCCCGACGAAAGGTCTTCGGGTCGAGCTCGACGAGCTTCTTCAGTTCCGCCTCGATGCGGGCCTGATCACCCAAGCGCTCAAGGATGGCGACTGTCATGACGCGGGTGGGGATCTCCATCTCCGGGCTGACTTTGGCCCGTTGGAGCGTTTCCAGTGCGGTCCTGGCATCACCCCGCGTGACTTGGTCTGAGGCAATGATCATTGCCGCATTGAGGTTCTCGGGGTCCAGTGACAAAGCCCGCTGGGCCTCCCGGCGCGCGCCATCCACGTCTTTTAGGCCCAGGAGCGCTGATGCTTTGAGGGCAATGGCGGCTGGAGTAGCGTTCGGTGCGTCACTCACGACGGAGATAATCGGGAGGGCTTCCTCGAATGCCTTTCCCGCAATCATCAATTGAACGAGCTTGAGGCGTGCCCCCTGGTCAGCGGGATCCGCCTCAACAATGGCCCGTAGAAGTCCAACGAGCCCCGTCCAGTTCTTATTTTGCTCCTCAATCTGCGCCAAGCCCCGTATGGCCGGCAGGAGGTCCTGCTTGTTCCTGAGCGCACTCTGAAACTCAGTGCTGGCTTTGAAGAGCTCACCCTTGGCGAGCAGCTCCTGTCCGCTGGACAGGTGACGTTGGGCGCGCTCCTCCGGGGTGCTGCATGCCACCAGTCCGACAAGGGCCAGGATGGAGAGCCCGCCCTTCAAGGAGGGAGCCAACGTGCACCGATATGTACTCACCATAGTCTGCCCCTTGAAGAATGTGTCGCGCCCTTGGATGGAGAAGTCGTGGCAAGCCGCCTCTCAGGGCTCCTGCCAACACCATAAAACGCTTAATCCTAACGGTTTAAGCCTTAAGTTTCAAGAATGTAACCAAAACCATTCAGAGCCAGGAATCGCCTGATCCGCGGGGGAAGGTTGATCAGGCGGAGGCCCCCATTCAGTTCGGCCTGCTTCATGGCCATCAGAACGAGGCCAATGAAGCGAGTGTCCATTCCCGTTGTTGCCGACAGGTCAATCCTCAAGGGCTGCCGTAATGCGATTGCCCGTCGCAGGATTTCAACGGCACCAGAAATATTGTCGGTCGTTGCACTCCCCGCGATAGAAACGGTGATGACATTTTCGTGTTCGCGAATGTCGGCACGGAACGGTTGCCCCTGCCCTGCCAGTCGTCGTTGGATCGACCAGCCGAGCAGCGGCAGGGCGCAGGTCGCGAGGAGCTTTGCCAGCGCGATTGCGTCACCGGCGTATCGCTGCCACAGGTGCGGCTCTTCCTTGATCCGCCACAGCCATTCAAGACCCACGCGGCGGAGCCATTTTGGCGCCCGGCGTATCATACCAGCCTCGAAATTGATTGTGGCACCAAGATGGACCCGGACCGGGATATGAAGAGAGCCATGGTTCCGCAGCAGCCAGGCTTGCCCCTTTTGGGCTCCGAGGGAAACGGACAGAAAATCGGCAGCACTCGCGTTGAGGGTCTCGAGGGTTGCGTCGTTGCTCATTGCGTCGATGTCGCCAAAGCCGGGGTAGTGCCATCCGACACATTGCAGGCCGCCCTTGGAGGCATTGATTGAGGCGCACGCGCGCTCGGCGACACCCTGTGGGCCTCCGAACAGGAAAATTTTGACGGGCCGCTCCTGCCCCGTTTGGGCCTTGAGGGTTGCCACCAGGTCGGAGCCCGCCACCCGCTCCCGTATTGGTGCGCCGACCAGCCGTGACAGCCAGACGATGGGCATACCGTCTGGAATGGAGAGGTCACTCTGGAGGAGGGAGTGCCGAAAGGCTGGATCGGAGTGGCTTTGGTGGAGGAAGTTGAGATTTGGGGTTGAGATCAGAAAGGGGCGACGCTGGGCGACGGCTCTCGTGATGAGGTCGACCGCTTCGCTCCCCGTGACAGCGTCCACGGGGATGCCGAAGACGCCATATACCTCGCGGGAGAGGTCATCGGTGACGTCCGGGGTCTTGTCGAGGGAAGGCAGAACCGTCAAGGGAGCAACGCGGTTTTGATGAAGGCAGCGGGTGTGGAAGTACCCCATCGCCGCGCGTGCGCCAATGGAGCTGCGAGGTCGCAAGCTCCGACGGAAAAACGGTTGGGAGCCGTTGCACATGCGACAAGGCCCGCCTGGGAGTGCCAGGCGGGCCTTGTGCAAGCTAGTCGACGTGCGAACCGTGGCCTTTAGGCCGCGGCAAGGGCGCCCTTGCGGCGACGGGCCCACACGAAGCCACCCAGCGCCATCAGGGCCGGAATGCCAGCGCCGGCGATGGGGCCAGGAACGATGATCCGGCCGTTGATGGATCCGGTCTGGCCAGCATTCACGTTCAGGTCAGAGACGGCGAACTGGAAGGTCCCACCGGCGAACGTGAAGGTCCGGAAGGCGTTGTCGAAGTCGAGGAACACGCCGCCGCCGCCTTGGGGGTTCACGGAGCCACTGACGTCCGCAAAGAACACGGAGTTGCCAGGCGCCGTACCCGCGGGCAACGTGAAGGTCACGCGCAGCGTGAAGTCGTCGGCGGGTTGGTTGAAGTTGTCCTGAGTCGCTGCGACCGTGATGGTACCCAGGTTGTTGACGTTCGGGTCGGCGGGGTTGCCACCCAGCGCGAGGAAGTTGTCTGACGTAATGTCATTGAACGTTGAGGTTCTGAAGGTCAGGGCACCGTTGGTGACCTCTGTGCTGCCCCCGTTGTTAGCGGTTGGAACAACGCACCCGGTTCCGAAGCAGCCATTCGTGAAGCCAGCGAAAACCACCTCAGCAGAGGCCGGGACGGCGGATGCAAACGACGCCACGGCAAAAGCCGCGCCCATCGCGAGCATCTTTGTGGTTGATTGTAGATGCATGGGATTGCTCCATCTAGAGGCGACGGCCCAAATCGGCGGCCTGCGTTCATTGATATGCTGCCATTCGGCTTACGTCAACCGGGATAGTACTAAAAAATTAGCCTGCTTTGCTAGGAACTAAGCCCGTTCCTCGGAGTGCGGCACGGCGGTTGGGCGTTGTCGTCGACCGCGCCGCTCGGGAGTTCTGAGCGAAGGGCCAGACGACAACCACCAGCACGTGCGATCAGTCAAAAGCCTTGCACGCTCGCGTCTGGGTGCTGCCCCGGCGCGGAATGCTCTGCCACGCTTACTGATATTCTGGCCTTCTTTCGCCTCCCCGAAAGTTCGTCATTATATCAAGACGATGGATCTGCAATCGACACAGCCGAATCAGGGCACGGTCAGTGCCGACACCCCGGATTGGAAGCGGGAGCGGCCGGGACGCTTCTGGGATCCAGGGCGCAAGCTCTTGCGGTCGGTCCGTTCCTACCAGCATTGGAGCAATCAACCTGGATTGGTGGCGCACTTCATGCGCAAGGTCCTCGTCCTGCGGCACCGGTTTTGGACGGTCGTCACGGGGGCCGATATCCCGTTGACTTGCCAAATTGGTGGGGGGCTGCTGATCCCTCACCCGAATGGCATCGTCATTCACCCCCTGGCCACAATCGGCGTTAATTGCCTTATTTTCCAGCAAGTTACCGTGGGCCTGCATCCGACGCGCGTCGGCGCTCCCGTGGTTGGTGGGCACGTCGACATTGGGGCGGGGGCGAAGGTTTTGGGTCCCGTACGGATTGCCGAGCATGCGCGGATTGGCGCGAATGCGGTGGTCATCGCCGACGTCCCCGAGGGGATGGATGCGGTGGGAGTACCGGCACGCGTGATCCCGAGACGCGAAGGCGCTGCGCCAACATAAGCGGCTGATTCGCTATCGACGATCAGAGCCAGCGCGAGCTATTTGCGTGCAGGCGCTGGCTCTTGGGCCCGCGATGCGCTTTGGGATCGCTGCATGCAGGGGTGTGCGGCAGCACCTCATCGGGGCTCACAGGCCCACCTCGATTCTCTAGCCGCGTGAGACGGCGGCGAGTACAGTGAGGTCCCCACGCAGCCGGAGCCCGCCACGTGAACCACCTTCGTTGTGTTGGCTCATTCCTCCTTTTTGCCGTCGCCGTGTTCGCTACTGGGGCCTTGGGCCAGAGTGGCAGCTGGTACGCGTTCAACAGCACGGCCCCCCATGAGCCGGGTGAGATCGGGATGGGCGACTGGCTCGAGCGGCCGGCTGGTGTGCACGGCCGGATCCGCGCGGATGGCGGCAGGCTCGTGTACCACGATAGGGCGATCCAGCTCTGGGGCGTGAACCTGTCCTACGCCGTCGGTGCGGCGCCCGAGAAGGCCATCGCCGACAAGCGGGCGGCGCTGTACGCCAAGTATGGGATCAACAGCGTGCGTTTGCACAAGTTTGCAGACGGCGTGGGGTGGGCTGGCATCCTGACAAGGGACAGCACGACCACGTACGACCCGGACGGGCTCGAGCGTTTTGACTACCAGATCGCGCAGTTCAAGCGGGCTGGCATTTACGTGAAGCTCTCGCAGAGCTTCGGACCGCCAAAGTTCGGGCGCAGGGAGCTGGCCCTCGCGCCGTGGCTGAAAGAGTTTGGGGAGCCGGCGGGCGCGGACGGCAGGGAGCACGTTGCTGTCCCCCCCGGTGCGATCTTCTACTCCCCTGACATCCAGGACATCCACATTGCGCAGATTGTCAACCTGCTCACGCACCGCAACCCGTATACAACCCAGACGTACGCCGCGGATCCAGTGATCTGGGACATCGAGATCGTCAACGAGCAGAGTGTCCTGTTCTACACGTCCATGGAGCCGCTCAAGCGGAGCGCCACGCTGCGCCAGCAGATCGGGGAGCGGTTCAGCAACTGGCTCCGCACGCGTTACTCTGACCATGCTGGCTTGGTCGCGGCGTGGGGCAAGGGCGCCCTCGGGGCGATGGCGCATGAGGGCGGAGCGAGGGATGAGCACCTCGACAGGGCCAACATCCTCCCGCTCGGGAGCCCGTGGTACTGGGACCCGGACAACCTCCACACATCGCAGTCCACGAAGAGGCAGCGGCTGCTCGATACGCTCGAATTCCTCACGTTGCTCCAGCGCGAGTTCTACGGGCGGTACGTCGCCGCGCTGCGTAAGGCCGGTTACGAGGGCGAGATCTCTGGGTCCAACTGGCAGGCGGGCCGAGCCTACAGCCACTTCGCCAACCTGTGGACAGATGCGGAGATCGGCGCAATCGACCGACACAACTATTTTGGCGAGCGCGAGGGGCCTCGCGGAAGGGTCACCTACCCGTCGATGTTGGGCGCGGCCGGTGGCGGGCTGCTGTCGTCGGGGTTGCAGCAGGTGGCGGGCCGGCCCTTCATGCTCTCGGAGTGGACGCATACGACCCCGAACCCACACCTTGTGGAGGGCCCTGCCCTTGTTGGCGCATATGGGATGGGCCTGCAGGGGTGGGACGTGTCATATGCGTTCCAGAACGCCGACGACGGAGGCCTCGCGCGCAAGATCGGACCGTGGGGCGAGGTGAGTTCGCCGGCCTTCCTTGGCCTATTCCCGGCAGTCGCTCGGCAGGTTCACCGTGGCGACGTTCGCCCTGCCGAGCAGGTCGCGACGCTCAACGTGCATCCGCCGTCGCTGTTCAAGGGGAGGCTCGGATTTCTGGACCAGGCGCAGCAGAGATATGATGGCAAGAACTTTGAGAGCGACGCTGTTCCGCAGCGGGCGGTGGCGGTCGCGCGAGTCGAAGTTGCTCTGACGGAGGAGCCGAGGCCGACGGCGCGGTTTAGCCTTACGCCGTTCGAGCGGAACGGTGCGCTCGTATCGTCCACGGGCCAGTTGCGGTGGCGCGAGGTGGCGCCAGACGCCGCACAGGGCGGATATGTTGTGATTGACACGCCCGGAACGCAGGCCGTCATTGGCTTTGCCGCGGGCGAGGCGGTGCAGACAGCGGATACAGGCATCACGCCCAGGGGCGAGTACGGGGCGGTCTACGTGACCGCTTTGTCGCGCGATGGCGTGGTCGCCACCGATCGCCGGCTCCTAATTACAGCTATCGGCCGCAGCCGGAATACGGGCGTTGCGTTCGACCCCGTTACAGGCAAGGTCACGTCGAGTGGGGACGCTCCTGTTTTGATGGAGGCGGTGCGGGCGGAGATCCGGTTGAACCGAGGCATCGCGGCGACAATCACACAACTCGATCATGATGGCAGGCGCACGTCTATAACGCGGCCCGTCATCAATGGAATGGTCGACGTGGACACGGGGCGCGACGCGACACCGTACTATCTGGTTGAGTTTGACCGTTAGGCTTTGATTACGGTGCCGATCAATGGGCCGTGGCGTGCTGGCGGCGAATGGCGAAGGCGCACCGGAGTATCACTTTGGGCAGTTCCTTCCGGGGCTCGGCTTCTACTATGCTACTCAAACGATGAGTAGCGCCTTCGATGAAGCTGGCAGAGCTTGCTTCTATTTGTTGATCTGTCCGCGCCAGATGGGATTACCTCCAGAGAACCCGGCAACCCAGTCGACCGACACATCGGCGGCCAGCTGCATGGGGATGCCGGTCTTGAAGATCTCGCCGGTGGCACGATCGGAGAAGTATTCCTCCACGATCACGATCTTGCGCCCGTCGGAGGTGGTATAGTAGCCCTCGTGGGAGAGCAGGGCACTCATCTCAGGAAGGGTGATGCCGAAGGCCTCGGTGCCATTGCTGTAGCTGATCGTGCCGATGCTGTCGGTCTTCGTGCCCTCCAGGGCCGCCCAGCGTCCATGAGGCCAAGCCGAGCTCCACACAATCGGACCATCGATCGACACGCTTGGGTCGCGCTGGATCAAGTCATTGGACGACATGATCTTGTCGTAGCGTGGATCAAAGTTCTTGATCCCCACTTCGGATATGTTCTTCAGCTCGACGTCGATGAGAACATGGCCCCACTCTTCA
>JAESFT010000582.1_pt1 | contig 19121 bp, 20 predicted proteins | sample 9269451 | NCBI WGS metagenome assembly JAESFT01 (sample SAMN14502557, study PRJNA617106) | algae metagenome | isolation source: Scytonema hyalinum WJT4-NPBG1 and co-occurring heterotrophs from well... | place: USA: Mojave Desert, Joshua Tree National Park, California | collected 2006-05-25
TAGTTGGCCACCTTCTTCTCGTAGGTTTCGAGAATGTCGTTGAAGTACGGGCCGATCGGGAACGGCTTGCCATTTGACGCGAGCGTGTCCGGCGGAATGTCCGCGAAGAGCTGGTTCCAGGCCGCCTGATCGAGCTTGCCCTCCAGGTTCTTGGCGTCGATCCCCGGATACCAGTTGAAGCGCTTCACGATGCCCTCCGCCTGCACGTCCGGGCTCGTGGCAAGAGCGATGAACTCCGCCGCGAGCTTATCCTGCGCCGTCCTCGACGGGATGGCGTAGTACATCGGCTGGCCGGGCATCCCGGGCGAGACTAGTTTCAGGCGCATGTTCGGGGGGAGCTTCCCGTCGGCCTTCCAGGTATAGAACATGTCCACCCAGACCGGGCCCATGGCGATCTCGCCGCGGTTGAGCATGTCGAGCGTGCCGGCATTGCCGGGCGTGATGACGACGTTCTGGTTGAACTCCTTCAGATCGGCCATCGCCTTGTCCCAGGTCGCCTTCGTGGCGGCGTCGTAAGGACCTTTCTCGAGCTTCGCCGCATCGCTTCCGAAGGCGGAAATCCACCCGGTGACGAAGGCGACGCCCGACATGCCCCCCTTGATGCCGTTATAGCCGAATTGCTTCGGGTTCTTCTTCACCCACTCCCGCAGTTCGGCATAGTTGTTGGGCGGGTTCTTGATTAGATCGGGATTGTAGGCGATCGCCGTCTGAGAATGGAACATGGGCATGACGTAGCCGGAAACGTCGGTGCCGAGCGCGTTCGTGGCCGACTCGCGCGTGACCAGTTTTCCGGTCGGAAGGGAATCCCGATATCTCTTGATCAGCCCTTCCTGGACCATCGTGCCCGCGGCCTTCTGGTGAACCACCACGACATCGAAGTCCGCGTTGGCGCCAGCCTTCTTCTGCGCGTCGAGTTTCTCAAAGATCTTCTGCGAGCCACCGTCCCCGGGGCCGGTGCCGACGGCCACCACCTTCACGCCCGGGTGGCTCTTCTCGAAAAGAGGTCCCAAGTAATCCTTGATGTAGTCGACCATGTTCTGGTCGCCGGCAGTCGCAACATTGAGCGTTTGCGCACTTGCCGCGCTGCTCAAAAGGAGGGCTGCGAGTCCCGCAGCCAGTAGGCTTTTACGCATTATGTCCTCCCGTGGTCTGTGTGGGGAAACAGGTGCAACGACGCCAATGGCAGGCGCAGGCCCACCATGCGGTCGAGCTCGTGGTAGCGATCGTCCGTCACAGTGAAGTGACGGTCACCGATGGCAACCACATACCCGTAATGTCCTCCCGGATACGTTCTCTGCGTGATTTTCCCAGGAAGGACGATCGACCCTTCGATCCGCGCCTGCGGATCGTCGAGCGAAGCGATGTCGTCACGGAAATAGGCCGTGACGGAACCAAGGGGCACGTCCGTGCCGTAAGTGGCGGTGCTGCCGTCGGGGGCCCTCACCTCGACGCCGGCACCTGAGGGACGAATGTCGAGATCGAGCGTGTTCTCCGCCCCCATGAAGCTGGCCACGAAGGGCGAGTTCGGATGGTCGTAGACCTCCTTCGGGGCTCCGACCTGCGCGATCCGTCCGGCATCCATCACCACGATCCGGTCGGCCATGGTCATGGCCTCCTCGCGATCGTGCGTGACATGAATCGCCGTGAAGCCGAGACGGCTCTGAAGCGACTTGATCTCCGATCGAAGCTGGATGCGCACCTTGGCGTCGAGATTGGACAAGGGCTCGTCGAGAAGCAGGATTTCCGGCTCGATGGCCAGCGCCCTCCCTAGGGCCACGCGCTGCCGCTGACCGCCCGACAGGTTCGTCACCCTCCTGTCCTCGAGACCGGAGAGATTCAACATCTTCAGCACGCTCGCGACGCGGGCGCGGACCTCCTCTTTCGGGATGCCGCGCAGGCGAAGGCCGTAGCCCACATTGCCGAGAACGGTCATATGCGGCCAGAGAGCGTAGGACTGGAACATCATCGCCATGCCGCGTTTCTCCGGCGGCGTGTTCACCACATCACGGCCGAACAGGCGGATCGCCCCTCCGGTGGCCTTCTGAAATCCCGCGATGGTCCGCAGGAGCGTGGTCTTCCCGCAGCCCGACGAGCCTAGGATGGCTATGAATTCGCCAGGGGCGACCGAGAGGCTGACCCCATGAAGCACGCGTTGGCTGCCATAGCTGACCTGAAGGCGATCGACGTCAATCGCGACCGTGACAGAGCTGTCCACGTCTCAATATCCTCCCACGAGCGCTTTTCCGCGCCTCTTGTGGAGGGAGGAGATCACATTTGAATGTCAGTGGAAAGTGTAACCAAGCGTCATCTGCCCCTTTGACTCGCCAGACCTAGTCCGACCTGGGATGCGAACGAGCACATCGGATTGGATTCGGCCCCAAACGAAAACCGCCCCATCGGGGCGGTTCTCCGCTTCAATGTAGGAAAAAGGGCAACTCGTCGGAGCTGTCTTCCAACCCTAGCGATAAAGACCCTCGATCCTGCGGATCCGTTGGATATCGCGCCGGTTGATCGAGCCCGTGGTCACCACATCGCGCCGGACCGAGCGTACGATACCGGCGCGATCGCGGTCGCGATAGACGACCCGCGTCACCGTCCGGGGCTGCCGATAAACGACTCGGGTTCTATACGCCGGCTCGCGGTAGACCACGCGGGTCCGATAAACCGGAGCCGGCTGGTAGACCACCCGCGTCACGGGAGCCGAATAATAGCCGTAAGCGGGGTAGCTATAGGCCGGGTAGCTGTAGGCTGCCGGATAACCGTAACCATACCTGTAGCCGTAGGCCGGATACCCATAGGGATAGCCGTAGCCGGGGTAGCTGTAGGCCGGGGTCGCAGCTGCCGTGAGGAGACCTCCAAGCACTGCACCGCCGATGAGGCCCGCCGCAACGGCGCCGCCATTCCCCCAGCCGCCGCTGCGGTAATAGCGAGGATAATAGCCACCGCGCCAGCCGTCGCCGCGCCACCTCTGGGCTTCAGCAGTCCCGATGCTCGCCACAGTGATGACTGTGACACCAGCCAATAAAGCAAGCTTCTTCATGATCGACCTCTCGAGAAGTGACGGACAGCAATCCTCGCGAAATCAATTCAGAGCATGAATTTTGGTTCAGAGCTTGGCCAATGAATTGCTGGAACTTCTTGATTGAAAACAATGATTTCTGACAATTTGTTCATAATCGACGACGTATACGGGAGTATCGGCTGGATCATACGGTGCTAGGCTTCCGGCCTGAGCATCGCAATCCGGTTGACGGCCTTGCGCCAGGCTGCCTCGCGCCGTTTGACCAGAGAGAAGTCGTGCCGACGTTCGAAGGCAACGGGATTAAGGAAAACGGCGAGATCTTCGATACGTTGATCAGAAATATCCTTCTCGTCCCTGACAGACCCTTACAACTCCAGAGAACAGTCCAAAACGACCGAGACAATGAGGCAGGTGGCCTCGAGTTCCTGGAGCCGCCTTGCAGGCGCTTCGATTCTGCGGGACGAGAATTCTCTAATGCGCGTAGATCTGCGAGCGTGGAAAGATCGTGTTCCCTGCCACCACCTGGGCAATGACCGCAGCAATCTTGTCCCCGCCCTTGGCCGACGGTTCGATGGGGTTGGCGTAATCGTCCGGTTCGTTGCAGATCAATCGCAGGTCGACGACATGGAGCCGTCGCGCAAAGGCTTCCCGCATGATGACGTCATTGAAGATCGAAAGGGCGGTAACGACCAGTCGCTGCTCCTGCGGGTCCGGAAATCGGGCATCGTAGATGGTGCACAGTGCCGTCGGAAGGCGCCGGTCCAGGACAGCGTCCAGCATGGTCCGGTAAATGCCGGCGAAGTGGTCTCTCACATCGGCGAGCTTCGTCATCACTTCAGCCACTGAACGGGCCGGATCCCGCAAGATCCCGCTGTTGCGCAAAGCATCGTTGCCGCCGGCACTGACGATCAGATGGGTCGCACCGGACGGAACGCGGGCGAGCTGCTGCTCGACCCCCGTCGTGACGGCCCCGTCGACAGCGCACAGGGTGGCCTTCCAACCCTGCGGCAGCTTGGCCTGAAGCTGCGCCGTCACATCCGGCTCACCACGTCTCACATAGGCTCCGTTGTCGAAGATGCTGTCGCCGAGCAGAACGATGTGGCTCATCGGCCCCTCCTGTGGCGCAACAACCTCCCGGCAACGCCCTTGTTCCTGTCGACTATGACCCGGCACCGGCGGAACGGGCCTTCCAGGGCGGACGTTGGTCTGATGCCCAATCATGGGCAAGGAGAGATCAGATGCTGACAAAACTCGAAGCATCGACGCTGACCGTGATGCTGATGGCGTGGACCAGCGTCGCCTTGGCTCAAACGACCCCGGGCGGAGCGGCGCCACCGGCTGGAGCCACGACTGACACTGCAGCCGGCGGTATGGATTGGCTTTGGATCATCGCTCTGGTGGCGGTGGTCGCCGTGGTGCTCTTCTACTTCCTCGGACGTGGCCGCAGCACGCGGATCTGAGACGAGAAAGCCTTACCGATCAGGCTGGGGGCTCGCCGCCAGCCTGAAAGAACGGTCTGAAATTGCCAAGCCAGGAGATCAGCCAAACCTCCAGGGCAGCCTTGGCGGCTTGTTCCGTCGGGCCATAGCCCCAGGCGTCCTCTTGCAGCGGCGTCGACCAGACCCAGAATCGACTGCTTCCATCATAGGCCACGCTTCCGACCTCGACGGGGCCGACAAAACCGACATGACGGTTGAGCGGCACTCCCGCCACCTGGTCCTGCTGCCATCGGATCCGTCCCATTCACCTTCTGCCGTTTGCCCGGAATTCCAAGCGAACTAGAGCATCCCCGTCGTCCCACAAGCCAGCTCGCAGAGAACGAAGGAACGCGAGGCACCGGAGCAACGTCGGTGCAAACGCGACACGACACAGGGGATTATCGCCATGCGCTTTCTTCCCACCAGAGTGCATGGTGCGATCGATTATCTCTGGGGCCTCGCGCTTCTTGCAAGCCCGTGGCTCCTGGGCTTTGCGGATATCCCGGCAGCCAGATGGACGGCCGTCATCTTCGGCCTGGGTGCAATCCTGTACTCCGCCATCACTGCCTATGAACTCGGCCTTCTCAAGCTTCTGCCGATGCCCCTGCATCTGATCCTGGATGGGTTCGGAGGACTCCTGCTCGCGGCGTCCCCCTTCCTGTTCGGATTTGCCGATCAGGTGTACTGGCCGCACGTCCTCTTCGGCCTTTTTTCCGTTGTAGCGAGCCTCGTCACCCACCTGGAGACGACGCTGCCGACCGGCCAGCGGGAGCCCGCCTGACTACCTAGAAAGCTCGGTTGACGGGTGCATTCGACGGGCGCAGCATCGGGCACTCAAGGGAGGCGCCCATGTTCGAACAGGCCGTCCAAGTGAGTGAGGCGTTCCGCGAAAGTGCCCATCACATGCAGGGATCGCTTCATATGGCCCTGAAGGGCTGCCCCGAATGCCAGACGACGCAAATGATTGCGTCCCCTGCCCTCGGCATCTGTGAGGATTGCGGGTCGAGCCTGGTCGTACTGCCCCGTGAGTAGGACCTGCCGGCACAGATCGTCTTTCCCGTAGCCTGCCCTGCAAACCACCCTCTATGCTCTGCGTCCGGAGAATCGGATGGCATCGTCTGGGTGGATCGAACGGATACGCAGCCGCATCGGGGTCGGCCCAGCAGAAGCGAAGCTGGCGCTGCGGGTCACCATCGCCGGTACCCTCGCCTATGCGGTCACGAAGGTCTTCGACCTGCCGCAGGGTTATTGGGCCGTCATTACAGCGGTCGTCGTGATGCAGGCGAGCGTCGGCGGCTCTCTCAAGGCGGCCATCGAGCGGTTCAGCGGCACTTTGGCAGGAGCCGTATATGGCGGCCTAGTCGCAGCCCTCGTTCCTCACGGATCGCCCTTGAGCCTGGGCTTTGCAATCGTGGTGGCGCTGTTTCCCCTGGCACTTCTCGCCGCCGTCAAGCCCGCCTTTCGCGTCGCGCCCATCACCTCGCTCATCATGCTTCTCCCACCCACCGGACAGGCCATCGGCCCTCTGGCCTCGGCCCTCGACCGGGTGTTGGAGATCACTCTGGGCAACATCGTCGGCGTCGTCGTCTCCTTATTCATCCTGCCCGCGCGGGCACATACGCTGATGACCGACGCTGCGGCCAAGGTCATCTCCCTCAATGCGGATCTGCTCTCGGTTTTCATCGAGGAGCTGACTGCCGGTCCCAATGGCCGTTCGGCGCTGCAGAAGCTCCATCCTCAAATCCGTTCAGTCTTGAAGAAGGCTGAGGCTGCGGGCGAGGAAGCGGCGCGGGAAAGAAAAAGCCACCTGACCGAAGCCCCGAACCCGGAGCCGCTCATCCGTACCCTCTACCGGGTGCGTCATGATCTCGTGATGATCGGCCGCGCCTCCTCGAGCCCCCTGCCTGAGCCTGTCCTGGACCGGCTCGGGCCATCGCTCATGGCTCTCCATCATGCAACCCGCGAGTTGCTCCTCAGCCTCGCCGATGCTTTGCAGCACCGCCGGACTGCGCCAGATGCCGAGGCCTTTCGCTTGGCTCTGGATGCTTTCCTCAGCGATGCGGAAGCGCTGAGATCTGCCTCCCTGGTTCGCGAGCTGCCCGGAAAGAGCTTCGGGCAGATCTTTGCCTTAGGGTTCGCCTTCGAGCAGTTCCAAAAGAATCTGGACGATCTGCTTGCTCGCACCGACGAGTTGGCCGTGCAACGCACCAATGATCCTACAGGGAGTTGATTTGCCGGTGGTTCGAAAATCCAGGTCGGCATCCATGTGGCTTGTTGCTGTCGTTCTCGGCATCGGATGTGTCTATGCGGGCTTTGTGCTGATTGCCGCGCTGCTCCAGACGAAGATGCTCTTCCCGGTGCAGGTTGCAGCTGCCAACCATCCGCCTCTTCCGCCGTCGGCCGGGCGGCTGGAGGTGACGACCCCTGACGGCAATCGCCTCGTCGGGGTACGGCTCGGGACTTCGTCCCATTCGAAGCCTTGCCTGCTCGGCTTCGGGGGCAATGCATGGAATGCGGCTGCCGTAGCTCTTTATCTTCATGGGCTCTTTCCGGATCGTGAGGTGATCGCCTTCCATTACCGCGGCTATCGCCCGAGCAACGGCGAGCCGAGCGCGAAAGCCTTGTTGGCGGATTCTCTGACGATCTTCGATCATCTCCAGCAGGAGCGTACATGTCCCGTTATCGCCGTAGGCTTCAGCATTGGCAGCGGCGTGGCGTCCTATCTGGCGCGCCATCGTCCAGTGAACGGACTGATCCTCGTCACGCCCTTCGATTCGTTGAAGGCTTTGGCGAAGGAGCACTTCGCCTGGGCACCGGCGGGACTGCTCCTGCGCCATCAGATGCCTGTTATCGATCTGGTGAAGGACCGGCCGACGCCGACCGCAATGATCGTGGCGGGCCGAGACACCATCGTTCCGGCGCGTCGCAGCGAGCCCCTGCGGAGCGTGATCCCCAATCTCGTCCTCGACCGGACAATCGCCGATGCCGGTCATAACGACCTCTATGACCGCCCGGCCTTCGTGTCCGCAATGCGTGAGGCGGTGGCGCAATTCGAGGCCACCACCTCGCCTTGAACGTTCACACCTCGTAGAGCCGCACCAACTTCATCTCCGGCACGAGCACGAGGCCCTTGTCGGTGATGCGGATCTCGGGAATGACCGAAAGCGGGATGAGGTTGAAGCCCATATAGGGGATCTTGCAGCCTGCCTTTTCCCATGCGGCCTTCAGGGCACGGGTCTCCTCGGCGACCTCGGTCACCCGCTTGTCGGAGAGGAGCCCGGCGATGGGCAGTGGCACCATGGCGACGACCTTGCCCTGATCGACCACGCAGACGCCGCCCTGCGCCTCGACGATGGCATCGAGGGCCACCTGCATGTCGCCTTCGTTCGTCCCCGCCACGATCAGGTTATGGGAATCGTGCCCGACGCTGCTGGCGACCGCGCCGCTCTTCAGGCCGAAGTCCTTGAGCAGCCCATGGGCGACACCGGCGCCGTCGGTGCGGCCGTGGCGCTCGATGACGGACACGAAGGTGAGATCGTTCCGGGCGAGCAGCGTGTCCCAATCCTTTTCGGGCTCGAGCCGCATCTTGTCATGGAAGAGCACGATGCCCGGCAACGCGACGCGGATCACATTGGCTTCGCAGATCGAGGTGGGCAGGCCCGGAATGAGCTTCGGACGCTTCGAGATATGGACCGTACGGTACGCATGGGCCGGATAGCGATAGCGGTTGGAGAGCGCCTCATCGAGCACCGGCGTGATCTGCTTGTTTTCAACCACGAGCTCGCCGCCGTACCAGGTGTTCTGCACCTCGAGGTCGTCGTTGAGGAGCACCAGATCCGCGCGGCGTCCGCCGCCGAGGCCGCCGATCTCACCTTCCATGCCGAAGCGCGTGGCCGGGTGCAGCGAACCCATGCTCCAGGCCTGCTCGCGGCTCATGCCTGCGCGGCGCGCCTCGCGGGTCACCCAGTCCATTCCGAACATCATCAGATCGTCGGCATCGCGATCATCGGTGCAGACGCAGATGCGCTTGTGCGAGGAACCCAGCTCCGTGATGGTCTTGATGGCCTCGGGGAGCGAATGCCACGGAGTGGTGGGAGGCCCTCCGCGCAGGAAGATCCACACGCCGGCATCGAGCAGGTCGTCGGCGATATCCCGGTCGATGGCTTCATGCGTGTCCGTGACGCCACTTGCCGCATAGGCCGCCACGAACTCGCGGCCGTAGATGTGGCCCGATACCGGCTTGCCCCGCTCCAGCGCCGCCGCGAGAATGGCGTGGCTCCTTTCGTCGCCCATCGTGACTGGTACGAAATCCATTTTCTCGCCAAGGGCCGCAGCCTCCGGCCAACGGTCGAAAAGAGCCGCGATCTTGTCAGGGGTGAGGTCGCCGCCGGCAGTTTCCAGCTCCGGCGAGGTGGCCGGCACCGTGCTCGGCACCGTGAGGAAAATGGAGAGCGGCGCGTGACGCGCATCTTCCAACATCATCTCGACGCCGGCAGCATCCATGACGTTGCCGATCTCGTGGCTGTCGCAAAAGATCGTCGTCGTGCCGTTGAGCAGCGCCGCCTCCGCATAGGCACAGGCGGTGATCATGCTGCTTTCGATATGGATGTGCGGGTCGACAAGCCCCGGCGCGACGATCCCGCCCTTCGCGTCATAGATCTGGCCGGGCATTCCGTTGACCTGTCGATAAGCCCCTGCAGGCTTCACGGCGGCGATGCGACCGCCCGCGATCCAGACCTCCCGCTCTGGGCCAATACGCTCGCTGTAGGTCGAGAGCACCCGAGCGCCCGTGATCACCAGATCGGCGGGAGCCCGGCCCGAGGCGACGTCTGCAAGGCGCCGGGTCATGGTCGATAGGGGAGCTACGGAGAAGCGGGTCAGCGCCGTCTTTGGCGGCAGCGAAGGTGTACGATGGTCCATGATCCCTCATCCGTTTGGACGTTGCTGCCCCAACGTAGCAGGGCCTCAATGGAACCGCACCTTGGTTCAGATTGCTCTCGGCCGATTTCCGCAACGGCACGCTTTTTGACGATCGATCACTGCGCTAGATAGGAAAACAAGCAGATTCGCCGAGGAGCGATGAGCCGGGCCGTCCGCAACGAGGGCTGGAGCCAAAACAAAAGGCGCCTTGCGGCGCCTGCAGTTAGAAAAGCGAAGTTGGTGGCCAGCTGGGGACAGCGTTGAGGAGGCAACGATCTGCCCCCAGGCTGGCCGAGCCCCCGAACTCCCAGGAGATGCGGCGGACCTGAGCATCCGTAGGGCATTGCTTCCGCTCGAAGGCGGAGACTTGGGCTGAACGTATAGGAAACATGGAGCGATGCAAGCGCCCATGTGGCCAAAAAGCGGCATTTTCCCAAAAAAGTTAAAGCCAAGTCATCTCAAAGAGATGAATCCGTCTCTTGAAGCTTCGGCTCGGGTTCTGCCATGGTTTCGGCCCAGTCACGACGGCCGGCCGTCCGCCTCCAGATAGGTTTTCACGGTGGCGATGAACTTGGAAACCGAGATCGGTTTCGACATATAGGCCTCGCAGCCCCCTTCCCTGATCCGCTCCTCGTCGCCTTTCATGGCGAAAGCCGTGATGGCGATGACGGGAATCGATTTGAGCTCCTCGTCGGCCTTGAGCCAGCGGGTCACCTCGAGGCCCGAAACCTCGGGCAGCTGGATGTCCATGAGGATCAGATCCGGCTTATGGGCCCGGGCCAGCTCCATCGCCTCGATGCCGTGGCTGGTCTTCAGGGTCGCATAGCCATGGGCCTCGAGCAGGTCGTTGAAGAGCTTCATGTTGAGTTCATTGTCCTCAACGATGAGCACAGTCTTCGTCATGGCCGCTTTCCCCGGGGCTTCGGATGTACTTCACCGGCCCAATGGTTCATTTGATGGTATAGTTAGGCGCAAACCTATTGATGAAATGCAAATTGACAGAATGAACACTCCCTTAAAAAGAGTTACCCGCGAGGAGGCCGAAAATGTCGCACTCCAGGCTTTTTCCTTCCTGACGAGTGACGAGGAGCGTCTCGGGCGCTTCCTGGCCGTGTCCGGCCTGCAGCCGGACAACATCCGGTCGGCAGCCTCGTCTCCTGGCTTCTTTGCCGGGATTCTGGATTACGTCGTCGCCGACGAGCCGCTGCTGATCGCGCTGGCCAAGGAGCTGAATACCAAGCCCGAGCACATCATGCAGGCCCACTGGACCCTCTCGCCGTCCGAGTTTGACTGCCCCTGATCGCCCATGAGCGAAACGCCCTTCTGCCGTGACTGCCTGACGCTTTCCGCCAGTTCCCTGGCGGAACGGTGCTCGGCCTGCGGGTCCCCTCGTCTTCTCCGGCACAAGGAGCGCGACAGCCTCTCGATCGCCCACGTGGATTGCGACGCCTTCTTCGCGGCTGTGGAAAAGCGGGACGATCCGAGCCTTGCGGACAAACCGGTGATCATTGGCGGCGGCAAGCGCGGCGTCGTCTCGACGGCCTGCTACGTGGCGCGCACCTACGGCGTGCGCTCGGCCATGCCCATGTTCCAGGCGCTCAAGCTTTGCCCCCATGCCACGGTGATCAAGCCCAACGGGGAGAAATACAGCAAGGCCGGCCGCGAGGTGCGCCAGTTGATGCGGGAGCTGACCCCGCTGGTCGAGCCCGTCTCCATCGACGAGGCCTTTCTCGATCTGACCGGAACGGAGCGGCTCCATCACGGCAGCCCTGCCCTAACCCTCGCCCGCTTCGCCCATAAGGTGGAGAAGGAAATCGGGATCACCATCTCGGTCGGCCTCTCCTATAACAAGTTCCTGGCCAAGATCGCCTCTGACCTCCGGAAGCCGCGGGGTTTCTCCATTATCGGGCGCGAGGAGGCGGCGGACTTCCTCGCCGACAAGCCGGTCGGAATCATCCCCGGGATCGGGGCCTCAGCCCAGAACAGGCTCGCCAAGGTCGGCGTGACCCAGATCGCCCACCTGCGCGAGGTACCGCTGAAAACCCTGTTCGAAGCCCTCGGCCGCGACTCGCAACGCCTCTCACGCCTTGCTTGGGGCGAGGACCGCCGCTCGGTCGACCCGGAGCGGGAGATCAAGAGCATCTCGGCGGAAACCACCTTCGAGACGGATCTGCGCTCGTTCGAAGACCTGGAACCGATCCTGTGGCGGCTCTCCGAAAAGGTTTCGCGCCGCCTCAAGGCATCGGGCCTCGCCGGTCAGAGCGTAACCTTGAAACTGAAGGACAAGGAATTCCGGCTCTTGACCCGGACGCGATCAGGCTTGGCGCCCACCCAGCTCGCAGCGCGCCTCTTCGACCCGGCCCGACAGCTCCTGAAAGGCGCCTGCGACGGAACGGCCTTTCGCCTCATTGGGATCGGCGCAGCCGACCTCTGCGATGCGGCCGATGCGGACAAGGGCGACCTCGCGGATCAAAGTGTCGTGCGCCAGGCCCACATGGAGGCGGCCATCGACAAACTGCGCGACAAGTTCGGGGCGAATGCCGTGCAGAAGGGAATCGTGCTGCGAAAGCCTTAGCGCCGGCAGGGGCTGGGCGCCTGAACGTCCAGGCTCTTGAGGTCGCCTTTCAAAGCGAAATCCCCGTAGTCGAGTTTCAGGGCACGGCTGACGCCGTTCTCGTAGAGTTCGAACGAGATCGTGTAGACGGGCGTCCTATCGGCTTTACCTTCCTCGAAGTAGCTGATGGTGACGGGCCACCGGGCCACCGAGGCGAGCTTTTCGCCCTGGGCGACGTCCTCGAGGGAAGCCATAGCCGCTCCCGGCTCGATCCTGCGCCCGATCAGACCGAGGGTGTCATAAACTTTGTCGCCCTTGTTGGATCCGTCATAGACCTTCACCGACAGGGTACTGTCCCCCCGACGCCCCGCCTCGATCAGACGCTTGAGATGCTCCGTTGGAAACACCGTCTCGCCTGCGGCTTCGAACGCCTTTTTCTTGGGCTGCTTCAAGTCGACGTTGAGGTTCCCCTGGGGCGTCAGCCTGGCGTCCCCGTCGACCTCGCCGTCCTTGATCATGCCCTGCCGGAACGATGTGGACTTGAAGTGCATGGAGCGGCCATCGCCGGTCTCATAGGTTGCAGTCTGGATGTCGAGCGTGTTCGAGCCGGACTCGCTGCTGTTGAGGATGGTGACCTGCCGGTACTTGAGAGTGTAGCCGTCGCAGGCATCGCCGCCGAATTCCATGGCAATCCGCCCCGTGGCATTATCAACCCCATTGGAACCGCCGGCCCGCAGAAGCGAGAGATCATAGACAGCCCTGTGAGGCACCAGTTGAACCGAAGGCTTCGCCGTTTCGGCAAAGGCGGGGTCAAGCAGGGCGATGGACAGGCCACAGGCTACAACGAGGAAACGCATATCTTCTCCCGATCCGACGCGAGCCAAGATAGGACCCTCCTGCGAACAGGGCAATGTTCTCGCTTGCGTCCTTACGGCTCATCCGCCACTACTCCGTCCGGATGATGTCACAAAACGAGGCCTCCATGAGCGCAGTGGACAAGAAACTTCAGGAACTGGGTATCACGCTTCCGACCCCGGCCGCGCCGGTTGCGAATTACGTCCCGTTCGTCCGGACCGGAAACCTGATCGTCATTTCCGGGCAACTCTGCCTCGGCCTCGACGGCAAGCTGTCCGACGTACACAAAGGGAAGCTAGGGGCCGAGGTTTCCCCCGAAGTCGGCCAGGAGGCGGCACGCCTTTGCGCGATCAACCTGCTCGCCCAGCTCAAGGCCGCTGTGGGTGACCTCGACCGGGTCACGCGCTGCGTGCGCCTCGGCGGCTTCATCAATGCCGTGCCGACCTTCGCGGCTCTTGCCCCCGTGATGAACGGCGCCTCGGACCTGATGGTCGAGGTTTTGGGCGATGCAGGCCGTCATGCCCGCTCCACCGTCGGCGTCGCGGAGCTGCCGCTCGACGCCTGTGTCGAAGTCGAAGGAATGTTTGAAGTCCAATGAGCACCCCGAACTGGCTCGTCGCGAAGCCCATCGCCCATCGCGGCCTCCACAACAAGGCCGAAGGCATCATCGAGAACACGCTCTCGGCCGCTGAAGCCGCCATCGCTCGGGGCTTCCCGATCGAGCTCGACGTTCAGCTGACCGCCGATAACGAAGCCATCGTGTTCCACGACTTCGAACTCGACCGCGTCACGGGCCAGACCGGTCTCGTGGCCGAGCGCAAGCTTTCGGAGCTGATTGCGATCGAGATCGCCGGCGCCAAAGACGGAGACAAAATTCCGGCATTCGCGCGCTATCTCGGCGCGATCGCTGGACGCACGCCCTTGGTTGTCGAGATCAAGAGCAGGTTCAACGGCGATATGCGGCTGACCAAGCGGGTCATCGACATCCTGGCGGGCTATAGCGGCCCCTTCGTGGTGAAGTCGTTCGACCCCGACATCGTGGCTTATCTGCGCCAGCATGCGCCGGACATCACCCGCGGCTTCATCGGCGAGTTGGAATATGCCTCGAAGGCTGACAACTTCCTGACGCCCGAAAAGAAGCACCGCATGGCGAACCTGTTGGACTTCGAAGAGATGCGGCCGCACTTCCTGTCCTGGCGCGTGAAGGACATCCCCTGCGCGTCGACCCATCTCAGCAGGATCCTTGGCAGCCTGCCGGTGATGACCTGGACGGTGCGGACGCCCGAGGACCGCGCCCACGCCGAGAAGCACGCCGACCAGATGGTCTTCGAGGGCTTCCTGCCCTGACGCCTTGCCGCAGCGGTTGCAAGGATCTCGCCGAGCGATTAGCTCTTTAGCCTGAACGGCGAGATCCCTGCCCCCAGTGACCTTCCAAGTCAAAATCGCCCAAGGCCTGAACCCAGTCCCCGCTGCCGACTGGGATGCCTGCGCCGTCAATACCGGCTCCGCCGACGACGATCCGTACAACCCGTTCGTGTCTCACGCATTTCTGTCAGCCTTGGAGGATTCCGGCTGCGTCGGGGCGAAGACCGGCTGGGCGCCGCTCCATGTTCTCGTCGAAGACGAGACGGAGAGGCTCCTCGGGGCGGCCCCCTGCTATCTGAAGTCCCATTCCATGGGCGAGTACGTCTTCGATCACTCCTGGGCCGATGCTTATACGCGCGCCGGCGGGCGCTATTACCCAAAACTGCAGGTCGCGGTCCCATTCACGCCTGTCGCGGGCCCTCGCCTCCTTGTCCCGAACGGGCCACATGCGGCAGAGATCCGCTCCTACTTGGTTGCTGGCCTGAGGGCCTTGAGGGACCAGACCGGCGCCTCGTCCATTCACGCCACCTTCCTGCAGGACACGGACCTCGAAGCGCTGACGTCGGAGAGGTTCCTGCGGCGGGACGACCAGCAGTTCCATTGGTTCAATGACCGATACGGCAGCTTCGACGACTTTCTCGGCGTGCTGGCCTCGCGCAAGCGCAAGGCAATCCGGCGTGAGCGGCGTGACGCCCTGGCGAACGGCATTTCCATCGAGTGGGTTACGGGAGGCGACATCACGGAGGCGCATTGGGATGCCTTCTTCGCCTTCTACATGGATACGGGATCGCGCAAGTGGGGCCGGCCCTATCTCAACCGCCGCTTCTTCTCTCTGATCGGCGAACGCATGGCCGACCGGGTCCTGCTCGTCATGGCAAAGCGCGAAGGGCGCCACATCGCGGGCGCGATCAACTTCATCGGGGACAAGCGACTTTATGGACGCAATTGGGGATGCATCGAGGATCATCCCTTTCTGCATTTCGAGGTCTGCTACTATCAGGCCATCGAATTCGCCATCGCCCGCGGGTTGGACCGGGTGGAAGCCGGCGCTCAGGGAGAGCACAAGCTCGCGCGGGGCTACAAGCCCGTCATCACGTCATCGGCACACGACATCGCCGACCCGTCCCTGCGCAGAGCCATCCAGGCTTACCTGGATCAGGAGCGACTCTATGTGTCCGAGGCCGCCGAGGAACTGGCGGCAGCCACCCCGTTCCGTCACCGGGACGACGAGTAGAAGTCGGCTCAGCGCGCCGCCGCGCTCCGCCGGGAAGCGCGAACATAGGCGGTAAAGCCCTCGAGATATCGGCGCAGCTGTTCCTCGATCTTCTGATCGGCGAAGGTGCCGTCCTGGTTGAAGACCGTCTGTGCCCGGGACACCATCAGGCGCCCCCCGGCCCAGAAATCCGCTCTGAGCGTCCGCAGGACCGGAAGCCATGCCGCCTGGGACAGGATCGTCCCGAAGCTCCCGGGCGAGGCGCCGATGATGGCGACCGGCTTGCCGCCGAAAACGCGCTTGATGTCCGAATCCGGCCGTGAGAGCCAGTCGATGGCGTTCTTGAACACGCCCGGGATGGAGTTGTTGTACTCTGGCGTGACGAGCAACAGGCCGTCCGCAGACGCGATGGCCTCCTTGAGCTCGGTCACCCGCGGCGGAATTCCTTCATTGATCTCGACGTCGGCATCATAGAGCGGGATTCCACGGATGGTTTCGACGACGAGCTCCGCATTCTCGGGCATTAGGCCCGCAGCGTTCCGCAGAAGGGCGGAGTTGTACGAAGCCTGGCGCAGGCTTCCAGAAATGCCGATCAGTTTCGTCACGTCGACCCCGTTGATGGCCGGGCGCTCATCCATGGGCGCAGCCTGGAGGCTGAAAGCCGCCTATACAACGTAAAGCCGCACCGGTGGTGACCCGGTGCGGCTTGAAAGACAAGGTTGGGTCCAAACCCGGTTGACCTCAGAGGCTCGAGATGATCGCGTCGATCCCTTCCATGATCGCAGCCGGCGACGTGCCGACTGCGTTCAGACCGATGGTCAACAGCCAGTAGCAGCCGAAGACAATCAGAGGCACGAGGATCCAGCCCAGGATTTCCTCGAACCAGACGCGCCGGCGTCGGCGCTGGTAGCGCTTCTCGCGCCAGGACAGCTTCGCCGGAGCGTCCAAGGTCCGGGACGCCTCCAGGGGTCCCTCGTGAATCTCACTCGTCATGCTCTAACCAACGGAACTTTCGGAACGGTGCGGACACCTCCGCCCCCATTACCATCGGATCCTTTCGGTTTCACCGCCTTTTTCGACTTCGAAGAAGCAGTCTTGGCCTTGGGCTTCTTCTTGGCGGCATTCGTAACGTCCTTTTCGGGCTTCGGCTTCACCGGACCGTCGACATATTCGAAGCCGAGGTTCTGCAGGCCGATTTCATCCGTTTTGACCACCACCCGGACGGCTCCGCCATTCTTCAGGCGTCCGAAGAGGACCTCATCCGCCAGCGGGGTCTTGATGGTCGACTGGATCAGGCGGCCCATCGGGCGGGCACCCATGGCCTCGTCGTATCCATGCTCGACCAGCCAGTCGCGCGCCTCGTCGGTGAGCTCGATCGAAACGTTGCGGTCGGCAAGCTGGGCGTCGAGCTGCATGACGAACTTGTCGACCACCTTCTGCACCACTTCCTTCGGCAGATGAGCGAAGGAGATGACTGCATCGAGGCGGTTGCGGAACTCGGGTGTGAACAGCTTGTTGATCGCTTCCGTATCGTCACCTTCGCGCTTGGTGCGGGTGAAGCCGTAGGCCGGGCGGGCCATGTCGGCGGCGCCCGCGTTCGTGGTCATGATGATGATCACGTTGCGGAAATCCACCTGCTTGCCGTTGTGATCCGTCAGCTTTCCGTGGTCCATGACCTGGAGCAGGATGTTGAACAGATCCGGATGAGCCTTCTCGATCTCGTCGAGCAGGAGCACGCAATGCGGATGCTGGTCGACGCCGTCCGTCAGGAGGCCGCCCTGGTCGAAGCCGACATAGCCGGGAGGTGCGCCGATGAGGCGGCTGACGGTGTGACGCTCCATGTACTCCGACATGTCGAACCGCAGGAGCTCGACTCCGAGCGAAGCGGCCAGCTGCTTGGCGACCTCGGTCTTGCCGACGCCCGTGGGGCCGGCGAAGAGATAGGAGCCGATGGGCTTTTCCGCATCGCGCAGGCCGGCACGCGCCAGCTTGATCGCCGAAGAAAGCGCCTCGATGGCCTTGTCCTGGCCGTAGACCACCCGCTTCAGGGTGTCTTGAAGGTGTGCGAGCACCTCCGCATCGTCCTTTGACACGGTCTTGGGCGGGATGCGGGCCATCGTGGCGATGGTCGCCTCGATCTCCTTGATGCCGATGGTCTTCTTGCGACGGCCTTCGGGCAGGAGCATCTGGGACGCACCGGTTTCGTCGATCACGTCGATCGCCTTGTCCGGCAGCTTGCGGTCATTGATGTAGCGGGCCGACAGTTCCACGGCCGCCTTCACGGCGTCGTTGGTATACTTGAGCTTGTGGAAGTCCTCGAAATAGGGCTTCAGGCCCTTCACGATCTCGATGGCATCCGGCACGGAAGGCTCGTTGACGTCGATCTTCTGGAAGCGACGCACAAGGGCCCGGTCCTTCTCGAAATACTGGCGGTATTCCTTGTAGGTGGTGGAGCCGATGCAGCGGAGGCTGCCTTGAGCCAGGGCGGGCTTCAGCAGGTTCGAAGCGTCCATCGCGCCGCCGGATGTGGCGCCGGCGCCGATCACCGTATGGATCTCATCGATGAACATGATGGCGTTCGGGTGCGCCTCGATCTCCTTCATGACCTGCTTCAGGCGCTCCTCGAAGTCGCCGCGGTAGCGGGTGCCGGCCAGGAGCGTGCCCATGTCCAGGGAGAAGACGGTGGCGCCCTTCAGAACCTCCGGCACCTCGCCCTGGACGATCTTGCGGGCAAGCCCCTCCGCGATGGCGGTCTTGCCGACGCCGGGCTCGCCGACGAGGAGCGGATTGTTCTTCTGCCGGCGGCACAGGACCTGAATGGTGCGCTGCACCTCGGACTCGCGCCCGATCAACGGATCGATCCTGCCTTCCTTCGCCTTCTTGTTGAGATTGACGCAGTAAGCCTCGAGCGCATCGCCCTTTTTCTTACCCCGCGCATCGCCCTCGTCCTGGGTCGGACGCTCGGTCGAGGACTCCTCCTCGGATCCGCGCGGCGAGCGGCTCTCGGTGAGGCCGGGGCGCTTGGCGATCCCGTGGCTGATGTAATTGACCGCGTCGTAACGGGTCATGTCCTGCTCCTGCAGGAAATAGGCGGCATGGCTCTCACGCTCGGCGAAGATGGCCACCAGTACGTTCGCGCCGGTCACTTCGTCGCGGCCGGAAGATTGGACGTGGATCACCGCCCGCTGGATCACGCGCTGGAAGCCGGCCGTCGGCTTTGAGTCCTGGCGCCCGTCAGCTACAAGATTGGCGAGTTCGCTGTCGACGTAATCGACCAGGTTGCGGCGGAGAACTTCGAGATCGACATTGCAGGCTCGCATGACGGCCGCGGCATCCTGGTCGTCGATCAGGGCCAGGAGGAGGTGTTCGAGGGTTGCGTATTCATGCCGGCGCTCGCCTGCGAGAGCGAGGGCTCGGTGAAGGGCTTGTTCAAGACTGCGAGAAAAGCTCGGCAACGGCTTGTCCTTTATGAGACGGGGCTCGGCTAATTCTTTTCCATGACACATTGCAGAGGGTGCTGGTGCTTCCGGGCAAAATCCATCACCTGGGTCACCTTCGTCTCAGCAACTTCGTAAGTAAAAACTCCACATTCCCCCACGCCGTTCTGGTGTACGTGCAACATGATCCGGGTCGCATCCTCGCGGTTCTTGTTGAAGAACCGCTCCAGCACGTGCACCACGAACTCCATCGGGGTGTAATCATCGTTCAAGAGAA
>JAESFT010000583.1_pt1 | contig 19081 bp, 13 predicted proteins | sample 9269451 | NCBI WGS metagenome assembly JAESFT01 (sample SAMN14502557, study PRJNA617106) | algae metagenome | isolation source: Scytonema hyalinum WJT4-NPBG1 and co-occurring heterotrophs from well... | place: USA: Mojave Desert, Joshua Tree National Park, California | collected 2006-05-25
GGCTGGCGCCTGTGAGATCATCGTGCACGGGGCGCGTGCGGCACCGCTCGTCCGGTGCCCTCCCCCCCTGCTTCTTACGCCGCTGGCTTGGCGGTGCCGTATGCGCCCCGTGCCCCCACCAGGGCACCAGGCACACACAAGGCCATGCCTCGCACCAACAGGTGGTGAGGTCACAGGCGCATCCGTCAGGACTCCCCCAGCGGGTGCAGATCGCGCACCATGCTCTTCAGGCGCTCGTCGAGCACATGGGTGTAGATCTGCGTGGTCGCGATGTCGGCGTGGCCGAGGAGTTCCTGGACCACGCGCAGGTCGGCGCCGTTCTGCAGCAGGTGGCTCGCGAAGGCATGGCGCAGCACGTGCGGGCTGACGCGATCGGCGCGCAGGCCCGCGGCCGCGGCGGCAACCTTCAGATTCCGCGCAAAGGCTTGGCGGGTGAGATGCCCGCTCGCGCTGTCGGCAGGAAAGAGCCAGGGGCCGGCCCCCGCGCCGGAGCGTTCGAGGCCGCCGAGATAGACCCGGGCCGCCTCCTGGGCCACCTCCGTAAGGGGCACGAGGCGCTCCTTCGCGCCCTTGCCGCGCACCACGAGAAACCGCTCCCGGGTGCGCGCTGCGCTGCGCGGCAGGGCGATGAGCTCGGAGACGCGCAACCCCGTGGCGTAGAGGAGTTCGAGGAGGCAGAGCATGCGGGCGGCGCGCAAGGCCTCGCCGGGCTCCGCCTCGGGGCGCTCGGCCGCCTCGCGGGCGGCGCCGAGCAGGCGGTCGACCTCATCGACGGTAAGCACCTTCGGGAGCCCGCGCCCCTGCTTGGGGGCCTGCACGGCCGCGGTCGGGTCCACTGCCGCATAGCCCTCGGCGTAGAGGAACTTGTGGAATTGGCGCACGGCGGAGAGCCGTCTCGCGGCCGAGGAGGCCTTGAGGCCCCGTTCCTTCAGGCTCGCGAGAAACCCCCGCACGGTCGCTGATTCGGCGCTCAAGGGATCGGTGCCGGCTTCCGCGAGATAGCCGAGGTAATCCTCGAGATCGCGCTGGTAGGCTTCGAGCGTGTTCGCCGCCGCACCGCGCTCGGCCGCGAGCATGTCGAGGAAGAGGTTGGCGAAGCGGGAGCCGTTCACAGATGCGCTGCCTGGGAGCTAAGGGAACGGGAGTCGTTCACGGGCAGCCCTGGGAGCGGAGGAAGCGGGAGCCGTTCACGGGTGCTCCAGCCGGCAGGGCGTGCGCCATTCGCCCCGTCCGAGCGCTACCGCGCCGGCAGGCGGCTGTTCGGGATCGTGGTGGTCATGTCGCGGGGCTGCGGCTCCACGAAGGTCGCGAGCGCATACATGGCCCCGAAGGCGAGGCCGCCGAGCACGAGGACGATCACCAGGAAACGAATGAGGGTCGGCACGGGGGTCCCTTGGACGATGGTCCCTGCTTCCTTCACGGAAAAGCCCCGCCAAGGCAAGACCCCGGCGACCCGGCCATACGGCGCAGGCCCGGTCAAGCGGGCTCGTGGTGCCCGGATCCCGCGGCCCCGCCGGAGACCGCCAAGGGCCTGTGACAGAGCCCCGGAGGGCATGCTAGGGTCCGCCCATGGACGAGATGAGCCGAGCCGGCTCGCTGCCGAACGGCGCGCAGCGGGGGCCCGACAGCGTGGGGGCGAGGAGCGACCATCCGATCGTGAAGCGGATCGGCGGGCGTTCCCTCGTGCTCGTCGGTCTCATGGGCGCCGGCAAGAGCACGGTGGGCCGCCGCCTCGCCGCCCGCCTGAGCCTGCCGTTCTACGACGCCGACCACGAGATCGAATCCGCGGCCGGCATGACGATCCCGGACATCTTCCAGCATTACGGCGAATCCTACTTCCGCGACGGCGAGCGCCGCGTCATCGCCCGCCTCCTGCAGGAGGGCCCCGTGGTGCTCGCCACCGGCGGGGGCGCCTTCATGAACGAGGAAACCCGCGCCCGCATCAGTGAGCGCGGCATCTCGGTGTGGCTGCGCGCCGACCTGCCCGTGCTCATGCGGCGGGTGCGCAAGCGCGCGAACCGGCCCCTCCTCCAGAATCCCGATCCCGAAGGCACCATGCGCAAGCTCATGGAGCTCCGCCATCCCGTCTACGCCACCGCGGACGTGACCGTGGATTCGCACGAGGTGCCCCACGACCGGGTGGTCGTGGATGTGCTCAAGGGTCTCGGGGCCTGGCTCGACGAGCACGCCGGAGCGGAGCGATGAGTTCGACCGGTACGACTCCGGTCAGGCCGCAACTTGACGGCTCTGGAGCGGCGCGATGAGTTCCGCGACCGCCGTGCATCGGACGCCCCCCGCCTCCCTCGTGGTGCCGGTGCCCCTCGGGGACCGGGCCTACGAGATCCATGTGGGCCGCGGGCTCCTCGCTGAAGCAGGCCCACGCATCGCGGCGCTCGGCGCCCGCGCGGCCGCCATCGTGACCGATCGATCCGTGGGCGGGCTTTACGGGGAGACGCTGGCCGGTGCGCTCCAGGCCGAGGGCCTGCGCACGGCGGTGGTCGCCGTGCCCCCAGGCGAGGCCTCGAAGAGCTATGCCCGCCTGGCCGAAGTCTGCGACGCGATCCTGAGCGCGCGGATCGAGCGCGGCGATCTCGTGGTGGCGCTGGGCGGGGGGGTCGTGGGCGACCTCTCGGGCTTCGCGGCGGCGGTCGTCCGGCGCGGGGTGCGCTTCGTGCAGATGCCGACGACGCTGCTCGCCCAGGTCGATTCGTCGGTCGGCGGCAAGACGGGCATCAACTCCGCCCACGGCAAGAACCTCGTCGGCGCCTTCCATCAGCCGAGCCTGGTGCTCGCCGACACGGCGCTCCTCGACACCCTGCCGCTCCGCGAGGTGCGCGCCGGCTATGCCGAGGTCGCGAAATACGGGCTCATCGACGACGAGGCGTTCTTCCGCTGGTGCGAGGGGAACTGGCGCGGGATTTTCGCCGGCGGCCCCGAGCGCGATCACGCGGTGGCGCAAAGCTGCCGGGCCAAGGCCGCCGTGGTGGTGCGCGACGAGCGCGAGGACGGGGACCGGGCGCTGCTCAATCTCGGCCACACCTTCGGCCATGCGCTGGAGCGCATCACGGCTTACGACGCCTCACGGCTCGTCCACGGCGAGGCGGTGGCGATCGGGCTCGCGCAGGCCTTCCGCTTTTCCGCCCACCTCAACCTCTGCTCCGCCGACGATGCGGCGCGGGTCGAGGCTCATCTGAAGGCGGTGGGCCTTCCCACCCGCCTCCAGGACGTGCCCGGGGGCTATGGCTCCGTCGACGCGCTCCTCGACGGCATGGCCCAGGACAAAAAGGTGAAGGGCGGCGCCCTCACCTTCATCCTCGCCCGCGGCATCGGCCGAAGCTTCATTGCAAAAGGCGTCGCCGCAGACGATGTGAGGGCCTTCCTGACCCAAGAAACCGCTGGAGACTAAGCTTCCATGGATGCCGGCACCGGCCTGTCGCTCCTGGCCGTCCTCGTTTGCCTGACGATCTCGTTCTTCTTCTCGGGCAGCGAAACCGCCCTCACGGCTTCGTCCCGGGCGCGGATGCATGCGCTCGAGAAGGCGGGTGACGAGCGCGCCACCATCGTCAACCGCCTGCAGGAAACCCGCGAGCGGCTCATCGGCGGCATCCTGATCGGCAACAACATCGTCAACACCGCCGCGGCCTCCCTCACCACCGGCGCGCTGCTCTCCATCTTCGGCGAGGTCGGCATCGCCTATGCGACCGTGGTGGTGGCGGCCCTCGTGATCGTGTTCTCCGAGGTGCTGCCGAAGACGATTGCGATCAACTATCCGGATCGGGTGGCGCTCGCCATCGCCAAGCCCATGTCCTGGATCGTGGCCCTGTTCGGGCCCATCACCATCGCGGTCGAGCGGCTGGTGCGCGGCATCCTCTACCTTGTCGGCGTGCAGCTCGGCGGTCCGCAGAACGTGCTCTCGGCCGCGGAGGAGATCCGCGGTCAGGTCGACCTCCTCCACAAGGAGGGCGGCGTGAACAAGAACGAGCGCGACATGCTGGGCGGCCTCCTCGACCTCGAGGACCTGATGGTCTCCGAGGTGATGGTTCACCGCACCAAGATGCGCACCATCAACGCGGACCTCTCGTCGGAGGAGATCGTCCGCGAGGTGCTGGCTTCGCCCTATACGCGCCTGCCGCTCTGGCGCGGCAGCCAGGAGAACATCGTCGGCGTGCTCCACGCCAAGGACCTGCTGCGGGCGCTCGATGCGGTGGGCGGCGATCCCACGAAGCTCAAGGTGGAGGCGATCGCGCTTGAGACCTGGTTCGTGCCCGACACCACGAGCCTGCGCGACCAGTTGAAGGCGTTTCTGGCCAAGAAAACCCACTTCGCCCTCGTGGTGGACGAGTACGGCGAGGTGCAGGGGCTCGTCACCCTCGAAGACATCCTCGAGGAGATCGTCGGCGACATCAAGGACGAGCACGACGTGTCGGTGCAGGGCGTGCGGCCCCAGCCCGACGGCTCCGTGAACGTGGACGGCTCGGTGCCGATCCGCGACCTCAACCGCGCCATGGACTGGAACCTGCCGGACGAGGAGGCCACCACCATTGCGGGGCTCGTGATCCACGAGGCGCGGGCCATCCCCGATGCCGGCCAGGCCTTCACCTTCCACGGCTTCCGCTTCCAGGTGCTCCGCAAAAGCCGTAACCGCATCACGGCGTTGCGCATCACGCCCCTCGCCGTCGCTCGCGGCCGCAAGGCCGCGGAATAGAATTTCTGGACAAGCCGATGACCGAATCCGCTGCCGTGAGCCGCTCGCCGGCTTTGGACGAGCCGCAGGCGCCCCGCCGCTCCTTCGTTCGTCACATCTATTACGTGCCGGGCTTCTTCATGGGAGGCCCGCGCTTCTACCGCCTCACGCTCGCCAGCGAAGCCATCCGCCACGGCCGCGCCCATGGCGTCGAGGTCAAGATGACGGACGAAGGCGAGCACGCCACCGACGGAATGGTGCCGCGCTTCATCCTGCGGGCGAAGCGGCCCGACCGGGACGTGGACGTCCGCTACGCCCTGCTGCGCTGGGAAGACATCGTGCTCGACTATCTAGCGCGGCCCTGGTCCTGGCGCATTCGCGCAGGCGCCGCGACCTTCGTGGATTACGTGGGAAGCGGCACCCTGACGCGGATGTTCAAGCTCATGCGGCGCTTCGCGATCGCCTGGGTGATGCCCTTCATCTACTACCCGCTCGCCATGATCCTCATCGCGGTGGTGGGGCTCCTCGTGTATGGCGCCGGGCGAGCCGCCGGGTTGGAGGCGGGCGCTTTTCTGCTGGCTCTCCTCGCCAGTGCGCTTACGCTCATGGCCGTCGGCCAGTTCGGGCGCTTCGCCTATGGTTACCTCATCCTCAACGATCTCATCTTCTCGCGGGAAATCGCGCTGAACCGAACCCCGGAGCTCTGGGCACGCCTCGATGCCTTCGCGGATCACGTGTCGGCAAGCCTCGACCGCCCGGAGGTCGACGAGGTGGTGGTCATCGGCCACAGCTTCGGGGCCTGTCTCGCGCCGCTCGTGGTGGCGCGCCTCGCGGACCGGCACGGCGATGCCCTGGCGCGCTCAAGGGTGACGTTGATGACCCTCGGAGGGTCGCTTCCCCTCATCGGCCTCCACCGCAAGGCAACGCGGTTCCGCCAGGCGCTGCAGCAGGCTTCGGCGCTGCCCACGGTGACCTGGATCGACGTGTCGTCATCCTATGACGCCATGAACTTCAAGCGTTTCGATCCGATCAGCTTCTTCAAGCTGCACGATCCCGCCAAGGGCACCCGCTCGCCGCAAATCATCGATACGCGCTTCGGCCAGCACCAGGGCGGCGGGTTCTTCGCCAAATGGAACCTCATGCGCGTGCATATGCAGTTCCTGAAATCCACCGACCGCCGCGAGGGCTACGATTATCCGGGCCTCATCACCGGCGCGGTCCCGATCCCCGAGGCGCTGGCGGACGTGAAGCGCTAGGCCTCATCGGCCAGAAACGCGACGAGAGCCTCGTTCACCTCCTCGGCCTCCTCGATGTGGAGCCAATGGCTCGCCGTTTCGAACCAGACCGGGCGGCCACGGTCGCAGAGGGCAAGGCTCGCCTCGGCGAGGCCCCGCTCCAGGAAGAGGTCGCGCTCACCCCAGAGCACCAGGGTCGGCACGCTCACCCGGGCCTCCGGCGCCTTCGGGCGGTGGCGAAGGGCCCGGTAGTAGTTGAGCATGCCGGTGAGCGCGCCGGGCCTGGCCCAAGCGGCGTCGTAGGTGGCGAGATCCTCGTCCGAGAAGGTGCCGCGGCGGCTCGAACCCCTCAGCGCCCCGCGCAGATACGCGAAGCCGTTGCGGGCGAGCGTCCGCTCCGGCAGCCAGGGAAGCTGAAAGAAGCCCACATAGGAACTCGCCATCAACTGGCTTGGATGCGTGAGCGCATAGGAGCGGAAGACCGCCGGGTGCGGCGCGTTGAGGATCACGAGGCGCTCGACGCGGTCGGGATGACGCGTCGCCGTCCACCAGGCGACGAGCCCGCCCCAATCGTGGCCCACGAGCCGGAACGTGCGGCGGCCGCAAGCCTCGGCAAGGGCCACCACGTCGCGGGCGAGGGTATCGAGGTCGTAGGCCCGCACGCCCCCCGGCTTGTCCGAGAGATTATAGCCGCGCTGGTCCGGCGCCACGACCCGGCAGCCCGCCTCGGCGAGCGGCGCGATCTGGTGCCGCCAGCCCCACCAGAATTCCGGGAAACCGTGGAGAAGAATGACCAGCGGTCCATCGTCCGGGCCGGCTTCGACCGCATGGAGCGTGACGCCGTTGGCCTGGTGCCGGATGGCCCGGGCGGGCGTGCCGAGGCCGGCAAGGAGGGAGGCTTGGTCCATGGGGGTCTCCGTCCGGGCGCCGGAGCGCCCGCCCGCTCTCACATGAGGCAGGCGGGCGGAATGGCGAGAGCGGCGGGGGCCATTCGGCCCGGCTGCCTCATGCGCCGCAGGTTGAGCCGAATGGCAAGGGCAACGAAGGCTATTTCGCCCCGCTCCCCCTTACTCGGCCGGCTGCGCTGCCAGTTCCCGCGGGCGCAGGGTCGCGATCGCCAGCGTCAGGGCGATGAGCGAGCAGATCATGATCGTCGCCACCATGGGCAGCGCCGTGCCGTTGAAGAACACGCTCGTGAGAACGATCACGATCCCGCCCGTCACCATCTGGAGCGTGCCGCCAAGCGCCGAGGCCATGCCAGCGATGGGCCCGTGCTCCTCGAGCGCCAGCACCATGGTCGAGGGGATCACCAGCCCTAAGAACGCGAAGGAGCAGAAGAGCAGGACCATCAGCACGGGAAGGCTGTCGACCCCGGATGCCGTCACAGCGAACAGGATCACCGCAAACGTCGCATAGGCCGCCACCGCCGCGGTCACCACCCGGGCCATGCCGAAGCGCTCGCCGAGCGTTGCCGCGAATTGCGAGGCGCCGATGAAGCCGACGGCATTCACGGAGAAGGCGAGGCTGTAGGTGGTGGGGGTCAGCCCGAAATGGTCGATGTAGATGAAGGACGAGCTCGCCAGGAACGTGAAGAAGCTCGACATCCCGAAGGCCCCGATGAAGGTGAGCTCCAGGAAGCGCCCGTCGCGCACGAGCGTGCCGAAGCCGGCCAGCAGGTTCGCGGCGCTCACCTTCACGCGGTTTTCCTTCGCGTTCGTCTCCGGCAGCGACACCGCAAACAGCACGAAGGTCAGCACCGTCACCACCGTGACGGCCACGAACACGGCGCGCCAGCCGAAGGGCACGATGAGGGCCGAACCCGTGAGCGGCGCCAGAATCGGCGCCACGCTGAAGACCAGCATCACGAGGGACATCAGCCGCGTGGCTTCGGTGCCGGTGTGCAGATCGCGGATGATCGCGCGGGGGATCACCATGGCGGCCGAGGCGCCGACGCCCTGGAGCACCCGGAAGGCGATCAGGCTCTCGATGCTGGAGGCGAGGGCGCAGCCGACCGAGCCGAGCGCGAAGATCCCAAGGCCGAAATAGATCGGCGGCTTGCGCCCCACCATGTCGGAGAGCGGTCCGTAGACGATCTGGCAGACCCCGAAGGCGATGAAGAAGGCCATCAGGGTCATCTGCGTCGCCGCGGTCGAGGCCTTGAGATCCGTGGCGATCGTCGGCAGCGCCGGGAGGTACATATCGATCGCGAAGGGGCCGATGGCTGCAAGCAGCCCCAGCACAATCGCATTCCGCGCATAGGTCGACAGCATGACAAGCCCCTGACCGCGGCCGTTGCCGCGTCGCGTACGGGCCTTCCGCCCGTCCATCCGTTTCTGGAACGGCTAGGCTTTACCCGGAATTAACGGCCCCTGCCATGTCGGGGGAACGATCCAGGGTCGTTCTCAACGCAGGCGCCGACGTTACGTCTCGACCACCTCGCCGGGCGTCGCGGGCCGCTTTGCACCCTGTTCGACAGCCATGAACTGGGCTCGTGCCAACTCCGCGAAGCGCCCGCCTTTCGCGACGAGCTCGTCGAAGGTGCCCGTCTCGATGATCCGGCCCTGATCGAACACGAGAATGCGGTCCGCGTTGCGGATGGTGGCGAGCCGATGGGCGATCACGAAGGTGGTGCGCCCCTTCATGACCTCGTCCAAAGCCAATTGCAGCTTGCGCTCGGTTGCGGCATCGAGGGCGCTCGTCGCCTCGTCGAGGATGAGGATCGGCGGGTTCTTCAGGAGCGCCCGCGCGATAGACAGACGCTGGCGCTCGCCGCCCGAGAGCGAGCGGCCACGCTCGCCCACCACGGTGTCGAGGCCATCGGATTGCCGCGCGATGAACTCGGTGGCCTGCGCGCTTTCGAGCGCCTCGATCATCTCGGCTTCGCTGGCGTCGTGCCGGCCGACCTGCAGGTTCTCGCGAATCGAGCGGGCAAACAGCATCGGCTCCTGGAACACCACGCCGATGTTGTGCCGCAGCGAGGAGAGCGCGATGTCGCGGATGTCCTCGCCGTCGATGCGGATGATGCCGGATTGTGGATCGAAGGCGCGATGGAGGAGGCCCAACGTCGTCGATTTGCCGGAGCCCGTCGCACCGACCAGGGCCACGGTCTCGCCGGGTTGGGTCGAGAAGCTCACATCCGCCACGGCCGCGCGCTTGCCGTCATAGGAGAAGCTCACATCCTGGAAGGCGACGGCGCCATCGAAACGCTCCACCCGCTTGGCGTTCGGCCGGTCGTGCACCGCAGGGGTGGTGTCCAGGATCTCGAAGAACTCCCGCATCTTGGGAGCCTGCAGGAAGAGCTGGTTGATGAAGCCCACCGCCTGCTGCAGGCGGCCGATCAGCATGGTGGCAAGGCTCATGAAGGTGACGATCTCGCCGATGGAGGCGAGACCGTTGATGTGGAGCCAGGTGCCGACGAGGAAGATCGAGGTGACGGTCAGCGTTGCGGAAGCCTGCGTCGCCACGGAGGCGAGGGCCCACCAGGAGAGCACCGGGTTCTGGGCCTGGAGCAGCTGATGGATGATGCCCCGGAGCGCCCGGGTCTCGGCCTCGACGCGGGTGAAGGACTGGATCACCGGCACGTTGCCGAGCGCATCCGAGGCGTGTTCAGCGAGGCTCGAATGGTAGCGCTCGACCGAGCCCTGCAGGGTTTCGGTCTTGCGCATCACGATGGCGGTGAGCGCCGCAAAGACGACGACCAGCCCCAGCAGCAGGAGGCCCAGGCGCCAGTTGAGGAACACCGTCAGGGGCAGGAGCACCCCAAGGGCGATGAGGGAGGCGAGGTGCTCGCGAAAGAAGCCGAGCCAAAGCCAGGCCATGCCGTTGGAGCCCTCCAGCATCACCTTGAGGACACGCCCCGAATGGGTGGCGGTGTGGAAGGCCAGCGGCAGTTCGAGCACGTGCTCGAAGTAGTTCGCCATCACGGCGAGGCGGCGGCGATGGGAGAGCCGGTCGGCGTGGAGCGCGACCAGCACGCCCGCCGCGATGGTGAAGATGCCAAAGCCCACCCAAGCCACGATGAGCGGCGTCAGGGTTCCGAAGGTGACGGGGGCCGCCCCTGCGGCCTGGCCGCGGGTCAGGACATCGATGATCCGGCCAAACAGGATCGGCTCTGCGAAACCCGCGATGGCGAGCGCCACATTGGCGAGGGCCAGGAGCCCTCCAAGCCTCAGGTCCGAGCCCAGTTGCCCCAGCACCCGGCTGTAGAGACCGACAAGCCTCTTCAACGCCACACCTCGACGCTCACCGCCACGCTAATACCTGAGCCTATAGGGGTGTTCCCGGCCCATCGCCAGAGCCGAGAACGGTGTTGCCCGTGCGGGCTACGAGCGGGGCGGATGATCAAGCCTCGGACGCGGGCTTGGCCCGCCGCGGGCGGGCGTCGGGCTTCGGTGCGATGATCGGCATCGGAACCCCTTCGGGCAGCTTCGGCGGGGCCTTCGGCGCCGGCATATGGAGTTCGATCGCCGAGGCGATGCCCTTCAACGACCCGCTCACCTCCTCGAGCCCCGCGACCGCGATGCTCGATTGGGGCGGGGGCTGGATGATCCCCTGGTCCCGCAGGCCGCGATAGGCCGCAAAGTAGAGGTCGCTCGACACCCGCGCCGCCGCATCGACCTCGTCCACGAAGCACACGAGGTCGAATTCGAGGGATTGCTCCGTGACCTTCTTGAACAGGACCCGGGGCGCCGGCTCGCTCATCACCTCGCGGTGGGCGAGGGCCGCGTTGCGCAGGATGGCGGCCACCTGATCGGGATCGGAGAAGCGGGGCGCCGGCAGGGTGACGATCACCCGCCCGGTGCGGTCGCTGCGCACGCGGTTGCGCACCACGCCGGAGATGAGGTTCGAGTTCGGGACCAGGATCGTGGAGCGGTCGAAGGTTTCGATTTCGGTGGCCCGCACATTGATGTGGCGGACATAGCCCTCGCCGTCGCCCACCACCACGAGATCGCCGACCCGGATCGGGCGCTCCCAGAGGAGGATGAGACCCGAGACGAAGTTGTTGACGATGGATTGGAGGCCGAAGCCGATACCGACCGAGAGCGCGCCGGCCACGATGGTGAGGCGGTCGAGCGACAGGCCGAGATAGGAGAAGGACACCGTCGCGGCCACGATGATGCCGATATAGCCGAAGCCCGTGCGGATCGAGTTCCGCAGCCCCGCATCGAGGTCGGTCGCCGGCAGGAAGGTGGAATCGAGCCAGCGCTGCACCATCCGCGTCGCGCCGAAGCCCAGCGCGAAGAGGAGGCCGGCGATGATGATGGCCGAAAGCGAGATCGTGACGTCGCCGACCTTGAAGCCGAAGAAGGCCGCGCGCAGCGACGACACCACGTCGGACGATTCGACGCCCCACGGGGCGAGGGCGAGGAGCAGCGCCGACAGGATGAGCACGAGGCGCGCCAAGCCGTTCGCCAGCACCCCGATCTGCTCGAGCGAGCGGCGGCGCAGGCCCGTATTGGCCTGAAGCGTCGTGGCCACCTTCGTCTGGCCCCGCAGGGTGTTGCCGATGAGGTCGTCCACGAGGGCGATCGAGAACAGGAGCAGCGCCAAGAGGACGGAGATCCACACCACCTGGTCGATGAGGAACGAGGCCAGGGCCACGTAGCCGGCGAGCACGCTGGCCGTGACGGCCGTGACCACGGTCCAGCCGAAGATCCGAACCGGCCCGCCGATCTCGCTTTCGGGAACGGCGTATTCCTCGGCCGCTTCGCCATCCGTCACGCTCGCGAAACGGCGCAGGAGGTCGGCGAGCAGGAGGGCGCCGGCCAGGGCAAAGACGGCGCGGGTCGCGACCGAAATCGGCAGCGCGGCGGCAATGGCCTGCGAGAAGGCTTCCACGACCTTGCCGAGGGCGATCACGGATCCGAGCAGCACCACGAAGGTGAGGATCCGGCCGGCGCCGGCATCGGTCATGGACACGAGGCGCCAGGGCCGGTGGCCGGGGGCCAGGACCGCATCGACCAGCGCCCGGGCGAAGGCCACGAAGGCGAGGCCTCGCAGAACCGCGGCGATCACGGGCTCCAGCCGGGGCGGCAGGAAGTCCATGGCGTCGAAGGCCGTCCAGACGAGCCAGCTCCCGGCCACCGCCGGCACCGCGCCGAGAAGGAGCACCGCAACGGCGGCGAGGAGGCGGCTGCGGTGAGAGGGGTCCTTGGCGGCCGGATCGCGGGCCACGAGGCGTGGGGCCACATGCCCGCGGCCGAGATAGAGCGCGATGGCGGCCCCCAGGGCGAGGCCGACGAGGAGGAGGGATCCGAAGGTGGCCCGGCGCTGCAGCCAGCCCGCCGCATCGGTGAGGATAGTCTGCAGCACCCAGAACTCGCGGGGGAGGGCCTGGACCACATCGACCCAGAGGTCCGGGCTCAGGATGCCGGCGCTCTGCTCGAAGAGGGCGCGGGTGAAGCCGGCCCGACGGCGGTCGCTCACCAGGGTGCGCAGCTGCTCGGCTTGAACGAGGAGCGTGCGGCCGAGACGCTGGGTCTCGTCGAGTTCGGCCACGGCAGATTCGCGCTCGGCGCGCTCGCGGGCGACGTCGGCGCTCTCCTCCGGCTGGCCGTCCTTGGGCTTCGGGCCCAGCTGCTCCAGGCGGGCACGGGTGGTGTCGAGGCGGGGCGCGAGATCGTCGATGAGCGCCCGGATGCCCTCGGCGACGGGATCGATCTGCTGGCGCAAGCGCTGGAGTTCGGGGTCGGAGAGTTCGCGGGCGTCGAGCGCCCGCTCCTTTTGGTCGAGCTCCGCCTTGAAGCCGTCGAGGCGGGTGCGTGCCGTCTTGATGTCGGGGCTGGCCGAGACCGTCTCGGAGGGGCGGGGCGTCTGCGCATCGGCAGGCGATGCCGCAAGGACCGCCAGCGCCATGAGGGCAGCCGCCATCAGCTGCCGTCCAAACCGTCCCACCATCTGCCCCCGCCCTTGTTGAAGCTGTTGTGAGCGGGGTTATGCGGGATTTGAGGCGAAAAGTCGCCCGAAGCAGGCCATAGGGCGCATGCGGAAAGGGCGGCTCGAAGGCCGCCCTTGGGTTTGGTAGTGGCCGGGAGACCGGTCTTAGCGGTTGGTCGAGCCCGTCGCGGTCGGGTTGGCGGGCACCGGATAGGCCGGGTTCGCGGGCGAGATCCGGTCCGTCGGATTGGCGTTCGACGAGCCCGACTGGGTGCCCGTCACGGCCTGGCGCGAGGCGTCTTGGCTCGCGGCATCCGGCGATTCGGAGCCGGTCCAGAGCATGAAGCCCACGAGGGCAACGGCGCAGAGGGCCATGGCGCCCCCGAGAACCCACAGAACGGGGCGGCCGGAGGGGCCTTGGCGGGCGCGATCGTCGGTGGTGAGGGGCATGGGATCTCTCTCAAATTCGGCTTGGCTGCAGGGTGAACGCCGCATCGCAAAGCGAGGTTCCTGCGGTTGAACGGGGGCGTGCGAAAGAGGGGAGCGACGTTCAATACCGATGGCGCGATCCGCGCGCCTTCCGGGATCCATCTTCCCCATCGGCCGTTGTCGCTGGCGAGCCATCATTGCGAGGGCGGAGCCATGGTTCGACACCCTTCCGAAACGGAACCGTGTGCGGCGATGTGGGGTCGATATTTATTCGCCGTGCCGGTGTCCCGAGCCATGTTTTTGCCGTCTTGCGGGCCCCTCTGGAGGCACCCGGGACGCTAGGGCGCGCGGGGGCACCCCATCCTGACAAGACCGAACAACCCAGGCTCCCGAAGGGGCGCCCTGGGCGAGCCAGATTCGAGGAAACCTGATGAACGAGTCCCACGCCCGGGTCGGTGAGACGCTCGAAACCGCTACACGCACCGCAGCGCCTCATGCTGGACCGCAGACGGGTGAGACGCTCGAAACCGCGACACGCACCGCAGCGCCCGAAGGCGCGGCCCGCGCCGGGACGACGTACGAGTCCGTGCTCGGCGACGCCCGCCGCAGCCTCGACGGCACCTGGGAGTTTCTGCACATCGCCGACGACCGCTTGGCCGGTCCGGCGGAGGTGCGCGAGATCACCGTGCCGAGCCCCTGGCAGGCGCAGTTCCAGGACCTGCGCATGCGCGCCGGCATCGGCATCTACCGCCGCTCCATCGAGATCCCGCAGGAGTGGCTGCACGATACCGTGTGGATCCGCTTCGGCGCGGTCTTCCACAACACCAAGGTGTTCGTGAACGGCGAGGTCGTGGGCACCAACGAGGGCGGCTTCCTGCCCTTCTCCTTCGACGTCACGAAGGCGCTGAAGCCCGGCCGCAACGAGATCAAGGTGCGGGTCGACAGCCCGACCGACAACCCGGCCGAGTTCCCCGATTCGCCCTTCGCCGAAATCCCCTTCGGCAAGCAGAGCTGGTACGGCCCGCTCTCCGGCATCTGGCAGTCCGTCTATCTGGAGCGCCGCATCGCCGATCACATGACGCGCATGCGCCTCGTGCCGAACCGCGAGACCGGCCGCGTTTCGGCGGGCTGCTTCTTCGCGCGTCCGCTGACCGATGCGACGGAGATCCGTATCCTGGTCACCGGCCCCGCCGGCGAGACCGTGCTCGACACCCGCCGGCAGACGCAGGTGGGCGTCACCTCGATGCCCTTCGAGTTCACGGTGGAGAACGTACGCTCCTGGTCGCCCGACGAGCCGAACCTCTATGCCGTGCGGCTCGAACTCATCCGCAACGGCGAGATCCGGGACGCCATCGCGGACCGTTTCGGCTTCCGCACCATCGAGACCCGCGACGGCACCTTCTACCTCAACGGCGAGCCGCTCTATCTGCGCGCCGCCCTCGACCAGGACTACTACCCGGACACGATCTGCACCGTGCCCTCCGTGGAGTTCCTGGAGGACCAGTTCCGCAAGGCCAAGGAGCTTGGGCTCAACTGCCTGCGCTGCCACATCAAGGCGGCGGACCCGCGCTATTACGAGGTCGCGGATCGCCTCGGCATGCTGATCTGGACCGAGCTCCCGAACGGCGGCATGACCACCGACCGCTCCCGCGGCCGCAAGGAGAAGCTCCTCAAGGGGATCGTCGACCGCGACGTGAACCACCCGTCCATCATCATCTGGACGATCATCAACGAGAACTGGGGCGTCGACCTCGTCAACGACGCGGACCACCGCGATTGGCTCAAGCGCACCTTCGCGTGGCTGAAGGCCTACGATCCCCTGCGCCTCGTCGTGGACAACTCGCCGCTCGCGCCGAGCTTCCACGTGGAGTCCGACATCGCGGATTACCACTTCTACGCCGCCTTCCCGGATCACCGGGCGGATTGGGACCAGTTCGTGGACGAGCTCGCGAACCGCGCGCCCTGGCTCTACTCCCCCCATGGCGACGCGGTCATCACCGGCCGCGAGCCGCTCATGTGCTCGGAGTTCGGCAATTGGGGCCTGCCCTATCCGAAGGACCTGCGCGAGAAGAATGGCGAGGAGCCCTGGTGGTTCGAGACCGGCCACGATTGGGGCGAGGGCGTCATGTACGCCCACGGCGTCGAGAACCGCTTCTCGGACTGGAGCCTCGACCGGGTGTTCGGCGATCTGCGCCGCTTCGTGATCGCCTGCCAGTGGCAGCAATTCCGCGCGCTGAAGTACGAGATCGAATCCATGCGGCGCAAGCCGCAGCTCTCCGGCTACGTGATCACGGAGCTGCACGACTGCCATTGGGAGTCGAACGGCCTCCTCGACATGCGCCGCAACACGCGCGTGTTCCACGAGCTGTTCCGCATCGTCAATTCCGACACGGTGATCGTGCCGAAATGGGACCGCCTCTCCTATTGGGGCGGCGAGACCGCGCGGTTCGGGCTCGCGGTGGCGCACGGCGCCGGTCCCGCGCTCGAGGGCTGCCGCCTGACCGTGACCCTGTGCGACCACAGCCAGGAAATCGCGCTCGACCCCATCGCGGCCCCGAGCGTCGTCGATCTCGCGACCGTCGAGGTGCCGATCCCGGCCTTCGACGAGCCGTCGCTTCGCCGCGTGGCCCTCGAATTGCGCGACCCCGCCGGCAAGCTCGTGGCGCAGAACCACCTCGATCTCGTGGTGCACCCGAAGCGCCAGCGGCCCGCTCACGCGCGCCAGCTCGTCTGGTCGCCGGACGCGGACATCCGGGAGCGCATGAAGGCGCTCGGCTACACCTCGGCGCGGGCACTGGAGGAGGCGACGCTGGTGGTCTCCCGCACCCACGACAAGGCCATTGCCGACCATGTGCGGGCCGGCGCGAGCCTGCTCCTTCTCCCTGAGGAGGACATGACGCTCTACCCCTTCTTCCCGCATTGGCAGGCCGTGAAGGTCCAGACCCGCAAGGGCGAGCTGTGGTCGGGCGATTGGGCCTCGTCCTTCGCGTGGCTGCGCCGCCAGGGCCACTTCGCGCGGTTCCCGTCGGGTCCGCTGCTCGACGAGACCATGGACCGGATCCTGCCGGAATTCGTGATCTCGGGCTGCAACCTGCTCGACTACCAGGCTCGCGTCTTCGCCGGCCTCGTGGTGGGCTGGATCCACAAGCCCGTGGCGCTCGGCGTCGAGCGCTCCTACGGCCGCGGCCGCATGGTGGCGTCCACCTTCCGCCTGTTCCGCGACGAGGCGCTGGCCGACCCGACCGCCACGATGATGCTCGACACGTTGGTGGAACTCGCGGTCGAATCCCGCGCCGCGCGGTTGGAAGATGCGGTGCGCGCGGCCGAAGCGGCGGCTTAGTCGTAAGGCGCAGCACACACCGACAAACAAAAAGGGCGCCGACAGCATCGGCGCCCTTTTTGCTGCGATAAGGAGATCTATTCCGCCGCGATCTTCAGCGGGTCGTCGGCGCCCCAGCTCACCTCGCTGTCGCGGAAGAAGCGTTCGATGGCGCTCTCGATCGGCGGGAGAAGGATGCCGCGCTCGGTGGCAAGCGCCGTGTTGAGCGGGGTGCCGTCGGGCGCAGGCGCCACGAGATCGGCGCTGAAGCCCGCGCCTTCCGCGGCACGGACCGCGAGGTCGCGCCAGGAAATCTCGCCCGGATTCGTCATGTGCCACAGGCCCGTGCCGCCATCGAGGAGGAGATCGAGGACGCCGTGCACGAGGTCCGGCACGTAAGTGGGCGAGACGATGTCGATGCCGGCTTCCACCCGGTCGCCGGCCGCGAGCGTGTTCAGCACGTGCCAAACGAAATTGTGCCGGTCCCAGGGGCCGAAGAAGGCGCTGGTGCGGATCACGAGGGCGCCGGAATGGGCGCCGAGCACGCGCCGCTCGGCTTCGGCCTTGCTCGTGCCGTAGACGCCGGCGGGTGTCACCGCATCGCTCTCGCCATAGGCGCGGCCCGCGCGGCCGTCGAAGACGAGGTCGGACGAGAAGGTCACGAGGGGAATGCCGGCCTTGGCGCAGGCCTCCGCCAGCACCTCGGGACCGACCGCGTTCTCGCGCATGCACGCCTCGGCCTCGCGCTCGGCGTCCGCCACGCGCACATAGCCGGCCGTGTTGATGACCGCCCAGGGCTTGTGGCAGGCGAGCGCCGCCGCGACGCTTTGCGGATCGGCGATGTCCATGTCGCCCCGGCTCACCAGGGCATGGTCGAGCCCGCGCAGATCCGCGATGCGGGAAAAGGCGCGGCCCAGCGTGCCCGTGGCTCCGTTGATCAGAAGCTGGCGCGGCGCGCCCACGAGACGGCAGGCATTGGAGGCCTTCGCGGGCGGCCGGTAGAAGCGGATGTCGCGCTTCCACCAGCCGGCGCGGTCGAGCACCGGGTGATCGAAGGTGCCGGTTTTGGCCAGCGCCTCGGTGGCGTGCGCAAGCGCCGTGCGCCGGGGTTCGGGGGCGCGCACGTCGAAGGGACCGGGCTCGTAGCAGCCCGCGCGGCGGGTGAGGAGCGAGTTCCAGTCCACGGTGCCGAAGAGCGACCACACCGTGACGGCGCGGATGTCGGCGCCCTCGGCGCGAACCTCCTCGGCGCCTTTCCACACCTCCATGAGCCAGCGCAGCTGTTCGTCGCGGGTGCAGCCGTGATGGGCTTCCGTGACCGCGATGGGACGCTTGTAGCGGGCCCAGGTTTCGCGCAGGCGCGCCGCGGGGCCGAGATCAGCGGGATCGAGCGGCATGCGCACCGCTTCCGCATCCGCGTAACGGTGCCGGCCGTTGCCGCCCCAATGATGCTCGGGATAGCGGTTGAGGCGCTGGTCGAGATAGCGCTCGCTCGTGAGGTAATGGTTGATGCCGATGATGTCGGGCGCCGCATCGCCCGCGAGGAAGAGCTCGAGATCGGCTTGCGCGATGCCGTGCTTGAGGAAGATCGGCCACCAGGGGTGGTCGCGATCCACCATGCCGCAGAGGAGATCGAAGGTGAGCCAGCGGCGCCCGTTCTCGTGCTCGGCCTGATAGGCCAGCATGGGCGTCGAGAAGGTCTTGCCCATGTCGTCTGTCTGCACGAGCCCGGCCGCAGGGTTCACCTCCCGGATCGCGCGCATGGACAGCACGGTCGCCTTGCACTCGGCGACGAGCATCTTCAGGAAGGCCTCGTCCGAGGTGCCGTGCGGATACCAGTGGCCGTAGAGCCCGGAGAAGCGCGAGGTGGTCAGCGGCTCGTTGACGGGCGTGTAGAGATCGAGATGGGGATAGCGCCCGGCGACGTTGGCGGCATGGCGCGCCAGCAGCTCGGGCCAGGCGGGATCGAGCATGTTGGTGTAGCGCGGCCCGCTGCCGTGGTGGCAGAGCCCCGCGATGGCGCGGACGCCGAGCTGCTGCAGCCGCGCGAGGCGCTCGTCGGTCCAAGAGAAGTCGGTCTTGTCCGGGGTGTCAGGGGAGATCGCCTCCCAGAGCACCGGATAGCGCAGGGTGCGGATGCCGAGATCGGCGATCCGGTCGAGATCCTCGATGCGGTCGCGGTGACCGGTCTCGAGGCTCTGGTCGCGGTAATCGTCACCGATCCGGGCGATCGTGCATTCCAATCCGCCCCACACTTCCAGTGGCTTGCGTTCCATCCACCCAGGCTCCTTCGTCGACGTCTGGTTTCACCCTGACCGGCGCGGACCCGGATGGCTGCTGGAGGCAGCCTCGAAGCCCGCGCAAGCGCCCGTCAACTTGCGCCAGTCCGCTTTTGATCCAACGTGGCCGCAGGGTTTCGCCGCGCCGCGCCGGAAACGTCGCAAAGCCCCTCGCTTTTGGGCGAAGGGCTTTGTCGTAGGTTAATGGCTTACGAGGCCAGAGCCGCCGAGGCCGAGACCACCGGGACCGAGGTCGTGT
>JAESFT010000121.1_pt1 | contig 19045 bp, 17 predicted proteins | sample 9269451 | NCBI WGS metagenome assembly JAESFT01 (sample SAMN14502557, study PRJNA617106) | algae metagenome | isolation source: Scytonema hyalinum WJT4-NPBG1 and co-occurring heterotrophs from well... | place: USA: Mojave Desert, Joshua Tree National Park, California | collected 2006-05-25
CAACAGCCACGAGGGTGCCGCTCGAGTCGTGACCGATGTAGCCGCCGTGAACACCAGCGTAGAAGCCAGTCCAGGTGAAGACCGGAGCCACAACCGGGAGCGGAGCCGGAGCCATGGTGCGGGCGGGCAGGTCAGCGGCCACTGCAACCGACGCAAAGCCGATGAGCGCGACCGAAGAGAGTAGAAGCTTCTTCATTGTTAAACCTCCATTGGAGAGCCCAACGTCTAGCTCATTTCCCGTTACCAATCTGTCACCAAAAGAACACACCGGCGACAGGATTGCCCCTAAGGCAAGAAAGCGGGTCGGACCAACCCATTAACCTCAATGGAACGTGAAGAAGCGTGCCCGGGTACGCGGGGAGGTAACGAGCCGGGCATCGGCCGAGCGGTAGCACGACAGGGATGGTCCGGAGGCGCTCGGCGAGGCAACGCAATAGAGAGAAAAGATGGACCGGCTTTCGGCGCGACCGCGCTGGGGAGCACGTCCGAGGCACGAAAACGGAAAAGCACGCTGGAGAATAAAAAAGGAGCCGGATGGTCTCCGGCTCCTTGTCGTAGGCAGCGATGTAACGTCTGGCGTCAGCGGATCGGCGCGCCCTCACAGGTCTCGCCGACGCCGCGGACGCAACCGCTTCGAGCCGGCGGGGCCTCCCGCGCCCGCGGTGCCGCTTCGACCGGCCGGGGCCCACCCTCGATGGCTCGCGGCGGCGCCGATTCGACAGCACGGGGCCCACCCCCGAACCCACCTCCAAAACCACCTCCCTCGCGGGGGCGCTCGAAGCTTGGCTGCTGCGGCACGACCGTCTCGCGACGGCGGAACTCCTCCGGTACCGGGCGGCGAGGCTCCTCGACCCCGCGCGGGATGATGACGGGCTCGCGCTCCCGGCGACGGGGCTCCTCGATTTGCGGCTGGGGCGTTGGGACCCGGACCACCGGAGGCGGTTGGCGGCGATCATCGTCGTAGTCGCGGCGACGGTAATCGGGCCGGTCCCTCCAGCGCCGATCATACCGATAACGATCGTCGTACCAATCGTAGTCCCGGTAGTACCGATCCCAATATGTGCCGATGTCGAACCGAACGACCGGCACACCGATGCGGGGGGCATAAGAGGGGACCAGGACGCGGCGGCCGCCATAAAGGAGCTCGATGCGTGAGGCCTGCATCCAGCCCCGCACCCGGCGCGCACGCACATCGCACCAGCTGTAATCGCTGAGGCAGCCATAGACGAACACCGGCTCGCCCGGACCGACGCCGGTGATCACGGGATACTCGAAATCCGGCCCGGCCCGAACGTTCGAGGCCGCGCGGGCGAAGCCCTCCTCAGCAGCCGCCCCGGTGGCGCCGGCCAGCAGCACGGACGCCGCAGCCAGCCATTGTTTCAGACTCTGACGCATCGAAATCTCCTCTGAGCCGGATTATCGGCGGCGAACCTGAATGGGTCCACAACACTTTCTGCCGCTCAGCCCGCTCGCGTTAGCTTGATACAACATTCGGGCGCAGCTGAAGCTCTCGCGGCACGACACGCTTGGCTGAGCTAACCATCCGGAATGACAGCGAAGCGCATTGCGCGCGACAACCTCGGAGCCGGGGCCTATAACCGCACCTCGATCTCACCTCCCCGACGAGAACCATGCCGCACCCCCTGCTCGCCTCCTCCACCGAGACCTCACACCCGATCTGGCTCGTCACCGAGGAGACCTGGCCCGGGATCGCCGACAGCCTTGCTCCCCAGGCCCGCGCCTTTGCCGGGGCTCAGGGCTTCGAGGCCAAGTCCGGTTCCTTCTGCCTTCTCCCGAATGCGGAGGGCGGCCTTCTCGGTGCCCTGTTCGGGATCGACGGGCCCGGCGCCAAGCGGGTCGACCCCTTCCTGCCGGGCAAGCTCGTGACCCTGCTGCCCGAGGGCGTGTACCGCTTCGAGACCACGCCGCCGGACCCGACCCTCGCGACCCTCGCCTGGCTCCTCGGAGGCTACAGCTTCACCCGCTACCGCAAGCGCCCCACGAAGGCCGTGCGCCTCGTGCCTCCGAATGGAGTCGACGGCGGCGAGGTGGCGCGCATCGCGGAGGCTGTGTGCGCCAGCCGCGACCTCGTCAATACGCCGACCAACGATCTCGGACCCGATGGCATCGAGGCCGCGGCCCGCAAGCTCGCGGATCGCCATGGTGCCACCTTCACGAGCATCGTGGGCGACGACCTGCTGGCGCAGAACTACCCCATGATCCATGCGGTCGGGCGCGCCTCCGCGACGCCGCCGCGCCTGATTGACGTGACCTGGGGCGCATCCGACGCGCCGAAGATCACGGTGGTGGGCAAGGGCGTGGCCTTCGATACCGGCGGTCTCGACATCAAGCCCTCCGCCTCCATGCTCCTGATGAAGAAGGACATGGGCGGAGCCGCGGCTGCGCTGGCCCTCGCCGACATGATCATGGGATCCGGGCTTCCGGTGCGCATGCGGCTCCTGATCCCTGCCGTCGAGAATTCCATTGCGGGCAATGCCTTCAGGCCCGGCGACGTGCTGCAGACCCGAAAGGGAATCACGGTGGAGATCGGCAACACGGATGCGGAAGGACGGCTCATCTTGGGCGACGCGCTGGCCCTCGCGGACGAGGAGAGCCCCGACCTCGTCATCGATTTCGCAACGCTGACCGGCGCAGCTCGCGTTGCGCTCGGACCCGAACTGCCGCCCTTCTATACCGATGACGATCAACTCGCCGCCGACATCGCCAGGGTTGGCATGGCCGTCAACGATCCGGTCTGGCGTCTGCCTCTCTGGGCTCCCTACACGAGCCAACTCGATTCGAAGGTGGCGGACTTGAACAACACCGGCGGTCCCATGGGCGGTTCGATCACCGCGGCCCTGTTCCTGCGCCGCTTCGTGAGCGCCGCGAAGGCTCACGTCCACTTCGATGTCTATGGCTGGAACGCGTCCACCAAGCCCGGCCGGCCGGAGGGCGGCGAAGTGCAGGGCGCCCGACTCATCCACGCGCTCCTGAAGGAACGCTACGGCGGGTAGGCCCGCCTTCATGTTGACGATCTGTGAGGGGACAGCGCCCTAGAAGTCGCTCATCCCAGGAGCCAACCATGAGCTACGACCGCCGCATCACGCCGTTTCGCCCCGATCTCGCCGATGCCCGCCTGCAGGGCCAGGTGGAGGCGGAGCGCTTCAAGACCGGTACGGTGCGGCGGGTCGTGGCCTCCTCGGCGGCCCTGAGGCGCACGCCGTCGCGGGAGGCGGGCTATGAGACCGAGGTGATCTTCGGCGAATGCGTCACGGTCTACGACGAGCACGAAGGCTGGGCCTGGGGCCAGCTCCATACGGACGGCTACGTGGGCTACCTATCGGCCGAGGCGCTGGGCAGCGCCGACACCGCGCCCACCCACAAGATCGCGGCGCTCCGCACCTTCGTTTATCCCGGTCCCAGCCTGAAGCTTCCGGTGGGCGGTCATCTCACCCTCAACAGCCAGGTCGCAGTGGCCGGCATCGAGGGCGAGTACGCGCGCCTCGCCATGGGCGGCTTCGTCCACATCGCCCATCTGGCGCCGCTCGATGCGCGCGAGCCCGACTTCGTGGCGGTCGCGGAGCGCTTCGTCGGCACGCCCTATCTCTGGGGCGGGCGCACGAGCCTTGGGCTGGATTGCTCGGGCCTCGTGCAAACGGCGCTGGCGGCGGCCGGCATCGCGGCGCCCCGCGACAGCGACATGCAGGAGGAGAGCCTCGGAGCGCCGGTCGAGATGAGGCCGGATCTCTCAGGGCTCCGGCGGGGCGACCTCGTGTTCTGGAAGGGGCATGTGGGCGTCATGATTGATGCCGAACGCCTGCTTCATGCGAACGGCTATGCCATGGCGACCGCGGTCGAGCCCCTGGCGGTGGCTGAGGAGCGCATTCGCACCAAGAGCTACGGCCCGATCACCTCAATCCGGCGGCTGCCGGCGCTCGGCGCCTAGTAGCCGCGCTCGCGGTCGACGACGCCCACCAGGGGCTCGCCGGCCTCGTGACGGCGGATCTGCGCCGCGATGGTGCGCGAGGTCACGTCCGGGTCGCTGATTGCCGCGTTGTGCGGGCTCACGGTAACCTTCGGGTGGGTCCAAAGGGGCGAATTCTGGGGCAGCGGCTCGGTTTCGAACACGTCGAGGGTGGCGGCCTTGAGGGTGCCGTCGTCAAGCGCCGCCAGAATATCGGCCTCCACCTGCAGCCCGCCACGGGCGCAATTGATGAGAATCGGCCCGCCGAGCGGCCCATTGAACGCCAGCGTTCGAAACAGGGGTGCGTTGAGCAATCCCCGCGTCTCCGGCGTCAGCGGCAGGAGGCAGACGAGGATGTCGGTGCGGGCCAAAAACGCGTTCAACTCCGCGGACCCGGCATAGACCCGGATGCCCTCGATTGCTTTCGGTGTCCGGCCCCAGGCCGCCACGTCGAAGCCCATCACGGCGAGTTTGCGCGCGGCGTCCTGCCCGAGCACGCCGGTGCCGAGCACGCCGACGCGCACGTCCCGCGCGGCGGGCTGCGAACGGTTGTCCTCCCAGACCTTGTCGCGCTGCTGGGCGTCGTAGCGGCGCTGGTCGCGCAGATACATGAGGCAGTGCATCACCACGTATTCGCTCATGCGCGTGGTGAGATCCTCCTGCACGATGCGCACGATTGGCACATCCGGCAGACCGGGGTAGCGCATCAGGTGATCGACGCCGGCTCCGAGCGAGAACAGCACTTCGAGATTGGGCAAGTTGTCGAGGGTGCCGGCCTGAGGCCCCCAGGTCGCCAAATAGCGGACCTCCGAGCGGTCGAAGGCCTCGCCCTGAACCACGATCCTATGGTCGGGCAGGAGGCGGCGGAAGCGCTCGACCCAAGGAGCTGGATCCCAGGAGAGGGCGATGAGAAGGCTCACACGCCGGCTCCGATTCGCTCAAGCACAAGGGCACCGGGCAACGCAGCCGCATCGCCGATCGTGTAGGCGCGGCGGAGCGCTTCGGCGGCGGCATCGGCCGCGGCCTCCGAGCGGGCATGGACGATGCCGAGCGGTCGCTCGCCGTCCACTTTCTCGCCCAACGGCGCGAGGTCGGTGAGGCCGACCGCGTGGTCCACCGGGTCCTGCGGACGGGTGCGCCCGCCCCCAAGCGCCACCACGGTGACGCCCACGTCCCGGGTCGCGATCCGGCTCACGGAGCCCGGACGCTCGGCATGAACCGGCCGGACGACCGGCGCCGGAGCCAGATGGCGGCCGGGATTCTCCAGGAGGTCGGACGGACCACCGAGGGCGACCACCATGCGCTGGAAGGTTTCGGCGGCCCGGCCGGACGCGATCGCATCCTCGATCTTGGCCCGCGCCTCGGCGGCATCGGCGGCGAGCCGGCCCAGCACCAGCATCTCGGCCGAGAGCGCCACCGTGACCTCGTGGAACCTCGGCTCGCGGCGCCGCCCGGTGAGGTAATCGACGGCGTAGGCGACCTCGACCGCGTTGCCAGCCGCGGATGCCAGCGGCTCGTTCATGTCGGTGAGAAGGGCACTCGTCGGCAGGCCGGCCCCGTTCGCGACCAGCACCAGGCTTTCGGCCAACGCCCGCGCATCCTCGGCGTTGCTCATGAAGGCGCCGGAGCCGAACTTCACGTCCATGACGAGGCCCTGGAGGCCGGCGGCGAGCTTCTTCGAGAGGATTGACGCGGTGATGAGATCGATCGATTCCACCGTCGCGGTCACGTCGCGGATGGCGTAGAGGCGCTTGTCGGCGGGGGCGAGATCGGCGGTCTGCCCGATGATCGCGCAGCCGACTTCCCGGGTGACGCGCCGGAACAGGTCGATATCGGGCTGGGACACGTAGCCCGGGATCGAATCGAGCTTATCCAGGGTGCCGCCCGTGTGCCCGAGGCCGCGGCCCGAGATCATCGGCACGAAGCCGCCGCAGGCCGCCACCGCGGGCGCCAGCGGCAGGCTGATCGTATCGCCGACGCCGCCGGTGGAGTGCTTGTCGAGCACCGGCCCCGGCAGGTTCCATTGCAGCACCTCGCCGGAGCGGGTCATGGCGCGGGTCAGGGCCACCCGCTCCTCGACCGAGAGGCCGCGGAAGAACACCGCCATGGCGAAGGAGGCTGCCTGGCCCTCCGACACGCGTCCGGAGGTGAGGCCCTCGATGAAGGACGCGATATCCTCGGCGGCGAGCGCTCCGCCGTCGCGTTTGCGGCGGATGATCTCCTGGGGGAGCATGGTCATCTAGTAAACCCCGATGCTCGGCGCGGCGTCGCGATCCTCGATCGCGGCGATGAGGGCGTCATAGACGCTGCTCGCGCCGATCCTGAACGTCCGAGGCGTGGCCCAACCCGGCCCCATGATGCGATCGGCAAGGCCGAGATAGAGACCCGCATCCTCGACGGTGCGGATGCCGCCCGACGGCTTCAGACCAACGGGTTTGCCCGAGGCCTTGATGGTGTTCAGCATGATCTCGGCGGCCTGGGGCGTCGCCGAAACGGGGGTCTTGCCCGTGGACGTCTTGATGAAATCGGCACCGGCCTGGATGGCGACGCGGCTCGCGCCTTCGATCAGCGCCGGCTCGACGAGTTCGCCGGTCTCGAGGATCACCTTCAGGAGGCGTCCGCCATCCACCACATCGCGCACGGAAGCCACCATCTCGGCTGCCACATCGAGCTCGCCGCGGCGGACCGCCCGATAGGGGATCACGAGATCGATCTCGTTGGCGCCGTCGGTGAGGGATTCGTGCACGTCGTCGATGATGCGGTTGGAATCCTCGCCGCCGGCCGGGAAGTTCACTACCGTGGCGATGGCGACGCCGGAGCCCTTCAAGGGTTCGCGGGCGCGGCTCACGAATTGCGGCCACACGCACACGGCCGCCACCGGCCCGTGGGGCGTCAGGGCCCTGGCGCAGAGCGCGTCGATCGCATGGTCCGAGCAGGTCTCGGTGAGGTCGGTGAGATCGAGGCAGCGCAAGGCCCGACGGGCAATCTCGGCATCAGCCATGCGAAGGCACCTTCCGGTCGGGTGTGATGGGTTCAAGCATCGGGCAGTTCTGCCACAAAGGCGCGAATGAGGCGCTTGAAGCGCTCCGAGGCTTCCGCGGCCGTATCCTTGGTTTCCTGGTGCGAGGGCGAGGCACCCTCGATTCCGGCGGCCAGGTTGGTGACGACGGAAACCGCGGCGACCCTGAGACCGTAATAGCGGGCGAGGATCACCTCGGGCACCGTCGACATGCCGACGAGATCGCCGCCCAGCACCTGCGTCATGCGGATTTCGGCCGGCGTCTCGAAGCTCGGGCCCGACAGCCAGACATAGACGCCTTCGGGCACCTCCAGGCCAGCGGCCTTGGCGGCACGCTGCATCGCGGCCCGCAGATCGTCATCGTACGCGCCCGTGAGCGAGACGAAGCGGCCCTCGGTGTGGTCTCGCAGCAGCGGGTTCGCGCCGGACAGGTTGAGATGGTCGTTGATCGCGACGAGGCTGCCCGGGCGGATATGGGCGCGAACGGAGCCCGCGGCGTTCGTGAGAACGAGCGAGGGGATCGCGAGGCTACGCACGAGGGCCACGGGCACCCGCATGGCGCCGGCGTCGCCGGTCTCGTAGTAGTGCGCGCGGCCCTGGAAGAGCAGCACGCGCTTGGCACCCAGGTGACCGGCGACGAGCCGCCCCGCATGGCCGGAAACGCCGCTGCGTGGGAAATGCGGAATGTCGGCATAGGCGAGCGACACCGGGTTTTCGAGCTCGTCCACGAGGGTGCCGAGGCCCGTGCCGAGCACGAAGGCGGCATCGAAGCGCCCATCGAAACCCCGGGCGCGCACGAATTCCGCGGCTTCCTGAACCAGCTGATCGGCGGGATGCGCGCTCGTCACTTCAGGTGATCCGGTCCGAAGGAGAAGGGGAGCAGGTCTTCCAGGGTGAAGCTCCGCCGCACCCCGTCCTGACCCGCGATGTGGATCGGGGTGTCGGCGGATGCGAATTCCCGGATGCGCTGGCGGCAGCCGCCGCAGGGCGTCACCAGCTCCTCGCCGTTCCCGATCACGAGGATCTCCGCGATGCGGCTCTCGCCGGCCGCGATCATGGACGAGATCGCGCCGGTCTCCGCGCAGGCCCCCTGCGGATAGGCGGCGTTCTCCACATTGCAGCCGGCATAGATGCCGCCACCCGGCGTGCGGATCGCGGCGCCCACCTTGAAGCGGGAATACGGCACATAAGCCTTGGCCTGCATGGCCTTGGCGGCTTCGAACAGGGTATCGAGGCTGGACATCAACGCTCCTTCACGTAGGGCACGCCGGAGGCGCGCGGCGGGATGGCGGTGCCGATGACGCCGGCAAGGAGGATGACCGTCATCAGATACGGCAGGGCCTGGATAGCCTGCACGGGCACCTCGCCGATGCCGGGCACCACGATGCCCTGCAGGCGGATCGCCACCGCATCGAGAAGGCCGAAGAGGAAGCAGGCGCCGAGCGCCGGCCAGGCCCGCCATTTGGCGAAGATGAGCGCGGCCAGGGCGATGAAGCCCTTGCCGGCGGTCATGTTGGGCAGGAAGCCCGCGGATTGCCCAGTCGAGAGATAGGTGCCGGCGAGACCGCAGAGGACCCCGGTGAGGATCACGGCCGTATAGCGCAGGCCTGTCACCGAAATGCCAGCGGTATCGACGGCAGCGGGGTTCTCGCCCACCGCGCGCAGACGAAGGCCGAAGCGGGTCTTGGCCAGGACCCACCAGGTCACGGGCACCGCGAGGAGCGCGATGAAGACCAGCACCGAATGGCCGAAGAGCACGTTGCCGAACCGCTCGTCGCCTTCGAGGGGCGGCGTGCGACCGCCCTGCCCGTACCAGGCATTGCCCACGATGGCGGTCAGGCCCGCGGCCAGCATGTTGATGGCAACACCCGACACGATCTGATTGCCGCGCTGGCTGATGGACGCGAAGCCGTGGATGAGCGCGAACATCACCGAGGCGCCGATGCCGGCGAGGAGCCCGATCCAGGCCGAGCCCGTGGTGTGAGCCGCGGCGGCGGCCGCGAACGCGGCCACCAGCATCTTGCCCTCAAGGCCGATATCCACCACGCCCGCGCGCTCGGACCATAGGCCCGCAAGGCAGGCCGCGAGGAGCGGGATCGAGAGGCGGAGCGCCGAGTCGAACACCGTGACGAGGGTCGAGGGATCCATGGCTTTAAGCCCTCGCCAGGTTCGGCCGCGCGAGGAGGCGCGCCACCACACGGCGGAACAGCCCATCGAGGGCGCCCGCGAAGAGGATGATGATGCCGCCGATCACCACGACCATGTCGCGGGTGATCGCGGGCTGCTCGAAGGCAAGCTCCGCGCCGCCCTGGTACAGGATGCCGAAGAGGAGCGAGGCCAGGATGATGCCGGCCGGATGCGCCCGGCCCATGAGCGCGACGGCGATGCCGACGAAGCCGTAGCCGGAGGTGAACTCCAGGAGCAGGCGGTGCTGGTAGCCCATGAGTTCGTTGACCGCGAGGCCGCCGGCCAGCGCGCCGGAGATCAGCATGGCGATCACGGTGATCCGCGCCGGCGAGATGCCGGCATAGACGGCGGCGGTCGGGTTCGATCCGACAACGCGGATCGCGTAGCCGAGCCGCGAGCGGTAGATCAGCAGCCACACCCCGAGCGCGGACAGGAGCGCCAGGACGAAGGTGAGGTTGAGCTGCGATTTCGGGATGGCGATCCCGAACCACGCAAACGCCTCGTGCATGAAGGGGATGTAGGAGCCTGCGGGAAAGGGGTGCGTTTCCGGATTCATGGAGCCGGGCACCCGCAGCACGTTCACGAGGAGATAGACGAGCAGCACGCTCGCCAACCAATTGAACATGATCGTCGTGATGACGATGTGGCTTCCCCGCTTCGCCTGGAGATAGCCCGGAATCGCGGCCCAGGCGGCGCCGAAGGCGGCAGCGCCGATGATGCCGAGCGGCAGCAGCAGGAAGCCGGGGAGAAAATCGAGGTTCAGGAGAACGAGCGCGGCCCCAAGCCCCGCCAGCGTCGCCTGCCCCTCGCCGCCGATGTTGAAGAGGCCCGCATGATAGGCCACCGCGACGGCAAGGCCCGTGAAGATGAAGTTCGTGGCGTAGAACAGGGTGAAGCCGAGCCCTTCGCCCGAGCCGAGGCTGCCCTGCAGGAGCCAGCGGGTGGCGGTGAGCGGGTTCTCGCCGATGCCGATGACCACGAGACCGGCAACGAGAAAGGCCGACGTGACCGAGAGGGCCGGCACGAGGCCGACATCGGCCCAACGGGGAAGATCGAGGGGTGCGCTCAACGGGGCGTATCCGGCAGGAAGAGGTGGCCGGCATCATCCAAGGGGAAGCCGGGATTCCAGGCGACTTCCCAGATGTGGCCGTCGGGGTCGGCGAAATAGCCGGAATAGCCGCCCCAGAACACATCCTGCGGCGGCTTCAGGCAGCGGGCGCCGACCGCAATCACGCGGGAGAACACCTCGTCGGCTTCGGCCTTGGAGCGGGTGTTGTAGGCGAGCGTCACGGCGGGAAAGCCCGTGGGCGTGTCGTCCACATGGGCGTCCTTGGCAAGATCCGCGCGGCCGAACAGGGCGAGCGCGAGACCGTTGGCCTGGAAGAATGCCACCTCAGGCTGGCTGGCGGCGGACGCCTTCCAGCCCCAGGCTTCGTAGAAGGCGCGGGAGCGCGCGACGTCCGCGACGCCGAGGGTCACAAGGGTGAGGCGGGGCTGCATCAGGCGAACTCTCGGCGGCTCATGCGGCGTGATCCGTGACGCCGGCCATGAGGAGACCGAGGTCCTGCTCGTTGGTTTCGGCCGGACGGCGCTCGCCGGTGATGTGGCCGCCGCACATGGTGAGGATGCGGTCGGAGAGGTTCATGATCTCGTCCAGCTCCACCGACACCAGCAGGATGCCGACGCCGGCGTCGCGCAGGCCGATGAGGCGGCGATGGATGAACTCGATGGCGCCGATATCGACGCCGCGGGTCGGCTGCCCGACGAGCAGCACCTTGGGCTCGCGCTCGATCTCGCGGGCCAGCACGATCTTCTGCTGGTTGCCGCCGGAGAACTTGGAGGTTTTGAGCCGCGGCGCCTGCGGGCGCACGTCGTAATGCTCCATCTGCTCGCCGAGGTGCTTCACCATACGGCCGTGGTCGAGGAGCGCGCCGCGGCCGAGATGCGGGTCGTCGGTGAAGCCGAGCACGGCGCTCTCGAAGGCCTGGAACGCCGGCACGAGGCCCATCTTGAGGCGATCCTCCGGCACGTGCAGGAGGCCTAATTGGCGCAGGCGGTGGGGATTGTGCTCGTCGTGGGGGAGCTTTCGCCCGGCCAGCGCAATGGAGCCGAGAACGGGCTGACGCATGCCGGCGATCGCTTCGAGAAGCTCGCTCTGGCCGTTGCCGGCCACGCCCGCGATGCCGACGATCTCGCCCGCATGAACCTTGAAGGTGGCGTTGGCCACGCGAAGCACGCCGCGGCTGTCGACCACGGACAGGTTGTCGACCTCGAGCACCGGGGTGCCCGGCGCCCGCTCCGCTTTTTCGACGCGCAGCAGCACGCGGCGGCCCACCATGGCCTCCGCGAGTTGCGGCGGCGAGGTTTCGGCCGTCCGGAAAGTCGCGACCATCTCGCCCCGGCGCATGACGGAAACGCGATCGGTCGCGGCCATGATCTCGCGCAGCTTGTGGGTGATGAGGATGACGGTCTTGCCCTGGCCTTTAAGGGCTTTCAGCAGCTCGAACAGGGCATCGGCTTCCGGCGGGGTCAGCACGGCGGTCGGCTCGTCGAGGATCAGGATATCGGCGCCGCGATAGAGGGCTTTCAGGATTTCGACGCGCTGCTGCAGCCCGACAGAAAGGTCGCCGACGCGGGCGTCCACATCGACCTCGAGCCCGTATTCGCGCTCGAGCCGCGCGAGCTCCGCCCGAACCTTCGCCTCGCCGCCGCGGAGCAGCGCGCCGCCCTCGGCGCCGAGCATCACGTTCTCGACCACGGTCAGGGGCTCCACCAGCATGAAGTGCTGGTGCACCATGCCGATGCCGACCCCGATGGCATCGGCCGAGGAGCGGATCGAGACGGGCTTCCCGTTGACGCGGATCTCGCCGGAATCGGCCTCGTAGAAGCCGTAGAGGATCGACATCAGGGTCGACTTGCCGGCCCCGTTCTCGCCGACGATGCCGTGAATCGTGCCGCGCTCGACGGTGAGGGTCACGTCCTTGTTGGCACGGACCTCGCCGAAGCGCTTGTTGATGTCGATGAGTTCGATGGCGGGGGACATGCTCTGCCTTTTCCCTCTCCCCTGGAGGGAGAGGGTGGCCTCGCGAAGCGAGGTCGGGAGAGGGGGCCGTGAGTGCCACGACCCCGGCATTCTTGAATTGGAGCCTGCTTCTGGAGACGGTGGACTGACCTCCCCCTCTCCCTGCTTGCCTGAAGGCAAGCTGTCCCTCTCCCTCCAGGGGAGAGGGACGGGTGCGTTAGATTAAGCCGGGCACTTCGAGTCCGACATGTAGTCGTGCACCTTGATGGTGCCGGCCTTGATGTCCGCGGCGGCCTTGTCGGCGGCGGCCTTCATCTCGGGCGTTACGAGCGACTTGTTGTTGTCGTCCATGGCGAAGCCCACGCCGTCCTCGGCGAGGCCGAGCACGGAGACGCCGGCCTTCCAGGTGTTGTCCTTGGCCTGCTTGAAGGTGTTGTAGGTCGCGACGTCCACGCGCTTCAGCATGGAGGTGAGGACCTTGCCGGGGTGCAGGCCGTTCTGGTTCGAGTCGACGCCGATGCCGAGCTTGCCCGCATCCGCGGCCGCGCGCAGCACGCCGACGCCGGTGCCGCCGGCCGCATGGTAGACCACTTCCGCGCCGCGGTCGATCTGGCTCTTGGCGAGCTCGGCGCCCTTGGCGGGGTCATTCCAGGCCGCACCCGTGGTGCCGGTCATGTTCTGGAACACCTCGGCGTCCTTCTTGGCGTGCTTGGCACCCTGGACGTAACCGCAGGCGAAGCGGCGGATGAGCGGGATGTCCATCCCGCCGACGAAGCCCACCTTGCCGGACTTCGAGGCCTGGGCCGCGAGCAGACCGACGAGGAACGAGCCCTCGTGCTCCTTGAACACGATCGACTGCACGTTCGGCTTCTCGACCACGGAGTCGATGATCGCGAACTTCACGTTCGGAAATTCCTCGGCCACCTTCTTGAGGGCCGTCTCCTGGCTGAAGCCTACCGCGAGGATCGGCGAGAAGCCGTCGCGGGCGAAGCGGCGCAGGGCCTGCTCGCGCTGGGAGTCGTTCTGGGGCTCGAAGTCGCGGTACTCGATGCCGGCTTCCTTCTTGAAGCGCTCGGCTCCGTTGAAGACGCCTTCGTTGAAGGATTTGTCGAACTTTCCGCCGAGATCGTAGACGATCGCGGGCTTCACGGCGCCGGCTTGAGCGAAGGCCGCGGTGGCGGAAAGAGCCAGGCCTGCCAAGGCGAGGCCGAACTTGGTGATGGTCATCGGCTTTAGGTTCCCCTGTTTGCGCCCACGGGCACGTACGGCCCGGTTGGCTCAGACGATGGCATGGGAAGGGCATGACGCCAAGCGCCCTGTCAAGCGCATGGGGTGCCCCTCCCCAGCGCAGGGCGTCACAATCCTGTTGCCGGCCGGGGACTGGCCGCTATGGTCGCGCCATGGCGCTGAACCCTGACGAGATCGACCGCTACGCCCGCCATCTCGTGCTCCGGGACGTGGGCGGCCCGGGCCAGGCGAAGCTCAAAGCCGCCCGGGTGCTGGTGATCGGCGCCGGCGGTCTCGGGGCCCCGCTGATCCAATACCTTGCCGCCGCCGGCGTCGGCACCATCGGCATCGTGGACGACGACACCGTGTCGCTCTCGAACCTTCAGCGCCAGGTGATCCACGGAACGCCGGAGGTGGGCCTGCCGAAAGTGGAGAGCGCCGCCTCCGCCGTGGCGCGTCTCAATCCCCATGTGACCGTCGAGGCGCATGCCGCACGGATCACGGCCGCCAATGCGCGGGCGCTGATCCGGTCCTACGATCTCGTGGCCGAGGGCTCCGACAATTTCGAAACCCGCTACGCGGTGTCGGACGCGTGCTTTCACGAGGGCAAGCCCCTCGTGACGGCGGCGCTCGGCCAGTTCGACGGCTCGCTCACCACGATCCGGGCCCACGAGAGCGGACCCGACGGCACCCCCAACCCCACCTATCGCTGCCTGTTCCCCTCCCCACCCCCGCCGGGTGCGATCCCGACCTGCGCCGAAGCCGGTGTCCTCGGCGCCCTGGCCGGCGTGATGGGCAGCCTCATGGCCATGGAGGCCATCCGCGAGATCGTGGGCTTCGGCGAGGGGCTGGTCGGCCGGCTCCTCATGGTGGATGCCCGGGGCATGCGCTTCGACGTGATGCGCTACGGCTGGGACGAGACCAACCCGCTGAACGGCTCCGCGGCGCGCTAGACCTTCGCCGTCTTGCTCTCTTGGCCGCCCCAAGGGCAACGATGCTAGACAGCCCTGCCCCAAGCCCAGAGAGATGCACCGCGTGAGCCCCATCGACCGTGACGTCGCCATCATGATCTGCAGCCGCGGTCGCGAGGCGGTTCTCTCGCGCCTCTTAAGCGACCTGCGGCACCACTTCACCCCCGCCCTCGATGCCGCCGGCCTCTCCTGGTGCATCTGGGTCTATGCCCAGGGTTACGGCCCCGAGTACCTCGCGGAGGTCGATGCGGCGTTCGGCGATCTGGTGGCGACGCAAAGGCTTGTCGTGACCGCCGCGAGCCGCCAGCACAACCGGATCGGGGACGTGGTCCATACCGCCATCGAGGCGGTCCACGAGCGGGGACGCTACCGGCTCGCCATGCTGATGGACGACGACAGCGTCTATTATCCCGACCCTGCCGTGGATCGTAATCTCCAGCTCGCCGCACGCCGGTTCATCGATGAGGGCTATCGCGCCTATTCGATCAAGCTGGGAGATCACCGGGAACTCGAATACGTCCCCTTCCTGCACACGGTCGATCCGATCATGCCCTTCAAGGAGAAGATGCTCTGGGTGAGCCGCCCGGTGCTGGACGATGTCCTCGCCCAACCGCGCTTCCGGGAATTGAGCATCGGCGAGGACGCCGTGATCGCGGCCCTGGCCTGGCTCTCCGCCCCGCAGGCCTGCCTCGGCGTGTTCGGCATCGGCACCTTCCTGCATCTGGGCTTCGAGGAAACCCCGGAGTTCCGCGGTCAGGAGATCGAGGGCGGCTATGCCGATCTGATGGAATATCGCGGCCCGCAGCCCGGGGTGGAAATGCGCTACGGCAAGTACGACGAGGCGCTCCGCAGCGGCGTCACGCCGTACCACGTCATGCCGGACGTGTTCGTGCCGGAGGATCACCGACACTACGAGTTCAACGGCGTGCGGCCCGAGGTGATGGCGCGAGTCGAGGGCGGAGAAGCCGCGAGGCTCGCAACAGGCACCTGAAGGGCCGAGAGTTGGCGAGGCTCGCGACGGGCTCCTGAACGGCGTGAGGCCAAGGCCGCCTAGTGCGGCACCCGATCCGGCTCCTTGTGGGGCTGATCGTCCTCCTTCTTCTTGATGATGCTGATCCGCCCGTCGCCCTCGATGAAGGCTTCCTTCACCTCGTCGCAGCTCTCGATGCCCTGCTGGCGCAGCTGCGAGTTCAGCTCCTCGGGCGTGATCATCTCCTGGCGCATGTTCTGGCGGAGCATGCGGCCGTTCTCGATGAGTTTGAGGGGCGGCGGGCGCACGAAGCGCTGAAAGATCGGGAAGCGGAAGCCGAGCCAGTCCAGGAAGTAGTTCCAGAACACGATGGTGAGGACGAGGAGCGCGCCTTCCGTGATCGACTTGTACTCGCTCGCCATGGCGTTCTGCGCCGCGTCCGCAATGAGCACCACCACGAGAAGGTCCGCGATCCCGATCACGCCGGATTGCCGCTTCAGCAGGAAGCGCAGGATCAGAAAGAGCATGAAATAGGTGAGCGTCCCGCGGACGATCACGCCCGCGAGCGGACTCTGGGGCACGAAGATTTCGTGCCAGTCGATCTCGGAAAATCCCATCCGCGTCTCCCCTTCCGGGGAGGACAACGCGAAGAGGGGCTGAGGGATGCAGGACCTTCCCTCCCCGCTCAGGGGAGGGTGGCCTGCGCAGCAGGTCGGGTGGGGTGGAAGCATCCACCTCCCCACCTTGAGCTCTCATCCCACCCGGCCCTTCGGGCCACCCTCCCTTGGCAGGGAGGGATAAGGGTGCTCACCCCCGCAACACCGCCCCGGTCTTCTTCGCGACCTCGGCGACGATCTTCTGGGACACGGCCTCGATCTCCGTATCGGTGAGCGTCTTCTCCGTCGGCTGGAGCGTGACCGCCACCGCAACCGATTTCTTGTCGGCGTCGATGCCGGGCCCCTGGTAGACGTCGAACACGTCGGCACCGACGATCAGGGCCTTGTCGGCACCCTGCGCGGCCCGGAGGATGTCCCCGGCATTGACGTTTTGCGCCACCACGAAGGCGAAGTCGCGGGTGAGCGGCTGGAAGTCCGGCAGGGTCAGGGACGGCTTGATCTTGGTAGGCTTGGCCTTCGGGAGCGGCAGGGCATCGAGGACCACCTCGAAGGCCACCAGCGGACCTTTCAGGTCGAGCGCGCGCAGAACCTTCGGGTGCACCTCGCCGAAATGTCCGACGACACCCTTGGGGCCGAACTGCAGGGTGCCGGAACGGCCGGGATGGAACCAGGCCGGGCCACCCGCCGCCACCTGCAGCCCGCCGGTCGGCACGCCGAGCGCGGTCAGGAGGGCGAGGGCATCGGCCTTGGTATCGAAGGCGTCGACCGCCACGGCGCCGCCGTCCCAATGCCGGCCGACGCCCGCAGCGCGGGCGGTGCCGCGCCTCACCGCCGCCGCATGGATGCGCTGGCCGTCGGGCTCGTCCGAGAGGAAGCACTGGCCGACCTCGAAGAGGGCCACGTCGCCGAAGCCGCGATCCGCATTGCGCTGTGCCGCCTTCATGAGCCCGGGCAGCAGGCTCGGGCGCATGTCGGAGAGATCCGCCGCGATGGGGTTCGCGAGCGCCAGGCGCTCGGAGCCGCCGCCGAACAGCACGGCCTCGTCCTTCGCGATGAAGGACCAGGTGACGGCCTCCACAAGGCCGCGGCTCGCAAGGGTGCGCTTCGCCAGCCGCGTGCGCTTCTGCAGCGGGGTCAGGATCGGCTTAGCGACCACGGCCTCGATGCGCGGCAGCGGCTCGGGAAGGATGTTGTCGACCCCGTAGATGCGGGTCACCTCCTCGACGAGATCCGCCTTGCCCTCGATGTCGGGACGCCAGGTCGGCGGCACCACGTCGGCGCGCTCGCCGCCATCCGCAACCTGGAAGCCGAGGCGCTCCAGAATCGCGTGCGCCTCCGCCTTCGGCACGTCGAGGCCCGACAGCCGGCGCGTCTCGCTCCAGGGGAACGCGATGGTGCGCGTGGTGGCCGGCACCTCGCCGGCCACCAGCACCTCGCTGGCCTCGCCGCCACAGAGCTCCAGCACGAGTTGCGTCGCAAGCTCGAGCCCGGGCAGGCAGAAGCTTGGATCGACGCCGCGCTCGAAGCGGTAGCGAGCATCGGTTATGATGCTTAAGCGACGACCGGTCTGGGCGATGTTGAGCGGATCCCAGAGGGCGGATTCGATGAGCACGTCCGTGGTGCCCTCGTCGCAGCCCGAGTGCTCGCCGCCCATGATGCCGCCGATGGACTCGATGCCGTTGTCGTCGGCAATGACCACGTTGCCCTCGTCGAGGCGGTAGGTGCGCCCGTCGAGGGCCAGCACCTCTTCGCCTGCCTTGGCGCGGCGCACGACGAGATCCCTCTTCACCTTCGCGGCATCGAACACGTGCAGCGGCCGGCCGCGGTCGAAGGTGAGGAAGTTCGTGATGTCGACGAGCGCATTGATCGGCCGAAGCCCGATGGAGGCGAGCGCGCGCTGCATCCATTCCGGCGAGGGGCCGTTCTTCACGCCGCGCACGAGGCGAAGCGCGAAGGTGGGGCACAGACGTGCGTCCTCAGGGGTGAAGTCGAGACGCACATCGACGGGGCACGGGCCGGAGCCCGGCACCGGGGCGACCGAGCCGTCCTTGAGCGTGCCGAGGCCCGCCGCCGCCAGGTCCCGGGCGATGCCGTAGATCGAGGTACAGTCGGGCCGGTTCGGCGTCAGGTTGATCTCGATCACCGGATCGTCGAGGCCGGCGTAAGTCGCGTAAGCCGCGCCCACGGGCGCATCCTCCGGCAGGTCGATGATGCCGTCGTGATCGTCGGAGATTTCGAGCTCCGCTGCCGAGCACAGCATGCCCCGGCTCTCGACGCCGCGGATGGTGCCGACGCCCAGCGTGATGTTCTTGCCCGGGATGTAGGTGCCGGGCGGCGCGAACACGCTCTTCATGCCGGTGCGGGCGTTGGGCGCGCCGCACACGACCTGGATCGGCGCACCCTCGCCGGTATCGACCATGCAGACGCGCAGGCGATCGGCGTTCGGGTGCTGCTCGGCCGAGATCACAAAGGCGACCTTATAGGCGCTCAGCGCCTTCGCCTTGTCCTCCACGCCCTCGACCTCAAGGCCGATGCGGGTGAGCGTCGTCTCGATTTCGTCGAGGGGCGCGGAGGTGTCGAGGTGGCGCTTGAGCCACGAGAGGGAGAATTTCATTGCAAGGGCCTCCCGTTACGACGTCAGGCCGCCGACGAGCGACGGGATGTCGAGGGGTCGGAATCCGTAGTGGTTCAGCCAGCGCACATCGGCCTCGAAGAACGGGCGCAGATCCGGCAGGCCGTATTTCAGCATGGCGATGCGGTCGATCCCCATGCCCCAAGCGAAGCCCTGGAACTCGTCCGGGTCGAGACCACAATTGCGCAGCACGTTCGGGTGCACCATCCCGCAGCCGAGGATCTCGAGCCAGTCGTTGCCCTCGCCGAAGCGGATTTCGCCGCCGCGGCGCGAGCACTGGATGTCGACCTCGGCGGAGGGCTCCGTGAAGGGGAAGAACGACGGGCGGAAGCGCATCTTCACCTGATCGACCTCGAAGAAGGCCTTGCAGAACTCCTCCAGGATCCACTTCAGATGCGCGATGTTGGCGCTCCGGTCGATGACGAGCCCCTCCACC
>JAESFT010000586.1_pt1 | contig 19031 bp, 19 predicted proteins | sample 9269451 | NCBI WGS metagenome assembly JAESFT01 (sample SAMN14502557, study PRJNA617106) | algae metagenome | isolation source: Scytonema hyalinum WJT4-NPBG1 and co-occurring heterotrophs from well... | place: USA: Mojave Desert, Joshua Tree National Park, California | collected 2006-05-25
TCCTTCGACACGGCCGAGGATCGCCGCTCCGGCAAGATCGCCATCAACAACATCCAGAAGGCGTAAGGATGTTTGGGCGCAACCCATAAGCGCCTCTTCAAAGCCGCTCCCGGGTGGAGCGGCTTTTTCTTTGCAAAGCTCCCTCGGCCGATGGTCGAGCTGACGAGGAAGTAATGTACACGTTTCGAAAAGCCCCTCCTGCGAAATCGGTTATGTTCATGGTGAATTATGACGATGGACGCACGGCCTATCTGTGGATCGACGATCCAGCAAAGGCGAACGATACCTGGGCTATCGGAGTGATTGCCCAAGCCCAGCAAGAGCAAGGATCCCTGCCAGAAGGCACCATCACCAGCATCAGGCGTGTCCGATAGCTGACACAGATCAGATTTGGCAGATATATTGAGATCAATGAGTGGAATGAAGCAGAAAGATTTTGGCGACCGGCTGAGTGCCGCCAGAGACGCAAAGCAAGCGATGACGGCCAAGTTCCGTCAGCGGCCCGGTCCTAATGACCCTGCGGTTGCGGAACGGCGGGCTGCTCGGGCGGTCGTAAGCGCCGCACGGGATGCTCGTGTAGCTGAGCGGGAAGCCCAGCGCGCCCGCCTTGCCGCAGAACAAGCCGAGCAGGAGAAGCGCGTGGCTGTCGAGAAGATAGAGAATGAAGCCAGGCTGGAGGCCGAGCGCAAGGCTGCCCGTGACGCTCGTTATGCGGCCCGCAAAGCACGAAAGTAGCGCTTACATCCAGCAGCGTCGCATGAACGATATCTATCCGGCTCATCTAGCAGGGAGAACGATTGATGTCTTACAAGTTCAAAGTCCGACAACTGATCCGGCCGAAGCAACCCGGATTTTCTGGCGCCCAGACCAATTCCGCCAGTGTTTACGAGGTCGTGCGGCTGGTGCCGGTCGATCAGATCGCGGAGGATGCGTATCGCATCAAATCGGCCGCCTTCGGCGTGCGCGAGAACGAGATCGCGGCTCAGGCGTCACGCATATGACCAATGGCGACGCCTTCTTCCAGGAATCCCAGATCTACGAACCGGTCACGCTGCTTAGACGGAGCGCTGAGACCCTCTACATTGCCCGTGTGGGCATGAAGGCTTCACGGCAGTTTATGATCCTGACGCCCAGGGGCGAGCCCGCTTGGCCGCATGAGCCTCTCGGCAGCCTCTCGGATATCGCCTGGGCGCTTAGAGCACATGAATGGCACGATGTGACGCCTGAGCCCGTTGGACAGAACGAGCGCTTGGCCAAGACCCTGGCTCGCCTGCTGATCGAACGCACTTAGGTGATCGACTCACCAGTGGATGCGCCGGTAACGGACACGGAGAATCCAGATGACGACTGATCAACCTACCAATCTTGATGCTCATCGCGGCATGGCAGCCCAGAAGGCTACTAACCTTCGGCGTCTCCGGTCGGAAGTCGAAGCTGACCAGAAAGCACTGCGCACGAGACAGGCGGAACTCGAGGATCTGCTCGCAGGCGCACCTGCCACTGATTGGCACGAGGCGGCTGAGAAGGCACGCTATCTGCTTGGCCTCCTCGCGCAGAGTTTGGATGCAAGCGATCTACGCCGCCGCAAGCTGATCGACCATGTTCTGGCCGACTTCGACCATTTGCTCGGCAAGTAAAATCAGTAGCGTTTTCTGAAGAGCTGTTCATGCTCCCCTGGGTCCTCCTAGACACGGCAAAGATCCCCGGTGACGGCGGCGAGCTGCGCCTCAAGAAGCGTGGGGCCGAGTTCTCCATCATGCTGGGCAGCAACGAACTGATGAATAGCCGCCTCAGCGGTTCCGAGGAGGCGCTTGCTCGATTGGCTTGTTTGAGGATTCAGGATCGTCAGAAGCCGCAGATCCTTATTGGTGGGCTGGGGATGGGCTTTACGCTTCGCGCTGCGCTCGTCGAACTCAACCCCGATGCTCAGGTTACCGTGGCTGAACTACTGCCGGCTGTTGTGGCATGGGCGCAGGGTCCTATGGCCGAAGTATTCGGCGAATGCCTGACAGATCCGCGCGTCAGCATCGTCGAAGGGGATGTTGGGCGTCTGATAAGGTCTGGTCGGTCTGCTTACGATGCTATTCTGCTCGACGTTGATAACGGGCCCGAGGGGCTGACACGCAAGTCCAATGATAGCCTCTACGACTTGCCAGGACTGAGTTCCGCCCGGACAGCGCTGCGGCCTGGCGGGGTCCTGGCCGTGTGGTCGTCGGCACCGGATCGAGCCTTCACCCAGCGCCTGCGCAAGGTGGGGTTTAGCGTTGATGAGGTCGGCGCTCGCGCCCATGGAACACGTCGGGGCGCAAGACACACGATCTGGATTGCGATCAAGTAGGGCACCCCAACTGCCTCGCAGGTGCGAAGCTAGTCGGCAGAGGCAGTGCGCAACCAGTTCGTTTGTATGCGCACCTGTCCATCTGACCCGCAAGCTTCAGTAGCTTTGAGATTGCCCCTCAGGTCTGCGGCCCGTTCACCAATTCGACGAATGGCTCAAGGCTGGCGTAGGGCAACGTGAACTTCTCGCCACGGAACATCATCGGTACATCCTGACCGCCTGCGAAACCGGACGTCAGCTTGCTGCGAACCGTGAAGGTCTCGCCGGCCGTCACCGGACCCCACGGTTGATCAAGATGATCAATCACGCCGAGATCGCTCAGCCTGGATTCCACTGTTTGGGTCCGAGCGTGCGAAGGCTGTTGACGGAGGCTGCTCGCCACATCGTCACGCATGGTGGCATAGGCTGGGTTGCGAACTTTGTAACGAAGCTCCGCATCTTGGATGAACCGCCAAACTGAACCTGCAGCCATCTGCTGCAACTTGGTGAGCGGCTGCTTCTCCGGCTTCGCCGTCTTTTTCGAGGTCTTGGCGTTGGCCGGGGTCTCGGCAGGCTGAACATCTGCGATCAGCGCCCACTTTTTCGACCATTCCACTGCTCGGTAGTCGCCTTTGGTCAGGCGATCCGTGAATTCCAGAATATCAGGATCAATCGGACGCTTGCCGCCGCTGGCCTCGAAGTAGCGAAGCCGCATCTCGTCGGGAAGAATCAGGTAGAAGCTGTCGCTCGTGACATCCAAGTCTACGATTTTGGCGACCTTCACCACCATATTGCGAGTTGATGGAGCCTCTACGCCATCTCCTGTCGGGTAAACCATCGTTCCTTTAGGAACCTGGACATAACCGTCTACTTCAGTCTCCGACATCTGGATGGGTCTTCCTTTCGTGCGGCCCAGCATTGGCCGCTGGAACCGGCATGATATTTCAAATATGGGAACGGCACCCGAAGGTGCCGTTTCTGTTGCTAGGCTATCCCGAGCCCCGGATGGTTACGCCGCGAGGCGCACCGCACCCATGTCAACGTTGTCGTTGGCATTTATGAATTTGCACTATCAAGGCCGTAGCTCAGCCTAATCGCAGCCTAGCCTTTATTGCGCCCAGTCGAACCCATGTCGCCCCCATCATAAACACACCGCGGCAGCGGCCTGGCCTCAACGAAAGGCCAGTCGCCCAAAATCCGTCTTGCGGTACCTGGACGGCCGGTGTGCTTGTGGTGGAGGCGGCGGGAATCGAACCCGCGTCCTAAACGCCTATTCCACTCTGCCTCTACGATCATAGTCAGGCAAACCTGACCTGTCTGATATAGAGCTTCGTCGACCTGATTACTAGGCGAAAGATCTACTATCGCATCTGTCGAAGAAGGAATTCGCTCACTGTGCGTGGGAAACCGCGCGCCAGCAGGCAGCTCGCACTTGGTTCATCACAAACGAAACCGTTGTCCAGCATGAACGTCGCATGCGGGAACGGGTCCTATGCAACCCGATCAACAGCGCCTAAGCTCCGGCTTAACATGTCAGGACACTGGAGCAGCAGAGATGATGAAAAAGCAGATCGTCGCGATCCAGGATGTCTATGTGCCTGTCCAGCGGCGTCAGACCCTTGATCGGCAGAAGGTTGAGGCCCTTGCCGAGAGCATGCTGGCAAAGGGGCAAGAGGCACCTATCCTCGTACGGCCTGACGGCAAGCGCTTTGTCCTGGTTGAGGGTCTGCATCGACTGGAAGCCTGCAAGGCACTCGGGGAAACAACCGTGCCCGCTTACTTGGTCCAAGCTCGCAAGCATTGAGCGTTGCTCGGTGGAGCGCTGGTGCGCGAGCCTCGGCATGATGATGCCTGCTCCTTAACCCCGGCCCTCCTCCATGCGCCGCCAGACGATCGGGTGGAGCATGCTGAAGACTCCTGCCAGCATCGCCCTCACCATTCCGCAAATTGCGGCGAAGCTTGCGGCATCCGGAGCAAGCCGCGGTAAATGGCTACTGAAGCGGCAAGGCGAACTGGACTGGATTCAGCGGACGCTACTTCTTGGATCCGATACTCGAGCCCACTGTCCCCTTCGTCGAAGGCGCAGCGGCGATCGTCTTTGTCTTTTCCTTCTTTGGCTTCTTCGCCTCCCGGTTACCGCGCTGCTCACCTTTGGCCATATCCGCATCTCCTAGGGTTGGCCCGGAGTGTAACACGTGCAGAAGCCTGACGGTACACCGAAGTGCCCATGGAAATTTCAGCCATCGTGCGCGAGTCTATAAGTTGCGGCTTTCTCGCGTCGGCGTCGAGTTGCGTGCGGCGTCACTCCCCGGGGCGGTCGGATGAGGGCGGTCAGCGTCTTTTCCCGCTTCGCTCGACGCCTGAGCGACGTTGATGATCTCCGATCCCCGCCCGAAACTCACGCCATGCAATGATGCTGGCCTGGACTGCCTCCCCAGTCGTCCCATTCCGCCATTCCCCGTCAATGCGCTCACACGGGAATGGAAGGATGTAGGTCCCGACATGATCCTCAGCCAGAACCTGCACCGGCAGCCCGCAGTCCGGATATCCGTCGGTTGTGAAATCCTTCAAACGGGCTGTTCGTGTCACCATGCACTCGCTCCGAGTCGATCCGATGCGTCAAAGATCCACAGGGCAACACTCAACGTCAACGGGATACTCGGTCAGCAGGCCGAGCGGATCCACGAGGGCAACAGCTACTGGGACCGTCTTCCTTGGCTTAGCTGTTCCAAGCCGTGCCTTGTACGGCAGGTGCTATTGCGGTCCCGTTCGGGATTGCCATTGTTCCTGTTAACCTGATAGAACACAATTGGACCGTGAGCCTGCTTGCGCAGATCCAATTCCGAAGCTGCTCACCACGAGACCGTCCATGAATCGCACCCCAAGTGGCATTACTGCTGTGGGCGACCTCGCCTGGGGCACCCACTTCTGCCAGTTTTACGATGATCGCAATGACTTGGCTGAAGCTCTTGTCCCTTTCTTCAAAGCAGGACTGGACAACAACGAGAAGTGCCTTTGGGTGACTTCCGAGCCGTTCGGCCGAGACGATGCCCTGGCCTCATTGCGAGCAGCAGTTCCGGACCTTGAGCAGCGTGAGAAGCGGGGGCAAATCGAGATTATCGATTTCCAGAATTGGTATCTCCGCTCCGGCCATCTGGATGCGGACGAAACGGTCGATCAATGGCTTCGCCGGGCCCGTACAGCGGTCGATGAGGGGTATGGCGGCTTGCGGCTTACCGGTAATACATTTTGGCTGGAATGCGATGGGTTTGACGAGTTCGCCGACTACGAGAGCAAGGTCAACTCACGCTTCTCATCCCAGCCCATTCTTGCCTTGTGCAGTTACTGCTTGGGGCGGTGCCAGCCATCGGACGTGCTTGAGGTGGTCCGCAATCATCAGTTTGCGATATCGCGACGCCGCGGAGAATGGGAGGTAATCGAAGATGCCTCTTTGAAGATCGCGCGCTCAGATCTCGAGCGCCTGAACTCTGAATTGGAACAACGGGTTCACGAGCGCACAGCTGCGTTGGAACAGGCTCTGACCGATAAAAACGAGCTCTTTCGTGAAGTCCATCACCGTGTTCGTAACAACCTGCAGATCATCTCCAGTGTTGTCCGCATGAAGCAGCGACAGACTGCATCTGATGACGTCAAGCAGAATTATTCCGATGTTCTGGGCAGGGTTGACGCCATCGCCTTGGTTCATGACACATTATACGCTTCCGACGAACTCTCATGCGTTCCGATCGCCGAATATCTCAGGAAGCTTTGCGAAAATCTGGCGGAACTGCGCAGCCGGCAAAATGGAGTGACGCTTCGGCTGGATCTCATGGATGCCAAGCTGCATCTCGACAAGGCGGTTACCCTTGGATTAATCGTTACCGAATTGGTCACGAACGCCCTGAGGCATGCCTTTCCGATGGAGAGAGCCGGGCAAGTGACCGTTCGGTTCGAATGCATTGGTGATGACTGCACCCTGATCGTGTCGGATGACGGCATTGGTAGCGTTAAAAGCCAGAACACCCCCCGGTCGCGTTCAGGGCTGAGGCTTGTGTCCAGTCTCGCTCTTCAGCTGGGCGCGACGATCACTGAGCACGCCGGGGAAGGCACGACCGTCGAAGCGCGGTTCCCTCAAAGTTAGACATCCATCGTCTAAGTGGAGGTAACCAAGGCCTGTACAAGTGGAGCGCTTACATCAATCGAGCATTTGACTTCTGCCGCACTAGCCGACAAACCCTGCGCAGCTGGCATCTGACGACTTGGACTGGTTGCTCCAGCGGCGGGCCCTCTTACGTCTGTGAGGTAGCAAATTCGCGTGATATCTCGGCTATGCAGCCGCTTCGTCATCGGGCCCCTCCAGTTCACCAGCCCGCGTCTCAGCCTTGTTGAGGTGAGGAGCTTTAGCCAGGCTCTGCTCAATCAGTTTGCGAGCTTCGGTCTGGGTTAACCGGCTGGCCGCTGCTACCTCCCTGATCATGAAGTCCAAAGCACCTTCAAAGATCTGCTGCTCGCTGTAGGAAGCCTCTTGTTGCTCTGATCCACGGTTGAGATCCCGCAAAACCTCAGCAATGGCGGTCAGCTGCCCGGTCCCGATGCGCTCCTGAAGGTCGTTCGAGCGCCGGTTCCACATGCCGTGCTTTGCCTTTGCCTTTCCACTGAGGATTTCGAGGGCCTGCTTCACCACAGCAGGTTCCGATAACTTTCTCAGGCCGCTGCTCTTGGCTTTCGTCAGGGGAATGCGAAGGGTAAGGCGGTCCTTATCGAAGGTGATCACAAAAAGCTCAAGCTTGAACCCGGCGACCTCTTGCTCTTCGATTGCCGTGATTACTCCCACACCATGGGCCGGGTACACGACTGTTTCACCAACCCCAAAGGAAAGAGCATTGTTCTTCGTGGCCATTCAGAGATGATCTCCGTTAGATTCAAATTAGGCCTCAGTAGAAAAGCCTGCGTCGTAGATGCGGAGCTCGCGATTGTCGCGTCAATGCACCATAGGTTTGCAGAACTCGAAGCGCCTTACGTGGTTCCCACGAAACGGCTGCGCTCCATTTGGTAGATGCAGCAGTGTCTGGGTAGAGCACGCGGCACATCTCGGCATTAGGCGGGTCATCGGCTATCGGTCATCTAAGGAAATCGCGAACGCCTCGGGAATGTCTGTTGTCCCCTTCGTCAGCTGACATTCGGTCTACTTCGCGAATGTGCCAGAAGCTGCCGTTGTAAGCTCGCCCCCAGAGGGGGTCCGCGTGCCGCACTGGCACGACGAGAACTCATGCCAAACCTAAGAATTGCTCAAGACCACCACGGCGTAGGTGCAAGGTGCAGCACTCTCGTTCTTGAACACGCAGTCACTCGGCGGGCCTAGTTCGAGACAGTCCCCTTCCTCCATCTCGTGGCGGGCTGAGCCCTCCAGAAAGACAAGCGAACCGCTCAGCACCCAGATCAACTGCCGCAGGAATGCATAAGCGGAGGCCGGCATCGGGATCTCGGCTCCTGGCGGGAGTTCGACGTGCACCAGATCCAGCGGCAGATCCGACCGCGGAGAGACGTGCCGCCGCACATATCCGGATTGCGGATCGGTCCAGACCGGCTGGTCCTTGCGTCGCAGTAGCCGCCCCTCCTGCATCTCCGCCCGCGCCACCAGAGTGGACATGCTCAGGCTAAAGGCCCCGGACAGCCGCGCCAGCAGCATGGCCGTCGGAGAGCTGTCGCCGCGCTCGATCTTATGGATCATCGCCCGCGACACACCGGATTTTTCGGACAGGTCACTAAGCGACCACCCTCGATCTTCTCGCTCGATCCGGATTCGAGCCCCGATGCGTTGATCCAGGCAATCTAATTTAGTAGACATGTGTGCTATTATAGTAGACAATACGGAGAGGAACAAGCACCATGCACATCAGAGACGCCGAGGCGAAGGATATCGACGGTATCGTGGCCATCTATAACGATGCCGTTGCAAATACGACCGCCATCTGGAACGAGGTCACGGTCGGTGCCGCAAACCGGGCTGCTTGGCTGGCCGACCGGCAGCGTCTAGGCTATCCGGTACTGGTGGCGGTGGACGACATGGGAGCCGTCCTCGGCTATGCCTCCTTCGGCGCCTGGCGCGCCTGGGACGGCTACCGGCATACGGTCGAGCACTCGGTCTACGTCCGCACTGACCAGCGCGGTGGCGGAATCGGCCAATCCCTGATGATCGAGCTGATCGACCGAGCCCGCATCCTCGGCAAGCATGTCATGGTGGCCGGGATCGAAGCCAGCAACAACGCGTCGATCCGACTGCACCACAAGCTCGGTTTCGAGACCGTCGGACATTTGAAGGAGGTCGGAACCAAGTTCGGGGCCTGGCTCGATCTGGCGTTCCTGCAATTGACGCTGGATGGGCGTACCGACCCGGATGGGCCCACCCAATGAACAAGCCATCTCCTGCGGGTCAAGGTCACAACGGAGGCCCACCGCTCGACCTACTGCCTGAGTGGGGTGAAGGTCCCATCGGTAACTACTTCTCGTGGAAGGCGGCTCACCGGGCGGCCTGGAAGACAATCCCGACGGAGATCGCCATCCGGAGGGCTCACAAGGCGGCCGCCTTGGGTCTGACCTATGAGGAATACACGCTCGAGATCCTCGAGCGCGGCCGATACCTGCAAGCCACCGATACGAAAAGGATTGCCGAGCTCCGATCGCGTCGGCCACCCGAGCGGACCGAGTGAACGTTGCCCGACGCACTCGAGACCCAGAGGCGCTTCGCAAGCTGCCACATCAAATCACAGGAAAGTCGAAGAGACATGCGAGCAATACCGAACAGCGACGCCGAACAACAGGCTCGGCATCGCTGCGCAGAAGCCCCAATGCCGAACGAAGGGCAGCTTTGGGTCATCCTCTGCCGATCCGCTGACGTCCAGGAACGTCCGGTGTCCCTCGCGAGAGCAGACTTTGGGTCCACTTCTGAGAGGTGCCAAGAGCAGCCATTTAGGTTTGCTCCATGGCTCGTCCACTGTCGACCCTTCGCAGACAATTGAATCGTCCAAAGCAGTGGCCGCTCTCCCAATCCACTAGGTCACGTTCGACAGTCGCGTTGAGGCCTTGATGTGACTCAACCCGACGCGCTTGAGCTAGCATCCTCATTGCCGAAGCGTGGATACGGAACTTGGTCCCGCAGTCAGCCAATGATTGCGAGCCACTCGTCTCTGAACGCAGCGACGCTCAAGCTGCTGAAATCCTCGAAGCTGCGCTGTAGCTCAGGCTACCATTGTCGGCGTTTTGATACCATGACGCTGCATGGCCGCGCCAATTCGGGCGAAGTCGGGCTGCGCTAGCGGCTCAGTCGTGCCGATGTCGCGGAAGAATGCGATCATGGAAGGCTCAATGAGCACGAGCATCCGCACCGGGTTGACGCCGTTATTCGAGTAGTTGTGCGGCGCCCTCGGGTCGACGCTCACCGAGGTGCCGGGGCCCGCAACCGTCACCTCAGGCGGGACGCCCGTGGCAAAATGGCGGACAGTGAGCTCACCCTCGATCACGTAAATGAGTTCGGGCGAAGCATGGCTGTGCGGCGGAGTACCGGAGCCTGGTGGAACCTCGACCTCAATAAGTTCGAGGTTCGAGCCCGCAAGGCCGCCCAGGAAGCGGATGCGGTCGGCTACAACCCAGAGGGTCTCGCCGTCTCCGGGGGTGGTGACGTTAATCTTCATCGCCGGTCTCCTTCATGTGCGATGCGGCGTCCGCGGGAGAGTCGCCCAAGGTGACCGCGGACAGGATCAACTCGAGTGCCCAGGACGCGGTCTCCCCGGCCTGGGCACCAGTAAGACCGCCATAGTCCTTCAGGACCTCCCATGCCGAGGCCGAGTAGAGCAAATGCGCCAGCGCCTCGATCTTCTCGGCCTCGGCGGGCGGGAGGGAAGCGATGGCGGGAGCGAGTGCACGAGCGAAATCGGCGCGCCGGTTCGCCACCATGCCCATCCGCATCTCGCGGCCGGTCCGCGAGTGCAGGGAGGCGCGGATCGCCGCTTCGTGCGTATCGAACCGCGGGAAGGCCTGTCGCGGGCCGTCGACGACCTCATTCAGGCTCTCCGGCGTCGCGGAGACGCCGATCCGGGCGTTCAGCCAAGGCCAGAATGCGGCCAGCAGATCGTCCTTGGTCGCGAAGTGGCGGAATAGGGTCCGCCGCTGTACCCCGGCTTTCCGGGCGATGGCTTCGGTGCTGATTTCGTCTGGGGCGCTCGCCGAGTCCATCAGCTCGAACAACGCGGCGAGGATCGCCTCGCGCGTCTCACGCGCTTTTTCCTCGCGCAGTGGGCTGTTGTAGGCACGGACGCTGGACATACAGCTCGCTCAAAATGTCGCGACACCGTTAGTGTCATTAAAATCGACCGCTGTCAATTGATGCCACTTGAAGTGACATCAAATTTCTCAATTGGATGTGTGAGGCGTTTGGCGAAGGCGGTGTTCTGAACTATGTCCAAGTACTGAATAACCTTCCCGCACCCGACGCGGATAGTCGCGCCGCCACCGTCGCGTGGGAGCTTTAGGTCAACATTCAGGATCCCGCTGCTCAATAGGTATCAGCTCTCGGCGGACCATCCCAACCTGATGGCGATCATTGTTGAGCTGCATCCAGCAGTGTTCACGTTGGCGGGTCCTAACCTAGAGCGCGAGGATAAAAGTTGCTTACGTCCTGGCGAACCTGTTGTATTCATAGTGAAGCAATTCAATTACCAATTATATATCGAATAGTTTTGCTATCCTTACCTTGGGCGCCCGAGCAGGTGGTCTGTCGACCATTAACCTGTTCCGCAATCCTCTATATGTATGCTCTACAGCAATGGGTAAATTGACGAATAAGGATCCGAACAATGCGGTGGAGAAGAGATGCCCCGCAGCGGATTTAGGTTTTTCGAGATGCAGTTGAAGAATAGCCTCGCCTCTATCCAATCCCGTAGCGCGGCGGGAGCTTTAGAAGTTATCCTAAACGGCATTGTGCAACCGGTCATAGTCAAGGACCGCGCCCATCGTTTCGTATTTCTGAACGACGCCGCAAGCATCCTGATCGGACGCTCCCCTGAGGAACTGATTGGTCGCGTGGATCACGACTTCGTTCCAAAGGAGCAAGCTGACGCCTTTTGGGCCATCGACGACGAGGTATTGGCGACCGGTGAGGACCGCCAGGTCGAAGAGCACATCACCGCGGCTGATGGCACCATTCGGACCCTTAGCACCCACAAGCGTCTCGTTGCTCTCCCAGGCAAGGCTGGGGAGGAACTCTTCATCGTCGCGGTCATCTCCGACATTACGGAGCTCCGGCGGTCCGAAGCGGTGCTGCGCGAGAGCGAAGAGCACTATCGTCACTCCGTCGAGCTGAACCCTCAGATCCCCTGGACGGCCGATCCGCAGGGCAACATTATCAGTGCCTCGTCGCGCTGGCATGAGCTCACGGGGATGCCCGTGGAAGAGGCGCTCGGCCGTGGGTGGATCGCCGCCCTGCACCCGGACGACCTGCCGCCGACGCAGCAAAACTGGTTGTGTTCGGTCACGAGCGGTAAGCCGTTCGATACAGAGTACCGCCTGCGCCTACCCGACGGGAACTATCGATGGTTCCGGGCTCGCGCCACAGCACGGCACAGCGAAGATGGTACCATCCTCCGCTGGTACGGCACGCTGGAGGACATCCACGAGAGCAGGCTGGCCACGCAAGCGCTTCGGGAGCGGGAACGCCAACTTGCGACCGTGTTCGGCCAAACCATGGTCGGCATCCTGCATCGGGGTTTGAACCACGAGGTGCTGATGGTCAACCAGCGCTTCTGCGATCTTGTCGGGCGAACCCGGGAAGAGCTTGATGGTCTCCCGATGAAGGACTTTACCCATCCGGAGGACTTTCCGCGAAACCTAGCCGTGTGGGAGGAACACCGGAAGCATGGCACGCCATTTCAGATCGAGAAACGATACGTCCGGCCGGATGGGACAGCGACCTGGTGCGCAGTTCATGTTTCGTTTGTTCACGATGAAAGCGGCAAGGTGATCTCCACCATCACGGTGGCGCAGGACATCGATGAACGGAAATGGGCCGAAGAGCAGTCCCGCGAGAGTCAGGAAAACTTCCGCTATCTGGTGGAGTTGAACCCGCAGATCCCGTGGATCGCAGGCCCGGACGGGCGAACCATTGAGATCAGCTCCCGCTGGCTCGCCTTGACAGGATTGTCACGCGAGGAGGTGCTCGCTGAGGGCGGCTGGGCCAAAGCCGTGCATCCCGATGATCTGGAATCGGCAACGCGGAAATGGGCCCACTCCGTCGCCACAGGCGAGCCGCTTGATGACGAGTTCCGCCTGCGCGTGGCTGACGGGAGCTATCGCTGGTTTCGCGCACGGGCGACAGCCCGGCGTGACGAGACCGGCGCCATCGTTCGATGGTACGGGGCGGAGGAGGACATCGATGACAGGAAGCTTGCGGAGGAGCACCTCCGCTGGGCTGCGTATCATGATCCACTGACCGGTCTGCCGAATCGGAGACTATTCCAGGAGCGGCTCCAGCAGGCGCTCGACCGGGCTGCTGCATCGCACCGAAGGGTCGGCTTGCTGATCGTCGATCTGGACGACTTCAAGCAGATCAATGACCGGTTCGGCCACGATGCCGGGGATGCAGTTCTGAAGGCGTTTGCCCAGCGGCTCCAGGGCACAGCGTCAGATCCCGACGACGTGGCCCGCCTCGGCGGGGACGAGTTTGCCATCATCCTGCCTGATGTGGCGAGCGAGGCGGACGTCGCCCGCGTTGCGAGCCACGTCATTGCCCAAGCCCGCAAGCCGTTGAGCGGAAGCAGTATCGGACGGGACTACCGCGCGAGTATCGGAGGGGCCATCACCTCCGGCCCCGGCATGGAGCCTAATGAGCTTCTGAAACAGGCGGACCTCGCGCTCTATAGCGGCAAGGCCGCCGGACCGGGCCTGTTCAGGATGTTCGAACCCGCCATCCGGGAAGGAATCCAGCAAGCTGCTTCGGCGCTGCGGCTGGCCCAAAAGGCGCTCGAACTCGACTGGATCGTCCCATTCTACCAACCGAAAGTCACGCTGGGCACCGGTGCCATCGCGGGCTTCGAGGCGTTGTTGCGGTGGCACCATCCTCGTCTGGGGCCGCAGCCTCCCAGCGCACTTGCCTCGGCCTTCGATGATCCGAGGCTTGGCGTCGCCATCGGCGAGCGGATGCTTGCCTCTGTCCTGAGGGACTTGCGCTCGTGGCTCGACGCGGGTCTCGATGTCGGAACAATCGCCATCAACGCCGCAGCCAGTGAGTTCCTCAGTGGGGACTATGCTGAGCGGGTGCTTAATCAACTCCGGTTGGCCGGGCTGCCGGCCAGTCGCCTTGAGATCGAGGTAACCGAGACGGTGCTCGTCGGGCGCGACGCGGCAAACGTGGAGCACGCCTTGCAGACCTTGAGTGCTGCGGGAATGAAGATCGCTCTTGACGATTTCGGTACAGGCTACGCGTCTTTGACACACCTGAAGAGGTTTCCCGTCGACGTTCTGAAGCTGGATCGGTCATTTATTGGCAACCTTGAGGTGGGGCCCAGCGACATGGCGATTGTTAAAGCCGTGCTCGATCTCGGCCGAGAACTGGCCATCACGGTGGTTGCGGAAGGCATCGAAACCTCAGCACAAGCTGCCTTTCTGCGGGACCACGGGTGCGATCTAGGCCAGGGATACTTCTTTGGAAGACCGATGGCTGCCGAAGCGGTTTTGCCGTTCATGGGGCATGATCGGCCAGAGTGAACTGAGAACGCTGACGAGTTGTTACGAGGAGGGGCAGTGCTCAACAATCGGCCGGAGGCGAATGTCGCAAGAATCGATGTCGGCGGATCCGCAGATCGCCAACTCTGAGTGTCAGCAGGCGCGCGGGAACACGCTCGGGATCACCGATATCTAATGGAACTATGTCGCTGCGGCACCCGGGTCAGGCACGGGGGCTGTAATCGTGCAGACCAGCCCGGTTGCGGCAAACTCAATCTTTGCCTCCCCGTGGAGATCACCAGCGAGACTGCGCTCGATTAGCCGCGTGCCGAAACCCCTGCGGCTCGGGGGATGCACAGGCGGGCCACCGCTCTCCTCCCAGCGCAAATGGAGATAGGCCGAGTTGTTCGTCTTATCCAAGCTCCAGCGGAGCCCCACCTTGCCGGTCTCATTCGAGAGGGCTCCATACTTCACCGCGTTCGTCGCCAGCTCCTGGAGCGCCATGGCAATCGCCAGTGCCATCGAGGGAGGCAGGCGGACCTCAAGACCCGCAACCTGGATCCGGTTCTCACCCTGAGCCTTAAACGGGTCCATAGCCTCCGCTACGATCTGATGCAGGCCCGCAGCTTCCCAGCTCTCCCGGGTCAGCACGTCATGAGCCTTTGACAGAGCGATCAAGCGGCTCGAAAGAGCCATTTGCGCATTCTCAGGGGTTGGCGCATTGCGCAGGGTCTGGAAGGCAATTGACTGCACCGTCGTGAGGGTGTTCTTCACTCGATGGTTCAGCTCGTTGATAAGCAGTCGCTGATGCTCCTCCGCGCGCTTGCGCTCGGTGATATCGCGCACCACGCGGATGCCGTAGAGCGGATTGCCGCTCTCATCATCCACCCGGGAGGCCGACAGTTCGACCCAGACGGTACTTCCGTCCTTGCGGATATAGCGCTTCTCCAGGGCATACGCAGCGATATCGCCAGCCATTTGTCGGCGGAACTGATCGAGATCAGCCTCTCTTTCTTCGGGATGGGTGATGTCGAGGAAGGTACGCCCCAGAAGTTCCTCACGACTATAGCCGGTGATGATGCTCAACTGCTCATTCACCCGCAGAAAACGACCGCGGGGATCCACCTCGGCAATGCTGGTGAAGGCGTGCTCATAGGTTAGGCGAAGGCGCTGCTCACCCTCGCGCTGGGCCGCTTCCGCCTGCCGGCGGAGGGTGAGATCACGCAGGTATGCTGTAAACCGCGGCCGATCTCTTGCGCTGATTGGACTGATGGCCAGCTCGACCGGGAGCCGCGAGCCGTCAGCCCGAACGGCATCCAGCTCGATACGCTTGTTCAGCACGGGCCCCTCACCCGTGGCAAGATAATGAGCCATGCCTTCGCGGTGCCGCTCCCGGTACTCGGGCGGGATGATGAGCTCGGCCAAGTCCCGTCCCAAGGCTGCCTCACGGGGGTAGCCAAAGGTCCGCTCCGCGGCAGTGTTCCATTCGATGACCCGGCTCATATGGTCAATGGAAACGATGCAGTCGAGCGCCGCATCGAGAATAGAGCCCTTAAGGGCCTCGCTCTCACGCAGTTCCTCCTGGGCATGCCTGTAGCCAGTGATGTCGATGGACACAGCCAGGATGCTGTCCGGCTTGCCAGTACTGTCAAGAATGGGACTAACGGCGTTGCGTACCCAGACCACTGATCCATCCGAGCGCAGGTAGCGCTTTTCGATCTCGAAAGCCTCACCCAATTCCAAGGCACGTCGGAACAGCACCATATTGTGCGGGAGATCGTCCGGGTGGGTACAATCCTGCATCCGGAGCTGAAGAAGCTCGTCGCTGCGGCGGCCCAGGATGGCGCAGTATTGGTCGTTCACGCGTACAAAGCGGCCAGTCAGGTCAACCTGGGCCATCCCTGCCGCCGCTTGAGCGAAGAGAGCTTCCACCTGCTGCGCGCTCTTGGTTGTGGCTGGGACGGAACCGGTCCTGCCACTTTGATCGACCTTGGCTTGTCCCGCGTAGAAGTCCCGCAGAGCTGCACGCACAACCTCGCTGGCACTCTGGTAACGACCAGAGGCCACATCCTTGCCGATGAGGCGGAGGAGCTCCGGGGTAAGCGAAACGTTCAGCGTGGATCTGGCGGACATCAGCGGATGCAGTGGGGAAAACAAGAACCTCATATAAGCTGTGGCAAAAAATGTCACTGTGACAGGGTAGAGAGGATGCAAAAATGCGTGGCGCTCGCCGTCGCCAGTGACTTGCAGGCCTCACCGGCAGAGAACCCGCACTTCTTCAATCCGGTGTGCAAAATTATCAAGATCACGCTTAGGAGCCCGTAGGCCGCATCGACCTATCCAGCCGCGATGTTCGCGGGTTGGTAACTGCGGGGCCCAACCAGCCTGAAAATGCGCGACCTCAGCCATTCCCCGAGGCGGATCGCGAGCGCTGTGCTCCAGGCAGTCAGACGTCCGCCACCCAAGGAATTCGACAAGAAGAGTTCTAGGACGCGGCACTATTTGGGAAGCTGTAGGGGGAGTATCAACGTATACACTTCAGGGTATTAGACGAGTTCAGGTATGCCGGGCAAGAAGAACGAGGCATATCGAAGGCAGGGCACCCATCCTGAATACAACTGGGAGCAATCCACTTGTACTTTAGTTTTAGAAGGCCTGAGGCATTGAAACAGGAAAGCGTTTGATCCCTCAGGCGAGTCCGCCTTGTCCCCAAACATGCAGAGAGGCTTATCGGTTTCGGGGCTGCCGCTCTCGGCAACCCCATGGGCAGTCCGGGCAAGGCAAATTGCAATGCTCGAAAGACAGCTTTGCCGGAACCCGAAATATCGTCAAGCTCTTGTCAGAGTAGAGGCTGAACCATAGTTATGCGCCGAATTTGGCCACCGGGTACCCGCCTCAATGTCATTGATCTCGACCGTCCCGTCAGTCAGCGTGTCGGCTGCAACCAATCTCGACTTCCTGGACGACAGCGAGATGGGCCGGCGCACGCGGGATTATGACTGGTCGCGCACATCGCTCGGGCCAATCTCAACTTGGCCGCAGAGCCTGAGGACCACAGTCGGCACCCTCCTGCGCTCGCCGGTGCCCATCGTCCTATTGTGGGGACCTGACGGTATCATGATCTACAATGATGCCTATTCGGGCTTTGCAGGCGGCCGCCACCCGCTCCTGTTTGGCTCGAAGGTGCGCGAGGGCTGGCCCGAGGTCGCCGACTTCAACGACAACGTCATGAAGGTCGGCTTGAGCGGAGGCACCTTGTCTTACCGGGACCAGGAACTTACGCTCTACCGCAAGGGTGTTCCCGAGCAGGTCTGGATGAACCTGTATTACAGTCCAGTCCTCGACGAGTGCGGCCGACCGGCAGGCGTTCTCGCCGTCGTAATCGAGACGACGGAACGTATCCACGCCCAGCGGGCGCTAACCCAAACCCAGGAACGGCTGTCCTATGCGCTCAACGCAGCCGGTATGGTCGGCACCTTCGACTGGCACATCCAGACCGATACGTTCTATTCGGACGCGCGGTTCGCGGCGATGTTCTCGGTCGATCCCGAGAAAGGAGAAGCCGGCACATCACTTGCAGAGTACGTCGCCGGCATTCACCCCGACGATCGGGAGAGGATCGGTAACGCGATAAACCACACCATTGCGACCGGCGAAAAGTACGTGCAGGAGTATCGCCTGCTCCAGAAGGACGGCACGACCCTTTGGATCGATGCACGGGGCGAGTGCCTGTACGATGACGAGGGCAAGCCCTGGCGCTTTCCCGGCACCGTCGTTGACATCACCGAGCGGAAACGCGTTGAGGAGCGACTCGCTGAGACCTCGCGCAGGCTTGATGCCATCTTGAACAACACCAAGATGGCGGTGTTCATGATGGATGACCGCCAGCAGTGCGTCTACATGAACAAGGCGGCCGAGGACTTGACCGGCTACACGCTCGCCGAGACACAGGGCCGCCCTCTTCACGACGTCGTCCACCACACCCGCCCCGACGGCACGCCGTACCCCCTGTGCGAATGCCCCATCGACCAGGCTCTCCCCGAGAACAACCAGGAGCAAGGCGAGGAGGTCTTCGTCCACAAGGATGGCAGCTTCTATCCCGTAGCCTTCACCGCTAGCCCGATCCGGGATGACGCAGGGCGGCCCATCGGCACCGTGCTCGAGGCGCGCAATATCGAGCAGGAGCTTCGGGCCAGGGCGGCGCTCGAAGCGTTCAACGCCACCCTAGAACAGCGTGTGACCGATGCCATCGCTGAACGGGAGAAGGTGGAGGCCCTGCTCCGTCAGTCGCAAAAGATGGAGGCGCTCGGCCAGCTCACCGGTGGGGTGGCGCACGACTTCAATAACCTGCTCCAGGTCATCAGCGGCAACCTGCAACTCCTCACCAAGGACATCGCCGGCAATGAGCGGGCCGAGGCGCGGGTGCAGAATGCACTGGCCGGTGTCTCGCGCGGCTCTAAGCTGGCATCCCAGCTCCTGGCCTTCGGCCGTCGTCAGCCGTTGGAGCCCAAGGTGGTCAATGTTGGCCGCTTTGTTAAGGGCATGGATGACATGCTCCGCCGGGCCCTTGGCGAGGAAATCGAGATTGAAACAGTAGTCTCTGGTGGCCTTTGGAACACCCAGGTCGATCCGGGTCAGATCGAGAATGCCATTCTGAACCTGGCGATCAATGCGCGCGACGCCATGAACGGACAGGGACGGCTGACTATCGAGGCCGGTAATGCCCTGCTGGACGACCGTTATGCCATCCAACACGATGTGGCAGCGGGCCAATACGTTATGCTGGCAATCACCGACACCGGCAGTGGCATCCCTCCAGATATGCTAGAGCGGGTGTTCGACCCGTTCTTCAGCACCAAGCCGGAGGGCAAGGGTACGGGCTTGGGCCTCTCGATGGTGTATGGCTTCGTCAAGCAATCCGGCGGCCACATCAAGATCTATAGTGAGGTAGGCCAGGGCACGACGGTCAAGATCTATCTGCCGAGAGTGCACGAGCAAG
>JAESFT010000587.1_pt1 | contig 18987 bp, 23 predicted proteins | sample 9269451 | NCBI WGS metagenome assembly JAESFT01 (sample SAMN14502557, study PRJNA617106) | algae metagenome | isolation source: Scytonema hyalinum WJT4-NPBG1 and co-occurring heterotrophs from well... | place: USA: Mojave Desert, Joshua Tree National Park, California | collected 2006-05-25
TGAATACATTGCCTTGCCTGATCCCGATCGAACCCGGACGACATCCGCATGCGAATCACACAACTTCTGTCGGCTGGCGTGATGCTGACCACGCTGCCTTTGGCCGGATGCGGCGGATCGGATACCGCCGTGTCGTTCTCCTTTTCATTGCTGACGCCGACATTCTGGTCGCCGCTGTCCGATAACCGCTTCATCGTCGCGAGAAACGCATTGGCCTGGGAAGCGGCGTGGCGCGATCATGCCGGCGATCGTTCGCCGCCGGCAGTGAACTTCCGCGACAGCATGGTAGTCGGCATCTTCCTCGGCACCCGCAACGGCTACTGTGTGCAGCCTGTCGTCAAGTCGATCACCGAATTCAGCGCGCCTGCCCGCATCGAAGTGGCATATCGCGAAGCCGGCCCTGCTGCCTGTCCGCCCGCGGGATTTCCACCTGCCTTGGTCGTTGTGCCCTATTCGCCGTTGCCTGTGGAGTTTTCACTGCAGCGATAGCCACGAACCGCGATATGAATTCCCCACACGCAGTATCGGTAGATTTTCTACCGGACGCGTAGTTATTACGTGCGCTGCCCATCGGTGCAGGATGCAGTCCTGCGCAACTCTTAATGCGATGGAACGAAAGCGATAACCAGAACAAACAATCGGTCGGTTTCATCCGCTTTCATGCACTCCTGCATTGCGCTCGCAGAACAATTGCCCCTGGCCTGCGACTTTCGATTACTGGCACGGTCGCTGCATTGCCAGTCCGTTCTAAAGTTTGCTCCGCCCGTGCCAGCCTGCGGGCGCGCTTTAGCCTGTGGCCGCTTGCCGAATCATGAATCCGCACAGCGACGCCTTGTTTCAATGACGGGATGCGGAAGGACTGCGCACCGCGCGTTCGATCGCGCCCGCTCCAATCAATCAGGAGAAGCACCATGAAGTCCATTAACAAACTGAATCTCACACGCTGTTCACTCGCGGTGATCACGGCACTGACACTGGTTTCCTGCGGCGGTGACGATGACGACGATAACAACGTCGGCACTACCGACAATCCTGCGGTAACAAATAACACCCCAGCCAATACTCCAACGAGCCCGCCCCCTGCTGCGCCGCCCGCCGCAACGACCGAGGCGCCGGCAAACACGACTACCGGCAATCCACCCTCGACCGGAACCGGCACATCGGCGACTGGCACCGCGCCAACGACAGCCAGCGTCACCCTGCCGGGCACTGCAGCCCTGAATGTTTTCAATGCAAACATTCTGAGTACACAGCCGCCATCGGCCACACCGAGAGCTGCCACAGGTACAGGCAGCGCAACAGTCAATCCGCAGTCACGTCAATTGATCGCTACCGTATCCACCTCCGGCCTCACCGGCACCGCGGCGCAGATACAGGACACAACAACCGGCACGGGCGGCGTTCCATCCATTCCGCTTGCGGAAACGCCGGCAGGTAGCGGCATATGGACTGCGACGGCGACCCTTACCGAAGCGCAGTACAGTGCACTGACCTCGGGACGAATGGTGTTCGTCGTGCGCAGCACCGCCTTCCCGGAAGGTGAGATTCTCGGACCGATCCAGTTGCAGCAGGCAGCCGCAGCAGGCAGCACCACAACTGCCACCGCCACGGCAAACGGCCGGGCATTTGCCACCACCCTGACCGGCAGCCAGGAGACCCCGCCGGTGCAGACGGCGGCGGTCGGATCCGGCACGGCACTGGTCACCGCCAGCAGCACCGCCGGCACCAATGTCACGACACGGCAATTGTCGGCAGCGGTCGCGACGAGCGGCATCGTCGGCGCGGCAGCGCATATCCATCTGGCGCCGCTTGGTGCAAGCGGCCCCATTGTTTTCCCGATGGCGGAAACACCACCCGGAAGCGGCGTCTGGACTACCACGACGCCGCTCACGGAAGATCAATACAATGCGCTCCTCGCGGGGAACATGTATTTCAATGTGCACAGTACCGCCAATCCGGCCGGCGAGATTCGCGGCCAGATACTGCAACAGGCCGTCGTGCCGAGCAGTTCGACCGGCAGCGGGACGACCGGAAGCGGTACGGGAACCGGAACGACCGGCACCGATACAACCGGTACGGGTTCAAGCGCCGGGGCAACAGGCACCGACACGACAGGTGCCGGCGCTACAGGCAGTAACACCACCGGCCCCGGAGCAACGGACACCGGTACGACTGGCACTGGAACAACAGGTACAGGATCCACGGGCACTGACACCACCGGGACCGGGACAACCGGCAGCGGTACCACTGACTCCGGTACGGGCACGACCGGCTCTGGTACCGGCACTTCAGGAACCGACACCACTGGTACAGGCCCTGCCGCAACCGGCACTGATACCACCGGAGCCGGCACCGGGACAACGGGCAGTGGAACCACCGGTACCGACACCACCGGCGCGGGGACGACCGGCAGCGGAACAGCAGGCACTGATGCCTCGGGTGCTGGTGCGACCGGCACGGATACGACAGGTACAGGCACGACCGGCACCGGTTCGGCGGGTAGCGGGACGACGGGCACTGGCTCAACCGGCTCTGGTACCACGGGAACCGGCACGGCCGGCACCGACGCTACTGGCACGGGTACGACAGGCGCAGGCAGCGGCACACCGGATACCGGAACAGCCGGTACGGGAACGACCGATACTGGTACGACTGGCACCGCAGGTACGCCAGGCACCGGAACAGCCGATACCGGTGCAGCCGGAGCAGGTGCAACCGGCGGTGCGACGGTCGCGACCGCCACCGGCTCGTGAGTAGTCAGGCAGCAATGAACGATGTGTCGGCATGCCAGCACATCGGCTTGTTGATGGAATAGCCCATTTCAGGCCTGCCAGACACCGTAACCGGCTTCGCGCAAGCCGATTGCCAACTCGACTTCCATGTCGCGCGCGCCGTCGTAGGGCATGGGGTTGTACATTTCGTAGAGTTGCGGCAGCAGTCGCAGGCCGAATCGCTTGACGTACCGATTCGATTGGATGCCCGCCTTGTGCTTGTCGAAACGGACGTCGGGATTCAGGCCCGTCATGCCGACGTACACGCAGGGTTTGCCGCTGATGTAATCCGGATTCGCTTTTCGAAATCGCGGTTCATACAGGACGTCGCTCGATAGCTCGACGACATAGACATGGTAATGGTAGCGGCGCGCCATCGCGGCATAATGAATGTGAGGTAAGGCGCGCCTCGACAGCCTGTTCCCGCTTATTTCTTGGGCATCGCCTCGGCGACGGGCTTGATGCTGCCACAATCTGCGGAAAGCCATTTGCCGCTGGTTTCGCTACGCTGCGTCACCGGCTGTCCATGCATGGTGCCCTTGAAGTCGTAGGTCGACGTGAAACTCTGGCTGCTGGCATAGGTACCCTTCGCCTTGCCCTCGCCTTTCATGTCGGCGCCATTGCATACGATATCCATCGCATAGCTATTACCTGTGCGCTGATGGTTTTTCGCCTGGCAGCCCATCTGGTTCATGCCCGTCTCCGGCGTCTGGTTGCGCTCGGCCATTTCCTTGGTGACGCAGACCTTGCTGACGATGCCGCCGTTTTGCGGAATGCTCACGCCCATCTTGCGCATCTGCTCGAGCTGTTCCGGCGGCAGCTTCGGCATTTTTTTCATCGCATCCGATGTCATCGTCATCTCCCACAAGCCTGGTTTCATCTGCGCGGCTGCGGATCCTGCGGCACAGGCAAGGATGGCTAACAGGACGGCGGACTTGGCGATGTTGCGCATGGAGGAGTTCCTTATTCAGATGAAAGCGGGCATGCTACTAGCGGAGCGGTCGAACGACAATATCCTGGCATGCGGCTGTTAGTCCCATGAGGACGGATCAACAATGCCTATCGCCTTGAAGGCGGGCTTGCAGAACAAATAACCCTGCATCAGGCGTATGCCTTCGGATGCAAGAAAATTTCGTTCCCCCCTGGTTTCGATCCCTTCAGCCAATACCTGCTTGCCGAGCCCCGAACACATGGCAACGATGCCGCGGACGATGGCCTGCCGGACCGGATCCTGATCGATATTGCGAACCAAGCCCATGTCGATCTTGATGATGTCGGGCTGATAATCCGCGAGCAGGTTCAATCCTGAATAGCCCGCACCGAAATCGTCGATCGCGGTCTGAAAACCCAGTCGCTGATATTCCTTGAAGATGCTGACCAGGTGTGCCCGGTCCTGCACCTGTTCGGCTTCGGAGACTTCGAAAATGATGTTCTGCAGCGGGAAGTTGTACTTGCGCGCAGCGTCGAGCGTGGTGCGGATGCACAATTCGGCACGGTACATCGCATTGGGCATGAAATTGATCGCCAGGTATTCCTTGATGCCGAGCTTGGCGGCGCCGCTGACCGCCTTGACCCGGCATGCCTGGTCGAAGGTGTAGCGGTTGGAATCGTTGACCTGCGACAGCACCGAATACGCGGATTCGCCATTCGGTCCGCGCACCAGCGCTTCATGCCCGAAGACCGATCGCTTGGCAATATCGACAATTGGCTGGTACGCATATTCGAATTCGAAATCGAGCGCCTTACCGTCCTTGCATTGGGAGCACCCGTGCTGCGCCGGTCGGGACAGGCGTTCTGCCTCCGGTTGGATTGGAATCATTGAGTCTCCACTTGAATGCCTGGGATTAGTTGCATTCGGGAAATATAACCGTTGGGAACCGTTCTGGGAATAGAAGCGGAAATTTTTGTAGCATGGATTGAACTTTTCAACCAAAAATCACGCGTCTTTCCAGGATGGTGCAGGCGGCGCGCATCGCACCGGCGGCCGCATCCGATCATTTATGCTAGCCTTGCCGCTGGATTAATTCTGCATCGCCATGTACACCCGATTCTTCAGCCTCAAGCAGGCTCCGTTTTCCATCGCTCCCGATCCCCGCTACCTGTTCATGACGGACAGCCATAGGGAAGCGCTCGCGCATCTGTTGTACGGCATCGGCGGCGGCGGCGGGCTGGTACTGCTGACCGGCGAAATCGGCGCCGGCAAGACCACCGTCTGCCGCTGCTTTCTGGAACAGGTGCCACCCAACTGCAACGTCGCCTACATTTTCAATCCCAAGCTGACAGTCAATGAACTGCTGCAATCCATTTGCGACGAATTCCATATCAAGCTGGAACGCAGTGATGCGGCACCGGCCAGCGTCAAGGATTATGTCGATGCGCTGACCGGCTATCTGCTGAAGACCCATGCGGAAGGCCAGAACAACGTGCTCGTCATCGACGAAGCACAGAACCTGTCAGCCGACGTGCTGGAACAATTGCGGCTTCTGACGAATCTCGAGACCAGCGAGCGCAAGCTGTTGCAGATCATCCTCATCGGCCAGCCCGAGTTGCGCACGATGCTGGAAAGACCGGACCTGCAGCAGCTCGCGCAACGCATCATCGCCCGCTATCACCTGAGGCCGCTGACCGAGAGCGAAACCGCCAGCTACATCCAGCACCGGCTCGCGGTCGCAGGACTGGAATCGGCGCCGCCGCTGCAGCCGAAGCTGGCGAAATACATTCACCGCCTGACCAAGGGCGTGCCCCGCCGCATCAACCTGCTGTGCGACCGGGCGCTTCTCGGCGCCTATGCGGAAGGCAAGCACGTCGTGGAGCGGAGGATCATCACCAAGGCCGCTGAGGAAGTATTCGGCAGGGAACAGTACATCCGGCGGCGCGAGGCGCGGCCTGCGCAGTGGCGCTTCGCCACGCTGGGACTCGCCGCCGGGGTGCTGCTCGCCGGTGCGGGCGCGACGGCGTGGACCCTGGGCGGCGGGCAAAACTCCCTCCTGGCGTTGTGGAAAACACCGGCGACGATAGCGGCGCCTCCGCAAGCGTCTTCGCAAGCGCCGACCGCCAAGGAGCCAGGCAATGCCAGTGCTGGCAGCGGCGGCGATGCCGTTGCCGCCAAGGACAATGCCAATGCTAACGCTAACGCCAACGCACAGCAGCCAAAACCCGTTGCGGAACCCCAACCGGGATTGCTGTCCGAGCGCGACGGCAAACCGCTCATTGCGCTCGACAACAAGAACGACCTGTTCCGCCAATTGGCCGGAATCTGGGGCGTGAAGCTTGAGGAAGGCGATGCCTGCGAAGCGGCGCTCAAGCAAGGCATGCACTGCTTTGCAAGCGACAGCGGACTTGCAGGATTGCGGCAGCTCGACCGTCCGGCGGTACTGACACTGAATGACAGCAAGGGCACTCCGTACTACGCGATCCTGACCGGCCTGACGGATTCCGCCGCCACGCTCAAGTACGGCGACCGGACGCAATCCATCAGCCTGGTGGTGCTGAGCCGCTATTTCACCGGGAACTTCGCCACCTTCTGGCGCGCTCCCGGCAATCAGCGGACCGTCATCAAACCCGGTGACCAGGGCGAAGATATCGACCGCGTAGCGGCGCAACTGGCAAAGCTGAGCGGCGAACCGGCGCCTGCCCCGAACCAACCCGTGGATGAAAACATGAGCCGCCGGATACGCGAGTTTCAGGCTGCGCAGGGCCTGCGCGTGGATGGCGTGATCGGTCCCGTGACCTTCATGCATCTGAGCCGCGCCGCCGGCCTCAATGAGCCGCGCCTGCGTCAGGCAGGCGCCGCATCGTCCTCCGGAGAATAGTCACATGTCCTACATACTCGACGCGCTCAAAAAAGCCGAATCCGAGCGAAAGCTGGGCGGTGTGCCGAACATCCACGCCCAACCGCCCGCATCCGTTCTGACACCGCATCAACCGTCCTGGCGCAAGCCGGTACTCTGGGCCGGATTGCTTGCATTGGCCCTGACCGGCGGCGGACTCGCATGGTGGCAAACATCGTCGCGACAGGCGCCGCCTCCCGTGCAGGTTGCCCAAACCCCGCCGCCAGCCGTGACGGTGCCACAGGCACCACAGGCCGCCGCGCCCCCCGCCGCACCGGAACAGCCCGCCGTGAAGCCCGAGCCGCCCGCAGCGCAACCTGCACCGCCGGAAGCCGAGACAATCCCTGAAACGCCAAAACCGGCAAAGCCGATCAAACGTGCCAAGCCGGCGGAAACGGAGCAGAAGGCAGTCGCCAAGGCCGCACCGAAGCAGGAGCCGCGCGTTGCCAAGGCGGCCAAGCCGGCGCCTGAACCTGCCGCGCCGAAGGAGGAACGGATCGCGTCATTGCGCGAGTTGCCGGAGCATATTCAACGGGAGATTCCGCCACTGGTCGTAAACGGCTATATCTATTCGCCCAACAAGGCGGACCGCACCGTCCTCGTCAATGGAAAGCTGGTGCGCGAAGGCGACCAGGTCGCGCCGGACCTGGCGGTGGAACGGCTGACCCAGGGAGGAATGGTGCTCAATTACAAGGGATACCGGTACCGTTCGTCGTACTGAGGCGGGCGGACAGCGCGATGCCGTCGCCTTGCGTCATCGGGGTGCCGTCGCGGCGCTCTCAGGACAGTCGGCCGCGAACCGCAGGCAGGACCGGATCAGTTCAGGTGCGTCGTGGCCCGATGCACATGCTCACTGATTACCCGCGCCGGTTGTGATGCCTTGGCCGCCCTGTCGATCGCTTCCATGACCTGATGCGGTACCAGGTGATGAATCATGTGTCCGATACCCGGCGTCAACGCAAAATCGCTCTGCGGCAATTCACGATGCAGGCGCTCGGAATGCGCATGGGCATCGACGATCCGATCATCCTCGCCGCAGCGGATGACTACCGGCATTTTCAATTCTTTGTAGCGTTTGCTGAGCATGTTCGCAGCGGGAATCATCATTGCCGATTCGGCCGCGCTGGCGCGCAGTTGCGATGGACGCAGCACCATCCAGACAGGGAATTCCTCGAAATGCTGAGGCATTTGCGCGGGGCCGAACAATTGTTTCAGTATGCCCGGCCACATTGCCCTGCCGATCAGCGGCGACACCGTGTGGCTCAGCAGGTCCCCCGCCACCGGCACTGCAGGAGCGGACAACAGCGGAACATCCAACCGCGCCGTCGGATAGTAATAACCAGAGAGCAATACAAGGCTGCGTACTGCGGACGGATAATCGAGCGCCATCGCCAAGGCAACCAGCGTGCCCCAGGAATGGCCGACGACGATGGGGCGCTCCACGCCGAGCTTCTGCAACGCCTGTTGCAGCAATCCTGCCTGTGCCTGCGGGCTCCATATGGTGCTGCGGGGGCGCTCGCTATGTCCGTAACCCGGACGATCGAACACGATTACGCGGTAGTCGTCAGTGGCGAGGTCGACGATGCCGCTCAGCTCGAAATCCCTGGTCATCGACCCGTTGCCGTGCAGAAGAACCACCGGCTGCCCGCGTCCACGCTCAACGTAATGCAGCCGCACGCCATCGACATCGATGAACTTGCCCGTCGGCGGATTTTCCATTTCGGCCTGCTGCGTCTTGTAGCGTACTGCCAATGCGGAGACGAGCAAGGCGGCACCGGCTCCCAGCAGCAATGCCTTGCCGCCGCTCAACCCCGGTTTGTTGGATGACGGTGGGATGGTCTTGTTTTTCATGTCGCGTCCTTATGGTTTCTGGTTGTGTTGGAACGACATGCTTTAGGCTAAGTTCAATGCTTTCTTGTCAATGCGTGCAAGGAATCACAATTGACGATCATATGTATATGCATATATATTCCGCTCATGTATCTTTACCTTTGCATGCTGTGAAACCTTTCCGGCTCCCCTGTTACTGTGGCTCCATCCGCCAAGCGGCACGGGTCATCACGCAGATGTACGACCACGCACTAAAGCCTTCCGGCGTGAAAATTACCCAGTTCGGAATTCTTCGCATACTCGCTGCTTTTCCAGGCATGACGACGGGCGATATGGCACGGGCGTTGGCGATGGACAGCACGACGCTTACCCGCACCTTGAAAATTATTCAAACCAGTGGATGGATCGCATCCGAACCGGGGGAAGATCGCCGGGAACGGCATTGGCATCTGACGCCGGAAGGAAATGAGCGCCTGCAACTTGCGATCCCGCTATGGAAAGGCGCGCAAAAAGAATTCGTCCACCTTGCAGGCGACATCGACCTGGATGGATTGAATAAAACCGTTTTTCAATTGACGCAAAAGGTCGGGCAATAATTTTTTTTGCCCATATAGGTGTATGTACATCTACTTAGGAGGCAGATATGAGCGAACAGCAGTTGGAAACAATCAAGGAAAAGAACTTCTCCAGCGCACAGGTCGGTGACTTTTCCGGCCTGGGGAACTACCAGTTTTATCATCCGCTGGGGAAAGGCCGTGGCTGGCCGGGCAAACTATTCCTTCGCGACCCGCTGGATCTGACCGGCATGGAAGTTTCCCTGAACAAGCTGCCGGCCGGACAAGGCGTGCCCTTCTATCACCAGCATCGCGAGCATGAAGAGTTATATGTGTTCCTCAAGGGCAGCGGACAATTCCAGGTTGACGGCAAAGTCATCGATGTGCGGGAAGGCAGCGTGATCCGGGTCGCGCCGGATGGTGTGCGCACGTGGCGCAATACCGGCGATGCGGACCTGGTCTACATCGTGATCCAGGCCAATGCGAACAGCATCGGGGCACGCGGCATCGAGGATGGCATCACCCTGCCGGAAAAGGTACAGTGGCCGGTCTGAGCCGCAGTCTTTCCCATATCATCAACAGGAAAACCTATGCAACCCAAAATCACCGCAGACGACTTCAACCGCAAAGGCAACGGCTATCTGCCGGGCCTGCTGGGAATCGTGATCAATCGCGTTGGCGAGCAATCGCTGGATGCCGAGCTGACAGTAACGCCGTCGCATCTGGCGCCGAACGGCTACCTGCATGCCGGCAGCGTGGTTACGCTGGCAGATACCGCCTGCGGTTATGCCTGCGTGGCACATTTGCCGGAAGGTGCGGCAAACTTCACCACCATCGAACTCAAGAGCAATTTCATGGGAACGGCGCGGGAAGGCGTGGTGGAATGCGAGGCGCGGGCGGTTCACCTTGGCCGCACCACGCATGTCTGGGATGCGCTGGTGCGCCATCGCGATACCGGCAAGCTGATCGCGACCTTTCGATGCACACAGATGATCCTGTGGCCGAAATGAGCGCCGATGCAATCACGCCGGGCGTGTACCGGCATTACAAGGACAAGCTGTATTTTGTGCTCGGCCTGTCCAGGAATACCGAAACAAACGAAGTCTGCGTGGTGTATCGGCCGCTATACGAAACCGATTGGCCGCAATTGGTACATAGGCCGCTCGACATGTTCAACGAGGAGGTCGTCGTCAACGGCAAGCGGATGCCGCGTTTCGAGCGTGTCACGTAACGTGAATCGCATGATCCGGCGACACCGGCATCAAGCGATCACCGAATCGCACGGACGCAGCCTCAGCTGCGGGAAGACAGATAACGCAGCTCTTCCACGAGCGCCGGGCTGACCGAGTCATACGGGCTTGATAGCCGGTAGAGACGGTAAAGCGACAGCTCGTCTTCATATTTGCGCACTTTGGCGGCAACGACGGGCGCAGTCACGTCCGCAGTCAGATTGGCCGACTTGGCGGAGGGTACGGCCAGCAAAGCGGCGATCAGTGAATGGACGGCACGACCGAGATTAGTGAAATAACCATTGTCGGCGTCGTGGCGGGAATGGTTGGAATATACGGCGGAAGCCATGTTGCACTCTCTTTCTATCAATAACGTCTTGTGTAGAGACAATATAGGGCTCCACCAGATATAAATCTAATTTCTATTTTCAATATGAGGCATTCATAAAGCAGATAACACAAACCTCTTGTCAGACCGTCTTTTTTCTCTGAAAAGTCGTTTTTCCTATTCGTGCTCAGCTTGCGGCACGGTTTTTGCCCCTGCTCTTTCTCGTCATGCTCCGCCGCTGCGGAGCCACCTCTTTACCGGAGATTGCAATGAAATGGGAAGGCAACCGCGAAAGCAATAATGTCGAGGACCGTCGCGGGACGGGCGGTATCGGCGGGGGTTTTGGTGGGCGTTCGATCGGGCTGGGGACGATCGTTATTGCCTTGGTCGCATCATTTTTCTTCGGCATCAATCCGATGACCGTCCTTAGTCTGCTGAGCGGCGGCACACCGCAACAGACGACGGCGCAGCGTCCGCCGGCCGATGACCGGATGGCGGCATTCGTCTCCACGGTACTGGCCGACACCGAAGACACCTGGACCGAACTCTTCCGCAGCGGCGGCGGCACCTATAACAAACCGAAGCTGGTCCTGTTCTCCGGCAGCACACCGACCGCCTGCGGCACCGGGCAGTCGGCCAGCGGACCGTTTTATTGCCCGGCGGATCAGAAAATCTATATCGATCTGAGCTTCTACCGCCTCATGCAGCAGCGCTATCAGGTGACCGGCGAATTCGCGCAGGCCTATGTCATCGCACATGAGGTCGGGCATCATGTGCAGACACTGATGGGAATATCAAGCAAGGTACGCCAGGCGCAGCAGCGCGTATCGCAGGCAGAAGGCAACAGGCTGTCGGTGCAACTGGAATTGCAAGCCGACTGCTTCGCCGGCGTATGGGCCTACCATGCGAACCGGTCGCGCGGCATTCTCGAAGCCGGCGACATCGAGGCCGGGCTGAACGCCGCCAGCGCGATCGGGGACGATGCATTGCAGCGCAAGGAACAAGGCCACGTCGTACCGGATTCATTTACGCATGGCACATCGGCGCAGCGGGTACGCTGGTTCAAGCGCGGCATCGAAACCGGCAAGGTGGCGGCATGCAATACCTTCGAAGCGCGGGAGCTTTGACAGGCGGGTGACGTAGAATCCATGCTTTGCTTACTTTCTGCCTAACCAATGTCACATTTACAAGCGCTGCAATCCTTGCAGCTTGCCCTCGACGATCTGCGCAGCAACCGGATCGACGTTCATGCCTTCTGCCGCAGCTGGCGCAGTCAAAGTGCTCTGGTTTCGGCGCTGCCGCCACGCTACGGACAGGTCATGGAGGACTTGCTTGGACGCATGGAAGCCAGCAGCCTTTTCACTGAGGAGAGCTGCTCCTTCAGCCAGGAAGACATGCAGGCGAGTTTGTCGACATGGCTCGATAAGGCGAAGCAGCAACTGGAAGGACGGCCTTGATGCAGCGGATCGAGTTCGCACTCGACGGCGAATATGTCGAGTTGAATCAGTTGCTCAAGCTGGTCGGTATCTGCGATAGCGGCGGCGCAGGCAAGATGCTGGTCGCAAGCGGCCAGGTGTCGGTCGATGGCAGGCAGGAATTGCGCAAGACATGCAAAATCCGCGCGGGGCAGATGGTCACGCTCGGCGACGTGCGCATCGACGTGCGGGCGGCCTGAACGGCAATCCGCGAATACACGACCGGCGAGCACTTGACTTTCGTTCAAGCTTCTTCGGTAATTTCCCCTACGCGTTCTTCCTGGCTGGTTTGGCCGCCGCCTTCTTAGGCGCCGGCTGATCGACCTTCGCGGACATTTTCTTCTGCCACTGTTCCGCCCAGCGCTGCAGCGGCAGGAGCGCATGCAGCAAATCCGTGCCGGCGGCAGTCAATGCATATCCGCCCTCCTCCGCTAGTTCAACGATCCCGCTATCCCGCAAGTCGCGCAGGCGCTGATTGAGCACGGTCGGCGACATGGCGTCGCAGCGTTCCTGCAGTTCGCGAAAACTCAGCCGCGCGTCACGCAGCTCCCACAAGATCCGCAGAATCCATCGCCTGCCCAGCAGATCGAGCAGCGCCATGATGGGACGCCCGCTTGATGACCCTCTGACCGGCGTTCCTGGTTTTGGTGTTGGCATCCTTTTCTCCGCTACTTTTTTAATAGCGATATGCTACACTTAACGTAGCGCCATGTCGAAACCTTTGTGAATTTCCCGAACTCTTCCCGGAGACCATCATGTCTGCACAGCCTGCAACCGCCAAAAGTGATTTCCGCATTTCCCCGATCGAGCCGCCCTATTCAAACGCACTGTCCGATACCTTTGTCAGGGTAATGCCGCCGGGTGTCGCGCCACTCAAGCTGTTTCGCACCATGGCGCGCAATCCGCGTGTTTTGCAGCGCATGTTCGCCGGCAGCTTCCTCGATCAAGGCGGCATCACGCTGCGTGAACGCGAACTGGTCATTCTTCGGACCTGCTTCCGCTGCAATTGCGAGTACGAATGGGGAGTGCATGTCGCCTTTTTCTCGCAAAAGGCGGCATTAAGCAAGGCCGATGTGACCGCAACGCTGGAGAATGAGTCGCACTCCTTGCCCGACAACGAGGCGTTGATCCTCGAACTGGTGGATCAGCTGCATGGACAGGCGCAAGTGACTGACGAGCTATGGACTGCACTGGCCCGCCACTATTCGGATGAACAATTGCTGGAATTGATCGCACTGACCGGCTACTACCATACGATTTCATTCATCGCGAATGCGGCTGGCGTGCAAGCGGAGGAGTATGCGCCGCGGTTTGGCTGAGCGGCAATGGCGAGGAGGGAATTGGAGAGCATGCCGGTTTCCATATCGACGGATGGAGAATTCGCGCCTGCCACGATTCCTGGCGACGAACCGGCGCGGCCGGTTCGCCCTTACAACTGCTGTCTGTCCGCGTGGTCCGGAGAAGCGGAACACGCGCCACGACTGTCAACGCTGGAGGGTTTCGCCGCGGCGTGCCATCCTGCGTTCGCCTGACGACGACGACACGCGAAATTCCATGCTGGTGATGCCAACCGATCCCGGCGGCCCGACGACGAAATCAAAGCCGCTCTTGACCGGGAATATGCCGTTGTCGCGCAGCAAAATATCCGCTTGGCAATTTGGGCTCGGATCGTACAGATGATCCTTGACTTCCTTCCAGATCGCTTCGCTGATCCATCCATACATGAAGATCTGGTTCGGATACAGCGAGCTGTCCGCATGCAGATAACCCTTTTGATTCTTTTGCAGTGAAGGGTTGGTCGGCGGCGTGGCGGTGATCAGGATGTCCGACGCGCCGTCGCCGATCGAATAGATATCGTCGTTCTTTAGCGCGGAATACACGAGGCGCAGGTGCCATTTGCAGTTAAGTGACAGCCTTTTTTCGATTCCATCCAGATTGCCGTCAGGGGTTTCGACTTCGCATACTGTCATTTGCGTGCAACGGACCTGGCCGATCAGGGCCGGCTCGTATTTCCTCAGCTCATCAAGATTCTCGTGCACATTCCAGAAAAACCACTTGGAGCGTTCCGCGTCCGTCATGTCGGGCAAATCCGAAATCTGTCGTCGGCCATACACTTCGATGGCACGCATTGCTTCCTTGCGCAATTTTTCGTTCATTTCTACAAGGTCGGGATTGAACTTGTGGTTGTACTCGCTCCGCATGGACATCTCCAAATATCAGGCCGGAATAATCACAGTGTAGGACTCATTGCGCAAAACGGAAGGCCACTGCAAGACCTCGCCGTTTGCCGGGCATGCTGCCGCATGCCACTGTCAATAGAGGTATGCCGCCCTCGTTTAGTTCTTGCCTGCGGATACAAATCCGTTTCGACCGGCGAGCGGATCAGTGACCCGGGTTGTGGTAAGTTCCTGCCATGATTGTTTTCTGAAAGTGACGCCATGCCCCGCCTGATCTATATCGCCGATCCGATGTGTTCGTGGTGCTACGGGTTCGGCCCGGAGTTATCGGCGCTGCTGGCCGGCCTGCCGGACCTGCCGCTGGATATCGTGGTCGGCGGTCTGCGCGCCGGGAATACGAACCCGCTGGATGCGGACCTGAAGGCGACCCTTCTGTCGCATTGGCGCCAGGTGGGAGAAAGGTCCGGCCTGCCCTTCAACGACGGGGCACTGGAGCGCGAAGGGTTCGTCTACGACACCGAGCCGGCCTGCCGGGCGGTAGTGGCGGCACGCCTGCTTTCGCCGTCGACTGCGCTGACGGTGTTTCAGGCGATCCAGCATGCCTTCTATGCACAGGGGCTGGATACAACCCGGGCCGACGTACTGGCGCGGGTCGGCGCGGACGCGATGACCAGGGCCGGTTTTGTCATCGATGCGGATACGTTCCGCTCGACCTGGGACGCATCCACAACCATCGCCGATACGCAGGCGGATTTCCTGCAAACCCAACGCTGGGGCGTGCGCGGCTTCCCTACCCTGGTGCTGGAGCAGCAGAGCGAGCTTCATCTGGTGTCGTCCGGGTATATGGCCGTGGCGGAGCTGGTGGAAAACATGCAGGCCGTGGTCGATGCGGCGCCGGCCGGCGAGTGAAGGCGAATCGGATCTCACAAATAAAAAACCCGAAACCGTCTGACCGGCTTCGGGTTCGCGCATGAAACGCTCAATGCATCAGTACATGTGCTGGCCGCCGTTGATGGCGATGTTGGCGCCAGTAAGGAAGGCAGCCTCATCCGAGGCCAGATAGGCGACCAGGCCGGCCACTTCCTCGGGCTTGCCCAGACGCCCCATCGGGATCTGCGGGATGATCTTGTTTTCCAGGACTTCGGACGGAATCGCCATCACCATCTTGGTGCCGATGTAGCCGGGGGAAATGGTATTGACCGTCACGCCCTTGCGCGCCACTTCCAGCGCGAGCGCCTTGGTGAAGCCATGCATGCCGGCCTTCGCCGCAGAGTAGTTGGTCTGGCCGAACGCGCCTTTCTGGCCGTTGACGGACGAGATATTGATGATCCGGCCCCAGCCGCGCTCGGTCATGCCGTCGCACACAGGCTTGGTCATGTTGAACACCGAGTCGAGATTGGTTTTCATCACCGCATCCCAATTAGTCTTGTCCATTTTCTTGAAGGTCATGTCACGGGTAATCCCCGCGTTGTTGACCAGCACGTCGATCGGACCGATGTCCTTCGTGATCTGCGCGACGCAGTTCTCGGCGGACTGATAGTCAGACACGTCGCATGGATAGGCCCGGAACTTGTAACCCTGCTGCTCCATCGATGCCAGCCATTCCTGCGCCTTGGTATTGCCCGGCGAATAAGTCGTCACGACCTGATACCCGAGCGCCGCCATCTTGATGCAGACAGCTTCGCCCAGACCGCCCATACCCCCAGTGACTAATGCGATTCTTGCCATGTTCGTCTCTCTATTTGTTTGTGAAGATTCAGGGACTGCACAACTGCACGTCGACCTTGTGGGTCTTAACGTTCTATCGCCAGCGCGACACCCATGCCGCCGCCGATGCACAGGCTGGCCAGCCCGCGCTTGGCATCACGCCGTATCATTTCATGCAACAGAGTCACCAGGATGCGGCAGCCGGAGGCGCCGATCGGATGGCCGATGGCGATGGCGCCACCATTGACGTTGATCTTGCTGGTATCCCAGCCCATTTCCTTGTTGACGCCGATCGCCTGTGCCGCAAAGGCCTCGTTGATCTCCATCAGGTCGAGGTCCTGATGGTCCCATCCGGCCTTGCGCAGGCAAAGCTGGCTGGCGGGAACGGGGCCCATGCCCATGATGGTCGGATCGACGCCGGCGGAGGAATAAGCACGGATGCGAGCCAGCGGTGTCAGGCCGAGTTCGTCGGCCTTTTTGGCCGACATCATGATGACCGCGGCGGCGCCGTCATTGATACCCGATGCATTGCCGGCGGTGACGGTGCCGTCCTTGGCAAACGCGGGGCGCAGGCTGCCGAGCGCATCGACGGTGACGCCGGGCTTGATGAATTCATCGGTGTCGAAAACGATCGGGCCTTTTTTGGAAGGGATTTCGAAGGGGATGATCTCGTCCTTGAACTTGCCGGCCTTCTGGGCGGCTTCCGCCTTGTTCTGCGACGCTGCGGCGAATTCGTCCTGTTCCTGGCGCGACACGCCATATTTTTTCGCGACGTTTTCGGCGGTGATGCCCATGTGGTACTGGTTATAGACGTCCCACAAGCCGTCGACGATCATGGTGTCGACCAGCTTGGCGTCGCCCATGCGGAAGCCGTCGCGGGAATTGTTGAGGACATGCGGCGAGGCGCTCATGTTTTCCTGGCCGCCGGCAATGACGATCTCGGCGTCGCCCGAGCGGATCGCCTGCGCCGCCAGGTGCGTGGCTTTCAGGCCGCTGCCGCAGACCATGTTGATGGTCATGCCCGGCACCATGTCGGGCAGACCGGCGCGGATGACTGCCTGGCGCGCCGGATTCTGGCCGACGCCTGCGGTGAGAACCTGTCCCATGATCACTTCGCTGATCATATCGGGCTTGATGCCGGACTTCTCCAGCAGATGCTTGATGACATGCGCCCCCAGATCGGACGCGGCGGTCTTGGCAAGGGAGCCGCCGAACTTGCCTACGGCAGTGCGGCCTGCGGCGACGATTACGACATCATTCATTTTGTTTTCTCCGGTGAACACTGCATTGCTGCGAAGTTGCCGTGAAGCACGTTCGTAGCTACTTCGTTAAAGGGACAGGCTGAAAGACGTGCGCAAAATGCGAATTTCATTGCCGAATACCATCGTCGCTATCCGGGCGCCATCTTAATAGCGTATGTCTACAAAAGTTTGATCTGGCTCAAAGTTTCCGAATTGTACATTTTTCGGTATGGCTACCCCGAAAATCCCATCGGTAGATGTCATTCAGATTAGGTTATTGAATATCGACTGTCCATGAATTCACAGAGTTCATTAAGACGATACCCACCGCGGTAAGCAGCGCTGAAGGCATGCAGATTTATTGCGCTGCGGGATGATGAAATACCTGCCGGAGGTAAGCGAGGAATGTTTCGTCGGTGCACATGGTCTTGCCGGGCGAATCGGATAACTTCGCGACCGGCTGGCCGTTGCAGGACACCAGCTTCATGACGATGGCGAGGCTGGGTATTCCGGTGTCGTTGGTCAGATTGGTGCCGATGCCGAAGCCGGTCATGGTCCGGTCGGCGAAGTGCCGGTACAGCGCGAATGCGCGCGGCAGATCGAGTCCATCGGAGAAGACAAGGCGCTTCGTATGCGGATCGATGCGCAGCTTCGCGTAGTGGGCCAGCGCTTTCTCGCCCCATGCGACGGGGTCGCCGGAATCGTGCCGCAAGCCGTCAAACAGTTTCGCGAAGTAAAGATCGAAGTCGGCGAGGAACGCGTCCATGCCGACGACATCGGTCAGGGCGGTCCCCAAGTCGCCGCGGTATTCCTGCACCCAATCCTCCAGTGCCGCCTTCTGGAAATCGCGCAGGCGGACGCCGAACGACTGGAACGATTGCAGGTATTCATGGGCCATCGTGCCGATCGGCACGAGGTTGTGCTTCTTCGCGAGATACACATTCGACGTACCCTTGAAATACTGCGGCACTTCGCGCTTGAGGGTTGCCACCACCTCGTCATGCCAGGCGCCGGAGAAACGGCGCCGCACACCGAAATCAAAGAACTCGAAGGGATGCGCCCTGGCCGGCTCGCGGCCGAAATCACGCACCTGCTCGATCTTCGCGGCCAGCCTCTTGCGCCCTTCGGCCAATGCCGGCACCGGATCGAAACGGCGGAAGTACAATTCATTGACGATGTACAGCACATAAATCTCGAAACCCATCACATGGACTTGCGGCCCCTTGACGTTGATCACCAATGTCGGGCCGTCGACCGTCACGGTAATGAACTTGCGCTGGAACCGGAAGACGGTGAGGTAGTCGGCAAAGTCGCTCTTGATGAACCGCAGCCCCCGCAGGTAGGCGATCTCATCGTCGGTGAAGGCCAGCGAGCACAGATGATCGAACTCGCGTTCCACATCGGCCTTCAAATCCGCCAGCGGGTAGGCAGGTTCATTCCTGCATGCAAAGGCGTACTCCGCTTGGGCGGCGGGATGGCCATGCAACAGGGCCTGCCACATGGTGAATTTGTAGAGGTCGGTTTCGAGCAGGCTGTGGACGATGGGTGTCATGGGTGGTTGACGCGAGGCCGGGGTGGCCGGGCTCCTCAGTGGAAATGAGGATAGTGTAGCTGATGGTCGGGGTTAATTTTCTACAGCGATGTATCAGCCTGTCATTCCCGCGAAAGCGGGAATCCAGAGCGACGGCGTGTCTTCGGTAATGCAACTCGGGTGGCTCTTCGAAGAGACTAGCCGGGAGTGGCCCGCTGCGCGGGTACCCAAAAGTGACACGGCCAAAACGGGAAGCGAAATAAACTCGCCTTCGGCTCAGACAGATTTCGCTTCTTTATCCGTTTAAGCCCACC
>JAESFT010000588.1_pt1 | contig 18939 bp, 22 predicted proteins | sample 9269451 | NCBI WGS metagenome assembly JAESFT01 (sample SAMN14502557, study PRJNA617106) | algae metagenome | isolation source: Scytonema hyalinum WJT4-NPBG1 and co-occurring heterotrophs from well... | place: USA: Mojave Desert, Joshua Tree National Park, California | collected 2006-05-25
GCCCGGGCTGCCTATCGCACCGTCGTCGCCGCCACCGACTTCTCCGACCCGGCGCGGCACGCCCTCCAGGTGACGGACCGCCTCTTCCCGGAGTGCAAGCTCACGCTGTTCCATGCCTACGACGTGCCCCGGCAAACCCTCGCGGACAATCCGGCGACGTTCCGGAAGGCGTGCGAGGATGCGGTGATGGAAAGGTGCGAACGTTTCCTCAAGCAGGTGGGGCTTCTCGGACGCCATCGGCCGCGTCCGGACGTCCTGGTCGAGCAGGGAGATCCGGCCCGGCTGCTGCGCGAGTACGTCCGCGTCGCCAAGGTCGACCTCGTCACGATGGGAACGCGCGGGAGCAGCGGCTTCCTCGACATGTTCCTCGGCAGCACGGCCAAGGAGATCCTGGCGGAGCTGCCCTGCGATGCGCTCGTCGTCCGCGACCCGCAGGCGTCGGTCGAGACATGACGTGCGGCCGGACACCCGCCTTCACCCGAGGGGCCGGAGGGCGCAGTGCTGGATGAGCCGCTGCATGCGATCGCGACGGGCATCGAGATCGCGGGTGTCGCCGTCATCGTGATCGGCGCCGTGTCGGCGAGCCTGATCTTCGTCCGGGGCGGGCTGGCGCAGGCCACGTGGTCGGAGGCCTACGACCGTTACCGCGCCGACCTCGGTCGCGGCATCCTGCTCGGCCTCGAGCTGCTGGTCGCGGCGGACATCGTCGGGACGGTGGCGGTCGAGCCGTCGCTCGAGAACCTGACCGTGCTCGGCCTGATCGTGCTGATCCGCACATTCCTCAGCTTCTCGCTCCAGGTCGAGATCGAGGGCTGCCTGCCGTGGCGAAGGCATGCGGTCGAGGGCTCGTAGGGCCGGAGGCCCACAGGGGTGGAGCGGCTCTGAACGAACCGCGAAGGGAGGCTCGGATGGTCGGCTGGACGGTGAGATTCCTGTTGCTCGTGGCCGGTACCGTCACGGGATGGTTCGTGGCGCGGGACGAGCCGAACTTCGGCGTCGTGCAGATGGTCGTTGCCCTCGTGCTGCTGACATTGGCCGTGGCGGTGATCGCGTTCTGGCCAGCGCGCTGGACGGCAGGCCTGAACCGTCCGGCGGGGGCGTCCGGACACGGCGAGCGGACATCTGCGAGACGAAAGCCGGAGTGAACGATCACACGCCCGAGGCAAGGCGAGAGCGCGGAGGATGACATGGCAGTCCACGATACCGCTTCCATCACCACGACAGGCGGCCCGGCGAGACCGCCCGGATGGGTTCGCGTGCTCCTGGGGGCAGTCATGATCCTGGCCGGCGCCGCGGTCCTGGCGGACGTCGCGCTCGCGTCGATCATCAGCTCGGTCTTCCTGGGTGGCTCCGCCATCGTCGTCGGCACCTTCGAGATCGTCCACGCCGTCTGGACGCGGGGTTGGGGCGGTCTCGGGTGGCAAATGCTTCTCGGCCTGCTGTACATCGCCCTCGGCCTGATCCTCGTCGGCGTGGCCGGATCCAGCGTGATGGTCCTCACCTATGTCCTGACGCGGTCGACGGGCTCGGGCGAGCTTCTGGTCACCTACGGCCTCGGGCTGCTGCTCCTGCTGTCCGGCCTCGTCAGGATCCTGCTCGGGCTCAGCCGCAGGCAGGAGGCGGGATGGGTGATGCTGCTCTCGGGCGCCTTCGGGATCGTCGCCGGTCTCGTCGTCCTGGCGGAGTTCCCGAAGACCGGGCTCTGGGTCGTCGGGCTGCTGCTCGGCATCGACCTCATCGCGCACGGCCCGGCCTGGCTCGGCTACGCCTTCCTGCCGCGGGCCAAGGCTCCGTAGAACATCCGCCGTCAGGACCGGGCGGACGCTTCGCAGGAGGCGGCCTCCTGCCCTGTGCGGTCGGGTCGATGCTCAGCGTTGCATGGCCCGGCGTGCCGCCGTGCTGACCTGGGTGGCAGGATCAGGGCCTCCCGACGGGCTCCGGCTCCAGGCCGTTCCGGAGACGGCCCGGTCATAGCCATGGGCATAGATCCGGCGCATGTATTCCGTGTCGAAGCCCATGGAGCCGCCGTCCGGCACGGTCGCCGGGATGAAGGCAAGATGGAACCCGATGCCGTTGCGGCGGGCGAAGGCATGGGTGGCCTGGAGGGTCGCCCGCGACTGGACCTGGGTCATCGTCGAGACGGCGCGGCCGGCGATGTCCGGTGTCCGGTTGCGGACGACATCGAAGGACGGCTCGATCTTGCCGTTCATGATCACGTAGAAGTTGGCCCGACGCCCCGCCAGCAGGCGCGGGTTCCGCAGCAGGACGTCCTGCGGCAGGATGAAGACGTTCGCCATGACGCCTCCGTCGACGTGCATCTCGCGGAACGGGTGCCCGCCGCTTTCCGCGGGGATCAGGGTGGGCGAAAACACCCCGGGAATGCTGGCCGACGCCGTCATCACCGACCGGAACAGCTCGGCGGCGTCGGGCACCCCGCTGGCGGCGATGGCCCCCATGTTCCAGATCACCGGGCGCTGCGCATCGAGATTGGTGGTGAGCATGAGCAGGCGACGACCCTTGCGATGCTCCTCCGCGACCCGGGCGACCACGTCCTCCGTCACGAACTGCCGGACGAGGGAATACAGGCGGTTGCCGTCGAACACGCCCGCGCGGAACACGGCATTGATGAGGCTGGGCGAGTCGATGAGGGTGATGCCGAAGCCGCCCGTGTACATCTCGCGCAGGGTGTCGTCGTAGGCGGATCCGAGAAAGGCGAACGGCGCCATCAACGCACCCGTGCTGACGCCGGACACGACCGTGAACGCGGGCCGGGTGCCCGCCTGCGTCCAGCCGTTCAGCAGCCCGGCCCCGAATGCACCGTCACCGCCGCCGCCGGAGAGGGCGAGATAGGTGAAGTCCCTGCGCGGCTGGTGGGAGAAGCGGGCGGCCTCGCGGGCGGCGGTCTCGGAGTCGGCCCAGAACCGGACGTCCGGGAAACCCGGAACGGCGGCCTCTGCCTGCTGTTCCGCCGTGAACGGAACCCGCGGCAGGGTCTCGCAAGCAGCCAGTCCGATGCCGACGGCTGCCACGACGATCCCGCGGCACGTCCGCTGCACCCGTGCGGCCAGGGGAAGGGGCACGAGGCCGGGCAGGCAAGCAGGATGGGGGAGGGCCATGGGATTCCCGGACTGGTCAGTCGCGACACTCTAGGACCGTCGTCAGGCGAGTTCCAGACCGGGTCGACGCGGGACGGAATCGGGGGTGCGTCCCGGGGTCGGGGAGGGTTCCCCCGGCCCGCAATCAGGGTTCCGCCTGATTGCCCGGGGTCTCCCGATGCCTAGACTTCCGGTCGGAACCGGGCCGTGGGCGCTTTCCAGCCCTTGCGGGCCGAACGGGCACGGGTGGGTGAGCTTCGCCACGGACGGCAACGGATGATCGAGAGCGGCACGGTACGGGCACGCACCGGCGGGAGGATCGAGCTGACGCTCCGGGACAGGGGCCAGCTCTTCAACACCTTGGATCCGCTCCCCTTTCGCGAAAAGGACCTCTCGGCTGATGCCGAACGGTTCATCGTCGAGTGGGCACAGGAACTGCCGAAGGACCAGCCGATCGAGATCCTGATCGATCTCCCGTCCGGCGGGCATGAGGATGATGCCGCTGAGGACCTTGCCGCGGCGATTGCCGGATGGTTCGCCACGCGGGCGCGCTCCGAGACCAAGGCGATGCAGGCGCTGTTCCGCGACGCCCGTGTGGCTTTTGCGATCGGCCTCGCGATGCTGAGCGGATGCCTCTTCGTTGCCTGGCGGTTGTCGGAGGCCGCTGGAGGGCCGTTTGGCCGCGTCCTCCAGGAGAGCCTCATCATCATCGGTTGGGTCGTGATCTGGCGACCGGCGGAGATGGTCCTCTACGACTGGCTCCCGATGCTCCGGCGCCGGACCCTCTATCGCCGCCTGGCGGCCTCTCGGGTCGTCGTGAAACGATCGGGAGCCTGAGCGCCAGCCAGCGTCCGCGGATTCGCTCCCCTTAGGCCGGAGCGGAATCGCAACCCGTGACTCCGGGACTTGCCCACACCCGGTTCGGGGTTATGCCCGATTGTGCCGGGCCGGCCTGCGGCTAGACTTCCCCGTGCAGCCCGATCCCGCATCCCGATGACTCCCCCAATGGGGCTGCCAACTGAGCCGTCCTTCGACGGCTCATCTTTTGTCCGCACCGCCCTATCGGGTTTGCGGGCCGGGATGGGCGGACCGACTTTCACGAGGGTGATCGATGACGAGAAAACCAGCCAGCCCGAATGCCGACGACCGACAGGAGGAACTCGACCGTGAATTGGACGAGGAGCTCGCCGGCACCTTCCCGGCCAGCGACCCGCCGAAGGTCACCCGGGTTCCGCAGCGCAGCCAGATCACTGGGGCCGAGGATCGGAAGGACGGGCGTCAAGATTCGGGCGGAAAGCCCCTCAGGAAACGCTGAGCCGTTGGGATCCGAAGAGGATCTCGGTATTCATGCCAGCCCGTTTCAGGGTTAGCCCTGAGCAACGGCGACCGCCGGCATCGCGTTGGGGTATGGACAACAATCCTGACAAGGAAATAGCCCATGCGCCGCCTGATCCTCCTCGTTGCCGCAGTCCTTCCGCTCGTTGCCTTCACGGCCGGGGACGCGGACGCCCAGCGGCGGGTCGGGCAGCCCGGCATCCGCGACGGCGGCTTCCGGTCTCCCGGTGTCAGGCCGGCAGGACGCTATAGGCCTGTGACAGTGCGCCCGGGAGGACAGTTCCGTCCAGTCCGCGCGGGGCCCGGACGCTGGGAGAGAAACCGCCGCTGGGCGGGGCCGGCATGGAGGAGGCCCGCATGGCGGGGGCAGCGCGTCTATTCCCGCCGCTGGGGACGGCCTGTCTACTACCGCCGCGGCTGGGGCTGGGGGCGCCCCGTCTACTACCGGCGCTCCGATCCCTGGGCCTGGGGAGCCGTCGGGCTCGCGACCGGCGTCGCCATCGGCGCGGCGGCGGCCCAGCCGGCACCGATCTTCGCCACACCCATCCAATCTTCAATCGGCGGATACTGCGCAACCCCGCTGAGGACGTGCGCCCTGATCAGTCCCGCTCCCGTCGGGACGGGGTGCTCCTGCCGCGTCCCAGGCGGACGGGCGAGGGGAAGCGTGGTCGGGCCGTAGCGGGGTCGCGCGTCGGGACCGGCCTGCAAGCCCCGCGACCTGCTCCGGTCGACGGGGCGCAGCGGGTCAAGATCGGTTTCCATCCCATCGAGGGCATGCATCATGGCCACACAGGCATCCGGGAATTCCATCCTCCTGCTCAAGAAGCTCGCGGGGCTCATCCTCATCATTTGCGGTGTGGTGCTGGCCGCGCTGTCCTACGAGGACGGCTCGATCGGACGGGCGCTCCTCGGTGTCCTCCTGGCCGCGGCCGGCATCATGCTGATGGTGCTGAAGATCGCACGACGCAATACAAGCGATCCGCTCTGACCGGGGACGATTGATCGGGATGCCGTCGAGACATTCGTTCTGAACCGGCCGATCAGCACCACGGTGCTTCAAGGTGCGTCCCGCGCCTCGGTCCGGCCACGTCTGGCGTGGTTGGGCCGTAGCCTGATCACGCTTCCCTCTTCCTGGAAGGACGGCTGCGTCCGCTTGGCGGCCGGATCCAAAGTTGCGTGCTCCCTCAGATCGCCGGCGGATTCAATCGCGCGAAGCCCTCCTGGCGGCGGTAAGGGAAGTACGGGTAGGGCGCGGTGACGGCGCTGGCCGCATCCAGCCGCGCCAGTTGATCGGGCGTGAGTGCCCAGCCGACGGCACCCAGGTTCTGGCGCAACTGTTCCTCGTTGCGGGCACCGATGATGACCGACGACACCGTCGGCCGTTGCAGCAGCCAGTTGATGGCAATCTGCGGTACGGTCCTGCCGGTTTCCTGCGCGATCCCATCGAGCGCATCCACGACGCGGAACAGGTGATCATCGTCGACCGGAGGGCCGAAGCTTGCCGTCTCGTGCAGCCGGCTGCCCTGCGGCAGCGGCTCTCCCCGCCGGATCTTGCCGGTCAGCCGTCCCCATCCGAGCGGGCTCCACACCAGGGCGCCGACACCCTGGTCGAGCCCGAGCGGCATGAGCTCCCATTCATAGTCGCGGCCCACCAGCGAGTAGTAGACCTGGTGGGCCACGTAGCGCGGCCAGCCATGCCTGTCGGCAATGGCCAACGACTTCATCACCTGCCAGCCCGAGAAGTTGGACACGCCGACATACCGGATCTTGCCGGCCCGGACGAGATCGTCGAGGGTCGCCAGTACCTCCTCGACAGGCGTGCGCGCGTCGAAGGCGTGTAGTTGCAGGAGGTCGATGTAGTCGGTGCCGAGCCGGCGCAGGGCCGCCTCGCAGGCCCTGATCAAACGGGATCGGGAGGAGCCTGCATCGTTCGGACCGTCACCCATGGGCAGGCTGGTCTTCGTCGAGATCATCACCCGGTCGCGACGTCCCTTGATGGCCGCTCCCAGCACCTCCTCGGAGGCTCCACTGGAGTAGACATCGGCCGTGTCGAACAGCGTGACCCCGGCCTCAAGGCAGATATCGACCAGTCGGCGTGCCTCCTGCGCATCCGTTTGCCCCCAAGCGCCGAAGAGCGGACCCTGACCACCGAAGGTGCCAGCCCCGAAGCTCAGGGCCGGAACCTGCAAGCCGGAGTTTCCCAAACGTCTGTACTCCATGTCGAACTCCTGTTCTGCACTGCATGAGTGTTTTGTCGAGAGAAGACATGAGGCATTCACCATTGTTTGCGTAGGCAGCTCCTTCTACTATCATCCATAAGCAAGACTTTGAGATGGATTTCGATGGACCGCTTCGCGGCGATGGCGACCTTCGTGCGGGTGGCGGAACTGGGCAGCCTGTCGGCGGCCGCCCGTGAGCTTGGCCTGACCCAGCCGGCGATAAGCCAGCAGATCGCAGGCCTGGAGCGCCATCTGCGGATCCGCCTGTTCCATCGCAGCACGCGCAAGCTGACGCTGACGGCAGGCGGGGAGACGTACCTTGCCCGGGCGCGGCAGATCCTGGACGAGGTGGCGGAGCTCGAGGACGATCTCCTCAGCCTCTCACGCGAGCTCAAGGGCAGTCTGCGCGTGCAGGCACCCAGCGGACTCGGCCAGAAATACCTTGCTCCCTTGGTTGCGCAATTCCATCGCCGGCATCCGGCTCTCACGGTCGAACTGATCCTCGACGACCAAGTCGCCGATCTCATCGAGGAGGGCGTGGACGTGGCGTTCCGCCTCGGAACACTCGCCTCGTCGGGTCTCGTTGCGCGCAAGCTTGGATCCGTCTCGCGCATCCTCGTCGCTTCGCCAGGCTATGTCGCGACCCACGGAAGTCCGGCCACTCCGGACGAGCTGGCCCGGCATGTCCATGTCCGCTTCAGTTGGGCGTCCGCTGGCGAGCATCTGACCTTGATCGGTCCCCGGGGGCCGGTGACGGTTGCCGTGAGATCGGGCTTCCGGGCCAACAATTCGTTCGCTCTCGTGGAAGCACTGCGGTCAGGGCTCGGTGTCGGCGGTGTGCAACTGCCGCTGGTCCAGGACCTGATCGAAAGGGGCGAGCTGGTGCGGGTCATGGAAGGCTATGCCTATCCCCCGATGGACCTGCATGCGGTCCATTCGTCGGGACGTTTCGTGCCTCGAAAGGCCCGGGCTCTCGTGGACCATGTCATTGCAGGTCTGGCGCAGGTCGCCGGACTGGAGCTGCTGCCGCACTTGACCGAGGGGCTGTCGTGAGCCGGTGGACGGCTGCTGGAGCGGATCGCGGCGATCTACGGGTTCAGCACGCCTCGGCAAGCAGGCAAGCAACGCAAGTTCCTCCTCGCCCGCGTCGTCTCGCGCCTGGACCGACATCGCAAAGCGGGTGGTCGGTGTCGCAGCCGATCCATTATTCAGGCTGGCGCGGCTTGCCGTCGTGAGAGCCAAGCGGACGAACGGGAGCATCCTCCCACCAGTCATCCCGCAATGGTCTGACTTCGGGGTCGATCGGGTAAATGACGCGGTTCTCCGGCTTGGCCGGCTCACCGACCACGAGCAGCCGTACGGGTTCATCGGTGTTGTTCAGGAAGGTGTGAGCAATCCCTGTGCCCGCCGGAAAGCCAACGCCGTCGCCCGGGACGAGGCGGAAGAGCTCGCCGTCGATCCAAACGTCGGGCGTTCCCTCGATCACGTAGACGAATTCCTCCTCGGCACTTTCCGCATGGGGAAACGAGGTCCGTCGGCCGGGCGGCAGGAGTTCATGGTGGATGCCGAGTCTTGTGAGACCCAGAGCCGCTGAAAAGGGCGAGCCGATGCTTCGCCGCTCGTTGCTGCCACGGAGGAATGCCGTGTCATCGTTCTGGATTTCCTCGTAGTGGCGGATGAACGGAGGGCGTGCGGACTGCGGCATGGCATTTCTCTTTCAAGATCGTGGGCGCTTGCCTCTGTCATCGCAGAGACAGCGCCGGAAGCAAGCCATGGTGCCGGGCCCGGAGCCGGTTGACTTGGGCCGGCCCTAGCACTGCCGCACGAACATGATCGTCGGGTTGTCCTTGTAGGTCGTACGCCGAAACTCCCGGTAGCCGCATTTCTCGGCAATCCGGATCGAGGGCCCGTTGTCTGGGTTGATGATGCAGGCGGTGCGGGTCGGCCCGAGATGCCTGTCGCCCCAGGCAACGGCGGCGCGCACGGCCTCCGTCGCAAATCCCTGTCCCTGAGCCCAGGGGGCCAGCGCCCAGCCGATTTCCGGCACGCCGTCGAGGGAGGGTTCGATCACGCGCTTGAAATCGGCGAAGCCGACCTCCCCGACAAAGCGGCCGGTCCGTTTGTCTTCCACGACCCAGTAGCCGTAGCCCAGCAGCGACCAATGTCCGGCATAACGCAGGAGACGTGCCCAGACCTCCTCCCGGGTCGCAGGCTTTCCCCCGATGAAGCGCGTGACCGCGGGGTCGCTCCACATGGCGAGGCAGTCGGCAAAATCGGCGATCACGTGCCGGCTCAGGACGAGGCGCTCCGTTTCGAGTTCCGCAACGATCTCTCGGGAAGGGATGGAAATGGACATGGCTTACCTTGGTGAATTCCGATGCCTTATTGCCGCGCGTGGTCGATGCTCCGGGAGCCCGTGGCCTCGCTTCCGACTTCGTTGCCGTTATCGGACGGAGCCGGCGCGGACCCTGCGAAGGGCTCGGTCGGGCCTTTCGCAGGCGGGGTGAACCATTTCGGCCCGGTTTCCGTCATATGGATGTGGTCCTCGAGGCGGATGCCGAACCGGCCCGGAAAGACGATCATGGGCTCGTTCGAGAAGCACATGCCGGGTTCGAGGACGGTCGCGTTGCCGCGCACCAGATAGGGCCCCTCATGGATCTCGAGCCCGAGGCCGTGCCCGGTGCGATGCGGCAGGCCGGGAAGGGCGTAGTCCGGCCCAAGGCCGTGGCGGGCCAGAACGCGGCGTGCCGCCTCGTCGAGGCTGCCGCAGGCCGCGCCGGGCCGGGCCGCCTCGAAGACGGCCTGTTGCGCATCACGCTCGATCCTCCAGGCATCGGAGAATTCCCTGGTCGGCTCCTCCAGCACATAGGTGCGGGTGAGGTCCGAATGGTAGCCGTCGAGCCGGCAGCCGGAATCGACCAGCACGACATCGCCGGGCGCATGGACCTGGTCGCCATCGGCGCCATGGGGAAGCGAGGTCGCAACCCCGAATGAGACGATGCAGAAGGTCGAACCGCCATCGGCGCCAAGCGCGCGATGCTGTTCATCGACGTAGCGCACCACCTCGGATGCCCGGACGCCCGGCTTGATGAAGGCGTGCGCCCGGCGATGGACCTCCAGCGTCAGGCTCATGGCATGCCTGATGAGATCGATCTCAGCCTTGGACTTGCGGAGCCGCAGATCGTGGATCAATCCACCGCCGTCGGCGAGACGGTCGGGGCCGAAGACGCTTGCGAGCTGATGGTAGACGAAGAGCGGCAGGGCATCGTCGAGCGCGAGCCTGACGCCGGGTGGGAGGAGCGAGGCAAGCAGCGCCGCGCTGCTTTCGTCCTCCTGCCAGACGATGATGTCGCCGGCAACGCGAGGGAGGGTCTCGACGCGGCTCCGTTCGAACCCCGGCGCAATGTAATGGAGACCGTTCGGGGTCACGAGCGCGCCGAGCAGGCGTTCGCTCTGCTGCCAGACAAGGCCCGTGAAATAGCGGAGGCTTTCCGTCGCCCCGAGCAGCAGGCCGCCCAGGCCCCTTTCCGCAAGCGAGGCCTGAAGACGCGCGATGCGTTGCCACCGCTCATCGTCGGCTATCCTCGGGACAGGGTGAGACCAAGTCATATCAAGCTCCATTCCTGCGGCACTTGCGGCCGGGTGATGTCACGGACGGCGCGAACGGCTCGCGACGCCGGTCCGCCCGGATCTCAGGCGCTGGACGGAAGGGACGGGCGCGGGGGCAGCCCCGTCCGGGATGCGAGCACCTCCGCGATCTGGACCGCATTGAGGGCCGCGCCCTTGCGCACGTTGTCGGCCACGATCCACAGGTGGAGCCCGTGCGGCACGGTCCTGTCCTCGCGGATCCGCGAGACCCAGACCGGGTCGGTGCCCGCCGCGTCGAGCGGCGTGGCATAGCCTCCGGCGCGGTGCTCGTCCAGGACGCGCACGCCCGGGGCGTCGGCCAACAGGCGGCGCGCGTCCCGTGCACCGAGAGGGCGCTCGAGCTCCACGAACACCGCTTCCGCATGCCCCACGAACACCGGCACGCGCACGCAGGTCGCCGCGACCGGGAGGTCGGGAAGGCCCAGGATGCGCCGGCTTTCCGCCTCCATTTTCCACTCCTCCTTCGTGCGTCCGTCCTCCAGGAACACGTCGATGTGGGGCACCACGTTGAAGGCGACGGGCTTCTCGCCGCCGGCCTCGAGCGTCCGCTGCGCTTCCGCGCGGAGCGCCCGCATGTTGAGGTCCACCGGATCGGCCTGGCTCATCAGCCGGTCGAGCACCCGCCGCCCGCCACCGGCCGCGGACTGATAGGTCGAGACCACCACGCGCCTGAGACCTGCGGCATCGTGCAGGGGCTTGAGGGCGACCACGAGCTGGATGGTCGAGCAGTTCGCGACGGGCAGGATGCGCCGCCCGGACCACTGGTCCAGGTCCTGCGGGTTCACCTCCGGCACGACCAGGGGCACGTCCGGGTCCATGCGGAACGCCGACGAGTTGTCGATGACGACGCAACCCGCCGCTGCCGCTCGCGGGGCGATGACCTTCGCGTTCTCCCCGCCCGTCGAGAGGAACAGGAGGTCGATCCCGCCGAAATCGAAGGTCGCGAGATCCCGGACCTCGAGGGCTTCTCCCCGGAAGGCGACCTGCCGCCCGGCCGATGCCGCCGACGCGAGGGGGACGAGGCGATCGACCGGGAAGGCCCGCTGCTCGAGGATGCGGAGCATCTCGGAACCGACATTGCCGGTGGCCCCGCCGACTGCGACCTGGAACGACATCATGGAATCTCCGGAAAGGTTGCGGGCTCAGGCTCGCCCGCGCGTGTTGACGATGACCACCCCCGCGATCGCGGCGGCCCCCCCGGCCAGGGTGGGCAGGCCGGGCACCTCGTCGGCCATAACGAACGCGAGGCCCGTCGCGACGGGCGGGACCAGGTAGAGGAAGTTGGCCGCTCGGGCAGCGCCGAAGTGGCCGAGGGCGTAGGTCCAGGCGGCGTAGCCCAGGGCCGCCGGAAGCACGCCCAGTGCGATCACCGACCAGGCTGCGGCAGGCGGCGCGGCGGACAGGCCATGCAGTGCCCCGGGCAGCCACGGCACGAGCAGGAGGGCTCCGGCGAGCAGGGTATAGGCGGTGCAGGGCAGGGCCCCGTAGCGGGGCACCAGGGGCCGTTGCAGGATGAAGTACGCGGCCTGGCAGACGGCGGCCGCGAGCACCAGGCTCGCGCCCGCCCCGAACGAGACGGCCCCGGGCTGGCCGGACGCGATGAGTGCGATGCCGGCGAGGCTGACGGCCGTCCCGGCCCATCCCCACATGGTGAACCGCTCGCGCAGCAGCACGGTCGCGAGCACCGTCGTGATGATGGGAACGGTGTTGACGATGAAACTCGCGGCACCGGCCGAGACGGTGCGTTGTCCGGCGTTGAGCAGGGCGTTGTAGAGCGCGATGCCGACCAGGCCGCAGAGCAGGAAACGGAGCGCATCGGCCCGGGAGGGGCGGACCGGTCGCTTCCAGGCGAGCCATGCGAGCACCAGCAGGCCCGCGACCGCGAACCGCGCGGCGGCGAGCGGAAGCGGCGCAAGGTCGCGAAGGGCGATGCGGATCAACGGGAAGGCGGACGCCCAGGCCAGGACCGTGAAGGTGACGGCGGAGCCGGCGCGCATGGCGGAGGGCGATGCCGGACCGGCCGAAGCCGTCCTGGAGGGGAGGGGTGAAGACTGCATTCCAACCTTATGCACCTCGGCCGGGCGTTGACATACGGCGCTGTTGGATGTTCAGCTTTGACGATGGATCAAAGCTCGAACCTGCCCCCCGATCGTGTTCCTTACCCGCCCCTGGCGAGCCTCGAGGCCGTACGGGCGGTGGCCGGCCACCAATCGCTGACGGCCGCCGCCGGCGAGCTCGGGCTGACGCCGGGCGCCCTCAGCCGCCGTGTTGCGTCCATCGAGGCGTGGCTCGGCACGCCCCTGTTCGAGCGGCATGGGCGGGGGATGCGTCCGACCCCCGACGGCCAGCGCTTCCTCTCGCGCATCGAGGAGGCCTTCGCCCTGATCGAGGCGGCAGCCGACCCGTGGCGCGGCCGCAAGGGTTCGGACGTGGTGCGCGTCAGCGTGGTGCCGTCCTTCGCCCGTCTGTGGCTCCTGCCCCGGCTGAACGGCCTCGAGCTTGGCCCGGATGGCGGCCCGCGCCTGCGCATCGAGGTCGCGGTCGACTACCGCCATGCGGATGTCGAGGGCGGCGAGGTAGAGGTCGCAATCCGCTACGGGCAGGGAACCTGGAAGGGGCTGGAGGCCGAGCCCCTGATGCCGGAGCGCCTGGTGCCGGTCGCGCACCCGGAGCTGGCGGCGCGGCTCGGCCAGGACGTCGGCCCGGGGGACCTGCTTCGGCAAACCCTCCTGTGCGACTCGGACGCGGTCGGATGGCGGGCCTGGCTGCGGGCGCACGGTGTCGAGCGCTTTCGTCCGCGCCCGCACGACCGCCGCTTCGAGGATTACGGGCTTGTCCTCGCCGCGGCACGGGCCGGCCTCGGCGTGGCGCTCGCCCGGATGCCCTTCGCGGAGGCGGAGGTGCGGGAAGCGGGCCTCGTGCCCGTGGGCGCGGCGGGGGTGCCCAGTCCGTTGACGTACCATCTGGTCACCCGGCCCCGCGAGAGCCGTCCGGCGGTCATCGAACTCTGCCGGAGGCTTCGTACCACCGCACTGGAGGGGATCCGCCCATGACCTGGAACGACCAGGCGCTTGTCACGGGCCGGAACGCGCGCAACGGCGCTCAAGGTGAATCGAGCGGCTCGGCCCGGTAGGCGCGGTGAAGCAGCGATCGGCACGGAATGATCGTTAGGGCCGCCGTGCCGCGGGATGCCGGAAACCTCACGCTCAGGGTTTCCTGAAGCACCTTTCCGGGTTTTCCCCAGCTTATGTGACCGACCTTTTGCGCTATAAGGGGATGTTGCGGTGGAGGGAATACAGGGCGATGACGCGCATCCTGATCGCCGACGACCATGACGTGGTCCGGTCCGGTCTCCACACGATCCTGAGTGCCCAGCCGGGATGGGAGGTGGTCGCCGAGGCGGAGGACGGCCGGCAGGCCGTGCAGCTCGCCGCCGAGACCCGGCCGGACGTCGCCATCCTCGACTACCAGCTCCCGCTCCTCAATGGGGTGGACGCCACCCGCGAGATCCGCGCATTCCGGCCCGAGACCGAGGTGCTGATCTTCACCATGCACGAGAGCGAGCCCCTGATCCGGGAGCTGCTCGAGGCCGGGGCGCGGGGCTACCTGCTGAAGTCGGACGCCCGCAAGTTCCTCATCGCCGCCGTGGAGTCCCTGTCCCACCACAAGCCGTTCTTCACGGGACGCGTCTCCGAGACCCTGCTGAACTCGTATCTCGCGAAGGGCCACGCGGCCGACGGCGTGCTGACGACGCGGGAACGCAGCGTGGTCCAGCTCATCGCGGAGGGCCACAGCAACAAGCAGGTGGCCCAGCTTCTCAGCCTCAACCTGAAGACCGTGGAGAGCCACAGGGCCTCGGCCATGCGCAAGGTCAACGTCACCTCGACGGCGACCCTGGTGCGGTACGCGATCCGCAACAAGCTGGTCGAACCCTGATGCCCGCTCCACGCACGTGCTCCCGATGCCGAGATCAGGGTTTTCCTTTGTTGAACTCAGGGTTTATTGGTTGCCCGCCGGGGTTGCTTCTTCCCCGATACGAAAGGATGCTTGCCGCACAAGGGGAAGCATCATGGCCAATGTCCCGAGAAGCCTCACCTTCAAGATGATCGTTCCGGCGCTGCTCGGGTGGGCGCTGTCCGGCACCGCCGGCGGGGAGGCCCGGGCTGCGGAGATCTCCCAGCTTCAGGGCGCATGGGTCATCAGGTCGGGCGAGTGCTCCGACGTCTTCACCCGGCGGAGCGGGCGCCTCGCGTTCCGGCCCAAGCACAGGTTCGCCGACCACAGCTTCATCATCAGCGGCAACCGCATCCAGGGCGCGCGGGCGAGCTGTACCCTGGGCTCCGAGAAGCCGACCTCCGATGGCTTCCGCGCCGTCCTGAACTGCGCCAGCCAGATCATGGTGGGGGCGCTGCCGGTCTCGTTCCGGGTGCCGAATGCGAACACGATCATAAAATTCGACCCGGATTTTCCGGAGCTCGAGACGGCCTACCGTCGGTGCAACTGAGCCCTGGGCGCGCGCCATGAAGCATTTGGGAAGAGCCACCGTCCTGCTGGCGCTTGGCCTGGCGCTCGCGTCCACGGGTGCCCAAGCCCAGGAGAGCAGCGACCAGAACGAGGCCAACAACCCGCTGACCCCGAAGATCACGATCAACGTCCAGGATTACTACATTCCGTCGTTCAAGGGACTGCCCGGGCGTGACGCCAACCAGTTCCTGCTGCGTGGTCTGATCCCGCACAACATCGGCGGATACCCTCAGCTCTTCCGGTTCACTCTGCCGATCGCCAACTCGCCGACCTTTCCCGACGGCAGCGACACGGGGCTGGGCGACCTCACCCTGATCGATCTCTTCCCCATCCCGGGCAAGCCGGTCACGTACGCGGTGGGCCCAGTCCTCGTCGCTCCGACGGCGAGCACCGACGCTCTCGGCTCCGGACGCTGGCAGGCTGGCGTTGCCGGCGTCGCCATCGCGCCCCAGAGCTGGGGCCTGGTCGGCGGTCTGGTCACCTACCAGCATTCCTTCGGGCGCGACGACGGACGCGATCCGGTCAACCTGCTCACCGTCCAGCCGATCGTGAACGTCAACCTGCCGGACGGCTTCTACCTGCGCTCCTCCGCGATCTGGAACTTCGACTTCGAGAACGACACCCGCTTCATCCCGGTGGGCCTCGGCATCGGCAAGGTGTGGAAGGTCAGCCAGGACCTGACCGTGAACGCCTTCATCGAGCCCCAGTATACCGTCTGGCGCAACGGCGACGGGGTCCCGCGATGGCAAATCTTCGGCGGGGTCAACTTGCAGTTCGCAACCCACTGAACGGAGCACGCGATGCCGAAGGAGCCACGCAGGACGCCGGAGGATGAGGAGCGCGAGGAGCTCGATCGCGAATTGGACGAGGAGCTCGACGACACGTTCCCGGCGAGCGACCCACCGAAGGTCACCCGCGTGCCGAGCCGGGACCGCATCACGGGTGACGATGTTGAAACGGGAGAAGACGACCGTGGAACGTAAGCTGGGCAAATCCGCCGTGAGACATTCCTTTCCCGTCCTTGCCTGCCTGGCGTTCCCGTTCGGCTCGGCCCACGCCATCGAGGGCGGTGCCGGCCTCTACGTGCCGGGCCTGCGCGGGCCGCTGGCCGGGGTGGTACCGCCGCCCGGCTTCTACTTCAACAACGACGCCTACTACTACTACGGCGAGCTGCCCGGGGCGCGGCGGCTCCAGATCGGCGGCGCGGTGGTCAGCAACGTCAAGCAGCGGGCCTATGTCGACTTCGTGACCCCGATCTGGGTCACGCCCCTGGATGTCCTCGGCGGCAACCTCGCGTTCTCGGTCAGCCTGCCGTTCGGCGCCCCTTACGTCAGCGCGGGGGCGTTGATCGTCGCGCCGCGGCTGGGGCGGGCCTTCGCGTTCAAGCAGCGCGACCAGGACTTCAACTTCGGCGACCCGGTGGTGTCGAGCTTCGTCGGCTGGCATTCGGGCAACTTCCACTGGCAGGCCGGCGTCTCGGTCAGCATCCCGGCGGGGGGCTATGAGGAGGGCCAGCTCTCGAACGTCGCCCTCAACCGCCCGATCGGCGACATCTACGGCGCGCTGACCTGGCTCAACCCTGAACTGGGGCTCGACATCTCGGGTACCGTCGGGTTCGAGATCAACGGCGAGAACGAGGACACCGACTACGACAGCGGCAACGCCATTCACGCCGACCTCGCCATCAGCAAGAACCTGACCAAGGAGCTTTCGATCGGTGTCCTGGCGTCGCACTACCAGCAGGTGACGGAGGATGGCGGGGAGGGCAACCGCGTCGGCCCGAACAAGGGCAGGGTGACGGCACTCGGCGGGACCATCGGCTACAACTTCACCATCGGGCAGACCCCGGTCTCGACCCGCATCAAGGTGCTGCGCGAGGTCGAGACCGAGAACCGCTTCCGCGGCACCATCGGCCTGTTCACGGTGTCCTTCCCGCTCGGCGGGCATGCCCATGCGGCTCCCGCCCAACCGCAGCCGATCCGGGCGCGCTACTAGAGGCGGGCGGTCAGGGTCCGCCCGGGAAGACGCGGCGCCAATCGCGCTTCATGTCGACCACGGTCCAGCCGCGCGCGGTCGCCTCGTCCAGGGCCTTGTCGAGCCGGCCGATATGGGACTGGCGGTCGTAGGCCCACTCGCGCTCGGCGTCCGTGTGGTGGACGATGCCCATGAAGCGCGGACCATCGCCCGCAGCCGTCCATTGCAGCATCTGGTGGTCGCCGTCCGAGTTGCCGAACGCGAGGATCGGGCGGCGACCGATGAAGCGGTTGATGCCGACGGGCTTGCCGGGGCCGTCGTCGATGAACTCGACCTTCGGTTCCTTCAGCAGTGCGGGCTTGCCGTCCGTCCCGATCTCGAACTTCGTCACGCCCGAGGAGCCGACCACCTGCTCCGGCGGGATGCCGTAGACCCTCTCGGCGAAGACCCGCATGAACTCGATGCCGCCGCCCGACACGATGAAGGTCTTGAAGCCGTTCGCCCGCAGGTAGGCGAGCAGCTCAAGCTGCGGCTGGTAGACGAGATCGGTGTAGGGGCGGTCCTTCGTCGGGTGCCGGGCCGTCGCGAGCCAGTCGGTCACGGCCTTCGTGTACTCGGCGGTGGTCATCCCCGTGTGCGTGACCGCCAAGATCTCTAGCAGGTCCTTCTCGCCCGCGGTCAGGAGGGCCCTCAGGTCACCTGCGATGACAGAGCGGAAGGGCTCCTTGTCCTTCCATTCGGGCCACTGCGGCGCGAGGCGCTTGACCTCGTCCAGGGCGAAGGCGAACTGGAAGTAGATCGGCTGCTCGGCCCACAGGGTGCCGTCGTTGTCGAATGCGGCGATGCGCTCGGGCGGCGGGACGAAGTCGGGTCCGCCCTCCCGTGTCACGCGGCCGACGAAGTCGATGATGGCCTGCTTGGGAGCGCCGTCGTTCCAGGACGGCAGTGGATCAGGAACCGGGGCTTGCGCCTGAGGCGATGCGAGAGGCAGCCAGCAGGCCAGCAGGCTGGCCCCGATCAGGGAAAGCAATTGGCGGCGGTTCATTCCTCAGCTCCTGTCGGTTCCTCGCTCCGGCTTCCCTGCTGGCGTTCGCGGATGTCCGCCAAGTCGCGCTCCAGGAAGTAGTTCAGGAAGGTGCGGATCACGGCGATGGCGGCGAGCCGCCCGACCGCGTTCCAGTCCGTGGTGATCGACGACTCGAGGATGTCCGCCGCGAGCTGGAAGGTGAGCCCCGCGACGAGCGTCCGGCCGTAGCGGAGCCAGACCTCGCGCTTCTCGAAGCCGCTCGCGGTCCCGGCGATCATCACCCGCAGACCCGAGACGAAGGCCTCGATGGTGCCGAACGCGATGACGACCAATGCCATCGCGTCGACCACCAAGACGGCGATCTCGGTGGCGAGGATCAGCCATTCCCTCATCGCCCACTCCGCGTCTCCAGGTCGGAAGTCCCAAAGGCCCAGCTTCGTGGCCTTGGGACTTCCTCATCAGCCGGCGATCCCGTCTTGCACCACTACCGTCCGGGACCCTGCGCCGCGGCGCTCATGATCTTCTCGACCACGTCGTCGATGTTGAAGCTCGCCGGCGTCTGGCGCGGCGGGAACTCCTTGAACGATGAGAGCCACTTCGCGACCACGGCCTGCGCGGGGACGATGAAGAAGAGCTGGTTCGCCGTCTGGAACGGCATGCCGCTCTCGTCGGCCCGCTCGAACGGGTCGTTGCGCAGGTTGTAGGCGCGGGGAATGCGGTAGTTGGTGAACTCGCGCGTCCACACGTCCAGTCCCTTGTGCAACTGCTGGAGGAAGTTGAGCTTGATGTTGTTCAGTCGGATGCCGCAGAGCTGCCCGTCGTCGGTCCAGTACATGAACTCCTTGCGCGGCGACTCCTTCTCCTCTCCCTTGAGGAAGGGCATCAGGTTGTAGCCGTCGAGGTGAACCTTGAAGGTCTTGTCGCCGGCCTGGTGACCCTGCCTGCACTTCCCGACGATGTCGGGATCGCCTGCCGCGGCCGCGAAGGTGGGCAGCAGGTCCTCATGGGCGCAGATGTCGTTGATGACCGTCCCGGGCTTGATCACGCCCGGCCATCGGATCACCATCGGCACGCGGAAGCCGCCCTCCCAGTTGGTGGCCTTCTCGCCGCGGAACGG
>JAESFT010000589.1_pt1 | contig 18908 bp, 17 predicted proteins | sample 9269451 | NCBI WGS metagenome assembly JAESFT01 (sample SAMN14502557, study PRJNA617106) | algae metagenome | isolation source: Scytonema hyalinum WJT4-NPBG1 and co-occurring heterotrophs from well... | place: USA: Mojave Desert, Joshua Tree National Park, California | collected 2006-05-25
GTTATCGGGCGTGCGGGTACGGTACGGGAAAGTTGCTTGCTGAGATGGTGAACGCCTGGAAGATTTCAGACAATCCTTGCAAGGACGTACGCCACGATATGCGCAATGCCATGCGCAAGCATTGCGGACTCGATTCCGCCGCGCCAGTAAACAATGCCGAACAAGACTCCGAACATGGCATTGGCAAGAACCACAAACGCCACGAGGTTTCCGTCCATCTGCATTGTCTGCGCCGCAACCGCAGGCAGGTGCCCCACTCCGAACAGGATCGCACTTGCAACGATTGCGATCCATATCCATCGGGCCTGGACGGTGCCCGTTCCACCCTGCCCGAACCGCCATCCAAGCCATGCGATCAAGGTCATCGCGCCCCACCGCAGCAACACCTCTTCCGTGATGCCGCCATACAGAACCCGTGCATATAGAGGAAGCCCCGGACCGGACTGCAACGCCTTGAACGCCGCCGGCCCATGGGCGGCGGCAACGTAAAGCAGCACACCACCCGCAAAGCCCGCAGTGCATCCCCACAGCAGTGCTGTCTTCACATTGGTCCGCCATTGCACGCTGTTTGCCGGGAGGCTGAGCACAGGCGCGCCAAGGCCGACCGTGCGTGCCAGCCTTGCACCGATCCAGCAGGCCAGCGCCAGTATCAGTGCGCTTTGCAGGATGCTGGCGGCGACCAGTATCCATGCCGGAGGCAGATTCTCCCTGCCTTGCAGAAGCGGCGGCACCATTTCCATGGCAACGGCGAATACGCCGGGCATGCCGAGGCACCACAACAGGATACCGATGCGGCGCAATTGAAGGGATGAAGAGAGAGTCATTGCGGCGAGACAAGTTGTTGGCGGGGTTATTGTAGCCTCGGCAACGCGGACCGGTCGCACCCCGGCCCGCTGTCCGACTGTCATTACGGCAGTGCGACATTCACCCCGGTCGGCGCCACATAGGATTCCTGCGTCATCAGATCGACGCCGCACTCCAGCGTTTCGATCCAGTCGAGGAATCGGCCGATCATGGCTTTTCCCTTTAGCGGTGCACCGTGTTGCGGCACGATCCATTCGGGGTCCAGCTTCCGCACCATCCGCACCCAGTAACGGCAAACCTTGTTCGACACCATGTAGCGGGCGTGAAAGCCGCGCATGTATGCCAGATGCTGGTCGAAATCGCCCACCGGCCGGGCGGCGAGATGCCCCGGCAGGAGCGACGCCCCCATGTCACCTGAAAACAGGATGCGGCTGACCGGATCGTAGAACTGATGATTGCCTTCGGAATGCAGGAAATGCGCCGGGATGATCTGGAAGTTCGTTCCGCCGACAGGCAACAGCGTGCCCTCATCGGGAATGGCGACAATGCGCCCCTCGGTTTTACCCATCGGACAAAAATGCGGCACGAAGCGCGCCCAGATGCGGGAAATCAGCAGCTTGGTATCCGATCCGCTGAGCCAGCGCGGCAGCGACGCGATGATGTCCGGATCAGCGTGCGAAGCAAATACATATTCGAGCTGCTTGGGCGGGAAATAGCGGCTCATCGCCAGGAAGAGCTCGTTGTAGGTCATGACGCCGCCCGGATCGAGCAGGATGCCGTTGCCGCCGTTGATGATCAGGAATTGATTGGATTGCACCGAATTGCCGTCGCCGTCTTCGACGAGATCCGGAAACATCAGGCAAACATGGTCGCCGTTATTGAAAAGTTCGATCGCCATCGCACATACCTTATGAAAAGATGCGGCACAGTCTATCGATATTGCTTTTTGGAAAACCGAACCCAGATCAAAATTTCATTCATTGCCGGTCCACAGGACCAGACCGGCGGCACGCTCTGCAGATTTCATTTAAATACTGCAATATGCCGGTAGTCGTTGCGACCCAGCGCCGTTTCATACCTGCATTGGCACTTACTTCTTTGCAAACCACAAACATCACATGACAAGCTTATTTGACCCGATCAAGATCGGCGACCTTGAACTTCCCAATCGCATTTTCATGGCGCCGCTGACCCGCTCGCGCGCCGTCGGCGGTCGCGTACCGAATGCGCTGATGCGCGAATACTATGTGCAGCGCGCCTCCGCCGGACTCATCCTCAGCGAAGCGACCGCGGTGACGCCGATGGGCGTGGGCTATGCCGATACGCCAGGCATCTGGTCCGACGCGCAGGTCGCTGGCTGGAAGGACATTACCGATGCGGTACATGCGGCAGGCGGCCACATCTTTTTGCAGCTTTGGCATGTCGGCCGTATTTCCGACCCGGTGTTTCTCGATGGCCAGTTGCCGGTCGCGCCGAGCGCGATCGCGGCCGGTGGCCATGTCAGCCTGGTCCGCCCGAAACGCGCCTACGTGACCCCGAGGGCGCTTGAACTGGAAGAAATCGCCGGCATCGTCGAGGCTTACCGCAAGGGCGCCGAGAATGCGAAGGCCGCCGGTTTCGACGGCGTGGAAATTCATGGCGCGAATGGTTATCTGCTCGACCAGTTCCTGCAGGACAGCACCAACCATCGCACCGATGCCTATGGCGGATCGATCGATAACCGGGCGCGGCTGATGCTGGAAGTCACCGATGCCTGCATCTCGGTATGGGGCGCGTCACGCGTCGGCATGCACCTCGCCCCGCGCGGCGATGCACACACGATGGGCGACTCCAACCCCGCGGCAACCTTCGGCTACGTCGCCCGGGAACTGGGCAGGCGTGGCATCGCCTTCATCTGCGCGCGCGAGTCGCTTGGCGAAAACCGCCTTGGCCCGGAACTGAAGAAGGCATTCGGCGGCATCTATATCGCCAATGAAAAGATGACCAAAGCCACGGGCGAGCAATTGCTGGCAGCGGGCGAAGCCGATGCGGTGGCTTACGGAAAATTGTTCATTGCGAACCCGGATCTGCCGAAGCGCTTCGCGCTGGATGCGCCGTTGAACGAGCCTCGTCCCGAAACCTTTTATCATCCGAGCCAGGAAGGCTATATCGACTATCCGGCGCTCGCAGCCTGAGCGGTTGTGGACAGCGGCGCCTCACCCGTCGAGGTGGCCGCTGTCTTTCAGCTTCCTGTCGGTGAGGTACTCGCGCAACACCAGCGACAACACCAGCACCACGATGAACAGCAGGCCCGCGGTGATCGATATCTTGATGAAGAGGGCGGCGTCAAGCGGCATAAACCAGAGCTGAACCAATGCAAGCACGACCCATGCGACAGCGATCAGGCAGCAGAGGATGACGCCGACTTTCATGCATCCCTTTCCATGACGACAAGGTAGGCCTCGCGTTTCCAGAGCAACAGCATGCGACGGATATCTTTTTCCATCGTGACGACACGCCAGCCTTCACGCGCGTTCTTGTTCAGGAATTCACTGAATCGCACCGGATCGACCTTGGACGCCCCGAGCACCAGCGAACCCAGCATGCCTTCCTGATAAATCACGACCTTGTATTGTTTCATCCCCGCTCCTCGTTAAATTGATGTGGCCGTTTTGCCAACTGCCGCAGTGTAACAGCGTCCTGCTTCACCTTTACTTAAGTTAGCCACAGGAATTTTTGTTTTTTCGCAGGAACATTGCGACACGGAACCTGTCTATCCGCCAGTCAATCCTTGGAGCAATATTCATGAGCAAAATTCGAGTGGGCGATACGGTTGCCTTCCGCCGCGATCTGGCACGCAGATGCGCATCGAAAGGCGTGAGCGATTTTCGCGCGACCGTCACCGCGGTTACGGACGGCTGGGTTTTCATGACCGGGCGCTGCGGCACCAGCAAGGTGATGCCGGCATCCGACCTGAGCAAGGTTGCGCACAACGGCGTCATCCTGGAATTGGTGTGACCGATTGATTCGGAACCCTGCGCGGCTTCAGATTAGCCAGGGTTTTACCGCTCTATTTATCGCTTCCTGAAGCCGTCCGGCTTCATACAATGGGGCAAAGAGGAATTTCCGGCAACATCCATTCTGTTGTGGCGGCCGGAGGCAACAACATCGCGAGCCGTCCCCCGGCGTCCGCATCCATCCCCCCTTCGTCACCCCAAGGGCGCTGCCTGGCAGCGCCTCTTACAACTAAAGATCGTATGAATATCTCTGAACTCAAAGTTGGGACCCGCCTTGCCGTGGGCTTAACCGCCGTCCTCGTTATCCTGACTGCCATCGTCGGCGTGGCGTTGCTGAGGGTGCAATCGCTGGACCGGAATATCAGTGCGATCGTGGACCAGGCGATGATGAAGGAGCGTCTGTTTTCGGAATGGGCGGCGAACACCAACCTCAACGGTGCCCGCACGATTTCGGTGGCGGAGTCGAACGACCCGAAGCGGGAGAAGCAATTGCAGGAGAGGATCAAGCAAACCAGCGCGCGCATCTCGGAAATCCAGAAGAAACTCGATGCGGTGGAAAAGGATGCGGAAGAAAAGCAGCTTCTCGACCAGGTCGGCGCCAAGCGGAAGATCTATATCCAGGCCCGCGACGAAGTATTCAAGGAGAAAGCCGTCAATGAGGAAAATGCGCGGACACTGGTGATCTCCAGGCTCGAGCCGGCGCTGGAAGACTATATCGCTACGATCAGCAAACTGAGCTTATATCAGGCGTCAATGATTGCAAGCTGGACAACCGAGACCACCACGCTGGCGCGCAATACGCAATGGCTGGTAGGCGTGCTCGGCGGCCTGGGTCTGCTGCTCGGCGCCGTCATATCGATCGTGATTGCGACCAGCATCCGCAGGCAATTGGGCGGCGAACCCGCCTATGCCGCCACCGTCGCCAACATGATTGCCCATGGCGACCTCACCAGCCGCATCGACCTCCACAATGCCGGCAGCGACAGCCTGATGCACGCGATGAAAGCCATGCAGGATCAGCTCGCCGCCCTGGTGGAACGCGTGCGCGGCGGCACCGAGATGATCGCCACCGCGTCAAGCCAGATCAGCAGCGGCAACCAGGACCTTTCCGAACGCACCGAGCAGCAGGCGAGCATGCTGCAGGAAACCGCATCCTCCATGGAAGAGCTGACGTCGACGGTGCAGCAGAATGCGGACAATGCGCGGCAGGCGAATCAGCTCGCGGCATCGGCGTCGTCGGTCGCCCAGCGCGGCGGCGAGGCGGTCGGCCAGGTGATCGACACCATGGCCTCCATCAGCGAATCGGCGCGCCGGATCGTCGACATCATCGGCGTGATCGACGGCATCGCATTTCAAACCAACATCCTGGCGCTGAACGCCGCCGTCGAAGCGGCACGGGCCGGCGAACAGGGGCGCGGCTTTGCGGTAGTGGCAACGGAAGTGCGTAACCTGGCGCAGCGCTCCGCCGCAGCCGCCAAGGAAATCAAGGCATTGATCGGTGAATCGGTGGAGAAGGTCGATGCCGGCAGCGCACTGGTGGAACGCGCCGGCAGCACGATGGACGAGATCGTCGAGAGCGTGCGCCGGGTCGCGGACATCATGGGAGAGATTACCGCGGCGAGCCAGGAACAAAGCAGCGGCATCCAGCAGGTAAACCAGGCCATCGGCCTGATGGACCAGGTCACGCAGCAGAACGCGGCCCTGGTGGAACAGGCTGCCGCAGCCGCCGAAGCAATGCGCGATCAGGCCGGCGGCCTGGCGCAGGCGGTCAACGTGTTCAAGGTCGACCGCCGGGGATAGCGGACCGGTGCTACTTCGGCATCACCTCGATCGTGATTTCCTTGCTGGCGATGTAATACGGCACATGCTTGTGATCGGCGAACAGCAGGCGCAGCGTATGCTTGCCCGGGGGCAGATCGAGAATCGCTTCGGTTTCGCCCTTGCCGTAGTGCTTGTAGCGCTGGTTCAGGTATTCCTCCGGCTTATCGAAGGGAATCGGCTTTTTGATATCGGCCGGCATCGGCATGTCGATCAGGATATGGTGATGGCCGGTGCCTTCGATCTTGCCTGCCGCAACCGGCGCCACACCCATGCCGGTGATGGAAAACGCCACCCGGAACGGCGAACGGACCTTGTCGCCATCCTTGATGTTGACGAAGTAGGCCACTTTTTCCGCGATCGGAAAAGGCCGCGTGCGGTCCAGTGCACTGATGCTGCTGATGACGGATTCGGTATTGAGGGTTGTTTCCGGTGATTTCAACGGCGCGGACGCCTTGACTGCCTGCGGCGCCTTCGCCGGTTCGGCCGCCAGGGTCGCCGTACAGACGGCGCTGCACGCAATAGCCGCCAGTCCCTGTCTCCATGCGGTTTGTTCGATCATTTACCTGTTCTCCCCCTGCCAAGTTTGCATGTGTATTGCTGTTTGAACTTGCCAAGAGAATAACCGGTTTGCCGATTCTTGTTGCACGCAAAAAAACACCGGGCGTCGCATTGTTGTTCCGCCCGGTGCCGCAGGTGACCGCGATGTCTGGCTTTTCAGGGTTTCAGCACCACCTTGATGCACTCGTCCTGCTTGTTCTTGAAGAGGTCGTAGCCGTGCGGCGCTTCGTCCAGCGGCAGCGTGTGCGTGATGATGCAGGTCGTGTCGAAGTCGCCGTTGCGGATGCGCTCCAGCAGCGGATGCAGGTAGCGCTGCACATGCGTCTGCCCGGTCTTGATGGTCAGCGAACGGTTCATCACCGAACCGATCGGGAATTTGTCGATGAAGCCGCCATATACGCCCGGGATCGATACATGACCGCCGTTGCGGCAGGCCATCAGCGCCTCCCGCAATACGATCGGGCGGTCGGATTCCAGACGTACCGCCTGCTTCATCCGGTCGTAGGCCGCCACCGGGCCGAGTCCATGCGCTTCCATGCCGACCGCGTCGATGCAGGCGTCCGGGCCGCGTCCGCCGGTCATCTGCTTCAGCGCTTCCAGCACGCTGACTTCTTCATAGTCGAGCGTTTCCGCCTTGAGCTGGCGTGCCAGCCGCAGGCGCTCCGGGAACCGGTCGATGGCAATCACCCGTTCCGCGCCCAGCAGGAAGGCACTCTGGATGGCAAACAAGCCCACCGGCCCGCAACCCCAGATCGCCACTACGTCGCCCTGCCTGATGTTGCAGTTTTCCGCCGCCATCCAGCCGGTCGGCAGAATATCGGACAAAAACAGCACCTGCTCGTCCGTCATGCCGTCGGGGACCTTGATCGGTCCGACGTCGGCAAACGGCACGCGCGCATACTCGGCCTGCCCGCCGGCATAGCCGCCCGTGAGGTGCGAATAGCCAAAAATCCCGGCTGTCGAATGGCCCCACATTTTTTCCGCCATCCAGGCATTCGGGTTCGAGTTTTCGCACACCGAATACAGCTTCTCCGAACAGAAATAGCAGTTGCCGCAAGCGATCGGGAAGGGCACGACCACGCGGTCGCCGATCTTCAGATTCTTGACTTCGCCGCCGAGAGCGACGATTTCTCCCATGAATTCATGTCCGAGGATGTCGCCTTTCTCCATCGTCGGCACGAAGCCATCCACGAGATGCAGGTCCGAGCCGCAGATCGCGGTCGAGGTGATCTTCACGATGGCATCACGCGGGTTAAGGATTTCAGGGTCGGGTACGTTCTGAATCCGCACATCGTTCTTGCCCATCCAGCAATTCGCTTTCATCCCGGCTCCCCTTTTCGGAAGATCAGGCGGCTCACCATGCTGCGCGGACCCGACGGCTGGCCGACGCTGGTCGGGATCTCGCCGGTTTCGATCAGCCACTTGAAGCGGCGCAAGTCGTCGTCGATCTGCTGTGCCGGCTCCTCGCCCAGCACCTTTGCCACCAGTGCACCCATCTTGCCGGCCGGCGGGCTGTATTGCAGATCCACATGGACGACAGTGCCGCGGTCGCCGGGGGCGCGCTCGAAACTGACGGTGCCGGCGTTATCGACATCGGCATCGGCGACCGAACGCCAGGCCAGCAATTGTCCCGGCTGGTCGATGGTCACTTCCGCATCCCATTCGACGCTGGCACCGAGCGGCGCCTTGGCTTTCCAGTGCGAACGATTCCCTTCCAGCACGCGGACTTCCTCCAGATGCTTCATGAAGCGCGGGAAATTGTCGAACTGGCGCCAGAACCGATAGCATTCGTCGGCCGGCTTGTTGACGGTGATCGACTTCTGCACATGAACGGTGTTGCGGGTATTTTGCAGCGCGCTCGTCGGCGCGCTGTAGATTTGCGTCTGCTGCACGCTCGACAGGATATCCAGTGCCGCGATCCCGGCCACGGCGGCGCACGCGAGCGCGACCTTGTTGCGTTCGTCGGCGCCGGAGCGGCGTACCGCCATGCCCAGCATCGTTAGATTGATCGCATCGCCGGCGACCCGGCTCCACAGCCAGTTGGTCGGCTCCCTCTGAGTCAGGATGCCGACGCCGCTGGCGATCTCGCGCAGCCCGAGAGCACGGAACAGCATCGGCCGGTCGGCCACGCCGATGGTACGCGACATCGTCCGCGGCGCCAGCAGGTGCACCACGCCGAGACCGACACTCAGCCAGCCAAGTGCTTTCGCCAGCTGCTGGCTCCGGTCTGCGCCGACTGTCCTGTATTGCTGCGGCGTGCCGTAGTGCGGAATGGGGCGGGAATCGTTGAACTGGGAAAGGGGATGGAGATGCCGCGAGACTTCCGGCAGTCCCGTGCCCGATAATTGACTTTGCATAGTTTTCCTCCGTTGCGCTAGCCGTGCCTTATTGCATGCGTTTGGGCTAACGGATGATTACGCTGATCCGACCGGCCCGACGCTGCAGACGGTCAATAAAAAAAGTTAGTCAAAATATATGGGACGGTAGTTCCCCGCTATTTCCCGGCTATTTTGGGAAGGCAAGAAACAGGAACGGCGCCGTGAGGACGCGGCGCCGCGAGATGGGTAAAAGGCGGTGTTACTGCGAAGCGATTTCCGCAACCTTGCCTTCACGCGTGATGGTTGTTACTTTTTCGAATTGTTCCCAGGGCAGCTCGGTTGCTTCCACCTTCGGGATGTCCTTGTAGTGTTCAAGGCCTTCGCTGATGTACTCATCGGCATCTGTCGCGGGCACAGCGCCGGTCTCGGCAGCGGTGCCGCCTGCCTGCGCAGGTTCGGTGACGACCGGGAAGCGCCAGTACACCTTGTCCAGTTCAAGGCCGCAGCTCTTGCGGACATGATCGCGCAAGGTCATTTCGATGATGTGCGACAGGCGGAAGCGCTTCATCGGTTCCGATTCGATGACCGCCGTATAACGGCCGTTGCCGCCCAGGCAGGCGCTGTCGACGCTGACGCTTACACCGGTCTTGCTGAAGTAATCGACGATCGTGGCCTTGATGGTGGTGATATTGCGCTGTTGATGGCGGGCACGCGCCTTCTCCCGGAACAGGGCTGTTGCGATGCCGATACCGCCGGCGGCAATGATCAAAAGCAGGGACAACGTAAACGCGTCGGTCTGGAAAAGCATGTCGGATGTCCTTCATTCGCTGGCAGGCTGCAGGTGCGCGGGTGCGGGCCGTGAATTGGTAACGGCCACATCGGACAGCAACTTTAGATTGTCAGAACTGCACCGGCAATTCGATCTACGCTGCCTTTTTGCGCGGCTGGCGCGCCTTGCCCTTGGCCGGCTGTTGCACCTGCAACCGCTGCTGCAACAAGCCGAGTACGGCCGCCTCTTCCGGTTTCAATGCATGAATATCCTCGGCCAGTTCTTCACGCGCCCGTTGCTGCAACGCAGCAAGCATGGTGCCGTCGAGGTAGGCATCGATCACACCGGGGTGGACATAGCATTTGCGACAGATGCTGGGCGTGTTGCCCAGCTTTTCGGCCACGGCTTCGATCGCCCGCACGATGTTCTTTTTCGCCTGCGCTTCGGAGTCGAATTTCTGATATTCCTGCAACGCGATCGCAGCCAGCAGGGTGCCGGACCAGGTGCGGAAATCCTTGGCCGTATAGTCTTCGCCGGTCAGGTTGCGCAGGTATTCATTGACATCGGCGGAGTCGACGCTGCGCTGCACGCCGTCGTCATCGATGTACTGGAACAACTCCTGTCCCGGCAGGTCGCGGCTGCGCCGGATGATGCGTGCCAGGCGCGGATCGTGCAGCTTGATCGAGTGATGCACGCCGCTCTTGCCGCGGAAGCGGAATTCCACTTCGCTGCCGTCGATGCGTACGTGCCGGTCGCGCAGCGTCGTCAATCCGAATGATTTGTTGGTGCGCGCATATTCTTCGTTGCCCACCCGCATCATCGTCGCCTGCAACAGGAATACCACCGTCGCCAGCACCTTCTCGCGCGGCAGGCCCGGCAGCTTCAGCGCCTCTTCGACCTTCCGGCGAATCAGCGGCAACGCCTGGCCGAACTGGATCATGCGGCCGTACTTGGCTTCATCCCGCACGCTGCGCCAGCGCGGATGGTAGCGGTACTGCTTGCGCTTCTTCGCATCGCGGCCGGTGGCCTGGATATGCCCGTTTTCCCATGGACAGATCCAGACATCGGTCCATGCAGGCGGAATCACCAGCGACTTGATGCGCGCCAGCACTTTTTCGTCCCTTATCGCCTTGCCATCGGCGTCCACATACTTGAATCCATTCCGGGCCGGCAGGCGCGCAATGCCGGGCTGATGATCGCCGACATAGCGCAGGCCGACCATTTTGGCGGTTGCCGGCATGGTTTCAGAAGCGGCAACAAGCGCTTCGGTTACAGCATTGTCGGAACGAAGGGCTTCTGCATCCTTGATGTCCATGGCGGTCTGGGTTGGGGGATCGGGGATCGACGTGTCTATTGTTGCGAAAAAATTCCGGTGACCTGTTCTGCAATATCAATTCGACACATGGCTATGCAGGATGTTTCAACTTTGCGATAAGCAAGCAGGCGGTATTTGACGCCCGCGCCGCACGGCGGCTATATTGGTTCCCACATTCCTGCCGGCAATTCAAGCCGGATCGCAAAAAGCAGCCGGGAGACATGGATATGAAACGGGAACACGAGCTTTGCTTCACCGCATCCATCCACCATGCCGGCGGCATCCTGATCCACGGGGCCACCGCCGACGAGGTAGATACGTCACGCTCCCGATTGCTGGTCCATCTCCAACGGCTCGGTCTCGACCGGCACATCACGATGATCGATAACGCCGTGTCCGTCCGATTCCGGCTTGACGACACCTGCGCCAGCCACTGGGCACCCGGCTGCGACACGACCCGGTTATGCAGCACGCTTGGCCTGGATACACGCGCCAGTTGCGCCGACCTGGAACGGGAAATCCTGCTGGCAATGCTGCTCGGGCCGGTCCCGTTCGATTTTCCTTCCTATGACGAACTGCTGTCCGCCGTGCGTATCCGCAGGAATATCGTCGAAGCCGCCCGCAAGACCGCGCTGGCCTTCCATACCACGCAAGCCGAACGGCCGGTTGAATACTGGACTTACAAGCCGGGCACCGGCTTTGTACTCCTGCCGGGCAAATCGCTGATTACCGCATTGCAAAAGGCAACCCAGCCCGATGATGACGGCAGCGTCTATTCCTTCTCCTGCTATCGCGCGACCGAATATGTCATCCTGCTCGCGGTCGCCCAGGAATTGGCCTTATGCAATGCCGCCCTGCTTTCGCGCCTGCAGTGCTACTGGGAAGCGCAACCCATCATGTCCGGGCAGTTCCATGATGTTTTCCTGCATGAACACGGCTCGATGAGCGCGCCATTGCCGCTGAAGTATTACGTTCCCGGCGACCGCATCTGGTTCCGGAATCCGGACAGCCATTCCTCGGATGCCACCGGCTACGAAGGCTCCTGGGTGATGTATCTGGGCGAGGGTTTGTTCACCAATTTCTGGAAACGGGCCGAACCGTACACGCTGACGGCGAAATGTCTGGAGATTTTCCATTGGCGGCATGCGGCCCGACGCGATTCGGCGGGCGAACTGCACATCGATGAGCGAGTGGTCGAACAGCGCGTCCATGCATCCGCTGGCGACCCGGACGACGTGCAGCGGATTCTCGGCCTGATGCTGCGGTACCGGGAACCGAGCGGCGTATACCGTGACGGCGGCTGCATCGATACCACCCGGGAATATCTGCGCTGGGTGCGTCCCGGCACGGGGGATCTGGTCCTTCCGCCGTCTCACTGATCCATAGCGCACATCCTTCGACGCATCTCGATCTTGCGGCTGCGCCATACGCATTGGGCAATTCAACACTAAGCTAGAATTCGCAACGAATGCAAACGCGCCGTAACAACGTGCGCCGGCGCAATCGCTCCGTCGGCGCAGCCGGGTCAATCAACTTCAAGGATGTGCAATGAATCTGGAAAAAGTCGTTTTCGCGTTTTTCATCGTGTTTGCCGCGACACTCAATTTCGGCTTCTTCGTCGGCGATATCGACAATCCGGATCATCACAATATTTATGAATTGTTCGCCGCCATCGTGGTGAACATGATCGCCACTGTATTGAAGTTCGGCGACCGGACCCAGATCGGCGCGGTGCATCTTTCCACCAGCCTGGTTGCCGACTTGCAACTGATTGCCGCCGCGGTGACCTGGACGGTGGTAATGCATGTGACCGGTCAGGGCCTTACCCCGAGCACGACCGTCAGCATCGTTTCGCTGGCCGGGGGAGCGCTGCTTGCCAACCTCATATCGGTCACGATGCTGATCGTCGAAACGGTCATGATGCGGCGCTGAAGCGAACCGTCATGAACAGCGTCATTTTTCTGGTTCTGCGCCGGATGCGCGCACCGCTGATCGTGCTCATCGCGGTCTATGCCATCGCGGTGCTCGGCCTGACCATCGCGCCCGGGGTGAACGAAGATGGCACGCCGTCGCCGCCGCTGAGTTTCTTCCATGCCTTCTATTTCATCAGCTATACCGCCACGACGATCGGCTTCGGCGAGATACCGAAAGCATTTTCGGATGCGCAGCGGCTATGGGTCACGGTGTCGATCTACCTGACCGTGGTCGCATGGACCTACGCCATCCTTACCATGCTGACCCTGTTCCAGGACAAGGCATTCCAGCACGCGCTGGTCGCGTCCCGTTTCGCCAACCGTGTGAAGCAGATCAAGGCGCCCTTCTACCTGGTGTGCGGATGCGGAGAAACCGGCACCCTGATCTGCCGTGCACTGGACTTTCTCGGGTTTGATTTCGTGATTCTGGAAAAGGATGCGCAGCGTGTCGAGGAACTGAACCTCGAGGACTTCAAGACCAACGACCCTGCACTTGCCGCCGATGCCAGCGTCACGAGCAATCTGCTGATGGCCGGCTTCCGCCATCCTCAATGCCAGGGCGTGCTGGCGGTGACGAATGACGAAGATGCCAATCTCGCCATCGCCATCAACGCCCGATTGCTGAACCCGGCCATCCCGGTGCTGGCGCGGGTACGCACGCCGACGGTCGCCGCCAGCATGGCATCGTTCGGCACCCATCACATCGTCAATGCCTATGAACGTTTCGCCGAGTATCTTGCGCTTGCCATGTCCTCGCCGGAACGCTTCCGGCTGATCGAGATCCTGACCGGCCTGCCGGGCACGTCGCTGCCGGATGTGCATCGTCCTCCCCGCGGGCGATGGATCATCTGCGGCTATGGACACTTCGGACAATCGATCGCCCGCTACCTGTCGCTGCCCGGCATCGATTTGACGATCATCGATCCCGAAGGCGACGGGCCGGACGATTGCCGCGTGGTGGCCGGCATCGGCACCGAAGCGCATGTGCTGGAACAGGCCGGCATCATGGAAGCCGCCGGCATCGTGGCCGGCAGTCCTAACGACATCAACAATCTGTCCATCGCCATGATGGCCAGGAAGCTGAACCCTGATATCTTCGTCGTGGCGCGGCAGAATCAGGACGCCAACGATAGGCTGTTCGATACCTTCCGCGCCGATTTCAGCATGGTGCACACCCGCATCGTGGCGCAGGAGTGCATCTCGATCATCACCACCCCGCTGCTGTCTCGCTTTCTTGCGGCGGTGCGCGGCGTCGATGAAGGCTGGTGCAGGATGCTCGCCATCCGTCTCGAAAACATCTGGCACGGGCTGATGCCGGACGTATGGGATGTCGCCATCAACCAGCACGCCACGCCGGCCGCTTATGATGCCCTCAGCGGCGATCAACCATTCAATGTCGGCCTGCTCCTGCGCGACAACGCGGAGCGGGAAGACACATTGCCGGCCATCGTCCTCATGATCGAGCGCGAAGGCCAGACTGTGCTTTTACCCGACGATGCATTCCTGCTGAAACCCGGCGATGCACTCCTGATCGCCGGCCAGCACTCGGTACGCTCCATCCTGGCGCTCACCCTGAAGAACGCCAATGCCTTGCATTATGTATTGACCGGCGAGGACCGGCGCGGCGGGTGGCTGTGGCATTACCTCGCTTCCAGAAAGGGGCGGCGCGCCGCGCACCCCGGCTGATGCGATCGAAAAGCGAACAAAGAAAAAAGCCCGCTCGCCGTGACCGGCTGCGGGCTGAATCGTACCTTTGGGTGTTACCTGTCTGTTTACGGCAGGAGGAGTGAAAACTTTAGCTTCCGGTTTTACGACGCTGTCGCGGGTCCAACAATGCGGCGCACCCGTCCCGCTTTCGCTGCAATCCAGCGCAATAAAAAAGCCCGATCGGCTTTTGGCTACGGGCAATTCCCCGAGGAGACGTCAGGGAGGAGACATTTGATATGCATTCGACATGCATAGTTTGCTGACTGACTATCGGTCGAATAGTTCGGAAAAAAATCCGATACAGGCAAAAAACTGCGTTCCATGCAGAAAGCAGGCATCCTATACAATTGCCGCCAAACCATAGTGACCTGCATGAAAAGAATTTTTCCCATCGCCATTTTCCTTCTCGCTATTGCCGGATGCACCAGCGTTCCGCCTGCGCCAGCGAATCGGATCAGCGCCGACACCTTTCAGAATGAGCGCGAAGCCTCGCCCGCCGCACAGGAAGTCGCCATGTATGCCTTGATGCTGCTGAAAACGGGCTACCGCTTCGGCGGGAAGAACCCGGAAGCGGGGCTCGACTGCTCAGGCATGGTGACGTATGTATATCGGGAAGCCGTCGGGATGCCCCTGACGGGTAATGCGGCGTCCCTGGCTCGGGAAGGCCGTGAGGTGTCGATCGATCAGCTTCGCACCGGCGACCTCGTATTGTTCAATACCCTTGGCCGGCCGTTTTCCCACATCGGCATCTATCTTGGCAAGGGTGAATTCATTCACGCGCCCAACTCCAGGGGACAGGTACGCGTGGACAAACTTACCAATCGGTACTGGGCACAACGGTTCGAGATGGCGAGAACATTGCTGGACTGATTCCCAACCATATTCCCGCCGGAAAGAACATAAGGCAATACCATGCCCCTCATGTCCTTATTTCCCGGCACGCCAGAATTCTTTTCCATGGCATAGGGTCCAATTATTTTTGAAACGCAGAGATTTTCAGAAATATGGCTTTGTTCCAACCATTGCATTTCCGGGATAGCGATTGACGCATTCGACGATCCCGGCATCCCACTGGTCCGTACGAAAGTTTCTCCTCTCCCTGGTTTTTGTCTGCCTGTTGCCGGGAATCATCGGCGCAGCGGTGTTGTTCCTATATCAGTACCAGCATGGACGCACCCAGCAGGAAGAGGTCATGGTCCAGACAGCACGCGCCCTGAGTCAGGCAGTGGATAGCCGGTTGCGCAGGAGCCTTTCGCTGGGGCAGGCACTTGCCACCCATGACTCGCTGTCGGCGCGCGACTACGCCCGCTTCCACGCAAGGGCGCGCGAGCTACTGGCTTTGCCGGAAATGGGATCCAACATCGTCGTACGGGATAGCAACGGGCGGCAAATGGTCAATACCGCAGTGCCGTTCGGCGATCCCCTGCCCGTCACCGAGATGCCGGGCTCGGTGCGACGTGTGTTTGCCACCGGAGCGCCCGCCATATCCGATCTCTTCATCGGCCTTCCGCTCAAGCGTCCGATCATGAGCATCAATGTGCCGGTCACCATCAACGGCAAGGTGGACTACGTGCTTGGCGTCGGCCTGCTGCCGAAAGAATTCGACGCCATCCTGAAAGCGCAGGAGCTTCCTTCCGGCTGGGTGGCCGCGATCCTGGACAGCAGCGGCACGATCGTCGGACGCAGCCGCACACCCGAGAAATACATCGGCAACAAGGCCACACCCAGCCTGCTCGAGGCAGTGCTGAAGTCGCCTGAGGGCATCGTCAGCAGTACTACCCAGGAAGGCACCCTGGTGATGACGGCCTTCAGCCGTTCCCATACCACCGGCTGGAGCGTCGCCATCGGCATTCCAAAGAAATCCCTGGCCCAGTCCCTGATCGTTCCTCTCTACGCGCTTGCGTCGGGCATCGCCGCCTTGTTCGGCATCGGCCTGGTGCTGGCGTGGTTCATGGGGAACAGGATTGCCCGCTCGATCAAATCCCTTACCGCGCCCGCCATGGCATTGGGCAGCGGCGGCGCAGTGCGGATTCCCCGCGTGCATCTCAGGGAGGCCGCCGAGGTCGGCTTGGCCATCGCACGCGCGGCGGAATTGCTGCAGGAGCGCTCCAATGCGCTCGAAGCCCGGAAGAACGAACTGGCCCAGGCCCACACCTTATTGCGTAATGTGATCGACAGCTCGCCGGCGCTCATCTACCTCAATGACCTGGAAGGAAATCTGCTTCTGGTCAACAAGACATATGAACGACTTTTTGGTACCGGCGCTGCGAACGGAGCGGCCGGAAACCGGCAGCCCCAGCCTGCCTCTTCCCCCAAACGATTTTCGGCAGCGGCCCTGCGCGATCTATCCAGCGGCAAGATCATTCGGTCCGAGGAGGAAATGCATACCAGCGAAGGCGTGAAGTACTACGCTGTTCATCAGGCGGCGCTGCGCGACCTGGAAGGAAAAGCAACCGGCGTCTGTGCGGTGGCAGTCGATATCACGTCATTGAAAGTCGCGGAAGCACGGATTCGCGTGCTGGTGGAAACGCTTGAAAAGCGCGTGGAACAGCGAACCGATGAGCTCAACCAGGCAAATGCCCAATTGCTTAATGTGAATCGTGAATTGAAAGAGGCGAACGAACAGCTGGAAGCCTTCAGCTATTCGGTGGCGCACGACCTGCGTGCGCCGTTGCGCAGCATCCAGGGCTTTTCCGATGCACTGGCGGAGGATTACAACGACACCCTGGAGAGCACCGCGCTGAATTATCTCCAGCGCATCACGAAAGCGGCGGCGCGGCTCGAACTGCTCATCGATGATCTGCTTTCCTACAGCCGCCTGGCACGGATGGAATTGCCGCTATCGGCCGTGAGCCTGGACCGTGTCATCGGCGAAGTGATGGCGAATCTCGGCGTGCAATTACAGGAAACCGGCGCTGCGGTGGACGTCGCGCCCGAGCTCCCGTTTGTACGAGCGAATAAGGCGGCCTGCATGCAAATCTTCCAGAACCTGATGTCGAATGCGGTGAAGTTCGCCAGGCCTGGCGTGCAGCCATCCATCCGAATATGGGCGGAGACATGGCATGCCGGCTATGGCGAAACAACGTTCGCCCGCATATGGATCGAGGACAACGGAATCGGCATTCCGCGGGAACAATTGCAGCGCATTTTCAAGCCGTTCGAACGCCTGCACGGCATGAGCGAATATCCGGGCAGCGGCATCGGCCTTGCGGTGGTCGACAAGACGGTACGGCGCATGGGGGGGCGATGCGGCGTGGAGTCGGAAGTGAATGCCGGTTCGCGCTTCTGGGTGGAACTGCCGCTCGAGCAGTAATGCCGCATCGCTTCCGCACTTCGGCGGCAGTGAAAATGAACAATACACATCAGGGGCGCAGCATGGCTGAAACAAGATCTGCCGGTGTTAGAATTTGAGCCCGCTTTCGGCCACCTAGGGCGCCTCTATTCATGAAGGTCAAATCCCATCTCGTTCTGCTCGTTGCGGTCGTTCTGCTCCCGGTTGTACTTTTCTCCGCTGTCGTATTGGATTTGCTGGTATCGAAGGAACGTGCTGCGGCAATGCGGAGCATGCATGAATTGGCCAGGGCGACGGTACTGGCGGTCGACCAGGAACTCAGCCTCGGCATCGCGACCGCCCAGACGCTGGCGACGTCCGCGCTTCTGGCAAAGGAGGACTTCGCCGGATTTTACCGGCAGGCGAAAGCCGCCAATGCCGGCCGCCAGAGCAACACCACGCTGATCGACGAGGATGGCCGGCAAATCTTCAACACGATTACCGCTTTCGGCACTCCTATCGCGCCGCCAAACCCGGCATCGGAGAAGCGCACCCAGGAAGTCATGGCGGGCAATGCGGTCAGGATTTCCGGCCTGATCCGCGGCAGGGCAACCGGAAAGTTCGTCGTGGCTGTCGAGTTTCCGGTCCGGACGGCAAGCGGCAATCGCTATTTGATCGGGCAATGGATGTTCACCACCCGCCTTAATGAGCTTCTGCCCTCGGAGAATGTGCCCAAATCCTGGCTCATCTCGGTCGTGGATAAGGAAGGCGTGACGCTGGCCCGCAATCAGCGGCCGGATGACTTCGTCGGCACGCCGAGCAGCGAAAAACTGCTCAAGATTATCCTTGGCCCTGAAAAGAGCGAATTCCGCGCCTTCAATCGCGCGGGCCAGGAGATGTATGGCGTGAATGCGCGCTCCGCGCTGTCGGGCTGGACAGTGACTGTCGGCGTTCCGGTCGAGGAGATCGAACAGGGCGCGGTCCGGGCTGTCTCCCTGACGGCACTTGGACTTCTGGCGGCGATCCTCTTCGCGATCGTCGGCGCCACGCTTTTCATCCGGCGCCTTGTCCGGGCCATCAACGCCGTTGCCGTATCGGCCGAGCAACTTGGCGAAAACAGGATTCCCTCCGTATCCAATCTGGACGTGATGGAAATGAACCGTTTGCAGGTGGCGCTGCACGAGGCGGGCAGGCGCCTGCAGGCAACCGATGCTGAGCGGGTCCGGCATCTCGCGGAAGCAAACGAGGCGCGCGCGCTGGCGGAATCGCAGAACAAGGCGAAGGACCAGTTCCTGGCCATGCTGGGCCATGAGCTTCGCAATCCGCTTTCCGCCATCGCCTCCGGCGTCACGCTGCTGGAACATGCAGGATCGAGT
>JAESFT010000590.1_pt1 | contig 18870 bp, 23 predicted proteins | sample 9269451 | NCBI WGS metagenome assembly JAESFT01 (sample SAMN14502557, study PRJNA617106) | algae metagenome | isolation source: Scytonema hyalinum WJT4-NPBG1 and co-occurring heterotrophs from well... | place: USA: Mojave Desert, Joshua Tree National Park, California | collected 2006-05-25
GGTGGGTAGATCAGCACCAGTGGCAGGCAAATGTCGTCACAATGAGCCTAGCCGTGCCGCCCCTTCGGCGAATGCCAGCCGTCACAGACCCCTCGTGGTGGCTCCGGGTCAGCAGCATCAGCTTCAGACATCAACCGCCGCTGTTCACGAATAGAGATCACGATAAGTCTAGAATGCCTTTGATAGCGGCCCCTACTCGCGGGCTGCCATGAGGTCATGGGTGAGCACGGTGAGCTTGCCAATGAGACTGGCGCTGTCACCGTTCGAGCAGGACCACTGCGTCCCGATCGCGCCGCCATCTGCCGAGACTGAAACGAGAACAAGCGAGCGCAGCTTCCCTTCACGGACAAGCTTGAGGTGCTCCTGAAGCATGTCGATCATCTGCGCGATGTTCTCATCGGCAGGCGCGTCCGTCACCACGCGGAGAGACGTGACGGGCGATAGGGACCTCGAACGCTTGTTGCTCATGAAGTGCTCCCCACGGGTTCGTGAGCTTGACGCTCCTTGCTGAACCTGGATCAGTCGTAGTGCTCGTTGGCAGCAACGCGCAATAAGCCTTCAGAAGAATACTGATGATTGTTGTGGAAGGGTGACACGTCTGCTCCCGCGAACGGGGGTGGAGGCAGCAAAGTGCAAAGCTTAGGAGCAAGCTCCTGAACCTGTCCACACAATATAGCCAAGCTTATTCTGGCGATGTGGACGCTGATTTCTATTTAGATCGCAGGGAACGATCGAATCCGGCCAAGGTTAACTGCGCATTAGATGGTTAATTGCCCTGGAGGAAACAATGGCAGACGGCAACGGCACGTCGAAGCGTGGGTTCGCGTCCATGAGCCCGGAGAAGCAGCGCGAGATCGCCAGCAAGGGCGGCAAGAGTGTTCCCTCGGACCGACGCTCGTTCTCACAGAACCGGGACTTGGCCTCGGCGGCAGGACGCAAGGGCGGACAGATATCCGGCACCAAACATCAGTAACGCTTATCTATTCTGGTAAACGGTGGAGGTAGTTTTGACGGAGTGGAGGTGACGCTCGGCACCTGAGTCCGTGGAACCTGTCCTCACCCGGTGAGTTTAGAGCATATACCGGCCCATTCTGCCCCGCATTCCCTTGTGAACGGGCCGAAGACTTCAAAGAGCGCCCCTTGTGGCGCTCTTCTTTTGTGTCCGAACGCTGTCAGAATAACAGAGTAGCTGCCTTTTAGAACTGCTCCTTTCGCTCGTTCGGCTGAACTCAGATCAAACGGTCTTTTTACGCCCGCGTTTCTTCGAAGCGTCAGCGGCAACAGCTTCTGACGTAGCAGCGCTTTTCACTGCACTCTTCCGGCGCTGCTGGCCCAAGCCGAAGCTCTTCGCCAGTTCAGAACGTCGAGCCGTGTAGTTCGCAGCCACCATCGGGTAGTCGGACGGGAGGCCCCACTTAGCCCGGTACTGCTCAGGCGTGAGCCCGTGCTTTCGCAAGTGGCGCTTTAGCGACTTGTAGCGCTTGCCGTCCTCAAGGCTGATCAAGAAGTCTGGTGTCACCGACTTCTTCACCGCAACAGCCGGAACAGGTTTCTCCGCTGCCGGGGTCGGTGCTGGATCACCCACGTTCTGGAGCGCCGCGTGCACGCTGCCGATCAGGGCTGGCAAATCAGCCGGTGGCACCGAGTTCCTCGTCACAAACGCCGAGACGATGTCCGCCGCAAGCTCGATGTAGTTCGGGGCAGAGGCTGAGGGGGAGCGTTGATCGGTCACTTCAGTGGTCCTGTAACAGGGGCTACTCAACATCTTCATTGCTGGTACCGCAAGGCACAAGGGCTGAGACGCTTCGTTTACGCTGCTGAACATGCCGGGTCATCTGAACACGGGCAAGTTCAACGTGCGTGCGTGAAGCTTAGCCGATGTTGATCGTCGCGGCGGAATAGAAGTTTCGAGCGTCATGTGATCTAATTTGAGGTTAGCCACGTAATGCAACTATTCTTTTCTTGATTGGGAGCGCCGTCGATGCGCAACACTCTACTCGCCCTCTGTTCGGGTATGGTCCTGGCGCTCGGGTCCGGCGCGGCATCGGCGCAGCAGCAGTTCAATGGCTCCTGGAGTGTCGAGGTCATCCCTCAGAGTGGCAGTTGTCAGAGAACCCACCGCTTCCCGGTCGTAATCCGGGATGGGCAGGTTCGTTACGGCGGCACGGACGGCATGGCTGCTTCGGGGACTGTCACGTCGGGGGGTGACATCCAGGGCAGCATCGGAGCGGGGTCAGTCCAGGCCAATGTGATGGGTCGCCTGTCGGGACGCTCCGGCTCTGGCACGTGGGTACTGGCTGGCGGCTTTAGCTGCTCGGGGCAATGGCGGGCCTCTAGGAGCGCCTGAGACCTAAGAGGTCCTTGAGGACCAGCTAAGCAGGTCGATGATGCCAGCCCACCAGTATGTTCGCGGTCAGCCGGTCAGCTTCACGGATCGGCGGGTCCTCGCACCCGGTCCGACCAGTGAGTTCGTGATCGTCCGCTTGCTGCTCATTAGCGATGAAGCTCCTCGTCACGAGGTGCAGGGCAGCCATGAAAGATTCACTCGTGTGGCCGAGGAGATGAACCTCCAGGCCGCGCCTCCTGGTATGGACTCCAAGGTGAGATCGTTGACATGAAGGCACTTATCGCGATCGTTCGTAGCATCAGAGCCGCACTCTTTGGCCCTTCGGCGAGTGCCACGACGATCCGTCCGCACCCCAAGAGGGCCAAGCTTGCCGGGCGGAACGGCTATGGGAACGATGACACCCCGCCGATGCCGTGACGTTCACATCAGCCCTGATGCTCCTCCGTCTTCCATGGCTGTGGCGTGCTCGGGTTTGAGGTGTCGGCCCGTTATGGCCCCAAGCTGCCATCGTCTCAGCGGGCATCTATCACCAGCATATTGGGCTCAGCATCGGGGAGTGCCTGGACCGGGCTCCGCCTCCTCTTGGTAGCACAGGGCTGTACCGTACGGCGATCCTCTACCCCACCAGAGCCACACTGGCCGACGCCTTACGCCGCGTAATGGCAGCAGGCATTCGGCTAGATGGTGCGTCTGATCATGGGGTCAGCGAGGCTCTCTACCTGCGAGACCCGAACGAGAATGGCGTCGAACTCTACCGTGACCGCTTGCCTGAGGAGTGGCCCAGGACCCCTGATGGGCAGCTTGCGATGTATACCCGCCGCCTCGACGTGGAGGCACTCTTGCGAGAACACTGAAGTTGGCCGAGCGCATAGCAGCCACCTTGCGGCCTTTAGGTCCTCCTACTACTTTCGGACCTCGATGATTGCGCATTCCTGCACAAATTCCCTGCGCAGTGCATCGTTTGTCTCCATGTCACCGAAGAAGGCCGAGTTCACCATTCGACCTCGGTGCGTAGACCTGATCCCGCGCTGGGTTTTGCACATGTGAACTGCGCTGATGCGGACGGCGAGTCCACGCGGAGCGGTCTTCTCCATGATGAAGTTGCCGATCTGCTGGACGAGTTCCTCCTGAATCTGAAAGCGTGAGCAGAAGTAGTCCACAATGCGGTCGTACTTCGAGAGGCCAATGATGCGCCCCTCTGCTGAGGGCAGAACGCCAATATACGCTTCCCCATAGATCGGCATTAGGTGGTGCGCACAGGTGGAGCGAACATCGATCGGACCCGTGACAATCAGACCGTCATAGCCGTTCGCGTTCTCGAAGTCGGTGATCTCAGGCGGCGCGCTATAGCGACCTCGCAGGAGTTCTTGCACATACATCTTGGCCACGCGCTTGGGTGTGTCCATGGTGTTGTGGTCGTTGCGGTGGTCGATGTGGAGAACGTCAAACAGTTCCTCGAGCTTACGAGTCGCTGCCTCGATCATGACCTGCTGCTCGTCATCATCTAAGTGGCCATCGACAGCCTCGTTGCTAAGGCGGGCACGCCGCATACGACGGAAGGACTGGTTCATCACTTATAGCTCCACAGCCTCATGGCGGTCCTGATCAGCCGAGGCACACCAGCAAAGGACTAGGCCCGATGGCCGAGGAGAAAGGTACAGGTATCAGTTGCAATGAACAGGAAGTGTGATCAGTTCGTGGGGCCATGGTTAACGACGCACTCGCGCTCTGTGGAGCCGGAGCGGTGTACGGTGCATCGCTCCTGATGCTGGCATCCAGCCACCTTGTCGCGTCTTCAGCGCGAGGGTGGAGCGTTTGCGAAGTTGGCTAATGGTGCTAGGCTATAGACGCAATCGAAGCCGTCCTATGCTACTGCTGAACGCGATGGATGACGCGGCGAGATCAGAGCCTTATCGAACGCCACTTCGCCAGCCATGTCGGCAGAGCCCAGCTTGACACTTCGGCGGACCTCATCTCTATTCCTGGTTGACGAACGTGGATTAGGAAGCCCTGGTGCGGTTAGCGGTGATTGTTGATGATGAGGGACACGTCCGTCAGCTTGCCGCCATTATCTTTACCCGAGCAGGGTTCGAGACCCTCTGCGCAGCGGACGCCAGTGAAGCTCTCAGTTTGTTCGATGAAGGAGCCGACGTAGCCGTCCTCTTCACAGACTGCGATATGCCTGGGATGAAAGGACCTGAACTCGCTACCGTTGTGAGAGACCGCTGGCCACACGTGCGACTCATGCTCACGTCTGGAAAGCCCTTCAATCACGAGGAGATGCCGTCAGGCGCGGAGTTCGTCCACAAACCGTTTCGACCTTCCACGCTCATTCCAAGGCTCAAGGAGATCGCTGACGCGCTCTCACAGCGGGGCGGGTTCCCAGAGCAAGATTGCGCGTAAGCGCGCGTCCAGGCACCTCCCGTTCGAGGTGATAGAAGGCTCGCCTGAGGACCTCCCGACTGCTCTGCTCCGCCGCCCTCTCCGTTCCAAAGCAACGGTGTTCAGGCGGTTTGGATCGAGATCACGGCCTGAAAGTCCGGTGAGGCGGGACTACGCGCCCTCGGACGTGGGCCGCTTGAGCAACCACCTCCAGACGGTGCCGTCCTCAGGGTCAGACACAGGTCCGGCGAACTCGAAGCCGAGGTGGCTGAGGATGCGCGTAGAGGCATTGCGGTCCGGGAGGGTGTGGCCGAGGACGTGGGTTACGGCTGGATCGGCAAAGGCGATCCCCACGAGGGCTTGTGCCATCGCGAGCCCATAGCCCTGCCGCTCATGGTCCGGGAAGGTGAAGTAGGCAATCTCAACCTGCCCCTCGTGCGGCTCGTCCTTGAAGCTACAGGAGCCCACGAACACTCCCGTCCCAGGGTCACGAGCGAGATAGCCGATCCAAGGCGGGGCGGCACCCGTTCTCTCGTAGAGGGCCGCTTGTGCGGTCGCGACCTCCTGGACGAGGGGCGGGACGGCTTGATCAGCAAAAGGCTCTACCTGTTCGCCCGCTGCCAAGTGCACGGCGAGGCTATGATTTACCGGGATCAGTTCGAGCGTTCTCACACCCAAGCATGACCATGAGAACCAGGAGCCGTCCAGGGCTACTGTCGTGTCTCAGGATTTGGCTCCCCGGCAGCCGTCAGACGGGCAGCCCGAGCCTCTGCAATGAGGGCCATCTGCTGCTCTCGGGTGAGGGGATGGATGTATCGGAGACGCTCACGACGACGCCGCGCCGATGGTGTCCGATTCTGACGGTTGGACGGGGTGAGACTTGAGAGACGAGAGGTGCTCGTCATGGCCACGCTCCTCCAGCGCCGCCACACCACACGCCAGGGGCGCTGATACACCTGGAGATAACGCGCAAGCGCAGCAAAAGCTGCATGCCATCGGAGACAGCCCGCGCTCCAGCAGCAGGACGCTAAGCGGCTCCAGGATGGTGCGGAACTGTACCAGAGCGCACCCGTTCCCTCATCTGGTGAGCAGCGCTGGAGACTGTTCAGCGCCGGCTGATCTGTGCTTCCACAACAGGAGACGAACCGATGAGCTATGGCGCAAGGACCGGGTCTGCGAACCAGCGGATGATCACGGCCTTCTTCGACAGCCGCACCGATGCTGAGGAAGCGGTTACGCGGCTTGAGGGTATGGGGATCGCCCGAGGCGGCATCCGCCTCGTTCCAGGCAATGAGCGGGATACCGAGACAAGCGGCACCTCATCGCGGCAAGAACCCCAGGGCTTTTGGGCGTCGCTGAGCGACCTCTTCCTGCCTGACGAGGATCGGCACGTGTATGCCGAGGGGCTGAACCGGGGCGGCTACCTCGTCTCACTGCATGTCTCGGATGCCGAGTACGAGCGTGTTTTGGACATCCTGGATGATGAGGGCACCATCGACATCGATGAGCGGGCTGCGTCCTGGCGCTCAGAGGGATGGACGGGCACTGCGTCCGGCGCAGGCGCTGGTCTTGGCGCGAGCACGACCTCTGGCACCCGCGATGCAGGAATGGGCAGCATTGGAGCCGCTGCTGCGTCAGCTACTGGCCTGTCCACTGGCACTGGTTCGTCAACGGGTACTGGTCTGTCCGGCTCAGCCTCTGGCATGTCCGCAACGGGTCTGTCAGGTGCGGGAGGCTCCACGAGCGATCAGGCGAGCGAGGTCATCCCGGTCGCAGAAGAGGAGCTTCATGTCAGCAAGCGCGACGTGAACCATGGGCGGGTTCGCGTCCGCTCCTATGTTGTGGAGCGCCCGGTGCAAGAGCAGGTCTCCTTGCGCGAAGAGAACGTGCATGTGGAGCGCCGCCCTGTCACGGACGCAACGCGCACAGGCACTGGAAGCGGGGATGCCCTGTTCCAGGAGCGCACGATCGAGATGGATGAAACGCGAGAGGAAGCTGTGGTCTCCAAGGAGGCGCGGGTGACGGAGGAGTTGGTGGTCCGCAAGGACGTGGACCAGCGCACCGAGACCGTCTCGGACACGGTACGCAGCACCAAGGTTGAGATCGAGGACGAGCGCGGCAAGCGTGTGACGGGTACCGGCACGACCGGTAAGACGACAGATCGCGATCGGTAATGCTGCTCCAGGGAAGGGCGTCCGACCGACGCCCTTTCCGGTATGACACATCCAGGTCATCTACCGGCTATCGTTGAAGTGTCTCGTTTTCTGGCCTCTCCTGGCTAGAGACAGAACTGCGAGGAGGCAGTCAACCTGCCGCCGTAGCAGCAGAGATGGCAGGAGTTCTAAGTAGATGAGGGCTCAGGCTTCTCGACCCCGTCGCCGATGCCCTCAGCTACCTCTACTCCCTCTTGGCTCGGCTCCCCTCATCGAGGGCTCTAGCTTGTTAGGGCGGCTCGGATCGCCTTGGCGTTGTGCCTGATCATATCAATGTAGGTGCCCGCCGGACCGCCTGTGTCGGAGAGTGCATCGGAGTAGAGAGTGCCACCGACCTTCGCGCCAGTCTCCTCCGCTATGCGGCGGATCAGTCGGGCATCGCTGACGTTCTCCAGGAACACCGCCGCAATCTTCTCCCTCTTGATCTGCTGAATAATGCGAGCAACGTCCCGAGCCGAAGCCTCGGCTTCCGTCGAGATGCCCTGAGGGGCCACAAATGTGACGCCATAAGCCTCGGCGAAGTAGCCAAACGAGTCGTGCGAGGTGATAACCCGCCGCCGCTCAAGCGGCAGCGTCAGCAGGATGTCGCGGACCTCACTGTCGAGCGCATCGAGCTTGGCGAGGTAGGAGGAGGCATTCGCCGTGTACGCCTCCCTTCCTCCTGGGTCCACCGCAATGAGCGCATCGCGGATGTTGGCTACGTAAATCTTGGCATTCGCAATCGACTGCCACGCGTGGGGATCGGTCTCGCCTGCATGGGAGTGGTCGCCGTGATCGTGAGCGGGTGAGTTCTCGTCCACCGTGATGCTCTTCACACCCTTGGCAGCCTCGACCACCTGGGCTTTCGTGGCCGACGAGCGGATAAGGCGCGCAATCCAGCCCTCGTACTTGAGGCCATTTGCGACCACGACCTTGGCGTCCTTGATCCTGCGAGCATCTGCCGGGGTCGGCGAGTAGACGTGACCATCTCCGTTTGGTCCAACGAGAGTGGAGAGGGCAATGCGGTCACCACCTACGTTGCTGGTGATGTCCCCAAGGATCGAGAAGGTCGCAACGACGGGAAGCCTCTGGCTCTCGGCCATACTGGATGTTTGCAACCAAACGCTGGCTGCACTCACAAGGGACAGAGCCAGGAATGAGCGACGTAAAATCATCATGCGTTGGCTCCTCACGCATTCGCGAGACGAGGGTGTTCAGGGTGATCAGCACCCTGAACATGAGATGGGTAGATGGCCCGGCTGAAAGCGAAGCCGAGTAGGAGAGCTATCGCGCTGAGTGGTCTTGGGAGGCGACACCCGGCTGAACCGCTAAGATGTACCCGCCGCCCTTCAGCGGCGTTGGCGTCTCGATAGTACGCGCGACAACCTTCGCGCCTGTGTCGATGACGTGAATACGGTTCTCACCACCTTGCGTGACGAAGGCCAACCGCCCATCCGGTGTGATGGCGCTATGGCGACTCTCGCGTCCTGTTGTTGACTGTCCTGCCACAGGTCCCTGCGCGAGCTTCGGCAGTGGGACACGGGCCACCACGGAGCGGAAGGTCGGCGAGGCAGGATTGGTGTCAATGAGGTTCGCGTGGTCGCCCTCCGGGTGAACGTTGGCGTAGACGGCAAGGCGCGCGGAGACGCCGCCGCGTCCGACAGAGCCACGCGCGAGAGGCAACCGCCGTGTGGCCCCGGATGAGAGGTCCACCCAATGCAAGTCCATTTCAGCCTCGGCCCACTGTGCAGGCGGCATTGAGGCATTCAGGGGGCCGAACACATGCCTCCCATCCCAGGTGAGGCGCTGACGCGCATTGCGCCCGCCTCCGCGTCCATCCGCCTCCCATGAGAGCACTCGGTGATTGGTCAGAGCGCCATTGCTGTCCAAGGTCGCGATCTCGAAGCCGCGCAGGGTTGAGGCGGTATAGGTGCTCGTGGGTGCGGAGTAGGAGTTGGAGTGCCCGCCCTTGCCCACGGTCGTCGTGCTCGTAGGCTTGATCGTACCGTCGAGGAGGCCGTTAATCTTAGCCTCGGGGCTCATCAGGTCCGCCAACCGGTAACTCTCGACCTTCTCGGCCATGTGCAGGAACACCACCGGCTCCGGCTTGCCACCGAGCGCGAGGTTCAGTTCTGCGTCGGCTGAGCCGGTGTCCACTCTGAACTGCTTGGCCGCATAGGTCTTGAGATCGACCAGGGTGATGAGCTTCACGCTCTCGTCTGCGTCGAGGGCTGTGGCGGCAAAAATGGAGCCCGATGGATCGACAGCAGCCCAGGCATAGCGGTTTGGCAGAGGAATTGGCATCGGCACCCGCCGCTCGATGGCAGGTGCGCTGTTCTCACCCAGGCGGAGCACCACCAGTTGCTTGTTGCGGTCGTCAGGCACAAGCACCCGGCCATCTGCGAGCGCCACGACACCAGCATGGGAGGCGATCTGGAGGTCAGAGTGAGTTGCGACGAGGCGGAAGTCGGCGGTGTTGTACACGTGCAAGGCAGCAGCCGAGGGATCGCCAACAAGCAGATAAGCAGGGCTCGTTGCCGCTTGCTGCCCCAGGACCGGAGTAGATGCGCCAAGGAATGCCGCTGTCGCGGCGATGAGGGCCGTCCTGCGTGTGGGGCTGGAGTGTGTGGTGCGCCGCATTCCGGTGTCTCTCATGAACGATTCGGAATGTAACGTTATATTGTTACATTTAGATGTCTAGGCACCTGTGTAGCTTGCTGACGTGCCTCCCTTCAGCAGGCCGATACTCCCCTGGAAACTCCTCCTGCCCGTGCGGGTTGTTTGGGGTGATGCCCTTAGGAAGAGGTCGCACGTGCTTAAGCTTGCCGGACGAGCCGAAGCCCTGCTCATCACCTACTGCTCTGCTCTGCACGTACACCTCTGAGCATCATGAACACAGTCGTCTACTTGAGTCCGACGCCAGCGAGAGAGCCGGAGGCAGCCGATTTCATTGCGCTCGCCGAGAACCTGCCGCATCTTGCCTGGATGGCTGACGCGGAAGGGTGGATATTCTGGTACAACTCGCAATGGTATAACTACACTGGTACCACACCCGGTCAGATGCAGGGGTGGGGTTGGCAGTCCGTCCATGATCCTGATGTGTTGCCGAGCGTCCTACAGCGGTGGAAGACCGCCATCACGACCGGTGAGCCGTTCGACACAGTGTTCCCGCTCAAAGGAGCAGACGGCTCATTTCGCCCGTTTCTCACGCGGGTGCGGCCTCTCAAGGATCAGCACGGCAGAGTCACGCGATGGATCGGCACCAACACCGACATCTCGGAACAGCAGCAGATTGCCGACAGCCTCGCTGAAGAGAAGAGCCTGCTGGAGACCCTCAATCGGACCGTGGCTCACGTCTCGGCTGAGCTTGACCTTGAGCGGTTGGTTCAGACCGTCACCGATGCCGGCGTCCGCCTGACAGGCGCTCAGTTTGGTGCGTTCTTCTACAACGTGACCAATGCGAAGGGCGATGCGCTCACCCTCTATACCATCTCAGGCGTCCCGAGAGAGCACTTCTCCAAGTTCCCCAATCCCCGCGCCACGCACGTGTTCGCGCCCACCTTCAACGGCGACGGACCAATTCGGGCTGACGATATCCTGACCGACCCTCGCTATGGCCACAACGCTCCCTACCACGGCATGCCTGAGGGGCACCTGCCGGTGCGGAGCTACTTGGCCGTACCAGTAAGGTCCCGGTCGGGTGAGGTGATGGGCGGCTTGTTCTTTGGTCATCCTGAACCGGGCCAGTTCACCGCACGTCATGAGGAGTTGCTGATCGGGATCGCAGGACAGGCAGCCATTGGCATCGACAACGCTCGCCTCTACGAGGCCGCGCAGCGCGAGCTTGCGGAGCGTAGAGAGGCAGAGAGGCACCGGGAGCTTCTCATCAACGAATTGAACCACCGTGTGAAGAACACGCTCGCGACCATCCAGTCTCTTGCAGCCAACAGCCTGCGTTCAGGCGGGATCGAAGAGGCACGAGTCGCTCTGGAGGGGCGCATCCTCGCCCTCTCCAAGACCCATGACGTGCTCACCCGTGAAAATTGGGGCGGAGCCGAGCTTCGTGAGGTGATCGATGAGGTCACCCGGCCCTACCGCGCCGATGGAGAGCGACGCTTTGAGATCGCTGGTCCGGTTCTTCGGCTCCGGCCCAACACTGCCCTATCCTTGTCGATGGCTCTCCATGAGCTTTGCACCAATGCGGTGAAGTATGGAGCCCTATCCAATGACACCGGGCGTGTGGCCATCACCTGGGACGTGAGCGAGACGGCAGCAGGGCTGCTGCTGCGCCTGCACTGGCGGGAGCACGGTGGACCAGCGGTGGTGGTCCCACACCAGAAGGGCTTCGGAATGCGCCTGCTGGAGCGGGGCGTTGCCCGTGAACTGAACGGAACAGTGACGGTGCGCTATGAGCAATCCGGCCTGACCTGCACGATCGAGGCCCCCGTGCCCCTCGCAGAGGAGCCTCGTGGCAGCAATCTCCGGCTGGTCCAGTAAGGAAGGCAGGTCGGTCAGAGGGGCTTGAGTGTAGGCGGTCACAGCAGGCCGGGGCTTCCGCGTCCGCATTGTGCAATGCAGCAATTCGGTGCTAAGGAGCAGCTATGGTCCTGAACCGCGCCCCTTTGCCTGACCGGCCTACGCCACCGTAGCCTCGGCGCGCCCGCTCCCTGACCGTCTCTCTCGCAGCCCGCCACGGGTTCGCGCCTCTTTCTATGTCTCCTGCTGTGCCAAGGGCATGCGGGCTCCTGAAAGCATTCTCCCCATGAACTTGACGAAGCTCAGGGCCGAGTGGTCCCCGAACATCACGCGTGACATCCTGGCGGGAACCGTCGTTGCCCTAGCGCTCATTCCAGAGGCTATCGCCTTCTCCCTGATCGCAGGCGTGGACCCGAAGGTTGGCCTCTACGCCTCCTTCTGTATCGCCGTTATCACCGCCATCGCGGGCGGTCGCCCCGCCATGATCTCGGCAGCGACCGGGGCCATGGCCCTCGTCATGGTCACGCTCGTCAAAGAGCACGGGGTCGAGTACCTCTTCGCGGCAACCCTTCTCACAGGACTGTTGCAGATCATCGCCGGGGCTCTGCGCCTGGGCGACCTCATGCGCTTTGTCTCTCGCTCGGTGATCACCGGTTTCGTCAACGCGCTCGCGATCTTGATCTTCCTGGCGCAGATGCCGGAACTGATTGGGCGCGGTCCATCCGTCTATGCACTCGTGGCAGCGGGCCTTGCCATCATCTATCTGCTGCCACGCCTCACCAGGACCGTTCCCTCGCCTTTAGTCACTATCGTTCTGCTGACGGGCATCTCGATCTACTTCGGTCTGGACGTGCGCACGGTGGGTGACATGGGGGCGCTGCCGAGCGAACTGCCCGTCTTCGCACTTCCCCAGGTGCCGCTGACGCTGGAGGCCTTGCAGATCATCCTGCCTTATGCGCTGACGCTCACGATGGTGGGGCTGCTGGAGAGCCTCATGACAGCGGCCATTGTCGATGAGATGACCGACACCGACAGCAACAAGAACCGGGAATGCGCGGGCCAGGGGCTCGGCAATATCGTGGCGGGTGTGTTCGGCGGCATGGCGGGCTGCGCCATGATCGGTCAGTCGGTGATCAACGTGTCGTCTGGTGGACGAGGACGCCTCTCCTGCCTATGGGCCGGAGCCTTTCTGCTGTTCCTCATCGTGGTGCTCGGACCGTGGGTAGCGCAGATACCCATGGGAGCCCTGGTCGCGGTTATGATTATGGTGTCCATCAACACCTTCCAGTGGGCATCCCTGCGCACCCTCGTGACGCACCCGAAGAGTTCAAGCATGGTCATGGTATCCACTGTGGTCGTGGTGGTGGTGACCCATGATCTTGCAAAGGGCGTACTTGTCGGGGTGATCTTGAGCGGTCTCTTCTTCGCACGAAAGGTGGCGAAGTTCTTCAGCGTGGCCTCCACGCTCGATGAGGCACGTCAGGTGCGCACTTACGAGGTTACGGGCGAGATTTTCTTTGCCACTGCCGAGGCGTTCCACGCCGCCTTTGACTTCCGCGAGGAGTTGAAGGGCGTAGTCATTGACGTGGAGCGGTCCCATTTTTGGGACCTGACGGGCATCAACGCCCTAGACCGGGTGGTGCTGAAGTTCCGCCACCACGACATCCCGGTCGAGATTGTTGGCATGAACCAAGCGAGCGCGACGCTGGTCGAACGGTTGGCGGTTCACGATAAGACCGGGGCTGCATTTCCTGCTGGCCACTAACAGTGGGATGGGCACCCTCACCGATATTCTACCAGCCTCAGTCGGGTACGAGACCCGTACGCTCGGTCGTGGCGAAGCCCTCTTTCGCCAGGGCGACCCGGCTGTGGCGATCTTCGCGATCGCGAGGGGCCGCTTGCGCCTGGAGCGCCATACCTCTGACGGGAGGCTCGTGCCCCTCCATACGGCACGGGCCGGAGAGACATTCGCAGAGGCGGCTCTCTTCTCCGAGAGCTATCATTGTGACGCCATCGCTCTCGATGCGAACACCCATGTTCGAGTCTACCCTAAGGGGGCCGTCCTCCAAGCTCTTGGTGATGAGCACAGCAGCACGGTGGGGCTCCTCGCCACCATGGCCCGCCAGTTACAAGGGCTTCGGCAGCGGCTTGAGTTGCGCAACGTCCGTTCGGCCCGTGAGCGGGTTCTGCTGGCCCTGAGCCTTCCGATGGCTGGTAGTGCCAACACAGTGAACCTCCCGGAGCCCCTCCAGGACTTCGCCTCCGAGATCGGGCTTACCCGAGAAGCGCTCTACCGCACCCTCGCCACATTGGAGCGGGAGGGGCGGATCAAACGCGAGGGTGGCCGGATCATCCTGACGAACTCCACTGAAGGCGTATGATCGCAATCATACGCAGGCGGCGCGCGTGACGCTTACAAAGGGGCCTGCTGAGGAGACTTCCCGATGCCGCCCCGCCTCCTGCTCGTCATGTGTCTTGCCGCTACGACTGTCACCAGCCCCGTTAGCGCCCAGCACCACCCCGGCAACCAAGGACACCAAACCGCTCAAGGAGCCGGAGCATCGCCCTATGCGGGACTGGAGACCCGCTCGATCAAAGCACTCTCCGAGCAGCAGATCGCCGATCTCCGGGCTGGACGCGGGATGGGACTTGCTCTTGCGGCGGAACTGAACGGGTACCCTGGCCCGCTGCATGTGCTCGAACTCAAGGAGCAGATCGGCCTCACGCCAGATCAGCAGACCCGGATGGAGACACTCTACACTGCCATGAAGGGCGAGACCGCCACGGTTGGTGAACGGCTGATCCAGCAGGAGACTGACCTCGACCGCCTCTTCGCCACACGTGGGATCACGCCCGTGAGCCTGTCGGCAGCGATGGCTACGATTGGCCAGACCCAGGCAGCACTACGTGAGGCCCACCTGCGCTACCACTTCTCCACAGTCGAGGTGCTCACGCCTGAGCAGACCGCCCGGTACAATCGCTTGAGGGGCTACCGCGAGCATTCTCAGGGGCACTCACATCAGGGCCAGCACGACCGTCCGAGATAGGTTGAAGCGGACCTCGACGACCTGCTGCGATCAGTGCCCCTACCGGTGAGGCAGAGACCCTCGATCCATTGCCTCTGACGCGTTGCGGTCTTCCTCAGAATGGAAAGGTTCTTGGGGTAAATGCGCCCACGATCCTGTACCCTGTAGAGGTCGAGCACCGTCCGGCGCGCCAGGGCAGCCAAGGTCCCCGTCGCAGATAAATACCTCCAGAACCTCTCTGGAGACCTCCCATGCGATACCGCGACATCTGCGACCAAGAACCTGAACCCGACCATCCCGCCAGACGCGAGAAGCCCCACAGCATCGTAGCCCTCTACGTCCACAAGGCTGAATGGGAAGACTTCAGCAGAATCTGCCAGGAGCACGGCTCGACCGCGATCGTTGAGGTTAGAAAGGTCCCCATTGTCCCGGCCTTCGATGTGGACGTGCGCTGTGAGGATGCGGAAGCCGCCATGGCACTGTCGATCGCCTGGGGCGAGTTCTGCGAGACCTCACCGCACCGGCCCCGCACCGAGAAGGAGCGGGAGGAATGGGGGCTCAAGGTCGTACCAGAGTTCGCCAACATTCCTCGGGATTGGACGTTCTGAAAACCCGTTCAACCGTCGCTCCCTGCTTCACTTGGGGCTGCTCGCAAATTTTGGCAAGTCTTTACGAACTACAGCGACCGTTCGGACAGGAGTTCGCGTGTGCTCGCACGCAACGACGGCCTCACGGACCACCTGCATGTCTGTACCATCGATCCTCTTCAGAATAGCCATAGACTTCAGCGGCTTAGCGCTACTCTAAACGCCATCGCGGCCCGTAACATGGCCTCCAATCCGCCCTTTCGGAAGCATCAAAGCCATTCGGGTTAATGGGCTCTGTTGTTCTCGCCGCTCCAGGAGGCTACCGCCCGCCTCATCTGAATTTGCCCAACCAGACCGGCGCGCAACCGGGTCCCATGTGGGCACATCGTGAGCAGGCCAATGAGCAAGGAAGAGCGGAACTGGAGGCCGAGCCTCATGTCCATGAAGGACATCGAGTACGACCTCAGAATCGGGCAGACTAAGTTTTACGAGTGGATGGCCCTTGGTTGGATGCCCCAACCTTGGGTCAAAGAGGGTGGTGTGACTCGCTGGATGACTCTGCAAGTCCGAGAGCACCTGATGCGCTTCCCTAATCGGGAGATGCTTGCAGCGGAGGTGAAAAGGCAAAGTGCAACCATGGAAGGAAGGGATCACGCAGAAGCGAATTGGTCTGATCAGCGAGCGAAGTAATGCCTCGGCTCAAGCTAAGCGACACATTGAAACGAGCGCGCTACGAGAAGGCAAAAAAGCAAGCGGCGCGTCTCAATAAACAACTACCAAAGCCTTACTGCTACGCTTATGCCACGCAGTGGGGCAAGGTCTACATCTACTACTGCCCGTCACCAGGAGTTCGAGTCCGGCTGCATTCAGATTATCAATCCCCGGAGTTCCTTGTCGAATTGTCAGCCATAAAGCGTGGGGAGGAGCGTCCCAACGATCGCTCACGAACAAGCAAACGCGCGCCCTCCCCTCCTTCAGATACCTCATGGTCTAAGGGAACCTTGGGTTGGTTGGTCGAAGATCGATACATGAAGGAGGACGATCAATGGCCCACCTATGCCGATCAGGACCGCCGTAAGCGTGATCTGCTGGCGTGTTTGCGCACCAAGATTAACCCCGAGGCAACTGATCAAAAGGTGTTCGGGAGACTCCCCTTGGAGTTCGTCGGCGTGAACACTGTCCAGACCCTGATGAAGGTCAAGCTGGAGAAGCGGACAGTTAGCGACACCATGGAGCGGAAAACCCGCCTCGTCACAAGCAATGCAGAGGCGGCAAACTCCAGGCGCAAGTGGCTATCAGGGGTCTTCAGGTTTGCCATCGCTCAAGGATTGCTGCCGCACGACTTCACCAAGGATGTGCTGAAAGCTAAGAACGACAAGCTCTCGCCCGAGCAAGCGGATGGATGGCCAACTTGGCCCAAGGCGCTGATCGCTGCCTACCGTGAGGTTCACCCGTCCGGCACCCTCGCACGTTTGGTGATGGAACTCGCCTACAACCTAACGGCGCGAAAATCGGACATCCCCCGGCTCGGTCGTCAGTTCCTACAAAAGGACCGCCAGGGTCGCGATGTTCTCGTCTATTGGCAGCACAAAGGCCGGAACCATGATCCTGTGAAGGTCTATCAGCCGATCTTTCCAGACCTCCAGGAGCAACTAGAGGTCTGCCGTGAAACCGGCCTGCTTGGCGGCATGCTCTTTCTTGTCCAGACGCAGAGTCTACCGGGTCAGGAGAAGGGCTACTCCGAGGACACGCTCGCGAACTACATGCAGGATTGGGTGAAGGTCGCTATGGCTCATGCCAGTATCGCCCCTCCGCCCGGCAGCAAGGGCTACTCGCTGCATGGCCTGCGCAAAGCTGGTATTTGCAACCTGATCGAACGGGGCATCCCGGATCGCTGGATCATGGCGATCAGCGGCCATCGCGATCCCCGGATGATCGATTTGTACGGGAGGGAGATGGAACGCGCGTGGAATGCGGAAGGCGCATTCGACATCTACCTTGGCAAACATCCGGTGCGCACATGGAGCTTCGATGAGGCGCACTTCGAAGCGGAGTTCAAGCTCGCCCTCACAGATGCCCCTACCCTCCCCTCGGCCCGTATTCAAACTCATAGAAAGATCAACGGGTAAGTACGGGCGAATACGAGCAGGTTGCGCTTCTATGGCTTTCCTAACGTGTTGATTTTACTACCCTGTCCATCCCGGCCAGGGGCACACCCTGAACTCGCTGACCTATTCAGCTTGGCGGCGGCCCCCTCCCTCTCGGCAAGGATGCCCCTGCCGGCACGACGCGCCCGATCGTGGATTTGGGGGCGCTCGATTCGCTTGATCGTTCCGATTGTCGTCGTATCCCACCGCCCGTGCCATGCGCGCGAATAGCTCGCATCGAGCCTGTTGGCAGGGGTGGGGCGCGATTGCCCTTGAGTTGTGCCAGCCAAACGGCCCCGATGTGATGCCTCCGATCTGCGTGATTATGCGGCGGTGTAATCCCCGCGTGCCTGGGCTATGGCTTGCCTCATGGGACGTATCCGCTTTGCCTGTGATGTCTGCAGCGCCCCCCTCAGCCCCGGGGAGGTGTGCGGCTGCGCAACGCGTCGCCCACCGCAGCAGACCAACCCACCAGCCAAGAGCCCTTCGGGGCCACCCAGCGAGCCCGCCGAGCCTGTGGCCGCGGCTGAAAGGAAGGCGAAGCGGGGCAGAGCAAAGAAGGGTGAGACATCAACGACCTCTTCGTCCGATAAGTCTCTGTTCGAGGCCGAGTAGTGGCCGATTCTTTCAGGTAGACAGCTTCCACCCGCGACAGCGTGTCCCCTCAACCGGGGCTGTGGCGGCGCGTTCTCCCATCATCTCGGGGGAGATGAGTGCATGGACGTGCTTTGGATCATGGCGGGTGCCGCCGCGTTCGCCGGCGTCATCGTAGTTGCTGCTGCACCGCGTGCCACGGCGAGACGTGAGGAAGCCTCGGCGCGGCTGCAAAGCCGGTCGTGGGAGCCCAAGGCTGTAAAGACCGCTCGCGGCCCTCTCGCCCATTTGCGCAGCCTCGTCTGATCGGGTCGCAGTCGCAACGACCCGCGGCGCCCCATTGGGCACTGGTCGCCGAAGCGCCTCCTTGAGTTCGTTAACAGTGGGTAAACGGCTCAGATCCATTCCATGACGTCAGGTCATGGGCGTGTCCCAGCGGTCAGGGTTGGCGGTGCCACCCTCGCCCATTAATTGCCTGCCCTCCCCGCAACACGTGCGCGGGACGTTTTCTGAACCCTGAGCCGCTCCGCCGAGCGGGCTCCTTTTCCGCTGCCGTAAGGCGGCGCGTCGGCGCTCGCGCGTTGGCCAACAACAAGGATGAACCTGATGTTTCTCTCCACGCTTCTGTCTGCCCTTCATCGCTGGCTGCGATATCGCGAGACCTTGCAGGAGCTGTCGCGGCTGACCGATCGGGAACTCCACGATCTCGGTATCCATCGCAGCGACATCCCCGACGTCGCTTGGCGTGGGCGGTGAGGTGGCCCCGGTGAAGAGCACCGAAGCACGCATGCTGCGATTCCTGTCGGTGGCAGGGGAGCAGGATGGATGGATTTCCTACCGAACCATCCTGAACACGGACGATCTCCTTCCCGGAGATGAACGTGCTCTAGCGATGTTGATGTGGCGTGGCCTCGTTGAGGAGAACGCTGGCAAGGGTGCCTACCGGCTCACGGAGGCAGGACACAAGGCCGTCAGAAGCAGAAAAGATGCTGCTTAGAGCGGAATCCGCTCACGTTGCATCGTATCCCGCAGCGGCGAAGTAGTTGGTGCACTCGGCTGGGCTGAAGGCGTTGACGAGCGTGCCTATAGTGGTCCAGAGGCCCTCGACGGTTCGCTCGG
>JAESFT010000591.1_pt1 | contig 18842 bp, 19 predicted proteins | sample 9269451 | NCBI WGS metagenome assembly JAESFT01 (sample SAMN14502557, study PRJNA617106) | algae metagenome | isolation source: Scytonema hyalinum WJT4-NPBG1 and co-occurring heterotrophs from well... | place: USA: Mojave Desert, Joshua Tree National Park, California | collected 2006-05-25
CCGTTCCCGGGGCAGTGCAGGCCATCGCATCCAGGGGCCCTAGCCCCGCGGACGCTCCGGGAAATACCGCTGCCTGAAGGAGGTCCATTTCTGGAGGGCCCAGAGCGTGAAGCGGCCCACGGGCTTCTGCAGGATCGGGATGTCGTAGGCGATCAGCAGAAGGCCAAGGGGGAGCATCCAAAGTCCCAGAAAGGGCAGGACTGCGAAGATCCCACCCAGGATAAGCAGGATGCCCGCCGGGATCCTGACCCACCGGGAATCCGGATGGCGAAGGCTGCGCAGGACACGGGCGACCTTGCCCGGCACCTCATGCTCCAGACGTCTGAACGCCCGCCTCAGAACGGCTCTTCCGCTTTCGTGTCCCATGCTTTTCGAAATATCCATTGCCGGGAGGAGTTCCAAAAAACTCCGGACAAAAGGCCGGGGCTTTCCTCAGGCTCGGCCTTTCTGGACGAGGGACATTGAACGCGAGGTGAATCGGCTTCGCTCCTCGTGGACCCCCTTAGAGATTGAGACCGGAGAGCGCTTCGGCAACGGCCTTGGTGCCCTGTTCCCGGACCCGCATGATCCTGAGAGTCCGTTCTTTCTGTTCAAGACGGTAGAGATAGGGATCGAACTCGAGAGGAAGAGCAGGATCGCCGAGATACCGCGGCTTCTCAGACTGTTCGAAATAGTCGGCTCTCAACATCTGTCCGAGATGTTCCTGCACCGAATGGGGGAGTGGCGGCACGTTATGGCGCGCCGAAAGGGCCAGAGAACCCGATTGGTCTGCAATGTTATTTGGCATCGACAAGTCCCGCAAAACTGCTCAGGTTAACGCACGGCCTGTGGGAATGGTTGCGGTCAGGACCGGTACAATCTGACGCAGCGGCCGGAGGCGGCAAGCCTCGGCAAAGCCTGACGGCGTAAAGGAATGACCCATTGCCTTATGCGGGGAAGACCTTTGCAAAACGATACGTTGCTGACGGAACGGCTCAAGTTCATGGGCATCGACGGCCAGGTTCGCCAAGATCTTCCGTCGATCTGGAAGGAGATATCTCCTGCACTTCCAACAACCCTGGAACGGTTCTACGCGCATATGCACCGGCAGCCGCATCTGTCCAAGATGATCGGAACGCAGCAGTCTCGGCTCGTTTCGGCCCAGATGCAGCACTGGGGCAGGCTTTTCAGCGGCAGGTTCGATGAGGCCTACGTGGAAGGCATCCACCGCATCGGACTCATTCATAATAAGATCGGTCTCGAACCCCGGTGGTACATTGGAGGCTACGCCTTCATCATGAATGAACTGGTGGATGTTCTTTCGAAGAGGCATCGCTTCAGCGGAACAGCGCTTGCCCGCAAAGTCGCCGTGGTAAATCGGGCAGTGATGCTCGACATGGATTTGGCGATTTCCGTGTACCAGGATGCATTTGTCCAGGATCGCCAGAAGAAAGGGGAGGTTCTGTCGCGGGCGGTCGCCTCTTTCTCCGAGGCGGTCCAGGAAAGCCTGGAGATCTCCGGGCAGGCAAGCGGGGCTCTGTCCCAGAGTGCAACAGTTCTCGACGAGGCGACCGAGAGCGCCAGCAGCCTTGCCGTTCAGGTCACGACGGCCGCCGAACAGACAGCCCTCATCATGCAATCCGGGGCCGCCGCAACGGAGCAATTGGCATCGTCCGTCCGGGAAATCGGGCACCAGGCCAGCCGCTCGGCGGAAGTCGCGCGGCACGCTCTGGCGAACTCTCAGCGTACGAAAGAAACTGTCAACGGATTGGCCGAGCAGGCTCGGGAGATCGGTGATGTTGTCGACCTGATCGAGCGCATTGCGGCTCAAACCAATCTGCTCGCCCTGAACGCCACGATCGAGGCAGCCCGCGCCGGAGAGATGGGCAAAGGCTTCGCCGTCGTGGCGCAGGAGGTCAAGACCCTGGCCAATCAGACCGCCAAGGCCACGACCGAGATCGGCACACGGATCGGTGCCATCCAGGAAGCCACGCAGCGAAGCGTGTCCGACATCGACAATATCGGCCGCATCATGGAGGAGCTGAGCGGGATTGCCACGGCCATTGCGGCGGCCGTCGAGGAGCAGGCGGCGGTGACTTCGGAAATTGCCGTGAACGTCAACCAGACGACCGATCATACCCGTGCCGTCGTCCGAAGCATCGAGGCCCTGACCGGATCGGCGGCCTCCGCAGCGACTGCGGCGCAACACGTCTCGGGCGCCAAGCAGACTCTGGACCGCCAGCTCCAGCGTCTGAAACAGGACATCGATCAATTTCTCGCTACGGCAAGGGCTGCCTGAAGACGGCTCGGGCAGGGGCCGAGCGCGGTCGGCCTCTCCTAAGCGATAGCTCCTGTGAACCGGTCTGACGGAGCATGGATCAGTCATCGGCCAAGCCAGACACCAGACGAACTCCATTTGTGGCTGAATCGTGTCTTTTCGGGTACAGACACGAGTCCGCAAATCAGACACCTTGCCAACAGTTGCTGCCGGGATTGCTTCCGGTGCAGTCGATGGAGCCATGCGGGCTTCGGTGGGGGCGAAGGTGGATCAGACGGACCAGGAAATCGAGCATATTGCTCGGGCATTCTTTGTCGCTCGGCATGAGACCGGGGTTTGGGAAACTGCGTCGCGGGTTTTGAAGCACGAGTTTCGTCTTTATGCCCGGCATGCCTTGCGCATGCTCGAAAAGAAGCAGGAACAGGTCTGGAGCGAGGGTCGGAGCGTGGCCACGGCAGAAGTTCTCAAGGCAGCATAACGAACACGCTGCCTTTGGGCTTTGCGCATCCGCTGCGCCTGACCACGGGCCGGGCGTTGGAAGCCCGTTGCTGTGTCCGGCTCCCATCACGGCTTTTTGTGCGTCAAAAGGGGGAGGCCTGTTGAAGGCGCTGCGTTTCCTGCCATTTTGAAAAGGTGCAGACTCTCCGCCGGGAGTCTGAGGAGCTTTTCATGCAATCACCCGACGAATGGGAAATCCCTCCTGAGTACCAGCCCGATCCGAGAACCCTCGGCTATAACCTTAAGGATGCGCTGGCTGCCATTGTTTCCCTAAGAGCGCGAGTCCCTGAGGATGCCTTCACGGCTGAGACGCTCGGCACGGAACGGGCAGGACAGGGCGTGGTCATTCGAGATGACGGCCTTGTCGTCACCATCGGGTACCTGATTGCCGAGGCTGAGGAAGTTTGGCTGACCACCAACAAGGGCCGTGTCGTTCAAGGGCACGTTCTCGCTTACGATTATGAAAGCGGCTTCGGACTGGTACAGGCGCTCGAACCACTGGGGGTGCCGGTGCTGGCTTTAGGGGATTCCCGCCATCTGGAGCCTGGTGATCAGGTTGTAGTTGGCGGCAGTGGCGGGCAGAGACATTCCCTCGCCGCACAGGTCGTCGCCTGCCAGGAATTCGCGGGCTACTGGGAGTACCTGATCGATCCGGCCATCTTTACTGCGCCGGCTCACCCGAATTGGGGTGGAACGGCCTTGATCGGGCCGCGTGGGGATCTGATTGGCATCGGTTCGCTCCAACTCCAGCATCAGGCCTCCGGGGGGGCCGTCGTGCCCCTCAACATGAGCGTGCCGATCGACCTGCTGAAACCGATCTTGGACGATCTCCTGACTCATGGGCGGACCAAAAGTCAGCCAAGGCCCTGGCTCGGGTTCTATGTTGCGGAGGCGGAGGACGACCAAATCGCGATCATCGGCTTGGCCGGCGATGCGCCCGCACAGCGGGCAGGCCTGCGGGCCGGAGATCAGATCCATGCAGTCGGCGGCCAGCCGGTGACTTCGTTGGCGGAGTTTTATCGGGCCATCTGGGCCTTGGGCGCTGCCGGTGTCGATGTCCCTCTCACGCTCGAGCGTGAGGGAGATAGGTTCGACGTGACGGTTCGATCCGCCGATCGAGGCCGCTTCATGAAGGGGCCGCGCCTACAGTGATCGCCGAGAGCCGTGGCACCGGCATTGACTGACGGCCCCTCAGTTTCAGTCGTCAATCGTGCAGATCCCAAGAGGTACCGCCTCTCAGGAGGGTGAGACATGAATCCGAAGGTGACGTTGCCAAATAGCGAGGCCGTTCCCGCTCTCGGGCAGGGAACCTGGCAGATGGCCGAGAGGACAGCACGCCGGGCTCAGGAAATCGAGGCGTTGCGCCTGGGAGTCGAACTTGGCATGACGCTCATCGACACGGCCGAAATGTATGGAGAGGGCGCCGCAGAGGAACTGGTCGCCGAGGCTCTCGCCGGAGAGCGCGACCGGCTTTTCCTCGTGAGCAAGGTCTATCCGCACAATGCAAGCCGCCAGGGTGTCGTTCAAGCCTGCGAGCGGAGTCTCCGGCGTCTGCAGACCGATCGATTGGATCTCTACCTCCTTCACTGGCGTGGCGGCGTGCCGCTGGAAGAGACGGTTGCCGGTTTCGAGGAACTGCGTCGCACCGGCAAGATCCGCCATTGGGGCGTCAGCAATTTCGATGTCGACGACATGGAAGAGCTGCTTGATCTGCCTGGAGGACAGAACTGCGTCACCAATCAGGTGCTCTACAACGTGACCAGGCGGGGGCCGGAATTCGATCTCATTCCCTGGATGGCCGAGCGTCGCATGCCACTCATGGCCTATAGTCCAATCGAACAAGGCAGACTCCCACGGGGTGGAGCGTTGCAGAGGATCGGCCGGATGCATGGAGCAAGCCCGTTCCAGATCGCCTTGGCCTGGCTTCTCCAGAAGCCTGATGTGATCGCGATCCCGAAAGCCTCTAGTCCCGATCACGTGCGGGACAACCGTCGAGCGCTTGAGATCCGGCTCAGCGCGGAGGATCTTGAAACCATCGATGCAGAGTTTCCTCCGCCGGGGCGGAAGCGTCCGCTTGAGATGATTTGATATTTTATCGAGAAAACAGGACACGAGAGGCCCATGACCTTCACCCGTGCCGATGCCCTTGCTGTTGCAGACATTCTCAGAACCACGGCTCAGGCCGAAATCCTGCCGCGGTTCCGAAACCTGTCTTCCGATGCCATTCGGACGAAGTCTTCGCAGCTCGACCTCGTGACGGATGCGGACGAGGCCGCCGAACGCGTGATCGAGGCCGAGCTCCTGCGCCGGTTCCCGGGGGCGCTTATCGTCGGCGAGGAAGGTGTCGGTCGGGATGCAAGCCGGCTCGACGGCCTCGGTGATGCCGATCTGGCTTTTATTCTCGACCCTGTCGACGGCACCTTGAATTTCGCCTTCGGCCTGCCGCTCTTCGGCGTGATGGCAGCCGCAGTGATCAAGGGCGAGATCGTCTGCGGTGTGATCCTAGACCCGATCTCGGACGACTGGTCCATGGCCGTTCGCGGCGAAGGTGCCTGGACTCAACGCCCCGACGGCAGCACCAGCCCGCTTCAGGTTGCTTCACCGATGCCATTGTCGCAGATGGCCGGCAATGTCTCCTGGCGTTATCTGCCCGAAGATCTTCGTCCGGTCGTGACGGGAAATCTGCCGAAGGTTGCGATGGCGGCCGATCTGCGCTGTGCGGCACATACCTATCGTCAGACAGCGGCCGGTCACCTTCACTTCTCGTTTTCGTCAAGCGTGATGCCGTGGGATCACGCGGCAGGTTGCTTGATCCATCGTGAAGCCGGGGGCTACACGGCCCATTTCGACGGCTCGCCTTATCGTCCCGTCAATCGCAGCGGCGGCCTCATCAGTGCGCCGGACAAGGAAAGCTGGTTGGCCGTGCGCGATGCGCTCTTGCCGCCTCAGGCCTGATCCTTTTTGAGGTAGTTGTAGACCGTCGCCCGGCCGAGGCCGAGCACGCGGGAGATATAGGCGGCCGCATTGCGCCCGCCGAAAGCTCCATCTCCGGCGAGATCCGTGACGAGCTGCTGTTTCTGCGTGCGGCTCATCTCAGCGATGGTGAGGCCTCGCTCGCGGGTCCATGATTGGATGTACTCGTTGATGCGTTCGTGCCAGTCCTCCTTGAACAATGAGGCGGGCTTCTCGGGCGATTGCGGCACGGCGACGAGTGCCGTCAGGGTCTGCATGACGGCATGAAAGTGCGAAACGTCCACGTTGATGCACAGAATACCGATCGATTTCCCGTTCGAGCGCAGGACGGCACTGACCGACTTGATGCGCCGTCCGTCCCAATTCACCTTCTCATAGGGCCCGATGATGATATCGGACGGCTTGAAGTCGATCTCGTGCAAAAGAGACGGCTCGCCGATCTCCCGCTTGGAGAATGGATTGGACAGGTACACCACCGTCTCGGTGGAGAGATCGTGGAGCACCACCTCCGCATAAGGCTGGAAGAGCAGGGCGATGGCATCGCAGACGGGCGCATAGCTCGCGAGTTCCGGCGGGAGCGTGGCTTTCGCGCTGCTTCTACGCATCCGGCTCATTGGATCTCTGCGCGCATGAAGGTGGCAAGCCGCTCCAATCCCGCCTCCAGATGATGGGCGGGTGCTCCGATGCCGATCCTGATGTAATGGTCCATGCCATAGACATCGCCCGGCAGAAGCATGATGCCTCGCTCTTCGCGCAGGCGGTGAACCAGCGCGGTCGAGTTCAGGGGCATGGCATAGCGCAGGAAGGCCATGCCGCCAGCCTTGGGCGGCACGAAGGAGAACAGATCGCTACTGGCATTGACCCAGCGCTGCAGCAGGGCAAGATTCTCACGCAGGATACGCTTGCTGCGGGAGAGGATCTCCTGCCGCTTTGCAGGCTGCACGGCGATCTCCGCCACGAACTCGCTGACTGCGCTCGTCGTGATCGAGGTGTAGTCCTTGCGTTGCCAGGAGGCATAGATTTCCTGAGCCGGACCGACGAGCCATCCGATGCGCAGGCCCGGAAGCGCCATCGCCTTCGACAGTCCGCTCGTGATGATAGCCTTCTCATATAGATCTGCGAAGCTTGGAGGCTCGTCTTGATCCAATTCGGCGCCTTTGTAGACCTCGTCCGCATGAAGATAGATGCCGTGCTGGCGGGCAATCGCCACGAGGCCATCCATCGTCTCGCGCGACAGAACGGCACCGGTCGGGTTGTTGGGATTGCAGATCGTTATCATCTTCGTGCGGTTCGAGACGGCCTTGCGCACGTCGTCCAGATCCGGTGTCCAGCCGAGTTCCTCACGGAGCAGGACCTCCTTGACCGTGACTCCGACGGCTCGCGCCCAGCCCCAGATCTGCAAGTAGTTGGGAACGAAGACGACAAGTTCGTCGCCGGGTTCCAAGAGGGACATCACCAGAAGGAAGTTCGCCTCGGCTGAGCCGTTGGTGACGATCACATGGTCCGGATTGCGGTTCGGATGCAGATTGGCGATGGACTGCCGCAGCTCCACGCCGCCGTTCGTCCAGCCATAGCCGAGTTCCACATCGAGCACTTGCGCCTGCTGCTCGGGCGTCAGAAGCTCACGCAGAGAATAAGGATGCACGCCGCTGTCGGAGAGATTGTATTCGACCGTGTTCTCATAGAGCGACTGAATGCGCTCGAGCGTGAATTCTTCGATTTTCATGGCGATCCCTGCGCTGCAAATCAAAATTTTTCAGGTTCTTTAGCACCAGATATTTAGACTTCATAGTCCAATTTGGACTTGACGGTTCAGATGTCACCCTGTCATGTTTCCGCGAGGCCGTAAAAGTCGCACATGGCCGAGCTCTTGCCTCGGCCCCATCCCGCATTGGAGCATTTGGGTGCAGTTCGATACCTTCCTGATGGAGCGAAACCAGACGCTGTTCGAGAACGACGTCGAGGTCAACCTCACGGAGAGCGGGGTGCATCCTTGCACCATCGAAGAGATCCTCCCGGCGCAGGAAGCTCAGGCGCTGCTCCGCCAGCCGCTCGGCTATGGCTGGACAGATGGGCGGCCGGATCTCAGGGCCGCCGTTGCAAGCTGGTACCCCGACGCCTCTGCGTCCAACGTGCTCGTGACGAACGGCTCGTCCGAGGCGACGATGATCACCCTGATGGCGATGATCGATCCTGGCGACAAGGTGCTCTTCGCCGTTCCCAATTTCATGCAGGTGGACGGGCTCGGACGTGCCTTGGGCATGAGCATCGAGCGCTTTCCCCTTTTAGCCCGTGAGGGCTGGCAGATCGATGCGGAAGCACTCGTGAAGGCGATGGACGGCGTGAAGATGATCGCGGTCACCAATCCCGGCAACCCGACCGGTGCGGTCCTGTCGCGCCACAGCCGCGACGCTCTGCTGGAGGCGGCGCAGAAGGCAGGAGCCTGGCTTCTGGTCGACGAGATCTATCGCGGTGGCGAGATCGACGGGCCGGAGACGGAGACATTCTATGGAGCTTATCCGCGCGTCATCGTCACCAGCAGCCTGTCGAAATCCTTCGCGTGCCCGGGCCTGCGTCTCGGCTGGATCGTCGGACCGGATCACGTTATTGAAGAGGCCGCCAAGCGGCAGGACTACACGACGATCGGCAGCGGCATCCTGAGCCAAACTCTCGGCGCCGCCGTCATGGAGCCGAAGAACCGCGAGCGCATTCTTGCAAGAGGACGAGCCTTGCTGCGTGAGAATGCCGATATTGTGGAGCGCTGGGTCGAGAAGCGGAACCGCTGGTCCTGGCAGCGTCCTGCTGCCGGCGGCATGGCGTTCATGCGCTACGACTTCGACATGGCTTCCGAGGAGCTATCGAACAGGCTGAGGGAAGAGGAGAGCGTCTTCGTGGTGGCCGGGAGCTGGTTCGGGATCGAAAACCACATCCGCGTCGGCATTGGGGTGAAGACCGACCATCTGATCGAGGGGCTGGCGCGTCTGGATGCATTCCTCTCCCGCCATGGCTTGGCGTAGAAAGCGGCAGCGATGCTCACTAACGAACGCTTGATGCGGGCACAGGCGGACCTCCGGCGCCTCATTGCCATTCCGTCGGTGAGTGCGCGGGGAAAAAATCTGCGCGAATGCGCCGAAGCCGTTCGCGATCTGCTCGGCGGGGCCGGCTTTCGGACCGAGATCCAGCCCGGCGAGATCGGCCCCTTCGTCGTCGGTGAGATCGGCGACGGACCACTGGTCGTCATGGTGTACAATCATTACGACGTGCAGCCCGAGGATCCGGTGCCGTTGTGGAACAGCCCGCCGTTCGAATTGAGCGAGCGCGACGGGCGCTGGTATGGACGCGGCGTCGCCGACGATAAGGGGGAGTTCATCAGCCGCCTGGAAGGCTGGCGCTTGTTCCGGGAGCGTCATCCCGAACCTCTGCCCTTCAGGCTCATCTGGCTCGTCGACGGCGAGGAAGAGATCGGAAGCCCTTCGCTCGAGGCATTCCTGAAGACACGCTTTCAAGGTGAGAGGATCGATGTCTGCTGGTGGGAATACGGCGAGATCGACTCGAGCGGTTGCCCGATCATCCTGTGCGGCTTCAAGGGCGTGATGGCGATCGAGTTGCGCTGCAGGACAGCGCATGCCGATCTGCATTCGAGCCTGGGTGCGGTCTTCGACAACCCGCTGTGGCGGCTCGCCGCTGCAACGGCCTCCCTGCGCGACCGGTCGGGCCGCGTTCTGATCGAAGGGTTCTACGATAGGATCCGACAGCCTGCGCGGGAGGAGCGCGATCTCGCCGCCAATCCTCCATTCTCGTTCGGCAGCCTGGTTGAGGCGACGGGAGGGCAACAGGTTCTGCAGGGCATCAACGGGGCCAACTTCTACGACGCTATGAACTTCGAGCCTTGCATGAACGTCAACGGCTTCTCCGGGGGCTATGCAGGACAGGGTGCGAAGACCGTGCTGCCGGCCGAAGGCTCGGTCAAGATCGACTTCCGCCTCGTGCCTGATCAGGACCCGCAGCACGTCGTGAGCCTTCTTCGTGCTCATCTCGATCGACATGGCTTCGACGATGTCGAGCTCATCGTCCACGATGCCAACGTCAAACCAGTCCGATCATCGACGGGTCACTGGTTCATCCAGGATGCCAGCGAGCTGCTGGAGAAGCATTTCGGTCAGCCCGTCACCGTGCAGCCGAGCTCGCCTGCCTCCGGAACGGCCCATCCTTTCGTCGAGCAGCTCGGGGCGAGCATTATTGGAATGGGCATCACGCATCATGGGGCGATGCTCCACGCGCCGAACGAAAACATCATCATCGAGCAGTTCGAGGCGATGATCGAATGTTCTGCGGCGCTTTTCCAACGGTTCGCAGAGCGTGCGATCGGGTCTAGGCGAGAAAATGAGATGAGTTCCGCTGGTCCTTTGGATGGGGTGACGCCATGAACAGCCTCGTACTCGAAACGGCAGCGCGGTCGGTTCAGGCGCGCCGGCGCATCCGACCGCACATTTTCGAGACACCCCTGTTGCCGTCCCGCCAGATCGGCCGCGAGACTGGCTCTTCCGTCTTCTTCAAAGCTGAGAACTTCCAACTTACCGGATCCTTCAAGATCCGGGGTGCTGCAAGCAAGATGACGGCGCTCGGACTTGAGAGCGCCGTCATCACGGCATCCTCAGGCAACCATGGCATTGCAACGGCGCAGGCTGCGAGTTCCATCGGTCAGGCTTTGACCGTCGTGTTGCCCGAGACCGTTTCTCAGGCGAAGCTTGAGCGGATCCGCTCCTTTCACGTGGACGTGATCCTGCATGGCGCGGAGAGCGGGGTGGCGGAGCTTCATGCTCAGCAGGAAGCAGCCTCCCGCGGCCTCGTCTATGTCTCACCCTACAACGATCCCGAGGTCGTGGCAGGGCAGGGCTCCATCGGACTGGAGCTGCTCGAACAGGCCGGCAGCATCGACAATGTCTTCGTTGCGATGGGCGGCGGTGGCTTGATCGGCGGCATCGGCTCCGTGCTCAAGAGCTTCAGCCCGCACACGCGGATCTACGGTGTCGCCGCGTTAAATTCGGCCGCTCTTGCTGCAGCCATGACGGCAGGGCGCGTCGTTGAGGTCGAGCATCTCGATACGCTCGCCGATGGCGTCGCCGGAGGCATGGACGAGGACAGCATCACGCTGCCGCTCGCGCTCGCCGTCATCGACGAGGTCGTCGCCTGCACCGAAGCCGAGATCGCTGTTGCGCTCAAGGAACTGGCTTTCAAGGAGAACCAGATCGTCGAAGGCGCCGCGGCTCTCGCCCTTGCGGGATTTCTCAAGGTCTCTGAGCGCTGCAAAGGACAGACCAACATCGTGGTTCTTTGCGGAGCCAATTTCGATCGCGACAAGATTGTCTCCGTTCTCAAGGGCTAAGGCTTGCATCGTCATGGCTGCTGCATCTCAGATGGCTCTTCTCGACCTTCCTCGGATAGAAGAGCGGCTTAAGGGCCTCGATCTGGTCAGCCTGATGGAGGGGGCATTCGCGGCCTTTTCCTGCGGCGAGGCGGTAGTGCCTGAGCCCGGTGAACTGCTTCTCAAGAATCCGCCGGGCGAGGTGCACATCAAATACGGGTATCTGACGGATGGCGATACCTATGTGATTAAGGTCGCCTCCGGCTTCTGGAACAATCCGGCGAGAGGCCTCAGCAGCAGCGACGGTCTCCTTCTCGTGTTCGCGAAGGAAACGGGGGAGCTGATGGCTGTTCTCAACGATCGAGGGCGTCTTACAGACCTGCGTACGGCAGCCGCGGGAGCGGTTGCTGCAAAGCATCTCGCGCCCGAGCGAGTGGATCGCATCGGCATCCTGGGCTGCGGCATTCAGGCGGAAATGCAGGTGCAAGCGCTGCAATCGGTTCGGCCATGCCGTCATATCGTAGTCTGGGGACGCAATCCGGAACGAGCGCAGGCTTACGCAAGGCGGATGGAAGACAAAGACTTTTCCGTTGAGATCGTGCCTTCGCCGTCCGAGGTCGCATCGCGGTGCCGGTTGATCGTCACAGCGACTGCCAGTTCAACACCGCTTCTGCGCTGGAGCGATCTCCACCCTGGCACCCATGTCACCGCCATCGGAGCCGACAGTGCGGACAAGCAGGAGCTGGAGGAGGCGATCATGCGCAAGGCCGACATTGTCGTGACGGATAGCCGACATCAGGCTCAGTCGCGCGGCGAACTGGGGCGTGCCTGCGGTTTAGATGCCTTTGTCATGACGAGAGTGGTCGAGATCGGCGAGGTCGTCATGGGAACGGCGAAGGGACGCACAACACCGGATCAGGTTACGGTTTCGGCATTCTCAGGGCTGGCCGTTCAGGACATCGCGATGGCGTCAGCCGTTTTGCGACAGCCCTGAGGCGGACATTGTCGATCAGCCAGCCCGTTCGATGCGACCGATCAGGGCGTCGATCTCCGAGATCTTCTCGCGGCGTCGTTTGCATTGCCTGTCGAGATACCAAGCTCTGCCGATGCTGAGACCGAGAATCGGCACAGCCCAGAGGATGCTGGCCCCGTTGAAGATCACCAAGATCAAGAACGAAATGGAGAGGATCCAGGCCTCCATCCGCCCGAAGCCTTCCGTCAACGCGTTCTTCACGACCAAGTGCTGCCGCTCGATCAGAAGTTCTGCCCTGGCATGATCGAGCCTGGACCTTTGCCCCATGGCGGGCAGAGTGCCGCGCAAGGTCACGAGAGAGCTCTTGATCCCAGTCAGGCGTGAAGCTCTTTCGGGTGTTTCGGGTTCCCGCGCAATGGGAGCGAAGGCTGATGCGATGCGCCGATAGAACGCCACCAATGCAGGCGGCTGGTTGTCCTGCTCGGTCTGAAGTTCACGCGGTGCAAAGCGGTCCGTGATGCGGTTGCGGACACGGGATGCGATGGCATCAACCTGCCCTTTGCCGGCGGTCTGCCGAAAGGCGTTCGCAACGTGTTCGGCCATTGCCATCTCCACTGCAGCTTCGGCCCTGTCGGTCGACATCAACAGCTTCCTTCGCCTCTGGCGCCTGGATCACAAAAGGGATGAACGGACGAACCGATCGCTCAACCAGAAACGTCCTGCAGCCTCGCTACGGCAGTCTTCCTACTGTGAAGGAGCATGGTTAACGAACCGTGAAGCAAAGCGCGATGTCACAGCCTGCCCGGGAAGATGTCGCTGGCAATCTTGAGGGATCAGGCTTTTCTCACCGTTGATCGTCCGGGAGCATGCCGGCGAGGTCCTGCAGGAATTTGATGGAGGCAGGTGGGCGGCCTTCTTGTTCCGCGATCTTGATGATGTTGTTCAGGATGTTGGCAATCTCGCTCAGCTTGGCAACGCGGCCCGCCGATAGAACGTGAAAAAAGGTCGAGAAGGCGACCGCAATGGCTTGGTCGTGTTCCTCAAGCCTGCGGCATTGCTCCTTCAGGGCCTTGATGTCCCTTTCCTGGGCCGAAACGATTTCCACCAGGGTCAGCATCTGTTCGGCCAGGGTATCTACGGAAGCATTCATGTCGGATGGGCGTCCCAGGTCTTCGGTGTTCGAGCGGGGAAGGGGATGAAAGGTGTCGCCAACGTGGGGCCGAAGCGACGCGCTGACCGCGTGCAGTGCGGATGATACACGGTCCGCTGCTTCCTGATGCGCATCGGGCTCGGCGGAAGACCGGTGACCGAGCACAGCCTCGGACTCATCCGCCCTCACCTTGGGCAGACCTGTCGCGCGGGTGAAACCGGACACGGCCCGCCGCAAAAAACGACGCAACCTCACTTGAACATCGGCAATCACGTTCCCACGCCTGCTCCATCAACCTGCACCCAATCCCCTCGGAGAGGAAGGCCCCGACGGTATCATGACTTTAGGGCAAATGCTTCAGGAAGCTCTGTAGGCGAACGTGACAGGTTATCCTCTTGCATAGAGCAGCCGTGCCCGAATGGTTCCTTCGAGGGCACGGATCTCGTCAAGGGTTTCCCGGCTCTGCTCGGGCAATCCTTCCGCCTCGATCACGACATAGCCGATCTCGCCATCCGTCTGCAGATGCTGGCCCGTGATGTTCAGACCGCGCTGTGAGAAGGCGTTGTTGAGACGCCCGAGAATGCCGGGCACATTGCGGTGCACGTGAATATAGCGTGTGCCAGTGGCGCGGGACGTGAGCTGAACCTGCGGAAAGTTCACGGCTCCGACCGTCGTGCCCACATCGGAATACTCGACAAGCTTCTTCGCAACCTCGGCGCCGATCCGCTCCTGCGCCTCCTCGGTCGAGCCGCCGATATGCGGTGTCAGAATAACGTTCGAGAGGCCTTGCAGCGGCGTGACGAAGGGCTCCTTGTTGGAGGCCGGTTCGCTCGGAAAAACGTCCACGGCCGCACCGCGCAGGTGTCCGCTTCTGAGGGCCTCGGCCAGTGCGTCGAGATCGACCACGGTGCCCCGGCTGTTGTTGATGAGATAGGCGCCCTGCTTCATCGCTGCGATCTCGGCCTTGCCGATCATGCCGTGGGTGGCGGGCGTCTCGGGAACGTGCAGGCTGACCACGTCGCTCTGGTTCAGCAGGGCATGCAGGCTGTCAGCAGGCTCGGTGTTGCCGTGTCGAAGCTTGTCGGTCTGGTCGAAGAAGATGACCCGCATGCCCATGGCTTCGGCCAGATAGGAGAGCTGCGAGCCGATATTGCCGTAGCCGACGATGCCGAGCGTCTTGCCGCGGACCTCATGGCTGTCCACGGCGGACTTGTCCCATTGCCCGGCATGGGCGGCAGTCGATTTGGGAAAGATGCGCCGCAACAGCATGACGATCTCGCCGATCACCAGTTCGGCCACGCTTCGGGTGTTGGAGAAGGGGGCGTTGAAAACGGGTATGCCCGCATGCCGTGCGGCCTCCAGGTCGACCTGGTTCGTGCCGACGCTGAAGCAGCCGACGGCGATCAGTCTGTTTGCGGCCTCCAGGACCCTGCTCGTCAGCTGCGTCCGTGAGCGGATGCCCAGGAGATGGATGCCCTGCAGTGCTTCGACCAGCTGATCCTCGTCGAGAGCCGTCTTGAGGTAGGTCAGGTTCGTGTAGCCGGCGCCTCTGATCAGCTCGACAGCGCTGTCGTTCACTCCCTCAAGCAGAAGAACGCGGATCTTGTCTTTCTGAAGAGAGAACATTTCGGACATATCAGCTCCAATTCACCGTGCGCCGGGATGCCATAGCGTCTTGGGACGATGGTGCAAGCCCCTTTCGGCGCATCCAGCCCATGCTTTGGAGGGCGGGATGTCCTCGACTGGGGGAGAGCCGTACCCCCTATGCACCGACCTGGCGCAGCCCGTCTGAGCTATGATGAGCGAATCCGGTTGCTGCGGCAGTCGGTCTGAGGAGGCGGGAGCCGTTGCCGGATGTACGCACGGCTCCCGTTCTATTGGGGCTGCTTCGCTCCTGGCCGCCCGTAATGGCTTACCTTCGCCATACTGCCCCTCAGGGTAAGCCGGACGCTTCCTGAACCGATCCTTCCGGGTTCTTTGTTCCGTTGCCGCCGATTTCAATCCGAACGACATTGCGCTCGATCAAGGGCGTTGATCCAATCCGCACTATGAATATCGTTGCGCCTCGCTTACTGATGCCGCTGCTCGTCCAACCGGTCAGGCACAATGTCCCGATTCCCTGCGACAATCGGATTGCCAAGTAAAAGTATTAAGCTCAAGAGAATGCGCATGTTCGCGGAATACAGGCACGATCATGATCGAAAACATGCCGCGGGAACGGCGGGTCGTTTGAAAGGCATAGGAAAGAAGGGTACGTCCTTCTTCAGTAACCATCGGCATTATAGCGCTCATCTGGACAATATCGGCCATGGGCTCATCGTATCCCTGCCGGTCGCGATGGTCGTTGCCAATCGGTCTTCCCCTCTGCTTCTGACCTGCGCGGCCTTTTTTGTGCTTGCCGCACGGGTTTCATCCGGCGCTATGGCCTCCCATCACTGGGCTCGGGAACAGCTTCGAACAGGGATTTCTATCCTTATCCTCTTCGGGATTGCCTACCCTTTGGTCACCCTCGGGTGGGCCCTGAAACCGGCTCTGGGCCTGTTCTCCTGGGGGGAGGCCGTCCTCCCGGTGATGTCGAGCGCCATCCTGATCGTGAGCTGGCGGGCTGCGCGCCCGCCTGCCTGGATGGTGCGAGGCCTTGCTGTAGCTATGGTGAGTGCTGCCGCTTTGATCGCCGCGGAACTCCTGCTCGATTTTCCTCTGCGGCACTTCTTCCGCGACCGTGTCGGGACCTTCATTCACAACAGGCCGGTCGTGACGCTGTTTCTTCTGCTCGCGCCGGTCATTGCCTTGGTCGGCTTCCGTAGACGCCGGACGCTCTGCTTGGTGCTGTTGCTCGCGGGCGTAACCACCATCCTCATCTCCGACAGCGAGGCGGCCAAGCTCGGCCTGCTGGCCGCAGCAGGGACCTTCGCGCTCAGCTATGCTCCCTTTGCCCGGGTGAGGCTCTTGCTCACGGTCATCCTTCTGGGGCTCATCTGGATGCAGCCGTTCTTCGGGAGCGCCGTTGCCAGGCTCATGCCCGATACCGTGATCGAAGCGACCAAGGGAGGACACTCGCGTGAGCGCATCGAACTCTGGCAGGCCTTCAGCGACGTCGCTCGTCGCTATCCCGTTTTCGGGACAGGTTTCGCATCGTCGCCGCACATGGGCAATCATCCCGTCGCAGCCGAGATCGACCCCGCCTACCGTCAGATGCTGAAGATCGGCCACCCTCACAACGCTTTCCTCCAGGTGTGGGTCGAACTGGGGGTGGTGGGCGCCGTCCTGTTGAGCCTTCTGGTTCTCTGGGTGCTGAGGTGCCTTGCGGACGCACCGGACAAGATCCGCCGCGTGGGGTTGATGACCCTCATGTCGGCAAGCGCCATTGCGCTGGTAAGCCATGGCGCCTGGCAGGGCTGGTGGATTTCCGCGGTCGCTCTCGCGGCTGCGCTCCTGACCATCCGTTCAAGTTCCTCGAAGGATGTGGCGTAACCCGCGCAAGACGAGGCGGGGCGCCATTGGTGCTCGGCCTAATTGACGCGTCTGCTCTGGCGGGAACGCAATCTCCTGAATCGAATTGTCAGGCTTGGCGGGATCCAAGCCGCTCCGGTGTGTGTTTGGCTTCAAACCGTATTGGATGGGCCTTCGAAGCGGATGCTTGCACCCGGAGGCATGACGAGAAGGGGGCCCAGTGCCGCGAATCCTGACCTACAACGTGCACCGCTGTCTCGGGACGGACGGACGGCTCTCCCCCACGCGGATCGCGGATGTGATCGCAGCCTATGAGCCGGATGTGGTCGCTCTTCAGGAACTCGACGTGGGGCGCTCCCGGACGGGCGGCATCGATCAGGCCCATGCGATCGCCCAGGTGCTCGGCATGCACGTGCATTTTCACGCCAGCCTGAAGGTTCTCGAAGAGGAATATGGCAATGCGATCCTGACCCACAGGCCGTCGCAGCTGGTGAAGGCGCAGGCCCTGCCGGGATGGGACCGCAAGCCGGCCTTGGAGCCGAGAGGAGCCCTCTGGGCCTCGGTTCAGATCGGTGGCAGCGAGGTTCAGGTGATCAATACCCACCTGGGTTTGCGCCGACACGAGCGACTGGCTCAGGTCGATGCCCTGCTCGGCCCGCATTGGCTCGGACACCGGGCCTGCCGCGAGCCGGTCATCCTAGTGGGCGACTTCAACGCGACGCCGCGGTCCCGGGCCTATCTGCGCCTGGCCTCGCATCTGTGGGATGCGCAGGCCAGGCTCGCGAAGCCCAAGGCCACCTTTCCATCCCGCCTGCCGTTCCTGCGCATCGACCATGTTTTCGTCAGCCGCTCGATCCGCGTCCTGCGGGTCGAAACCGTCAGGACGCCTCTTGCCAGGGTCGCCTCCGATCACCTGCCGCTCCTGGTCGAGTTCCAGATCGCCCACGGGCAGGCGAGTAGGTACGGCCTTGCCCATGCACAGGAATAAGCGACCCGTGAGGCGCAGGTGACGGATCGCAGGGCTCTCAACGGCGTTTAGCTCAATGGAGCGGGGCTGTTCGCGGCCCGCGGATTTGACCGGATCGAGGAGAGCGGATGCGGAACTGGAAATATGTGATTGCTGCGGCTGCCATCGGCCTTGCAGCCTTCCTGCTCTACCGCACGCTCAGCCGCTACAGCGCGGATCAGCTCGTCGCCGCCGTGACGGCCGTGCCGGTGTCCAGGCTCCTGGGTGCCTTCGGGTTCGCCGCCGCGAGTTATCTGTCCCTGACGTTCTTCGATTACCTGGCCCTGCATTACGTCAAGCGGCCGCTGCCTTACCCAAAAGCGGCCTTGGCTTCCTTCACGGCGCTGTCGCTGGGCCACAACATCGGGTTGGCCGCCCTGAGCAGCGGCGCGGTCCGCTATCGGTTCTACAGCCGCTGGGGCTTGACGGCGGGCGAGGTCGCCAAGGTGATCGTGTTCTGCGGGATTACCGTCGGGCTCGGCCTTCTGGTCCTGGGGGGAGCAGCGCTCCTGCTGCGCTCCGGGCTGGCGGTGGAAATCACGGGTCTCTCGCGGCCGGTCGTTGTGGCCTTGGGCCTCGGCTGCCTCGCGCTCCCCGCCCTATACCTCATCCTCTCCGCCTTCGTCCGGAAGCCTTTGCGAATCAGGCGCTGGACGCTCGAGGTGCCGCCGCTCCGGCTCGCCATCGGGCAGGTCCTGGTGGGCTCGATCAATTTCGCCTTCGTCGCGGCCTGCCTCCATCAGGCGCTCGCGGCCGTGGCCGAGGTGGCCTATCTGGGGGTGGCCTCCGTCTATGTGATTGCCAACGCGACGGCTCTCGTCAGCCATGTTCCCGGCGGCCTGGGGGTGATCGAGAGTGTGGTCATGTATCTGCTGCCGCAGAACGACCTGATCGGGCCGCTCCTGGTGTTCCGCTTCGTCTATTTCCTTGTGCCGCTGGTCCTGGGAAGCATTCTGTTCGCCGTCACGGAGCTTTTCTATCGCCGCACGAGCCGCACGTACGATGCCGACGCGGGCGTCGGGGCGAAAGCCTGAACGTCACTCCTTGCGGCGCCGGAACAGCGAGAGCGGCTCGAACGGTTCGAGCGGATCAAGAAGGCCCGTCCCGGCTGCCGGCGCATCCGGGCCGTCATCCGACATGGCTCCGAAGGGGCGGAGTCCTCGCACG
>JAESFT010000592.1_pt1 | contig 18779 bp, 19 predicted proteins | sample 9269451 | NCBI WGS metagenome assembly JAESFT01 (sample SAMN14502557, study PRJNA617106) | algae metagenome | isolation source: Scytonema hyalinum WJT4-NPBG1 and co-occurring heterotrophs from well... | place: USA: Mojave Desert, Joshua Tree National Park, California | collected 2006-05-25
CGCCTGCGGTCTCATGATCCCGCCCTGCGTGTCATCGCCCGGGATCTCGGCCGCGATCCCGTTCCGCACCTGACCATCGACTCCGCCACGGCGCTGCGCGGTGGGGAGCCCAGCAACGCGGCCCAGGCTGCCGCCCAGGCCCTCTCGGACGGGCTGATCGCCGAGCTCAAGGCTGCCGATACGCTCATCATCGGGGCGCCCATGTACAACTTCGGCATGCCCTCGACCCTGAAGGCCTGGTTCGACCACGTGCTGCGGGCCGGCATCACGTTCAGCTACAGCGAGAGCGGTCCCGAGGGCCTGATCAAGGGCAAGCGTGCTTTCGTCGTCGAGAGCCGTGGCGGCCTCTACAGCGAGGGACCCGCCCAGCCGATGGACTCGCAGGAGCCTCATCTTCGCAACCTGCTCGCCTTCATGGGCATCACCGACGTGACCTTCCTGCGGGCAGAGAAGCTGGCTTTCGGGCCGGAAGCCCGCGAGCAGGCCATCGAGGCCGTGCGCCGGCAGATCGGCGAGACGGTCGGCGAGGCCTGCCGGAAGGCTGCCTAACCTGCCAAAGATCGGAGGGCGGAACAGTTCATCCGCCCTTCACGGAACTCCGGCCTAAGTCAGCCCCTTACTTGAACGATCATCACGACGTGCGTGCCGACGATCGATGCTCTCCGACCAAAAGCGGGGCTGCTTTCCGTCCAATACTTAGTCCAACATCGTGCTGGGCCGGTGCACTTTCCAAAAATGCGCAATCCGCTCGTTTGCTGCTACGGGAGTAGCTTTCGGCCGCCGTCCATCATAAGGAGACCTGCACCTCTTCCAGCAGCCATTTCCGAAAAGCCTTCAGTCCGGGACGCATCGCTCGATCTACGGGTGTCGTGAACCAATATGCGTTGCGGCTTCTGAAGCGTAGCCCCGCCGGATTGACCAAGCGCCCGGTCTCGAGTTCCTCCTGCACGAGCCGACGCGGAACCAACGCGAGCCCCTGGCCGGAGATCGCCGCTCGGATGACCAACGAATAGAATCCGAACCGAGTCGTGTGCACGGGTGTGAAGTCGTCGAGCCCATGTGCCTCGGCAAACTCGCTCCAGCGCAGGGGTGTTTGGAAATGATCCAGTACGGTGTAGTGGCGCACATCCCTTGCTGTCTCAATGCCGCCCAACCGCGCAACGAAGGATGGAGCGCCGACCAGAGCGACATCGCGGCCGAACAAGTAATCGGCTCGATGTCCCGGCCACTCGCCCTCTCCGAACCGGAACACCCCATCGGCTGCTTCCGCCGTGTCAGCTGTTATGAAAGTTGTGAATTGCACGTCGATCTCAGGATGACGCTCCGCGAACCGTGAGAAGCGCGGCACGAGCCAGCGGTCGCCGATGATCGGCAGCACATGGAGCCTCACGGCCCAAGGCGAGGCCTTGAGGGCAGAGACCTGTGCGCTACCCGTCTCAAGCTCCGCGAGCGCACGTCGTACGTGCTTCACATAGATCCGCCCAGCTTCCGTCGGTATGAGGCCGCGGCTGCTGCGGGCGAACAGGAGAATGCCCAATGTCTCCTCCAGCCCGCGCAGGTGTTTGCTCACGGCACTCTGAGTTAGGTTGACTGCCGCAGCAGCGGCAGAAGCCGTACCGTGTTCGGCTACGGCAAGGAGCACCCGAAGGGCGGTCATGGAGCTGGGGAGGTGCTGGATCGTCATGGGCTTAGATTTAAGGAGGAGAAGTGGAACAACGATCCTTCTATTCCAAAATAGAATACCAAAGCGACGATTTTTCATTTGCCAGCCGCAGGTTCCCTTGGGACATCAAAGAAAAAGGGAAAATGGCATGACATCGACCAACGTTTTGTGGGCTTCGCGCTTCCGCTCAGGCCCTGCCCCGGAGCTCATGGCCCTCTCGCGTTCCGATCCCAGCCATTTCCGCCTGGTTGCCTATGATCTCGCGGCCTCATTCTCCCATGCGCGGGAACTTGTAAGGGCTGGGCTGCTCACTCAGGACGAGGGCGTGTCGATCTCAGCCGCCCTTGCGGCTCTACAGGCTGAGATCGCCGCCGGAATCCTGGCCCCCTCTGAGCAGGACGAAGATGTGCACACCTTTCTGGAGCACGCGCTCATCGAACGGCTCGGGCCGCTCGGCGGCAAGCTCAGGGCCGGACGTTCGCGCAACGATCAGGCTGCCAACGATCTCAAACTCTATCTCCGGGATCAGGCCCGGCGCATCGTCATCGACCTGTTGAGCCTTCAGGAAGCCCTTTCTCTTCAGGCCGAACGCCACCTCGAGACCATAGCTCCAGGATTTACCCATCTTCAGCCCGCACAGCCAGTGAGCTTTGCGCACCAGCTTCTCGCTCACGCGCAAGGCTTCACCCGTGATATCGACCGCATGCAAGATTGGGACCGTCGCGCGGCGCGCTCCCCGCTCGGGGCTGCGGCCCTCGCGGGGTCAGCCATTGCCAAATCACCCGAATCCTCCGCCCGCGAACTCGGTTACGATGCTCCTTGTGAAAACTCCATTGATGCCGTTGGCAGCCGCGACCATGTAACAGAGTTTCTATTCGTCGCCGCAATGATCGGTGTGAACCTGTCCCGTCTAGCCGAGGAGATCTTCCTCTGGTCCTCGCGTCAATTCCGTTGGATTGCACTCGACGATGCTTATGCGACCGGATCGTCCATCATGCCGCAAAAAAAGAACGCCGATATTGCAGAACTCACCCGCGGTCGCGCAGCACGCCTCATCGGCGGGGTCGGCGCGATGCTGACGGCGCTCAAGGGATTACCCTTCGCCTACAATCGCGATCTCGTGGAGGACAAGCGTGCCGCATTTGAGGCAGTCGATACCTTGATTCTCGTGCTGCCGGCCATGGCCGGAATGGTTCGGACAATGCGGGTCAATGCCGATGAAATGCGCCGTCAAGCAACGGATGGCTTCACACTTGCCACTGAAGTGGCCGACTGGCTCGCTCGTCAGGGCGTACCCTTTTCGGAGGCTCACGAGATCACCGGTCGCTTGGTCCAGTATTGCGAGGACCGCAATATCGGCCTTGAGGACCTGAGCGCAGACGATCTAGCGGCCGTGGACCCGCGCCTGGACCCGGCCATTATGGAGAGCCTGACGCCCGATGCTGCCGTCAGGATACGTGACGGCTATGGCGGAACGGCTCCGCTCCGGGTCGCTGAACAGCTTGCTCGCCTCCGTTCAGATTTCGACGCCCAACGCGAATGGGCGATGCGCTATGACGGTCCGCGGATCTAAACACGACAAATGGAGAGAATCGGAATGAGCAGCAGCACCGCATCCTCCCCGACGAGAATGGAGATGCCTGAGCGGTTCGATCCGTCTATCGCGCATCTGACTCATGTGCCGCGCCGCCACTACGGACGCTGGATCGCGAGTGCCCTGATCCTCGCGGCGTTCGCTTATGTGATAAAGGCATTCGCAGAGGGACAGATCGATTGGACAGTGGTTGGGCAGTTCTTTACGGCCCAATCCATCATCAGCGGTCTTGGCAACACAATCATCATGACTGTCTGCGCCATGGCTCTGGGCATTGCGCTCGGTGTCCTGTTCGCCATCATGGTGATGTCGCCCAATCCGGTACTGAAGGGCGTCGCGATCTTTTACATCTGGTTCTTTCGCGGCACACCGCTTCTTCTTCAGCTTTTAATCTGGTTTAATCTCGCTCTCGTGTTCCCACGCATCGGCATTCCGGGCCTGTTCGAGGCTCGCATGGTCGATGTGATGACTCCGTTCGTGGCAACGCTGCTCGGCCTCGGCATCAATCAGGGCGCCTACACGGCAGAAGTTGTGCGCTCAGGCATCCTGTCGGTCGATGCGGGCCAGACGGAAGCGGCCAAGGCTATTGGTATGACGCGCCTGACGACCCTGCGCCGTATTATTCTTCCGCAGGCTATGCGGGTCATCATACCGCCTGTTGGCAATGAGGTAATCAGCATGGTGAAGCTAACCTCCATCGCGAGCGTCATCGGATTCGCCGAGGTGCTGCGCAACGCGCAGACCATCTACTTCGCTAATGCGCGGGTAATCGAACTCCTAATCGTGTCCGCCGGCTGGTACCTGATTATCGTAACGATTCTGAGCATCGCCCAGCATTTCCTTGAACGCTATTTCGCCAAGGGCTCGGGCCGCCGTTCTCGACGGTTCGCTCGCCCGGCCGTGGAGGGTTGAGACATGATGCCTATCGTCGTTGCAGCCGATGTGCGCAAAGCATTTGGCTCCGTTCAGGCCCTCGACGGTGTGTCGATCGAGATTCCCCCCGGGCAGGTGCTCTGCATCGTTGGGCCCTCGGGGTCGGGCAAGAGCACGCTTCTTCGTTGCATCAACCAGCTGGAGCGGATCGACTCCGGCGCCATCTGGGTCGATGGCGAGCTCATCGGTTATCGGCGCGTCGGCAACAAGCTTTATGAACTGACTGACGCGGAAATTGCCCGTCAGCGGCTGACGAGCGGCATGGTCTTCCAGCGCTTCAACCTATTCCAGCATATGACGGCACTCGAGAATATTATCGAAGGACCAGTGACCGTGCAGAAACGCCGCCGCAGCGAGGCCGTTGACGAAGCTATGGCGCTGCTCCAGCGAGTAGGGCTTTCGGAAAAGCGTGACGCCTATCCGTCGGAACTCTCCGGCGGGCAGCAGCAGCGTGTGGCCATTGCCCGTGCGCTTGCGATGAAGCCCAAGCTAATGCTGTTCGATGAGCCGACCTCGGCACTAGACCCAGAGCTGGTGGGTGAGGTTCTGGCGGTCATGAGAGATCTGGCCCGCTCCGGGATGACGATGATTGTCGTGACCCACGAGCTCGGATTTGCACGCGAGGTCGCGAACGAGATAGTCTTCATGGATCGGGGGGCCATTGTGGAACGGGGCTCGCCGCAAGAGGTGCTCGTACACCCCAAACAACAGAGAACGCGCGATTTCATCGCAGCGGTGCTCGCTTGATAAATGTTCCCCAGGAAAGGACCGACGACATTGAAAATTACAGCAGGTTTGCTCGCAAGTGTGATCGCATTGGGCTTTGCGGTTCCGTCCCACGCGGCGGAACTTCCGGATCGTATTAAAAAGTCCGGGAAGATCGTGGTAGCGACTATGCCGAACTATGCGCCGATTACCTTCAAGGATCCAGCAACGAACAAGCTCACGGGCTTTGATATCGATCTAGGCGAGGCTCTCGCAAAGGAACTCGGCGTTGGCATCGAGTGGCAGGAAATTGCCTTCGCTCAGATGATTCCGTCGCTTCAGACAGGACGGGTCGATATCGCGCTCGCCGGCATGAGTGATCTTCCTGCTCGCCGTGAGATCGTGGACTTCATCGACTACATGAAATCCGGCGCGCAGTTCTACACCTCGCCCGCCATGGCGGCGACCGTCAAGACGCCCGAAGATCTATGCGGCAAGAAAGTCGGGGCGAGCCGCTCAACCAATTGGCCTCGTCAGATAGGTGAGTGGAGCCAAGCTAATTGCGTGGCGAAAGGAAAGCCCGCCATCGAGGCAATCGGCACCGAGGGATCGGCGGACGCTCGTACACAGCTGAAGACGCAGCGCCTTGATGCTGCTGTCCAGGGCAACGAGACACTGCCGTACTTTCAGTCTCAGGAGCCCAACAGCTACGTCCTCATCGGTGAGGCCTTCACAGTTTCCCTCTCCGGCATTCCAGTGCTCAAGACCGAAACTCAGCTTCGAGATGCTATCAAGGAAGGACTAGAGCGCCTTCAGCAGAAAGGCATCTATGACGAGATTGTGAAGAAATATGGCCTTCTGGCGAATAAGCTGACGCCTATCACAATTAATCAGGGCAAAGACTAAACACGGGGATGGGCTCATGCATCATTGCGTGAGCCCGTTTTAATCGTGATCGACAGTACCGAACGAATCCAACGTCGCACGCTGTTAGGCATTCAAGAGCTGCTCTTCCCGTCTTGTGCTATTAGCGCTGGCAGATCATCCCAGACATACAGATAGTTATTCGAGCGCCAGACGGGACCGGGATCGGTGTAGTTCCCTGCCCTTGTGCCTTTCATCCTTTCATAGAAAGCAATGGCTGGATTGTTCCCGGCAACTACACCAAGCCCCACGCCGTTGTAGCCAACTTTCTTCATGTGGCGCGCTAGGTGAAGCAGGAGTTCTCGGCCAATACCCCTACGCTTGAACGCGGCTCCCACATAGAGAAACTTGATCTCGGCCCTGCTCTGAAAGATCTCGTGTGAGGCTGGCCCCGCCATCCCGAAGCCTGCCAGTTGCCCATCGACTTCTGCAACCAGAATGGTCCGCTCGCCTCCTTGGCCGGCAAGCATACTCTGCCATCTGCCGTGCCGGACCTCCTCGGTCACAGTATTAAAAGCTGCTTGCGGAGCAAGACCTCGATAGGTCTCTCGCCAGGTATGATAATGCAACCGCGCAATCGGCAATGCATCGGCCGCCCGTGCCGAACGGATCGAGACAGTCATGTTGATTCTTTTTGCATCATGGCAATTATTGGTGGCGGTCTACCTCTCACATATAAATAACGGAGCCAAGTAATCATCAGTCTAAGAATAGCCCTTTCAAGGCAAGCGCCGGTTGTCGCTGTTCGGCCCGATTTAAGCCGCGAACGGCGCAGACGCTACGGCCTGCGTTGGGTCCGGAGTCGAGATTTCTTGCTTGTTCGGAGCGTCTGATTTGGTGAGGATTGCTGCCCTTGGACTGGCGTCCCCGGAGTGCCAGATCCGGAACTTCCAAGCTCACTACAGCTCTCCGGTCTCCCCTCCGATGAACGGGAATGGTTGCGGGGCTCCCGCACTGTCTTTCTGCCCTGCGCGCGAAATCCCTTTGGAAACCCGCTTGACCTTCCCATGATTGGAGGGTGCACAGTCTGCACATCGTGAACACCAACCGGAGTTTTTCCATGTGCGGATGCACCACCCACCAGGCTGAATCGAGCATCATTGCCGAGCGCGATCCCAATGCCCTGACCCTCAAGGTCGAGGACATGACCTGCGGGCACTGCGCCAGCACGATCACCAAGGCCGTCGAGGCCGGATTGCCCGGGGCCCAGGTGCAGGCGGATCCGGCCACCAAGCTCGTCTCGATCCGGGGCACCCGCGATCTCGCCAAGGTCGAGGCCCTGATCGCCGGCGCCGGCTACACCCCGACCGTTCCGGCGCTCGGATGAGCCCAGGCGGGATCCGGCCCCTCCCGGATCCCGCTGCCTGAACAAACCCAAGGACCCGTACCATGCACCGTCTTCAGGCCCACAACCTCTTCCACATCCCGAAGATGATGTGCGACCGCTGCGTCGCCGCCCTGACCAGCGCTCTGCATACCGTCGATGGGGTCGCCCGCGTCGAGGCCGACCTGATGGCGCGGACCGTCCGGGTCGTCTCCCGGCACTACGAGTCCGCACTCCTGCGAACCCTGCGCGAGGCCGGCTTCCCCGCCGAACCCGTGCTGCAGCCTCTCGGCTAATGGAGATCGTCATGCAAGCCCACAGTCACGATACCCATTCCCATCATGGTCACCACGGCTCACAGGCCGCTGCCCCGAGCCTCAACCGGGTGGCCTTCAGCGCCACCGTCCACTGCCTTACGGGCTGTGCCATCGGCGAGGTACTCGGCATGGTGATCGGCACCGCCCTGGGCTGGGGCGCCGGTGCGACCATCGCGCTCGCGGTCGCCCTCGCCTTCCTGTTCGGCTACGCCCTGACCATGCTGCCCCTGCTGCGCAGCGGCATGGCCTTCGGCACCGCCGTTGGCCTGGCCTTCGCCTCGGACACCGCCTCGATCACCCTCATGGAGATCGTCGACAACGCCATCATGCTGGTGATCCCGGGGGCCATGGACGCCCCGCTGTCGAGCCCGCTTTTCTGGGGCAGCCTTGCCGTCGCCCTGGTGATCGCGGGTGCCTTTGCCTTCCCGCTCAACCGTTGGCTCATTGCCCGAGGCCGTGGGCATGCCCTCGTCCACGCCCATCACTGAAGGAGGCCGGTCATGCGAGCTTTTCCAATGATCCTTGCGGCTACGGCACTCGCCGTCGTGCCGACCTCCATGGCGTGGGCCGACCCAGGTCATGCTGGCCATCACCATGCCGCCGAGGCGGCCTACGGACGCCCCGGCGATCCTGCCAAGGGCGGCCGCGTCGTCCAAGTGGTGATGAAGGAGACCGACAACGGCATGGCGTTCGCGCCGGAGCGCATCGAGGTCGCCGAGGGCGACCAGGTCCAGTTCGTCCTGCACAACGGCGGCGAGCTCGACCACGAGCTCGTCATCGGCACCGTCGAGGCGAACCGGGGTCATGCCGAGGCCATGGCCGCCCATCCGGACATGGCGCACGAGGATCCGAACGCCAAGCGCCTGGGCCCGAAGACCTCCGGCGTGCTGCGCTGGCAGTTCACCCAGGCCGGGACGTTCGAATACGCCTGCCTCATCCCTGGCCACCGCGAGGCGGGCATGGTCGGGACCGTGGTGGTGAAGTGAGGGGCATGGTTTGCCTTGGCGAACGAATCCGCCATAACAAGCCCTGTGGCCCACAAAGGCCAAAAAGACCCTAGAAGTAACCGTTTCGAAACCGGCAGCCCGTCAGATCATTTCCCTGATCTCAGGAGCGAATCGTTGAACACCGTGTGGACCCACTTCCGGCGCCTGATCACGAGCGTGATGCTCGTGGCGATGACGTCGTTCGTGCTCCACAGCGGCGCGCTGGCCAGCATGCACCGGCATGGGCGAGGCGCGTCCGACTGCCAGTCGATGGCCTCCGCCGCGCACGGGCACCAGCATGGGGCGGCGGCGCACGTTCACCAGGCCGCGCACGATCACGGCGATGGGGTGGGCCACCACCGTGCCCAGGCCGAGGCGGCGGATGAGAGCGCTTCCGACGACCAGCGAGCCAAAGCCAGCCTCGAAGGCCCTTGCTGCGCCAGCGCCTGCCCGCTCGCCATGGCCCCGTTGGGCCTGGATGCGATCTCCGTGCCCATGGGCATTGCGGTCGCGCTCCTGCCCGCGTCCCAGAACGGCTCGGGCATGAGCCTCGACGGCCTGAAGCGGCCGCCACGAACCCCCAGCATCGTGTAACCGAGCGACCGGCCGGCGCCGCGTCGCTCCCGACGACGTGCTTCTGATCCGGGGTCCTCCCAATGTTTATCCGTTCCAACGGCGCCCTGCGCCGCCTCCAGGCCATGCTGACCGGCCTGGGCCTCCTAACCACCATCGCCGCCGCGGCGGTCGCCCACGAGGGGCATGACCACGGCGCCCCGCCGCCCGCTGCGGTCACCACCAACAATCCGCGGGTCACCGCCCAGTCGGATGCCTACGAGCTCGTCGGCGTCCTGCGCGGCGACCGCCTCGGGCTCTACCTCGACCGCTTCGCTTCGAACGAGCCCGTGACCGATGCCAAGATCGCGGTGACCATCGGCGGCGACGAGGAAGCCCAAGCCGAGGCGGCAACCGGTGGCACCTACACGGTCACGTCGCCCAAGTTCGCGGGCGAAGGAGCGCTGGAGCTCATCTTCGCCGTCACCGCGCCAGGCGGGGACGACCTGCTGATCGGCACTCTCCAGCTGCCGGGCAAGCCTGTTGCCGCGGCTCCTGCCCCGGGGCGGGCCTCGCCGCTTCAGGTCCTGCAAAATACGCCAACCGTTCGGCTCGGCAGCATCGAGGTCGCCACGCCCTATGTTATCACCGGCGTCGCGCTCGCGCTGGGTTTCCTGTTTGGCCTGGTGGCCCGGAGCCGGCGGACGCTGGTGCCCGTGGCGAGCTTGGCGTTGGTCGTGCTGGTCGTCTCGACGGCCTATGCCTTCGCCCACGAAGGACACGACCACGGGGCTGAGGCCGCCAAGGCCGCCCTTCCCGCCGGTGACACCCCGCGCCGACTGCCGGATGGCACGGTGTTCGTGCCCAAGCCGAGCCAGCGCCTGCTCAACGTGCGGACGACCGTCTCGAAACCGGAGGAGGCGCAGAAGGCCGTGAGCCTGATCGGACGGGTCATCGCCGACCCGAACCGCTCCGGCCTGGTGCAGAGCATCAACGGCGGGCGCATCATGGCTCCGGAGAAGGGGCTTCCCCGCATTGGGCAGGCGGTCAGGAAGGGCGATGTGCTGGCCCTGGTCGAGCAGGCGGTGCCCCAGGCCGACCGCACCACGCTGTCCGAGCGCGTCGGCGAGATCGAGCAGGAGATCGCGGTCGCCGAGACAAAGCTCAAGCGCGTGCGCCAGCTTTCGGATAGGGGCGTCGCCCCGCCGAGCCAGGTCACCGACGCCGAGACCGAGCTGGAAGGCCTGCGCCGCCGCCGCGAGATCGTGCGCCAGACCCGCATCGAGCCCGAGGTCCTGCTGGCCCCCATCGCGGGCACCATCGCCGCGGCGCGGGTCGTCGCCGGCCAAGTCGTCGCCTCCCAGGACGTGATCTTCCAGATTGTCGACCCGAAGGGGCTCTGGGTGGAGGCGCTCGTCTACGGCGAGATCGATCCCGCCAAGGTCACCGGCGCCAGCGCCACGGCCGTCGACGGCACGCCCCTGAAGCTCGCCTTCCAGGGCTTCAGCAAAGCGCTCCAGCAGCAGGCCACCGTGGTGCAGTTCGCCGTCGAGAACCCGCCCGGCAATCTGTCGGTTGGCTCCCCGGTCACCGTGTTCGCGCAGAACGGAGCCTCCGTCAGGGATATCATCATGCCCCGGGACGCGGTCGTGCGCGGCGCCAACGGCGAGGCGGTGGTGTGGCGCCACACGGATCCGGAACGCTTCGAGGCACGCCCCGTCCGGACCGAGCCCTTCGATGCCACCCGTCTCGTGATCCGGGCCGGCGTTGCCGAAGGCGAGCGGATAGTGATCCGCGGGTCCGAGCTCATCAACCAGATTCGGTGAGGCGGCGATGTTCAACTTCCTCGTCAGCAACAGCTTGAAAAACCGGCTCTTCGTCATTGCGGCAGCGCTCGTCCTCGTCGCCTACGGCTCGTGGATCCTGCCGCGGGTGCCCGTGGACGTGTTCCCCGACCTCAACCGGCCGACCGTCACCCTGATGACCGAGGCTGAAGGCCTCGCGCCGCAGGAGGTGGAGCAGCTGGTCACCTACCCGCTGGAGACCGCGATGAACGGCATGCCGGGCGTCACGCGCGTCCGGTCCGTCTCCGGCGTCGGTCTCTCCATCGTCTATGTCGAATTCGACTGGAGCACGGACATCTACCGCTCGCGCCAGCTCGTGGCCGAGCGCCTGGCGCTCGTGGGCGAGCAGCTCCCAACCGGCGTCACCCCGCAGATGGGGCCGGTCACCTCGATCATGGGCGAGATCATGCTGGTCGCCGTGACGAGCGACACGGTCTCGCCGATGGAGGTGCGCGAGATCGCCGACTTCATCATCCGGCCGCAGCTCCTCACCATCGCAGGCGTCGCCCAGGTGATCCCCATCGGCGGCGAGGTCCGGCAGTACCGCATCGTGCCCAACATCGCGGCCCTGCAGGCGCTCGATGTCACGCACGAGCAGATAGAGGCCGCGGTCACCCGCTTTGGTACCAACACCGGCGGCGGCTTCGTCGACCAGCACGGGCGCGAATACCTGATCCGCAACGTCGGCGTCACGAAACGGCTGGAGGATCTGCGCAACACGGTCGTGGTGCACAAGCAAGGCCAGCCGGTCTTCCTGCATCAGGTGGCCCAGGTCGACTTCGCCCCGCGGGTGAAGCGCGGCGACGCCGGCTTCCAGGGCAAGCCCGCGGTGATCGTCTCCATCCAGAAGCAGCCCGGCGCCGACACGGTCGACCTCACCGGCAAGATCGAGGACGCGCTCGCTGAGATCCAGAAGACGCTGCCACAGGGCGTGTCGGCCACGAACCTGCAGTTCCGGCAGGCCACCTTCATCGAGACCTCCGTCGACAACGTGAAACGGGTGCTGCTGGAAGCGGCCGCCGTCGTGGCGGTGATCCTGATCCTGTTCCTGATGAATGTCCGAGCGACCGTGATCTCGCTGACGGCGATCCCGATCTCGATCCTGGTGACCGTACTCGTCTTCAACGCCTTTGGGCTCACCATCAACACCATGACGCTGGGTGGCCTGGCCATCGCCATCGGCGAGCTTGTCGATGATGCAGTGGTCGACGTCGAGAACATCCTGCGCCGGCTCATGGAGAACCGGGAGCTTCCCAACCCGAGGCCTGTGCTGGAGGTGATCGCGGCGGCCTCCCAGGAGGTGCGCTCGGGTATCGTCTACGCCACGATGATCATCATCCTGGTGTTCATCCCGCTCTTCGCCCTGTCCGGCATCGAGGGGCGCCTCTTCGCGCCGCTCGGCGTGGCCTACATCGTCTCGATCCTGGCCTCGCTCGTCACCTCGATCACCGTGACACCGGTGCTCGCCTATTACCTGCTCTCCGGGCGGGTGAAGGGCCACGAGCACGACAGCCTCATTGTGCGGCACCTCAAGCGCGGCAATGCCGCCCTGCTGCGCTGGGCCTTCGGGCACCGGGGTTTCCTGTTCACCACCATTCTGCTCGGCGTCGGCCTGGCGGCCTACGGGGCGACGCTGCTGCCGCGGGCCTTCCTGCCGCCGTTCAACGAGGGCACGCTCACGATCAGTCTCGCCTACAACCCCGGCATCGCGCTCGCCGAGAGCCACCGCCTCGGGCTGGTGGCGGAAGGCCTGATCAAGGACGTGCCCGAGGTGATCTCGGTCGGACGCCGCACGGGACGCGCCGAGCTCGACGAGCATGCGGAGGGCGTGCACTCCTCCGAGATCGACGTCGACCTGAAGCGGTCGGAGCGCTCGAAGGAGGAGGTGATGGGCGACATCCGCGCCCGTCTTGCCGTCCTGCCGGCGACGCTCAACGTGGGCCAGCCGATCTCACACCGTCTCGATCACATGCTCTCAGGGGTGCGCGCCGAGATCGCGCTCAAGATCTATGGCGAGGACATCGACACCCTGCGCACCCTGGCCGAGGGCCTGCGCGAGCGGCTGTCGAGCGTCGAAGGTCTCGTGGACCTCCAGGTCGAGAAGCAGGTGCGCATTCCGCAACTGCGCATCGACGTCGACTACGAGAGGGCCGCCCTCTACGGCCTGACGCCGGCGACGGTGACGCAAGGTCTGGAGACGATGTCGAACGGGCGCACGGTCTCGCAGATCGTGGAGGGCAACCGCCGCTTCGACGTGGTGATGCGCCTGTCCGACCAGGACCGCTCCACCACCGGCCTCGGCGACCTGCTCATCGCCACGCCGACGGGCCACGTGCCGCTGCGCATGATCGCAAGCGTCGTGGAGACGGACGGGCCGAACCAGGTGCTGCGCGAGAACGGCCAGCGCCGCATCGCGGTTCTCGGCAACACGGATGGCCGGCGCGACATGGCGGCGATCATCGCCGCCATCCGCCGCATCACCGCGGAGACGCAGTGGCCGCAGGGCTACGTCACCCGCCTGGAGGGCACCTTCCAGGCGCAGGAGGAGGCGACGCTGCGGATCGGGGCGCTGTCGCTCCTGTCGCTCGCGATGGTGTTCGTCGTGCTCTACAGCCGCTACCAGTCGCCGGCGCTCGCGCTGATCATCATGGGCAACATCCCGCTGGCGTTGATCGGCAGCGTGATCGCCCTCAACATCGCCGGCCAGCCGCTCTCGGTCGCGTCGATGATCGGCTTCATCACGCTGGCCGGCATCTCGGCCCGCAACGGCATCCTGAAGGTCTCGCACTACATCAACCTCGCCCTCTACGAAGGCGAGCAGTTCGGCAAGGACCTGGTGATCCGCGGCAGCCTGGAGCGGCTGACCCCGGTGCTGATGACGGCCCTCTCCGCCGGCCTCGCCCTCATCCCGCTCCTGATCGGGGCGGACGAGCCCGGGCGCGAGATCCTGCATCCGGTAGCGGTGACGATCTTTGGCGGGCTGATCTCGGCGACGCTGATCGACACCTTCCTCACCCCGGTCCTGTTCCTGACCTTCGGCAAGAAGCCCCTGGAGCGCATTCAGGCCAGCCGCGAGGGCAAGGCGGGAGCCTTGACCCCGGCGGAAGCCTTCTGATCCACGACACAAGGAGAAACACCATGAAGCATCTCATCCTCACCCTGGCTCTCGCAGCCGCTCCCTTGGGGGCAACCGCTCACGAGATGGCCAAGGGACCGAACGGCGGTCCGGTCGTCGACAGCGCCGGGCACCACGTCGAGATGGTGGCCCAGGGCTCCGAGCTCGTCCTGTTCCTCACCGAGGCGGATGACAAGCCGCTGGCTTCCGCGGGCACGAAGAACGCCCGCGCCATCGTGCAGGACGGCGGCAAGACGGCGACCGTTCAACTCCAGCCGGCCGAGCCCAACAAGCTCGTCGGCGCCCTGCCCCAGCCACTCGGGTCGGGCGCCCGCGTGGTCGTCTCGGCCACCATGGCCGACGGTCACGCCGTGCAGGCCCGCTTCGTCAACAACTGACATCCCTGACCGCAAAGGAGAAACCGATGAAAACCATCACGAAGACCGTCGCCGCTCTCGCGATCACCGCGCTGGCTGGCGTGTCGTACGCGTAGACCTCGCACCAGGGTCACGGGAGCGCACCGGCGTCGGGCGCTATGCCCATGGGCCACATGGATCCGGCAGCGATGCAGAAGATGATGCAGGACATGATGCCGTCGCCGAACGATCCCGCGTCCACCAAGGACTTCAAGGCGGCGGACATGAAGATGATGCACAACATGCAAGTGCCCTACACCGGCGACCCGGACGTGGACTTCCGCACCCACATGATCCCGCACCACCAGGGCGCCGTCGAGATGGCGAAGGTTGCCCTCAAGCACGCCAAGGATCCCGAGACGAAGCGGATGGCCCAGAAGATCATCGACGATCAGGAGAAGGAGATCGCCGAGATGCAGGACTGGCTGAAGAAGAACGGCAAGTAGCGGCCGCACGGGCGGGCGGCGACCAGTTGCCCGCCCCATTTGCTGGAGTGGTCATGAACCGCTCCCCAGCACCACCTGAGGCCCCATCTAGGTTGGGACCAACGAGAGCGATCAGATGCACCATCATACCCTGCACGATTGGCAGCACGAGCATGTCTTCCTTGGCGAGCACCACAACCGACACGAGCGACGCACCTGGCTGGTGGTAGGCTTGACCGCCGCGATGATGGTGACCGAGATCGCTGCAGGGACGATCTTCGGATCCATGGCGCTGGTGGCCGACGGCTGGCACATGTCGACCCACGCCGCAGCGCTGGCCAGGGCTGCGCTGGCCTACCGCTTCGCCCGCAAGCACGCCCACGATCCCCGCTTCTCGTTCGGGACCGGCAAGGTCGGCGAGCTCGCGGCGTTCTCCAGCGCGATCATCCTGGCGCTCATTGCTCTGCTCATCGGCTACGAGAGCCTCGTGCGCCTGATGAACCCGGTACCAATCCAGTTTGGCGAAGCGACGGTGGTTGCGGTGATCGGGCTCGCCGTGAACCTCGCCAGCGCTTGGCTGCTGGCCGGTGACCATCATCATCACGGCCATGATCACGGTCATCACCATGGCCACAGCCATAAGCACGATCATGACCATGAAGATCACCACCACGGCCATACGCACGGCGATCACCATCATCAAGGCGGCGACACGAACATCCGCGCCGCCTACCTGCACGTTCTCGCCGACGCCCTGACCTCAGTTCTCGCCATCGTGGCGCTGCTTGCCGGTCGCTTCTATGACTGGAGTTGGCTCGATCCCGTGATGGGCGTGGTGGGCGCTGTCGTCATCGCCCAGTGGTCATGGGGGCTGATCCGCACAGCCGGCGCCACCCTCCTCGACGCGGTCCCCGACCAGACGCTTGCACGGTCGGTGCGCGAACGCATTGAGGTCGGGGAGGACCGCGTGACGGACCTCCACCTCTGGCGCTTGGGGCCCGGCCATTCCGGCCTGATCGTCTCGGTCGTGTCAGACGCCCCTCAGTCGCCCGACGTCTACAAACGGCGGCTGTCCGGTATCGAAGGGCTGTCGCACGTGACCATCGAGGTCCATGCTTGTCCCAACCACCCACAGCGCGAGGCGGCCTGATCGGCTCCCGGAAAGGCACTTTCATGAACATCATGCACATGACCCGGCGCAGCCTCCTCACCGGACTGGCGGCCAGCGCCATGCTGGCGCATTCCCGCCCGCTGCAGGCCCAGGCTCTTCCCAAGATCGTCGTGAGCAAGGATCCGAGTTGCGGCTGCTGCACAGGCTGGGTCAACCATCTGCGTCAGGCGGGCTTCTCCGCTGAAGTGATCGAGACGTCGGAGATCAACTGGGTGAAGGTGCGCCTTGGCGTGCCGCAGGACCTCGCCTCCTGCCACACCGCCGAGATCGGCAGCTATGTCATCGAGGGCCACGTGCCCGCGGACGCGATCAAGCGCCTGCTCGCGGAGAATCCGACGGGCAAGGGCCTCGCCGTTCCCGGCATGCCGATGGGATCGCCAGGTATGGAGATGGAGGGCATGGCGCCGGAGACCTACGAGGTGCTACTATTCGGGCCATCGGGCCGGGCAATCTTTGCCCGCTACGAGGGCGCCCGTCTGCTCTGACCCCTGTCCTTACGAAAGGAGATCGGCCATGTCCCGCCTTCGGATCGTGATGACCGCAACCCTCGTTGCCGTTGGCACCGCCCAGGCCCAGCATGCTTCCCCTTCGCCCTACTCCGGCATGGAGGCACGACCGATCAAGGCGCTGTCCGACCAGCAGATCGCCGATCTTCGCGCGGGAGGCGGCATGGGTTTGGCGCTGTCAGCGGAGCTCAATGGGTATCCTGGACCGCTCCATGTCCTGGAACTCGGCGACCAGCTCGGGCTATCCGGGGAGCAGCGCACCCGGGTACAGGAACTCCACGCGGCCATGAAGACAGAGACGGTGCCGCTGGGCGAGCGTCTGATCGCGCAGGAGGCGGACCTCGACCGGCTGTTCGCCACCAAGGCGGTCACCCCGGCAATCCTGCAGTCCGCCACGGCCGACATCGGTGCGACCCAGGGCGCGCTGCGCGGAGCGCACTTGCGCTACCACCTCTCTACGCTGGAGGTCCTCACGCTGGAGCAGGTGCACCGGTATCGTGAGCTGCGTGGCTATGGGGCCTCGACAGGCCACGTGCATGGCCCCAAGGGCCACCACTGATCGCCCTCGCCTCCATCGCGGTGCGTGCCGAGATACCGTCAAGAACTGTCCGGCGAGTACTCAATCGCGCGTCGATACCTTCGGCAACGAAGGTCGGCATCGGGTAATTCTCTGCCGATTCCGGATAGTTCGCGAACGTCTGCGTCGGATGAGCTAGATGTTAAGATGGGGTATTCGGCTTGAGCTCCATCTGCAACGGCAATGGTGAGAGGGCAGCGCTTCGAGCTGATGGCAGCGTGAGGGTGTCCCCTCACAAGCATCAGGACAGGGCGCGCAGCATGAAGCACTACGCCGGACTGGACGTCTCCCTCAAGGAGACCTCAATCTGTATCGTGGACGAGACGGGTTCGATTTGCCGTGAGATGAAGGCGCCCAGCCATCCCGAGGATCTTGCCCGTGTGCTCCAGGATCCGACCTGGCGGCTGGCCCGGATCGGGCTTGAGGCCGGTCCCCTGTCGCAGTGGCTGTTCAGCGGATTGGCCGTGGCAGGCTTGCCGGTGGTCTGCATCGAGACCCGGCATACCAAGGCGTTCCTCAAGGCGCAGGTGAACAAGAGTGACCGCAACGACGCCCGCGGCATCGCCCAGATGATGCGGGTCAACCTGTTCCTGCCGGTACACGTCAAGACCATGACAAGCCAGCAGCGTCGGGCTCTGCTGACCGCCCGCAAGCTGCTGCAGGAGAAGGTGATTGCGATCGAGAATGACATCCGCGGTCTGCTGCGCAACTTCGGCCTCAAGGTCGGCGTCATCGGGCCGGTCGGATTTGACACGCGGATCCGGGAACTCGTGGACGGCAGGCCGGAACTGGCGGACATTGCGGCCTCCCTGCTCGCCGCCCGGCAGACGCTGCGGGCGGAGGCGTCACGGCTCCATCGGAAGGTCCTGGCGATCGTCAAAGATGATGGCACCTGCCGCCGCCTGATGGCGGTTCCGGGTGTCGGGCCTGTGGTGGCCCTGGCCTTCACCAGCACCATCGATGTGCCGGCCCGCTTCAGGCACTCGAAGGCTGTCGGAGCCGCCTTGGGTTTAACGCCAGTGCTCAAGGAATCCGGAGAAAGCAAGCGCGTCGGATGCGTCTCCCTCTGCGGAGACGGAATGATGCGAACGCTGCTTTATGAAGCAGCGCAGGTCATGCTCACCCGCGTGAAGAAGTGGTCCTGGCTGAAAGCCTGGGCGATGAACATCGCCAAGCGAGGCAGTCTGCGCAAGGCGATCGTCGCACTGGCCCGGCGCCTGGCTGTGATCATGAATCGAATGTGGAGCGGTGGGACAGAGTTCCGCTGGACCAGGGATGATGCCAAGGCGAGTGCCTGATCCAATGGCGAGGTCTCAACGATAAAGGGAGCATTGCAAGTTCCACCCTCCGGTGGACCGGTGTCCTTCGCGAGACGAAGGATGAGACCAGAGCGTGCCGGGACTTGGTCGGGCATGGCAACATACTCAGACCGCTGTTTAGATTGCTCGTCTCATTCTCCTGATCCCATACTGGGACGGCTTGAGAGCCGATCCCGAAGAGAAGCAAGGCCTCGCGAAGAACATCGAACACGGGGATGACGGACAGCTCGGAAGGCGCTTGACTTCAACCCGCCGAATAGAGAAGTCCCGGCATTTGATGGACCGGATCAAGTTTGAAGCGTTTGGGTTCCTTGAGCCAGGTTTTGCAGATGAACTCGTAGGGTGTGAGCCCTTTGAGGGTCTTGAGCCTTCGAGCGAAGTTGTAGGCGTTCACGAAGTCAGCCAGAT
>JAESFT010000593.1_pt1 | contig 18656 bp, 13 predicted proteins | sample 9269451 | NCBI WGS metagenome assembly JAESFT01 (sample SAMN14502557, study PRJNA617106) | algae metagenome | isolation source: Scytonema hyalinum WJT4-NPBG1 and co-occurring heterotrophs from well... | place: USA: Mojave Desert, Joshua Tree National Park, California | collected 2006-05-25
CTCGATCTGCCGCAGCTTCGCGACAATCTGCTCCGCGCTCCAGTTCTTCCGTCTCGCCATCAGGGGCTCCTTCGGTTCGGGTCAACTCTCTCAGTCAGCCCGGTCCAAAATCAGCCAGTCAGGTCAATACCTAGTACCTCGTAAGCAGCGCTGGTTTCTTTCCCCCGCGCTAACTGGGATCCAAGCTGAGTTAAGCAGCAGGGCTATTGAAAGAAGACGCCGTCCGCGAGCGCTGCTGCCAGTAAGGCTTCACGTGGCAAATGGTAAGTAGCCCGTTGGGCCGCCTCTCGACCGTCAGGACGACTTAGCACCGGATAAGGAAGCCGCGGGGAACGTAGGGTCCGCTTTGGCGCACTCACCGCCCGAAAGCAGACAAGCCGCTTTCGGCCATGTTGTGTACCAGAGGCGCGACAAGAGGACATCAGGCGAAAGGGCCTCGTGGGGTGTGAGCTGGCCGTAGGCCCTGCTCGCGCTCATGTGAGCAAGGTGCTCCAGCCTGCTCCGATGCCGGCTCCCCTTTACCCGAGGCTCGCCCACGTGGGGCAGAGTTTGTGCCGACTTTCACTGAAATAGCAGCAGCTTGAGGCTGGCACGCGGGTGATCAGGACGGCGCAACAGGTCGCGTCCAGTTCAGACTTCGGGTTGCTCAGTTGAGCTGCCCGCGGTTGCTCACCTATCACGAAGTTGCGCCCGTGCCTGAAGCTCGAGAAGCCCGGTTTTCGGACCCAAGCGCCAACGCCAGCAGGAGTGTTCTCGGTCCTCTCCACGCCAAGAGCTAAGCTCGTCAGGGCCGCCGCTTACTACGATGGGCGGCAGCTCCCGCTGTTTTTCAGTGAGCGCTGCAGAGGTTAGGAGTTCGAATCCACTCAGGTCCACCAAGCAGTCTGGCACGAATGGCCGGTTTTCCTCTCCTGTGGATAGCTTTGAGTTTACCGCTGGTTAGAGCGCCGAGTGCCGGTCTGCCGCGCCTGTTTCGCCCTTTTCGCCGCGGCTTCTCAACGTCCTTCGTCCTGCCCGTCTGCCGTGGATTTGCGCACTTTCCTGACCGGCGCTCCTCCCCGCCGATACAGACCGGTTTAGGTTGTGTGAGAGACCAGTTTGATTGAACAGGTCGCCTCAGAAGCGCACCGGCATCCCACCCATCGCAGCAAGTGCCTCTTGGCGAAAACGAAGCATGAGCTGGCGCGCGCCAGGGGATCGCACGCTTCTCACCAGCGCGGCACCTGGTCTTGGCCGAATCCGGCTTGGCAGTTTTCTGCATCTGCGTAACGAAAGCAGACATTCAGCGCGACTGAAGCACGACTTCAACTTGTCCCATTCCGGTCATCCAGGCAGATTGGCCCCACGACATATGTAGTCTCACAGACGGCATCGCTCCTCGCTACGGAATGCGTATCGCTGCAGCGGCCGAAAGTGATGCGGATGTCGGCGACGCCTCCTAGCGAGCGGCGTCTGTGACCGTTATGCAGGCTAAAACCGATCCCCTGATTTGGCAGCACTCATGACCCGTCCTTTCCAACTACCAGGCCGATCAGCCGTGTATGGCACCCGCGCGATGATCGCGACCTCCCATCCTGAAGCCTCGCTCGTCGGATTGGACGTGCTCAGGAGCGGTGGGAGCGCCGTGGACGCGGCGATTGCCGCCTGCGCGCTCCTGGGAGTCGTTGAACCCGGCATGACCGGCGTGGGCGGCGATTGTTTCGCGATTGTCGCTCCTCCGGGGCAGCCGCCCAGAACCATCAACGGTTCAGGCCGTTCTCCAGCGGCAGCTACTCTGGACAGTGCGGCGAGCCAGGGCATCACAACAATTGAGGACAGCTCGCCCTTCGCGGTGACGATCCCGGGTGCGGTCGCCGCTTGGTGCCAATTGCATCGCGATTACGGCAAACTCGATCTGTCGAGACTTTTGGAGCCGGCTGCTCGCAAGGCCGAGGAGGGTTACGCGGTGGCGCCTCGTGTGGCCTTCGACTGGAAGCGCCACGAGGCGCGGCTCAGGTACCATGCTCCTGCGGCTGCCGTTTTCCTCCCCCGAGGCGAGGCGCCGCGCGTGGGTGACGTTCATCATCAGCCGGCCCTTGCAAGAACGTTGCGCGCCATCGGCAAGGGAGGGCGAGATGCGTTCTACGCGGGAGACATCGCCCTCGACATGGTCGACACTCTGAATGGGCTTGGAGGTGTCCACACGCTTGACGACTTTATGGCGCTGCGTTCAACCTACGAGGCGCTCATCTCTTCGACATTCCAGGGTGTCGAGGTGTACGAATGCCCACCCAACGGGCAAGGTTTGACGGCGCTCCTGATCCTGAAGGCCCTTGAGGGGTGGGAGCCCTATGCAAGCAGCTCGGACGAACCCACGAAGCTGCGTCTCTTCGCTGAAGTCTCGCGCGCTGCCTATGCGCTGAGGGACGCTGCGGTAACCGACCCGGCCGCAATGCCGGTAACGGTCCAGGAGTTTCTCTCTGAGGCGTCGGTCGCCTTCGTGCGGAACGCCGCAGGTCTGCCGATCACCCCTGGGCACCGGCTCGGTGCTGCTCCGTGGGAGACCGATACGATCTGCCTCTCGGTCGTCGATCAGGACGGGCTTGCGGTCTCGTTCATCAACTCGCTCTTCAACGCCTTCGGATCCACCATCCTGGCGCCGCGCAGCGGCGTCCTGTTTCACTGCCGCGGAACAAGCTTCGCGCTCGATGCAGCCCACCCAAACTGCTTGGCCCCTCGCAAGCGGCCGATGCATACCATCATCCCCGGCCTCGTGGTGAGGGGCGGTCGAGCCCTGATGCCGTTCGGCGTCATGGGGGGGCAGTACCAAGCAGCCGGTCACGCCCATTTGTTGTTGCGCCTCTTCAAGGAGGGCATGGACCTGCAATCCGCCATCGATGCTCCGCGCGTGTTCGGCTTCGACCGCTCGCTACAGGTCGAAGCGGGAATCGACGAGAACACGATCCGCCACTTCGAGGACCATCAGCACCGCGTCGTGAGAGTGGAGACTCCTCTCGGTGGCGCGCAGGCCGTCTGGATCGATCACGAGCGGGGCGTTCTCATCGGTGCGTCCGACCCCCGGAAGGATGGTTGCGCCTTGGGCTTCTGATGCTTGTAACCGGCAAAAGCCAAGGCGCCGTAGAAATGCGGTAATGTGCTGCAGAGAGTTCGACACCGTCCCTGCCGAGCCCCTCGACGACCGTTCACCTCGTTTCAGCGCATGCGCAAACTGCGCACCGATCTGTCCTGCGCTTCAGCTCTTGCTTCCGACTGTGGATGACGGCTTGTCATTCGATCCAGGTGAAGGTCTGGTAGCTCGAATGACTCTCCCCTCAGCCCGAGCCCTGTCCATGTCCTCTTTGCATCCCCAATCATCCTCACCGCGTCCCGTGGAAGCCAGCCTCGTTCTGAAGAATGGCGTCATCTGGTGTGGCCGCGAGGAGGGTGTCGTTGAAGCCCTAGCGGTCTGGCAGGACCGGATCCTGGCTGTCGGGAACGAGGCCGACATCGAGCCGCTCATTGGTCCATCGACCCAGGTTGTGGACCTTGCTGGACGGCTGGCAACCCCTGGTCTCAACGACTCGCATCTGCACCTCGTTTCACTGGGCCTCACCATGGGCTGGGTCAATGCAAAGCCCAGTACGGCGCCCACCCTTGATGCTCTGCTTGGTGCAATCCGTTCACGGGCAGCCGCTGCCCGTCCGGGGGAGTGGGTTCTCGCGCGTGGGTACGACCAAACAAAGCTGGATGTCGGCCGTCATCCGCATCGAACCGAGCTCGATCAAGCTGCGCCGGACAATCCCGTCATGCTGGTTCGGACTTGCGGCCACATCTCCGTTTGCAACTCGCGCGCCCTCGAACTCGCCGGCATCAGCGAGACATCCCCGACACCCGCCGGTGGCCTCATCGAACACGTCAATGGCCAGTTGACGGGTTTGCTCGCTGAGAACGCTCGGGCTCCGGTGTGGGCGGCAATCCCGCTTCCGTCGGAAGACGATCTCGTCGACGGCATCGAGCGCGGCGGCCGACATCTTCTGTCCTACGGTATCACAAGCTGCATGGACGCCGCTGTCGGCCAGCGCGGCGGCTTTAGCGAGATTGCCGCCTATCATCGCGCGAAACGGGAGGGCCGTCTGCCGGTACGGACGTGGCTGACCCTCCTTGGTGATCCCGAACGAAGCATCGTGCCCCAGTGTCATGAGGCCGGACTCGTCTCAGGCACAGGCGACAACCTGCTGATGGTCGGCGCCGTGAAGCTGTTCTTGGATGGATCGGCGGGCGGTCGCACGGCTTGGATGTCGCATCCCTATCTGGGTGACGACGAGACCAAGGGTGTCCGCATGCTGCACGATGACGAGCTCAACGACCTCGTCATGGAGCTCCACACCAAGGGTTACCAGCTCGCTTGCCATGCCATCGGCGACGCCGCTATCGAGCAATTGATTACCGCGTACGAGAGAGCGCTCTCGGCAGTTCCCGACCGCGACCGACGTCACCGGATCGAGCATTGCGGATTCTCGACACCAGACCAGCATCGCCGCATGCAGCAATCGGGGATTTACCCGTGCCCACAGCAAGTCTTCATATACGATTTCGGCGATGCATACGTCTCGGTGCTGGGGCCGGAACGTGCCTTGAGCAGCTACCCCTTCAAGACCTGGATGGATTTCGGCTTCAAGCCCGCCACCGGTAGCGACGCGCCGGTCTGCGAACCAAACCCATTCCCGAATCTCTATTCCATGGTCACCCGCAAGACCTGGAAAGGCACGGTAATGGACCCGCGCGAGCGGGTCACGATCGAGGATGCCCTTCAGGCCTTCACGGAATTCGGCGCCTATTCGCAGAAGATGGAAGGCGTGAAGGGTCGTCTCGTTCCGGGTCAGCTCGCCGACATCGCCGTGTTCTCCCGGAACCTGCTCACGGCCGAACCCGAGGACATTCTTGACAACACCCGGTGCGATCTTACGATCCTCGGCGGAAAGATCGTCCACGGAAGCCCCGGATCAGCTTGAAGAGGGATGGGAACCCCTCGCGCTGCGGCCGAGCATCGGTCGGTCTGCATACGGGGAGGATCACCGTGTTCAAGACATTCGCCATCGCGGCTTCAATCGCCACCATTGGGTTCGGCACCATCGCGGAGGCGCAGACGCCGCGCCGAGGGGGCACCTTCCGCTACACGGCGGGCTACGGCTCGAGCTTTGCCGGAATGGATATTCACACCAGCAACCGCGCTCAGGACGAGATCTGGGCGCGCGCGATCCATCGGACGCTCTACAATTGGGACTCGGACGCCAACAAGCCTGTCCCTGAACTTGTCGCCTCCTCGACCGTGTCCCCGGACGGCCTCGTCCACACCCTGAAGCTTCGCGAAGACGCCTATTTCCATCACGGCCGCAAGCTTTCGGCCGATGACGTGATCTGGACCTTCAACCGGATCATGGATGGGTCGAAGTCTTATCCCGGCGCCCGCTACGTGCGCGTCGTCAAGGGTGCGGTGGACGTCGAGAAGGGCCAGGCCAAGACGATCTCGGGACTTCGTAAGATCGACGAATCGACGGTCGAGATGACCCTGACCGAGAAGGTGGATCCGGCCTTCTCGTTCATGTTCTACGTTACGGCGATCTATCCCGCCGACGAAGCCGTCAAGGACTCGTTCGCCTCGAAGCCGATCGGCCTCGGCCCATTCAAGTTCGTGGAGTACGTGCCGGGCTCGCGCCTCGTCGCCGAACGCTGGGAGAAGTTCTACAAGCCGGGCATGCCCTACGCCGACCGGGTCGTGATCTCGATCATGGGCGAGGCTGCCGCGCGCGATGTGGCGTTCCGCAACAAGGAGATCGATGCCTCAATCCTCGGACCTGTGCAGTACGTGGCCTACCAGGCGGATCCGAACCTCTCCAAGGGAATGCTCGAGGTCGCGGAGGTCTTCACCCGGCACATGGGGATGAACCTCAGCTACAAGCCTTTCACCGACAAGCGCGTCCGGCAGGCCATCAATCACGCCATCGATACCGACCTCATCATCCGCCGGCTCGTGCGCAACAAGGCGGTGCGCGCCACGAGCTGGCTGCCGACGTCCTCTCCGGCTTACGACGAGAGCCTCAAGCCTTACGCCTTCGACCCGGAGAAGGCCAAAAAGCTTCTCGCCGAGGCGGGCTATCCGAACGGCTTCGAATTCGAGTGGACCGCCTCTCCGAACGAGAGCTGGGGCATACCGATCGCCGAGGCCGTCATCCCGATGCTGGAGCGCGTCGGCATCAAGGCGAGGATCAAGCCCGTCGAGGCGACGGTGCTCGCCGAGAACATGCGCAAGGGCGACTTCCAGGCCTTCCTCTATTCCTCGCAGTCCGGGCCAGATCCGCTGACGGCGCTCAAATGCTATCACTCTGCGACGCCGGTCTCGGCCTGCAACTACGTGGGCTTCAAGAACGCCGAGGTCGATAAGCTCCTCGACGAGGCCGGCGCCACCGACGACGCGGCCAAGCGGCTTGCGAACCTCAAGAAGGTCAACGCCATCATCCAGGACGAAGCACCGATCTGGTTCTTCAACTACAATAAGGCGGTCATGGCCTATCAGCCCTGGGTCCGCGGGCTTCAGGCGAATTCCACTGAACTCGCGTATCAGGATTACGAGAAGGTCTGGATCGACGAAACATCGCCTGCGAAGTGAACGGCCCAGCCGAGGCGAGGCCTTTGAGTCCGGCGCTCCGGACTCAAAGGCTGGAGGTCTGAATGCTATCCTTCCTGGTGCGGCGCGTGCTGCAAACAGTTCCGATTGTGCTCGCAGTCGCGTTCCTGATTTTCGTCCTGTTCAGCGTCATCCCGGGCACCTTCGCGTCGAGCCTCAGCGACGACGGGCGTAGCGTTATGGATCCCGCCGTGGTGGAGCGGATGACCAAGGAGCTCGGGCTCAACGATCCCGTTGCAGTGCGGTTCGGCCGCTACGTCCTGCAACTCGCGCAGCTCGACCTGGGGACCTCATTCCGGACGCGACAGCCGGTCACCCAGGTGCTGGCGGAGCGCATGGGCCCAACCCTGCAGCTCTGCCTTGCCGCCATGGTCTTTGCCATTGTGATCGGTGTGCCGCTCGGCTTCGTCGCCGCGCTGAAGCCCGGTGGTTTCATCGATACAATTTCGATGGTGACTGCCGTCTCGGGCCTCTCGGTGCCGAAATTCTGGCTCGGGCTCCTTCTGATGTATCTCTTCGCCCTGAAGCTCGGCTGGCTTCCGAGCTTCGGCTACGGGGGCGATCCGAGCTACCTCGTGCTGCCCGCCGTCGCGCTCGGAGTTGCGCCCCTAGCACTCCTCGCCCGCACCACGCGCGCTGCGGTCCTTGAGATCATGAACGCGGATTTCGTGCGCACGGCCCGCTCGAAGGGGATGAGCGAGGGACGGGTGGTGCGTTGGCACCTCGCCCGCAATGCGCTTGTGATCGTGCTGACCACGGTCGGGCTGCAGTTCGGCAGCGTCATCGGGCAGGCCGTCGTCGTCGAGAAGCTGTTCTCCTGGCCAGGCTTAGGCTCGCTCCTCGTCGACAGCGTGACCTTGCGGGACATTCCTGTGGTTCAGGGCGCGATCCTGCTCATCGTGCTGTTCTTCCTCTTCGCCAATACGATCGTCGATGTGCTCTGTGCACTGATCGATCCGCGCATCAAATACAGCTGAGGGCCCGATGAGATTCAGAGCCAATCTCGTCATTGGAGGCGCGCTCATCACAGCTGTCGTCATCGCCGGGCTTTTGGCGCCGTGGCTGGCCCACACCGATCCCGTCCTCGACGCCGATCTGATGTATGCCGAGGAGCCGCCTAGCCGGGCCTTCTGGTTCGGAACCGATGCGCAGGGGCGCGACATCTACAGCCGTGTCCTCTACGGCGCCCGCATCTCGCTCACGGTCGGCATCGTTTCGCAGCTGATCAACACGGTGATCGGCGTCTGCCTCGGTCTCTCGGCCGGCTACTGGGGTGGCTGGTGGGACGACGTGGTCAACGGCCTCACCAATCTGATGCTCGCGATACCATCGCTGATCTTCGCGCTCGCCATCATGGCGATCCTGAGCCCTGGGCTCACGAGCCTCCTCATTGCGCTCGGCCTCACCAATTGGTCCTTCACCTGCCGTCTCGCGAGGGCCTCGGCGCTTTCCCTGAAAAGCCAAGGCTATGTTCAGGCCGCGAAGGTTCTGGGCTACGGCGATTTGCGCATCATGGCCACCCAACTCCTGCCCAACATGCTCGGACCGATCATCGTCATCGGCACTCTCGGTATGGGCAGCGCGGTCCTGGCCGAGGCCGCCCTGTCCTTCCTGGGGCTCGGCATCCGCCCACCTTTTCCGAGCTGGGGCTCGATGCTCTCCGACGCGAGGGAGCAGATCACCACGGCCCCATGGATCTCGATCTTCCCGGGTCTCGCCATCTTTGCCACGGTGCTGGGTCTCAATCTCCTGGGCGATGGGCTGCGCGACATCCTGGACCCGCAGGCAAGGAGCCGCCGAGCGTGAGCGGCAATCCACTCCTTGAGGTCAAGGACCTCAGGATCGACCTCGCGGTGGGCGGGACCCGCTTCGCCGCTGTCGAGGGTGTATCCTTCAGCATCGAACGTGGTGAAACCTATGGGCTCGTGGGTGAATCCGGCTGCGGCAAGAGCATCACGGCGCTGGGGCTGATTGGGCTCCTGCGCCCGCCTTTGTCATTCGGTGGCGGTACGATCCGCCTTAACGGACGGGAGATCCAAGATCTCCCGCCAGCGGCGATGCGCTCCCTACGCGGCAAGCGCATCGCCATGATCTTTCAGGAACCGATGACGGCCTTGAACCCCGTCTCGCCCGTCGGTCGGCAGATCGCCGAGATGTTTGTTCTGCACGAGGGTGTCTCGTGGCGGGAGGCGGAGCGTCGGGCGGTCGAGGCGCTTGCCAGCGTCCGTGTGCCGGCCCCCGAGCGACGCGTGAAAGATTACCCCCACCAGCTCTCGGGCGGCATGCGCCAGCGCGTCATGATCGCGGTCGCGCTCGCTTGTAATCCAGACCTCCTCTTGGCCGATGAGCCCACGACCGCCCTCGATGTGACCGTACAGGCCGAGATCCTCGACCTCATCCGAGACCTCTCCGCCGCGAGGGGCACAGCCGTCCTGATGATCAGTCACGACCTCGGCCTCATCGCCAATATGTGCCGGCGGGTCGGAGTGATGTATGCCGGACGAATCGTCGAGGAGCGGGCTGCCGAGGAGGTCTTCCTTGCGCCGAGCCATCCCTACACCAGCGGGCTCGTGGCCTCCCTGCCGCTCCTCGGCGCCCGGTCCCGACAGGGCCGGCACAGGCTCCGGGAGATCTCCGGCGTGGTGCCGCCTGTCACTGCCTTTCCCACGGGCTGCCGCTTCAACCCGCGCTGCCAGAGAGCGACGGATATCTGCCGGGTGAACGACCCGGCCGTTACGCCGCTGCGCAACGGCGGCGTCCGGTGCCACCATCATGAATAATCCCTCGACGGCATCCGGCGTCACCATACCGGCCGCCCCGCTCATGAAAGGCGCCGCCGGTATGGTCAATCCTTCCGCGCCGCCGATCCTCAAGGTCGAGGATCTTGCCGTCCATTTCGCCGCACGCGGCGGTCTTCTCGGCGGGCGGCGCTGGCTCAAGGCCGTGGACGGCGTCGATCTTGATCTGAAGCCAGGCGAGTGCCTCGGCCTTGTCGGCGAATCAGGCTGCGGTAAATCCACACTCGCTCTCACGATCCTCGGCCTGCAGGCGCCGACGCGCGGTCGCATCACGCTCGACGGACGCAACGTTGGAGCCGGCACGGACCGGATGGAGCGCGCGCGCGTCGCGCAAATGGTGTTTCAGGATCCCTACTCCTCGCTCAACCCGCGCCAGACGGTACGCGCGTCCCTGGCGGCGCCCCTGCGCCTGCACGGGATCACCAGCCGCGGCGAGATTGACGACCGTGTCGCCGGCATGCTCCGCCAGGTTGGCCTCAGGGCAGACCAGGCAGAGCGCTATCCGCACGAGTTCTCAGGCGGCCAGCGCCAACGCATCGGCATCGCGCGCGCCCTGATCCTGAAGCCCAAGGTGGTGGTACTCGACGAACCGGTCTCCGCGCTCGACGTCTCCATCCGGGCGCAGATCATTAATCTGCTGCTCGAATTAAAGGAGAGCCTCGGTCTCTCGTACCTCATGATCAGCCACGATCTCGGCGTCGTGGAGCATATGAGCGACCGGGTCGCCGTGATGTATCTCGGCCGGATCGTCGAGACCGGGCCTTGGGAGGCGATCTTCACGCAGCCGCGCCACCCCTACACGCGTGGGCTCATCGCCGCGATCCCAGACCCGTTCCGGCGCTCACCCGCCCTGAAGATTACGGGTGAGATCCCGAACCCCCTCGATCCGCCGAGCGGGTGCTCGTTTCACCCGCGTTGCCCCTTCTGCCGCGACCTTTGCCGCGCGCCGCCTGTTCCAGCCCTGGAGACCGTTGGCGAAGACCATGCGGTCCGCTGTCGGCGCCGTGCCGAACTCCCGCCAGCCTGACGCACCGCTCTTCTACTCCCGCCGGCCTGATGTACCGCTCTCAAGCCTCGATGCCGATCCGATGACACGCCTTCCGACCATCAGTGTCCGTGTTCCTGCCACCGGCGCTGTGCCCCATGCAGGCCGCCTCTCGATCGGCGACTGGCAGGTGCCCTGTACGGTCGGCACGGGCGGGCTCGTCGCTGCTTCTCTGAAGCGCGAGGGCGATAGGAGGACGCCAATCGGGGTTTTCCCGCTGCGATACGGGTTCTTCGATATGTCCGCCTGGCCAGACTTCCCACGCGGCCTCACCTTTCCCTTTGTGCCCCTTGTCCCCGATATGATCTGGGAAGAGGGCGGTCCCAACTACAACCGGCTGGTGTGGGCCGAGAACGGTGAGCGGACGGACAAACGCCTCGCGCGGCTGCGCGAGGAGCCGCTCTTCACGATCGCGATTCCCATTGGGTACAACGACGCCGTCCCGGAGGCCGGGCGCGGCAGCGCATTGTTCATCCACGCCGCGCGCTCCGACGGAAGCGGCACCGCCGGGTGCGTCGGCGTCAAGCCGGAGCACCTCCTCGAGTTTGTGCGTCGCCTCGAACCCGGGATGGTGATCGATATCGGCCTCGACGAGACCGTCCCGACATCGTTTCCGCATGACAGTCCGCTTGAGGTGGTGCGTTTCCTCGGCCTGGAGCCGGGTCCGAACCTCATCGTGCTCGGTGCGGTGCATGGCAACGAGCCCTCCGGCCCTGAGGCCATCGCCCGGACGATGGCCGACATTCGCGCCGGCCGCACCGTGATCCGCCGCGGTGCCGTGACTTTCGTGCCTGTCGCAAACCTCAAGGCCTGGCGCCAGCGCAGCCGGGAGGGCGATCGGAACTTGAACCGCGATCTCGGCGACAAGGTCCTGCCGCAGGATTACGAGGACCGGGTCGGCAACCAGCTCTGCGGCCTGCTACGGCAGCACGACGTCCTGCTCGACATCCACTCTTTCAAGGGCGGAGGCGAGCCCTTCGTCTTCGCCGGCCCGCCCGACAATCGCGGCGATCTCGAACCCTTCGCGCATGAACGCGCCGAGACGGCATTGGCGGCGCGCCTCGGCCCGGCTCTGATCATCCACGGCTGGCTTGAGGTCTTCCAGCGCGCCTTCGAGGAGCGCCGCCGCCTGGACCTTCCGAGACGGCCGATTTCCGATGGTGTGGGAACAACCGAGTACATGCGCCATACCGGCGGCTACGGCGTCACCATCGAATGCGGTCAGCACGACGACCCGGCCGCACCCGGCGTGGGCTATGCCGCGATCCAGCGGGCGCTCGCGCATTTGGCCCTCGTCGATGCCCCTGCGCCACCCGCGACGGCGCGATGCGCCATCCACATGCTGGACGTGACTCTATGCGTATCGGAAGGCGACCGGATCGACGAGCGCTTCGGGACGGGCGACGCCGTTTCAGCCGGACAGGTCATCGCACAGCGCGCCTCGGGCGAGCCGATCATTGCTCAGCGTGACGGGTTCCTCGTGTTCCCGAACCCGACCGCAACGCGGGGCGAGGTCCTGTTCTATTTTGGCGTCGCGAGCGATCGCGATTTCGCGCGTTCCTGAGCCGCAGTCACTACGAGGAGAGCCATGAATTCCTGCGTCCTGCTGGCCGAGTTCATGCATGAGAGCAACACGTTCAGCATCCAGACCACGGATGAGGATGCCTTCCGGCGGTGCCAGCTCCAACGAGCCAACGAGATCGCCTCCGTGTACCGGGGCACGCGTTCGGCGCTCGGCGCCGGCTTCGAGGCCGCAGAGGAGATGGGCTGGCGCCTCGTCCACCCAATCGCCGCGCACGCCAACCCATCGGGCCGTGTCGCAGACGTCTTCTTTGATCGAGTCGCGGGCGAGATCGTTGCCGCGGCGAAGGGCACCGACGGCGTGCTCCTGCATCTTCACGGTGCCATGGCAACCGAGAGCCACGACGACGGGGAAGGGGAACTCCTTACACGTCTACGGGCGGCGATCGGACCCGACGTGCCCATCGTCGTCGTCTTTGACCTGCACGGGACGGTCACCGAAGTCATGACGCGCCACGCGAACGCACTCATCGCTTACCGGACCTATCCGCACGTGGACCAGTACGAGCGCACCTGGCAAGGCGCGCGCCTCCTCCAGCGGGCGATCAAGGGCGAGATCCGCCCCGTCGCCGCGGTCGCCCGCCGGCCCATCCTTTATGCACTGGACGGCGGGCGCACGACCTCGGCGCCGATGATGGAGCTTCTGATGCGCGCTGACGCCCTGGAAGCCGCAGGCGAAGCGCTCGCGGTCAGCGTGCAGGCGGGATTCTCCTCCGCAGACGTGCACGACATCGGTCCCTCCATCGCGGTCACGACTGATGGCGATCGCGCCGCGGCGCAAAGGATGGCGGAGGAGCTTGCGGAATACGTTTGGGAACAGCGCCACTACTCGACGATCCACTTCACGCCGCTGTCTGAGGCGATCGCAAAGGCCAAAGCGCCAGGCGGTGCCGATAAACCCCTCGTCATCGCGGACTATTCCGACAACCCTGGCGCCGGCGCGTACGGCGACGCCACCACTCTCTTGAGGGCGCTCATCGAGGCAGGGGTCGAGAATGCGGCCTTCCACGCGATCTGCGATCCGGAAGCCGTGCGCGAGGCACAACGCGCAGGCGTCGGCAACAGCGTGACGCTCGACCTTGGGGGCAAGGTCGACAGGGACGTCGGCGGTGGGCCCCTGCGCCTCACCGCGCACGTGGGGGCCGTTACGGACGGGGAGATGATTCAGTACGGACCGATGGGCGGTGGGGTCAGCCGCAGCTACGGGCTGAGCGCACGCCTGCGGGTGGGTGGGCTCGACATCGTGGTGATCAGCAACAACGGTCAGGCGATCGACCTGGCGCAGTTTACATCACTCGGCATCGATCCAACCCGGCGCTCGACAATCGCGGTGAAGTCCATGCAGCATTTCCGTGCTGCCTTCGAGCCGATCGCCCGCGAGGTCGTCGAGGTCGATACGGGGGCTCTCTGCACGAAAAACTTTAAAGCAAGGCCCTATCGCAACGTGCGACGTCCGATCTGGCCTCTTGATCCGCTGTGATCACGCCTTGAGCAGGAGGGGGGCCGAAACGATCACGCCTCGTAGCTAGCCTCACCCCCAGCCCAGGAACCCCTCCATCGAGCTGATGGGCGCGGCTGCCCGCAAACGGTCGAGATCGGGCGCCGGTCGACGCAGGGCAGCGGAGCCAGCGAGCGCCTCCTCCAGGGCGGCGGCAACACCGAGCACGAATGCATCCCCGCCACGCGGGCCGACGATCTGCAGACCGAACGGCATTCCCCCCTCGTCCAGCCCAACCGGCAGGCACACGGCCGGGTGGCCCGCAAGCGTCACGTAGTAACCCAAAGCAAGCCAATGGAAGTAGTTCAGGGTGCGCTGCCCATCGATCTCCGAGGGATAAAGCTCGCGCCAGGACCGCGGGCTAATCGTGATCGCGGGCGAGAGAAGAACGTCGTAGCCGCGGAAGAAATCCTGGAACGAACGGTAGATCCGCGTCTGGGTCGCGTGGGCTCGGGCGTGATCCTCCAGAGTGTAGCTCAGCCCCTCTTCGACATTCGCTTTGAGATTCGGGCCGCACTCCTCCGGGCGTGTTCGGTACCGCTCAAGGTGCCCAGCGAGGACGGAACCTGCCCGGAGAACCGCAAAGCTCTCGTCGCCGCCGCTGCAGTCGGGATGTGCCTCGGCAGCCTCGCGAAAGAATGATCGGCAGGTCTGCACCTTATCGCGAAAGGCTCTGCGCACGACCTGTTCTACAGGGGCAAGTTCGAAATCCTCGCTCACGGCAACCCGCAGCCGAGCGAGATCGACGGATGGCGGGCCGTAAAGGTGGGGTGCGCCCCTCGCCGTCGCATCATGGAGAGTATAGGCGAGTGGATCGCGTGGGTCGTCGGAAGCCATCGCGGACAGGAGCAGGCAGGCATCTTTCGTGGTTCGCGCCATCGGCCCGAGCACGGACAACGAAGACCAGCCGAGCAGCCGCTTTTCGGATGGCACCACGCCCGGACTAGGGCGGAACCCGACGATGCCGCAAAAGGCCGCCGGGTTGCGCAGGGACCCACCCATGTCCGAACCGGTGCAGAGTGGAGCCATGCCGGTTGCGAGTGCGACCGCTGAGCCACCGGACGATCCTGCCGACGATTTTTCAGGGTCGAATGGATTGCCTGTCGCGCCGTACACTGCATTGCGGGTGTTGGCGCCTAAGCCCCATTCCGGCGTATTGGTCTTCCCGAGGACGATCCCGCCGGCAGCGCGAATGCGAGCAACGGCCCCAGCGTCCTGCGCCGGCACATGATCCCGGTAGATCGTGCTGCCCCAGGTGGTGCGAAGGCCCGCCGTTTCATCGAGGTCCTTGATGCCCACCGGTAGTCCATGAAGGAGCGGGAGATCATCGCCGCGCATCATCGCGTGTTCTGCCGACCGGGCAGCCGTTTTGGCGCCCTCCGGATCGAGAGCCACGATGGCATTCACGGCAGGGTTGATCTGCTCGATCCGCTCCAAGCAGCTGTCGAGCAACTCGACCGGCGACAGGGACTTGCGGCCGATCAGCCGGCGGGCGTCGGAGGCGGAAAAATCACAGGGTTCGGACAAGAGGATTCCTCAGCACGGGACAAGGGAGCGCTCTGTCGTCGTCTCCAACGGGACATTGCACCCCGACCGAGCCGACCGACGCCGAGGATCCAATGATCTCGGCGCCCTCTCGACAACGATGCTGGTGTCGCTACTCCAGCTGCGCTCCCGAGACCCGCACCATTTCCTGCCAGATTGGCCGCTCCTGTGCGGCTCGCGCGAGCACCTCCTCCGGTGTGCTGGCGACCCCCTGTGCTCCGGCGACTTGGAAACGTTCCTTGATGGAGGGATCCGCCGCAATCTCGCGCATGGCGGTCGACAGCTTGTCGACGATGACGCGAGGAGTGTCCTTTGGAAGCACGAAGGCGCCCCAAGAGGTCACGACGAAGTCCGACAAGCCCGCCTCGGCCATCGTCGGCACATCAGGGAGAGTCGGCCAGCGGGTCGAGGACGTCACCGCAAGCGCGCGCATGTCGCCGGAAGCGATGACCCCAATGTAGGACGCCAGATTGTCGATGGCGTAGTTGACATTGCCAGACAGCATCGCCGGGATCGTTGCAGCTGCCCCGCGGAACGGCACGTGCGTTGCTTTGAACCCCGTACGCGTGCCGAGCAGCGTCCCGCATAGGTGCGGCGTCGTCCCAACGCCAGGGCTGCCGAAGAGCACGCCGTCGGGGCGTGTCTTAGCCCATGCGATGAACTCCTGCAGAGTTTTGGCAGGAACATGCTGGCTCGGTACGACCGCGACATTCGGGAGCTCCCAAGCTAGGGACACCGGCATGATGTCCCGCTCGGCGTCGTACGACATCTTTCGATAGAGGTACTGATTGATCGAGAAATGCCCGACGGTCGCGGCGCCGATGCTGTAACCGTCGGGTTCACTGCGCACGACCGCGTCGATGCCGATGTTGCCGCCCGCGCCGGGACGATTGTCGATAATCCAAGGCTGTCCCAACTTTTTCTCGACGCGCTCGGCGAAGATGCGGGCCAGCACATCCGTCGATCCTCCAGCCGGATAGGGCACAATTACGCGGACCGTGCGGGTTGGCCAGGCGCTGGCGGCCGATTGAGCCGATGCAGGGCGGACAGCCGCAATCAGGCTGCCGGTCGTTGCCCCCAGGAAAGTCCGACGGTTCATCCCAGACGTGTCGGCGGCCATGGCGTGTTCTCCTCCAGTGCTTTGCGCCAGAGTACCCCTGCCCATACGTCATGCAAGCGATCCGGTCAGATCCGCCTGTTCGATGGCCGGTTCATGGCCGACAGCGAAGAGGACGAAGCTTTAGGCGTCCAGGATAACTTCGATGAGGGAGGGGCCTGGTTTCAGCCCTTCGCGGAACGCCTCTGCGAACGTATGGACCGTCGAGACCCGCCGTGCCTCCATTCCAAAGCCTCGCGCCAACGAAACCCAATCGATCGCAGGGTTGTCGAGGCTCAACATGTCGAGTGCGCGCGGGCCCGGATTGCGGGCACCCACGGCCGAGAGCTCGCCGCGCAAGATGGCGTAAGACCGGTTGGACCAGATGCAAGTGAGGACCGAGAGATTCTCGCGGGCCTGGGTCCAAAGCCCCTGAACCGTGTAGAGACCGCTCCCGTCGGCCTGAAGGGCGATGACCTTGCGATCAGGGCATGCGACCGCAGCGCCAACGGCCATGGGGATGCCAAGGCCGATCGAGCCACCCGTCAGCTGGAGCCAATCGTGAGGTGGTGCGGCGTGCGTCTGACTGAAGAACGAGCGGCCCGTGGTCACCGACTCGTCGCAGACGATCGCATGCTCTGGAATCAAGGCGCCAAGCACAGCTGCAATGGAGGCCGGGTTCAAAGGACCGTCGGGCGGGAGCTCCGATCTGGGAGCGGCGGGACGATGAATGTGGCGAGGGGCTGACACGGCGTCAGCGAGCCGCGACAGGGCGTCGATCTGATCCTCGTCGGGAGCTGCAAGGGTGATGAAGCGGCAGTGGGCTGGAGCAAGCTCGCTAGGCTTGCCGGGATAGCCAAAGAACGCCACCGGTGGGGTCGAGCCCACCAGGATGATCTGATCACACTCGGCGAGCGCCTTGACGGCGGCATCCACAGGGTAGGGAACTCGCTCGATGGGGAGCCGACCGGCGCCACGTTCCATGCGTGCATTCGACGTCTGGGCGAGGGAGCGCGCGCCGGTTTTGGCCGTGATGCGGGCCACGAGGGCGAGACCGTCGGCGCGGAGCGAACGATCGCCGAGAAGCAACAGCGTCCGTCGCCCCTGGCGCAACGCATCGACGGCTTCTGCGATCCGGGCTTCTTCAGCGGCAGCTCGGATTGGAGCGGCTGGCACGGGGGCGACCGGTCCACCCTCGCGCCAGGCCGTATCGGCGGGAAGGATGAGGGTTGCGATCTGCCCTGGTGGAGTGAGGGCGGCGGCAATTGCCTCTGCCCCATCCGCGGCGACCGTGAGGGAGTTCTCGGACGTTCTGAGCCAACCGGAGTATTGGCGGGCCAGAGCTTCGATGTCGGCCGTCAGAGGGGCATCGAAGCGGCGGTGGAACGTGGCATGCTCGCCCACGATGTTGATGAGGGGGCTGCGCGCTCGCTTGGCGTTGTGAAGATTGGCGAGACCATTCGCGAGCCCCGGTCCCAGATGAAGCAGGGTGGCGGCCGGCTTTTCGGCCATACGGGCGTACCCATCGGCGGCCCCGGTGGCGACACCCTCGAACAGGCAGAGGATGCTCCGGATTCCCTCGACCTGATCGAGAGCCGCCACGAAGTGCATCTCGGAGGTGCCTGGATTGGCAAAGCAAACATCGACGCCACCTGCCACCAGGGTCCGGACAAGACTCTCGGCGCCGTTGCTCGCCGTCCCTTCGCCTGGCACCGTCTCGCGATCAGTGGTCATTCTTGTGCCTCGCTCTCAAAGGTATGGGCCTATCAGTTAGACGCCTATGGCGCTGGAGTCACAGGTTCAATAAAGACCGACCATCCGGCACCTCGACGAACGTGCCGCCCATGCGGCTCAAGAGGCATGCGTCCGCTTCTACCAACCCATGGAGCGACTCCTTGAGGCAGGTGAGCACCTGGCGGGCGGTTACACCTATGCCGATATCGCGTTCTACATGGCGCAGTTCTTTGCCGAGCGCATGAGTGCTCCGATGACGAGCACGACGCCGCGCCTGCAGCGATGGCGGGAGCGGATGCCAGCACGACCGGCCGTCCGGAGGGTAATCGGTCCCATGGCTGCCTTCTTGAAGGCACAGGGCAGGCCGGTTCCGGGCTTTGTGCGGGAGCTTGCGGGTTAGGGTCAGCGCGCGCAGAAAGGGCGCCGCGGACCTGCTGATGATGCCCAACGCATTGAGCTCACTGGCCACACCTATCTTGAGCCTGTCCGTGGCGCGGGTCACATGGCTAAGCTGCCGCCAATGCCACTTGCGTTGGACCATCCCTCCCGCGCTGCTGCTGGAGATGATCCTTGAAGAAAAAGACCCCGAGAGCAGTGATTTGCTCTCGGGGACGCCGCGTGGGTCACGAGATGAGGCTGGCAGGTTGAACCGACTGCTAGAGGCGGAGGTGATGCTCGGTTCGCGTGTGCCAGTT
>JAESFT010000594.1_pt1 | contig 18560 bp, 15 predicted proteins | sample 9269451 | NCBI WGS metagenome assembly JAESFT01 (sample SAMN14502557, study PRJNA617106) | algae metagenome | isolation source: Scytonema hyalinum WJT4-NPBG1 and co-occurring heterotrophs from well... | place: USA: Mojave Desert, Joshua Tree National Park, California | collected 2006-05-25
GCCGGCGGCGTCCTCACGGGTGGTCTCGCCCCGGTCGCAGGCCTTGGCGACCGCATAGACATAGGCCTTGGCGGCGTTCATGGTCACGTACATGTCGGCGACCTTGCCCTGCACCAGCTGGAACTCGCCGATGGCCTGACCGAACTGCTTGCGCTCGTGGATGTAGGGCAGGACCACATCCATGCAAGCTTGCATAATGCCCGTGGAACCGGCCGCCAGGACGGCACGCTCGTAGTCGAGGCCGGACATGAGGACGTTCACGCCCCGGCCGACCTCGCCCAGCACGTTCTCTTCCGGCACCTCGCAATCCTCGAACACCAATTCGCAGGTGTCCGAGCCGCGCATGCCGAGCTTGTCGAGCTTCTGGTGGGTGGAGAAGCCCTTGAAGCCCTTCTCGATCAGGAAAGCCGTCATGCCGCGCGGACCGGCCGCCGGATCGGTCTTGGCATAGACCACCAGGGTGTCGGCCGTGGGGCCGTTGGTGATCCACATCTTGTTGCCGTTGAGCACGTAGCGGTCGCCGCGCTTTTCGGCGCGGGTGCGCATGGAGACCACGTCGGAACCCGAGCCCGGCTCGGACATGGCCAGCGCCCCGAGATGCTCGCCGGAGATCAGCTTCGGCAGGTAGCGGCGCTTCTGCTCGTCATTGCCGTTGCGGCGGATCTGGTTGACGCAGAGATTGGAATGGGCCCCGTAGGACAGGCCGACGGAGGCGGAGGCCCGGGAGATCTCCTCCATGGCAATCACGTGCTCGAGATAGCCGAGGCCCGCCCCGCCATACTCCTCCTCGACCGTGATGCCGTGCAGGCCGAGATCGCCCATCTGGGGCCAGAGATCGCGCGGGAACTGGTTGGTGCGGTCGATCTCCTCCGCCCGCGGGGCGATCTTCTCCTGCGCGAAATCGCGCACGGTCTCGCGGATGGCGTCGGCGGTCTCGCCGAGATCGAAATTGAAGCCCTTGGCGGCGTTCGGCAGCATCGTATCCTCCCAGTTCCACTCGTCGCCTCGCAAGAGTACGCGATGGATCGCTTTTCTGATCCAGCATTTTGGTCAGCAATGCTGCCCTTATCAAGGCCAGACTGCTTCGAAAACGAGAGGTGGAGCTGTGTTTCTGCCCGGCAATTGGTTGTAGACGACAAAGAAAGGGCTCCCTCACGCTGAATGAGGAAGACCCGGATTGTGGGTTAGGTTGAAGATCTACTCCGCGATGCTCGCCGTCTGCACGGCATCCATGTTGCGGCAGACGCCCTGCTGGCTCAGGCGGCCGTGGTCGCGGGGGTCGCAGGCGCTCTGGACGAACATGCGCCACTGGTTTTCCGTGCCGTAGAACGTGTTGCGGTCCACGTCGCCCTTCACGCCGGGCACGCGGCCCGTAGTCGTGAACTGCCAGAAGGTCCAGCGGCGGTTGTTGTAGCGCACGTGGGGCTCGGCGGCCGTGCTGCGGATCCAGTAGGGGTAGTCGTTGAACTCGCCCTCCAGGATCTCCTTGTGGAAGGTGATGTCGGTGTAGATGATCGGACGCTTGCCCGTATGGGCTTCCATCTCGCGCAGCATCACGTCGATCATGGCGAGCGCCTGCTCGCGCGGAACCTTCTTTGGGCAGTTCACCGACTGCCCGTTCCACTCCACGTCGAGAACCGGCGGGAGGGCGTCCGGATCCTGGGGCACGTTGCGCTTGAACCAGGCCGCCTGCTCGTGGGCCGGACGGCACCAGTAGACGAAGTGGTAGGCGCCCCGCGGCACGCCGGCCTTCTTGGCCTCTCGCCAGTTCTCGTGGAACTTGCTGTCGATGTGGTCGCCGCCTTCGGTCGCCTTGATGAAGGCGAACTTGGTGCCGGCCTGGCGCAGAGCCGCCCAGTCCACGTCCCCCTGCCACTTGGAGATGTCGACGCCGTGGATCGGCAGCCTGTGGGCCGTCGCGACACCCTCGTGCGGGCGGGCGTCGCCCTTGGTCGGGTAGCGGCTGGCCGAGGGCATGACCGCACAGGAGGCAAGCCCCAGGGCAACGGCGGCGAGCGCGCTGAACCGGGAGGCCCGAACGAATGTCGTCAGGCCGGAACTCTTGGAGCGGCTGGAGGAGCGGCGGCGAGTCTTCATCGGTTCAACTGTATTGTACGCAGGACTGGATCGCACCAGAGATGCCGTAAGAGCGTTAACAGGCCCTTACGACAGGAACGCGAAACAAGCTTACAGATGAAACCAGGCCGTTGCGATACCCAAAAAGGCGAAGAAGCCGACGATGTCCGTGATGCTGGTGACGAACGGCCCTGACGATACGGCAGGGTCGACCCCGAGCCGGTTGAGCGTCAGGGGCACGAAGATCCCGCCGAGCGCCGCGAAGATCAGGACCGTGACGAGGGCAAGGCCGATGACGAGACCGAGCTGCGGGGACTGGAACCAAAGGCCCGCTATCGTCCCCAGGATCACGGCGAAGACGAGCCCGTTGAGCAGGCCGACCGCCGCCTCGCGGCGGATGATGCGCCAGGCATTGGCGCGGCCGAGTTCGCGGGTGGCCAGCGCCCGGACGGCCACCGTCATGGTCTGGGTGCCGGCATTGCCGCCCATGGAGGCGACGATCGGCATCAGGATGGCGAGCGCCACCATCCGTTCCAGGGAATCCGAGAAAAGCCTGATGACGCTCGCCGCCAGGAAGGCGGTGCACATGTTGGCGAAGAGCCACGGGAAGCGGCTCCTTTGGATGTAGAGGATCGTGTCCGAGAGCTCTTCGTCCGATTTCACGCCGCCGAGCTGCTTGATGTCCGCGTCCGCCTCTTCCTCGAGCACGTCCACGATGTCGTCGACGAGGATGACGCCCACGAGACGGCCCGCTTCGTCCACCACGGCGGCGGAGACCAAGTTGTAGCGCTCGAACAGGCGCGCCACCTCCTCCTGGTGCTCGGTCGCTTCCACGCGGTCGGGCTCGTCGTTCATGATGTCCTGGATTGTGACCGGGCGCTTCGAGCGCAGGAGCCGGTCCAGGGGAACCGATCCGAGCAGGTGCGCCGCCGGATCGATGACGAAGATCTCGTAGAAGGTTTCCGGCAGATCGTCCGTCTCGCGCATGAAATCGATGGTCTGCCCCACGGTCCAGAAGGGCGGTACGGCGATGAACTCGGTCTGCATGCGCCGTCCGGCGCTGTCTTCGGGGTAGTCGAGGGAGCGCTGGAGCGCGACGCGCTCGATCGCCGGAAGCTGATCGAGAACCTCCGCCTTCTCCTCTTCGGGCAGACTCTCGAGAATCGTGATCGCGTCGTCGGAGTCGAGCTCGCGCACACCCTCGGCCACGGTCGCCGTCTCGAGCTCCTCGAGGATCTCTTCGCGGACCGCCTCATCCACCTCGGTCAGGGCGGCAAAGTCGAACGACGTGCCGAGGAGTTCGATGAGGCGAGGGCGCTGATCCGGCTCGAGCGCTTCGAGAAGATCGCCGAGCTCGGATTCGTGGAAGTCTTCGACGAGCTTCTGCAGGCGCTCGACTTCCGAGGCCTCGATGGCGTCGGCGGCGGCGGCCAGGAATTCCGGATTGAGCTCGCCTTCCTCGTCCCGGAAAGGCGGGGTTTCGGTTTCAGGCCCATCGGGCTTCGGAAGCGGCGTCTTGTCTTCGACTTCCAGCATCAGCCGTCCTCTGAAGGTGGGTTGCCCGCCTTTTAGGGGCGTGCGCCGGCTCACGCAATGCGCCCAAAAGACTTTCTCGGAGAATCGGTTATCGACCGTTCCTGCCTGGTTGATTCAGGAACCTGAAACGGGGGTTCAAGCCGCCTGCGGCACCAGCCGGATATGGTCAACAAAAAAGGCCCCGGAAAGGGGCCTTTTCGTCTTCGGCACACGAGTGCCGAAAATTGGTGCGGTCAAGAGGACTCGAACCTCCACGGGTCTCCCCGCTACCACCTCAAGGTAGTGCGTCTACCAATTCCGCCATGACCGCGAACTCGGTTTCAGGACTGGTTTTCCTGAAGAGGTGGCCGCTCTAGCAGATCGGTCGGGCCGCTGCAACCCCCTCCTTGGCGCGCGCGGCGGTTGATCGGAGCGAATGCCTCGCCTGCCGGCTAAGGTATAGGCGATAAGCGGCTGTCACGACTATATAAGCGGGAGTTTGACGAAGGATGCGCGCTTGGCCCGTGCGCCTTCGAGGGGCAGGGGGCTTTCCCGCTCTGCTACCTGCGAGATTGAGGGTGAATCGGTGTCGAACCTGCGAGACAGCCTGGTCGTTCAATTCCACGCCGAAGCCGGCTCTGCTCCCGTGGAGTGGCTGATCGCCGACGGACTGGTCGGATATGAGGAGGCCGTGGCTTTCATGGAGGCCCGCGCCGAGGCGATCGCGGCGGGCGAGGCCCGCGAACTGGTATGGCTCGTGGAGCATCCGCCGCTCTATACGGCGGGGACATCGGCCAAGGCGGCGGATCTCGTGGAGCCGGATCGCTTCCCGGTGCATCAGACGGGGCGGGGAGGGCAATACACCTATCATGGCCCCGGCCAGCGGGTCGCCTACGTGATGTTGGATCTCAAGCGGCGGGCTCCCGATCTGCGCCGCTACGTGACGGCCCTGGAGGCTTGGCTCATTGCGACGCTCGATGCCTTCAATATCCGCGGCGAGCGGCGGGAGGACCGGGTCGGCGTGTGGGTGCGGCGGCCGGACAAGGGCGAGACCGCCGAGGACAAGATCGCCGCCATCGGCATCCGGGTCCGGCGATGGGCCACTTTCCACGGCATCAGCCTCAACGTGGAGCCGGATCTCTCGCACTTCTCCGGCATCGTTCCCTGCGGCGTCACCGAGCACGGGGTCACGAGCCTCGTCGATCTCGGCATACCAGTCACGATGCCTGAGGTCGATGCGGCGATGCGCAAGGCCTTTGAGGGGATCTTCGGCCCGACCGAGCGGGTGGAGGCACCGTTGCTCTTGAGCCACGGCGCCTAGGTTTTTCACATAGGATACGGCAAGGCTTCTCCCCAAGCCCGCTTCATGCTCTAAGCTGGGGCAAACGGCTGATCATTGGCGGAACTTCCATGCAACGCGTCCTTCTTGCTTCCCTTGTCGCTTTGGCTGCCTCGGCCTGCGCCGTCCGGCCCGAGCCGGCGGAACTCGTCAAGATCGTCGATTCGCCGGCGGACGTGCGGGTCTGCACCCGTCTCGGCGAGGTGAGCCCCGTGACGCCGACGACTCCAGGAACCCACAGGCCGGTCAATATCGGCTTCGGCGTCACCCTCGGCCGTTCCACCTTCGGCTATGCGACCGAGGACATGCTCCAGGCGACCATCGCCCTCGGCGGCACGCATCTCTACCTGCAGCAGGTTTCCCAGGACTGGTCGCTCGTGCGCGGCATCGCCTATCGCTGCGGGCCGGGCGTCGTGCGCCAGGAAACGGTCATTCGTGCGAAAGGCTGACCCGGCACCCCGCTGAAGCCAGTTGCGCGGACTCCCCGGTTCTAGGTACTGACGTTTCGGCCCCCGGCTTGCCGCCGCTGAAGGGCCGAGAACAAGACCAAGGGAGACCGCCGTGCCCGTCATCGCCACCTCTGCCGACCTGACCTCGGAATCCGCGCGGTCGAACCGTGCCGCCTGGGCGGAACTCGCTCAGGATCTCCAGGCCAAGCGGCAGGCCGTCGCGGAAGGGGGCCCTGCGAAGGCCCGGGAGCGGCACCTCGCCCGCGGCAAGCTCCTGCCGCGCGAGCGGGTGATGCGCCTTCTGGATCCCGGCGCGCCGTTCCTGGAGCTTGGCTCGCTCGCCGCTCACGGCATGTACGAGGATGCGATCCACGGGGCCGGCATCATCACCGGCATCGGGCGCGTCGAAGGCCGCGAGGTCATGATCGTCTGCAACGATTCGACGATCAAAGGCGGCACCTATTATCCGATGACGGTGAAGAAGCATCTGCGCGCCCAGGAAGTGGCGCGCGAGAACCGTCTGCCCTGCATCTACCTGGTCGATTCCGGCGGCGCGAACCTGCCTCATCAGACCGAGGTGTTCCCGGACCGGGAGCATTTCGGCCGCATCTTCTACAACCAGGCGACCCTCTCGTCGCTCGGCATTCCGCAGATCGCCTGCGTCATGGGCTCGTGCACGGCAGGCGGCGCCTATGTGCCGGCCATGTCGGACGAGACGATCATCGTGCGCCGCCAGGGCACGATCTTCCTCGGCGGACCGCCTCTGGTGAAGGCCGCGACCGGCGAAGTGGTCTCGGCCGAGGATCTGGGCGGCGCGGACGTCCATGCCCGCCTGTCCGGCGTGGCGGATCACTACGCCACCGACGACGTTCACGCGCTCGCCATCGCGCGCCGGATCGTCGGCACGCTGAACACCCGCAAGAGCATCGATATCGACATCGCCGAGCCGGTGGAGCCGAAATATGCCGTCGAGGATCTCGACGCGATCGTGCCCACCGACCTCAAGAAGCAATACGACATCCGCGAGGTGATCGCCCGTCTCGTCGACGGCTCCGAGTTCGACGAGTTCAAGCGCCTGTACGGCACGACGCTCGTCACGGGTTTCGCTCGAATCTGGGGCATGCCGGTCGGGATCATCGCCAACAACGGCATCCTGTTCTCCGAGAGCGCCCAGAAGGGCGCGCATTTCATCGAGTTGTGCTGCCAGCGCCGCATTCCGCTCCTCTTCCTCCAGAACATCTCCGGCTTCATGGTGGGTCGTCAGTACGAGGCGGGCGGCATCGCCAAGGACGGCGCCAAGCTCGTCACGGCGGTGGCCTGCGCCCAGGTGCCGAAGATCACCCTGCTGGTCGGCGGCTCGTTCGGGGCCGGCAATTACGGCATGTGCGGCCGCGCCTATTCTCCCCGGTTCCTCTTCACCTGGCCGAACTCGCGCATCTCGGTCATGGGCGGCGAGCAGGCAGCGAGCGTTCTCGCCACCGTGCGGCGCGACAACATCGAAGCCGAGGGCAAGGCCTGGAGCGCGGACGAGGAGGAGGCCTTCAAGGCGCCGATCCGCGACAAGTACGAGAAGGAGGGCTCGCCCTATTACGCCACCGCGCGGCTCTGGGACGACGGCATCATCCTGCCGTCGGAGACCCGCCGCGTCCTGGCTCTGGCCTTCTCGGCAACCCTGAACGCGCCCGTGCCGGAGACGAAGTTCGGCGTGTTCAGGATGTAGCGACACGAGCGATTCCGGCCGTGGAACCGCTGCGGCCCGAAGCGGATTTTTCAGGTATGCCCCAGCAGGAGTCCGAGCGGCATCGTAGGGATTATGCCGCGCAGATCGCGCGGCTGGCGCATGTTCGCGACAGGCGCATCGAGGAGGCCTTTGCGGCCGTGCCGCGGGAAGCCTTCCTGCCGCCACCGCCCTGGACGGCGATCAGCATGGGCGTCGCGACGCGAACGTCCGACATCGCCGAGATCTATAGCAACGTCCTGGTCGCCATTGATCGCGAGCGCGGCATCAACAATGGCGAGCCCGCACTCCACGCTGAATGGATCGATGCAGTCGCCCCGCAGCCCGGCGAGAGCGTGATCCATGTGGGCGCGGGGACCGGCTACTACACGGCCATCCTGGCCCGGCTCGTTCAGCCGGACGGGCGTGTCGACGCCTTCGAGTACGAGGCGGACCTGGCGGCTCAGGCGGCGGGGAACCTGAGCGCCTGGTCCAACGCGACCGTTCATGCGGCGTCCGCCTTCGGCCGGGTCCTGCCGAATGCCGACATCATCTACGTCAACGCGGGCGTGATTGCGCCGGACGTGCAGTGGCTCCGGGCGTTGAACCCGGGTGGCCGCCTGATCTTTCCCTGGCAGCCGCACAAGGGCTGGGGACCGGCGCTCTTGGTGACGCGGCGAGAGAGAGGGCTGTCGGCGCAGTCGCTCATGACGGTTGGCTTCATCTCCTGCAGTGGCACGACCGAAAGAATCTCGATCAGCCGGCTGCCGACCGAAGCTGATGTTGCTGCGGTTCGATCCATCTGGATCGGGAGCGAGCGCTCCCCTGATTCCAGCGCTGTCGCGGTCTATGACGACGTCTGGTTCTCATCCGAGACAATCGACAGCTGAATACGATTTGCCGGACGAGGGGATCCGCTCGAATAGGGTCGGAAGCCGCAGGATCAAGCGGAATCCTGTCCCAAAAATGTTGCGGCCAAGCAACACCCTCAAACCTTCAACATCTTGCCTCTCTTGGCCCAAGCTCCGCCGCGATGCCGCCATAAACGGAGCGCACCTCGTGAAGCAGGTTAAAGTGCTTCAAAACCAAAGCTTTACGGTACGATACCTGGGGCGAAACCTGGATTAAGTCTGTTAGCTGATCCTTCGTAAGGATCGTTGCATCGGTGGCGTGGCACGTGGCAGATCACGGGAGTTCCAAAGGCTTGGATCTCCTTGTGAGAACCGGGTGGAAAAGAGTGCGGACCATGGATGCGCGGTTGATCGACAAGTCGAAGCTGCCGAGCCGTCACGTGACGGTGGGGCCCGCTCGCGCGCCGCATCGCTCCTACCTCTATGCCATGGGCCTGACCAAGGAGCAGATCGCCCAACCGCTCGTCGGTGTTGCCACCTGCTGGAACGAGGCCGCCCCCTGCAACATCTCCCTCATGCGCCAGGCCCAGGCGGTGAAGAAGGGCGTCGCCGCCGCCAACGGAACCCCGCGCGAGTTCTGCACCATCACGGTGACGGACGGCATCGCCATGGGTCACCAGGGCATGAAGGCGTCGCTCCCGTCCCGCGAGGTGATCGCCGATTCGGTCGAGCTGACCATGCGCGGCCATTCCTACGACGCGCTCGTGGGCATGGCCGGCTGCGACAAGTCCCTGCCCGGCATGATGATGGCGATGGTGCGCCTCAACGTGCCGGCGATCTTCATCTACGGCGGTTCGATTCTCCCCGGCTCCTTCCGCGGCCGTCAGGTGACCGTGCAGGACCTCTTCGAGGCGGTGGGCAAGTACTCGGTCGGCGAGATGTCGGACGAGGATCTCACCGAACTCGAGCAGGTCGCCTGTCCGTCGGCCGGCGCCTGCGGGGCGCAGTTCACCGCCAACACCATGGCGACCGTGTCCGAGGCCATGGGCCTCGCCCTGCCGTATTCGGCGGGCGCACCGGCGCCCTACGAGATCCGCGACCGGTTCTGCGCCGCCGCCGGCGAGCAGATCATGGATCTCATCGCCAGGAACATCCGTCCGCGCGACATCGTGACCCGCAAGTCCCTGGAGAATGCCGCAACCGTGGTGGCGGCGTCCGGCGGCTCGACCAATGCGGCTTTGCATCTGCCTGCCATCGCCCACGAAGCCGGCATCAAGTTCGACCTGTTCGACGTGGCCGAGATCTTCAAGCGCACGCCCTACATCGCGGACCTGAAGCCCGGCGGGCGTTACGTCGCCAAGGACCTGTTCGAGGTCGGCGGCATCCCGTTGCTCATGAAGACGCTTCTCGACCACGGCTACATGCACGGCGACTGCATGACCGTGACCGGCCGCACCATGGCCGAGAACCTCGCTTCCGTGAAATGGAACGAGGATCAGGACGTGGTCTACCCGGCGAACGCGCCGATCACGCCGACCGGCGGCGTCGTTGGGCTGAAGGGCAATCTCGCACCCGAAGGCGCCATCGTGAAGGTGGCCGGCATGGCGGCCGACAAGCAGGTGTTCCGCGGCCCCGCGCGCTGCTTCGACGGCGAGGAGGCCTGCTTCGAGGCCGTCTCCACGCGCCAGTATCAGGAAGGCGAGGTCCTGGTGATCCGCTACGAGGGGCCGCGCGGCGGTCCCGGCATGCGAGAGATGCTGTCCACCACGGCGGCGCTCTACGGCCAGGGCATGGGCGACAAGGTGGCTCTCATCACCGACGGGCGCTTCTCGGGCGCGACCCGCGGCTTCTGCATCGGCCATGTGGGCCCGGAGGCGGCGGTGGGCGGTCCCATCGGCCTGATCAGGGACGGGGACATCATCGCCATCGACGCCATCAAGGGCACCATCGACGTGGAGCTCTCCGACGACGAGCTGGCCGAGCGCCGGTCCGAATGGAAGCCGCGGGAGACGAGCGCCACCTCGGGCTATCTGTGGAAATACGCGCAAACCGTGGGTCCTGCACGGGATGGGGCCGTCACCCATCCCGGCGGAGCCGCAGAAAAAGAAACCTATGCGGACGTTTAAACTCATCGCAGCCACGTTGTGGGTGGCCACCTTCGGTGCCGGCGCAGCTTATGCGCTCGATGCGGCGCCGCGTCCGCAACCGCTCACGCCCGCTCTGGCGCCGGCCCTGGCTCCTGCCACCAAATACGGCTCGGCGCGCGATGCCCTGCGCAGCGGCATGCGCGACTACAATGCCGGCGACAAGCTGGGAGCCGTGCACGCGCTCGAATATGCGGCCGGCCAGGGGCATTCGCTCGCGCTTTGGAAGCTCGGGCGCATGTATGCCGAAGGCGACGGCGTCGAGCACGACGACCTGAAGGCCTTCGAGTATTTCTCCCGCCTCGCCGACCAGCACGCGGACGAGAGCCCCGACTCCCCGAACGCGACCGTCGTGTCCAGCGCCTTCGTGGCCCTCGGTACCTATTTCCTGGATGGCATCAAGGACAGCTATGTGGCGGCCAATCCGGAGCGAGCGGTCGAGATGTTCAGCTATGCCGCGTCCTATTTCAGCGACTCCAACGCGCAGTACAACCTCGCCCGGCTCTACCTGGAAGGCACAGGCGTCCGGAAGGATGCCCGCCATGCGGCGCGCTGGTTCAACCTGGCGGCCGAGAAGGGGCACACCGCCTCCCAGGCGCTCCTGGGGCATCTCCTGATGACCGGGCAGGGCGTTCCGCGCCAGCGGGCCAAGGGCCTGATGTGGCTGACCCTGGCGCGCGAAGCCTCCACCGACGGGGCTAAGGACCAGTGGATCGTCTCGCTATACGACGATGCCTTCGCGGCCGCTGACGAGAGCGACCGCAAGCTGGCACTGGCCCTGCTGGAGCAGTACATCCAGTCGCGCCGATAGATGACCGGCGATGCAGGATCGCCGGTCGCCCGCTAATCGATATCCAGATCGACCATCACCGGCACATGGTCGGACGGCTTGTCCCATCCGCGCACGTCCTTCCGGATCGACGCCGTCCTGAGCTTGTCCTGCGCCTGGGCCGAGAGCAGCAGGTGATCGATGCGGATGCCGTTGTTCCGCTGGAAGGCGCCGGCCTGATAATCCCAGAACGAGTAGAGCCCCGGCTGGTCGTTGCAGGCGCGCACCGCATCCAGAAATCCGAGGTTGAGGAGTTCCCGGAACCTGGCCCGGCTCGCCGGCTGAAACAGGGCGTCATTGGTCCAGGCCGCGGGATCGAGAGCATCCTTGGGCTCGGGGATGACGTTGTAGTCGCCGCACAGGACCAGAGGCTCCTCGAGCGCCAGAAGGTTCTTGGCATGGGCGCGGAGGCGGTCCATCCAGGCGAGCTTGTAGTCGAATTTCGGCGTGCCGATGGGATTGCCGTTCGGCAGATAGATGGAGGCCACCCGCACGGCGCCCGTGGAGGTCGAGACGACGCCTTCCAGGTAGCGCGCCTGCTCGTCGCTCTCGTCGCCCGGCAGGCCGCGGCGCACATCCTCGAGCGGACGCTTGGACAAGATGGCGACGCCGTTATAGGCCTTCTGGCCGTGGGTGACGACGTTGTAGCCGAGGCCTTCGACCTCTGCACGAGGAAAGGCCTCGTCGACGCATTTCAGCTCCTGGAGGCAAACCACGTCCGGATCGGCGCTCTTCACGAAGGTGGCGAGGTGGTCCAGCCTCTGCTTGATGGAGTTCACGTTCCAGGTGGCGATTCGCATCCCGTCACTCTCGCTTTTCCGTCCTCTATGCTTCATCGGATTTTCGTCCTCGGCTGGCAAGGTGGAACTCGTCACCATCCCCACGGTTGCGCCCATGCCCGAATCCTGGTTCACACCCATCGACAGCTATTGCGAACGCCTGGGGGTCGGTTTCTGGGCCGAGCCACTCAATGCCGTGAGCAACGCCGCGTTCATCGCGGCCGCCCTCTATGCTTTGGCGCTCTGGCGACGCGCCGGAGCCCGGGATTGGCCGGCGCTCTGGTTGATTACGGTCACCTTCGTCGTCGGAACGGGGAGCTTCCTGTTCCATACCTTCGCCAACCGCTGGTCGCTTCTGGCGGACGTGCTGCCCATCGCGGTCTTCATCTACAGCTATTTCCTGCTCGCCATGCGTCGATACCTGGGCCTCGGTCCTTTCGTCGCCGTCGGCGTGACCGCCCTGTTCATGGCCTTCAACATGTCCTTCGACCGCCTGTGGTTCGGCGCTTTTCCCGGCCAGACCCTGAACGGATCCGTCGGGTATGTCCCGGCGGCACTGGCGCTGCTGGCAGTCGGGAGCGTCTGCTTGATTTCAGGCGGAAAAGAAGCCGGCAGGGCACTGCTTGCCGCCGCCTGCGTGTTCATCCTGTCCCTCCTGTTCCGCTCCATCGATCACGCGATGTGCGCGACAATCCCTGCAGGCACCCATTTTCTGTGGCATGGACTCAATGCGCTCGTGCTCTTCATCCTGATGAAGGCAGCCATCGCCCATTGGGCCCGAAACGGAGTGACCATTGCCCAGAGTTGAGATCCACGGCTATGCCATCGTGTCGGACGACGACTGCATTGCCGATGCGTCCGGGCGGACGCCCGATGTACTCCGCAACGAGGCCGACTGGGCCTACTTCCAGGCGGAACTCAACCTGTCGGACGTGACGGTGCTCGGCCGCCTCGGGCACGAGGCCAATCCGAACCCGAAGCGCCGCCTGCGGATGGTCCTGTCCTCGTCCTCGACCGGGCTGGAGCAGCGCGCGGACGGCTGGTGGTGGAATCCTGGCAGACTGCCCTGGGCTCAGGCCATCCGCATCGTCCTGCCGGAGGGCGGGCGCGTGGCCGTTCCCGGTGGGCGGCAGGTGTTCGATCTCTTTCTCAAGATCGGATACGACGCCTTCCATCTGACGCGGGCGGAAGGAACGCTCGTTCCCAACGGCGTGCCCGTGTTCTCAGGATGCGATGACGACAACAGGGCCGAGGCGATCCTGTCGGCCCATGGATTGAGCCCGGATCCCCGCCGGGTGCTCGACCCGGTCGGACCAGTGAGCCTGACAATTTGGCGGAACGGGAGCCAAGACTCGTGAGTTTGCTTGGAGTTGACGTGCAACAGCGATCCGAAGGGAGGAGCCGATGCGTCACCTCACAATTTCGACCGCGCTGCTCGCGGGATGCCTGATCGCCGGAGCGGCCTGGGCGCAAGGATCCTCGGGCGGCTCCGGTGGAGGCGGCTCTGGCGGCGGTGGCACCGGCGGTACGGCCGGCGGTTCGTCCGCGTCACCGTCCACCGGGTCGTCGGCGTCTCCCAGCAGCGGCACTCAGCCCGGCGGGGCGACCCTTCGCCCGCCGGCTTCAGGCGTTCAGGGCAGCTCCAACACGTCGAATACAGCTCCCGGCAACAGGGCGAGCGGGATCGGCGGAACGACCGGGAATACGGCCAATACCGGTCCTATTCCCCCTCCCGGCACTGAAGGCAGCACCGGAGGAGGGAACGCGAGTGCAAACAGCACCTCTACGGGCCCGGCCACCACAGGAACCGTATCCGGCAACGACCGTCTGCAGCCGGGTGAGCGCTCCGCCGTCGGTCCGACCTCGCGAGAGGAGGAACTGAACCGACGGGGTGAGCAGGTGGAGCAGAAGGCCCGGCGCGGGATCTGCCAGGGCTGCTGACGATCAGGCCGCCTCGTCGAGGCCGGGATAGTCGGTGTAGCCCCTGGTGTCGCCGCCATAGAAGGTGGCGCGATCGGGCTCGTTGAGCGGCGCGTTGAGGCGGAAGCGCTCCACGAGGTCCGGATTGGCGATGAAGAGGCGGCCGAACGCCACCAGGTCGGCGCGTCCGCTGGAAACGGCTTCGGCCGCCATGTCGCGGCTATAGCCGTTATTGGCGATGTAGGCGCCGCGGAAGGAGCGGCGCAGACCCGCGTAATCCACGTTCACGGCATCCCGGTCGCCCTGTGTGGCACCCTCGATCATGTGGATATAGGCGAGCCCGAGCCCATCGAGTTTCTCCACCACGTGGCTGAACAGAGCCTGCGGATTGGAGTCCGCAGCATCGTTGACCTTGGCCGGCGACAGGCGGATGCCGACGCGTCCCTTGTCCCAGACCCTGAGCACGGCCTCGGCCGCTTCGATGGTCAGGCGGGCCCGGTTCTCGATGGAGCCGCCATAGGCGTCCGTGCGGTGGTTGGAGCCGTCCTTCATGAACTGGTCGAGCAGATAGCCGTTCGCCGCATGGATCTCGACACCGTCGAATCCTGCTTCCTTGGCGTTGCGCGCGGCACTCTCGTAGTCCCGCAGAATGCCCGGGATCTCCGAGAGTTCGAGCGCGCGAGGCTCGGAGACCTCGGCGAAGCCTTCCTCGAGGAAGGTCTTGGTCTGGGCGCGCAGCGGCGAGGGCCCGACCGGGGCAGCGCCCCCAGGCTGAAGGGAGGTGTGGGACACGCGGCCCACATGCCAGAGCTGGATGAAGATCCGACCGCCGGCCTTGTGGACCGCATCGGTCACCTTGCGCCAATGGGCGACCTGTTCGGACGAATAGATGCCGGGCGTCCGCAGATAGCCCTGACCCTGATGGGAGATCTGCGAGCCCTCCGAGATCAGGAGACCGGCGCTGGCGCGCTGGGCGTAGTAGGTCGCCGTGATGTCGCGCGCCACGTCTCCTTCCGCAGCCCGGTTTCGGGTAAGGGGAGCCATCACCAGCCGGTTCGGCAGGGTCAGGTTGCCCAATGTGAAGGGCTGGAACAATGCATGGGCATCGGCACTCATCGTAAAACCTCGTTTCATCCTGTGAAATCATCAAATGCACAGGTTGGTACGAGATAATCAGCCCTCCGAACGATGCAACGGAGGGCTGCCATGCAAAAATTCGATGTCTCGAATGAAGGGTCGTTCAGGCCGGATTGCTGGCTCGGTCGAGCTGCGCGATGTCCTCAGGATCGAGGCGCACTTCCGTTGCTCGAACGAGGTCGCGGATCTGCTCTTCGCTGGTCGCGCTGGCGATCGGTGCCGTGAGCCCGGGACGCGCCATGAGCCATGCCAGTGCGATCTGGGCCGGCGTCGCGTTTCTCCGGGCCGACACCGCGTCCAGCGCAGCCAGAATGCGCCTGCCGCGATCGTCGAGGTAGGCGGCCATGCGCCCGCCGCGCACGCTCTTGCCGAAATCGGCTTCCGATCGGTATTTGCCGGTCAGGAACCCGCTGGCGAGGCCGTAATAGGGAATGACGCCGATCTCTTCCTGAAGGCAGAGCGATTCCAGCTCGGACTCGTATTCCGCACGATCGGAGAGGTTGTATTTCGGCTGCAGGCTCTCGTAGCGCGGCAGGCCGAGTTCGGCGCTGATCTCCAGCGCCTCCTTCAGCCGGGCCGCCGTGAAGTTCGATGCGCCGATGGCCCGCACCTTTCCTTCCCGGATCAACTCCTCATAGGCGCCGAGCGTCTCTTCTTGCGGCGTGTCGAGATCGTCTCGGTGAGACTGATACAGATCGATGTAGTCGGTCTGGAGACGCTGGAGGGAGGCTTCCACCGCGGAGCGGATGTAACTCTTCGACAATCCCTTCCAGCCCGGCCCCATCTCGGAACCGACCTTGGTGGCGATCACGAGCCTGCTGCGATGGCCCCGGGCCTTCATCCACTTGCCGATGATCGTCTCCGATTCCCCGCCCTTGTGACCGGGCACCCAGGAGGAATACACATCCGCCGTGTCGATGAAGTTGAGGCCGGCCTCCACATAGGCGTCGAGCACCTTGAACGACGTCGCTTCGTCGGCCGTCCAGCCGAAGACGTTGCCGCCGAGGCACAGGGGGGAAACCATCAAGTCCGAGCGGCCGAGCCGACGCTTTTCCATTGTCATCTCCGTGATCCGTGCCGATGTGGGGCGGAGAGGGAGGCTGGCAAGATGGCCGGTCAGGTTGCGGCGCCCAGCCGATGCCGGACGCCGCGTCCATTCCCCATCAGGCGGCGGCGCTCAAGGCGATGCCGCGAGCTTCCGCAAACGCCACGAGGTCGGATTCGCTGTCGATGCGATGACGCTGGTCGATAGTCCAGCCGGTCTCGTCGCGGACCACGATGTAGCCCCGCGCCTGAAGGCGTGAGACCACCGCCTGAATGCCGCCCGACTCGGATTTCGTTATGCCGCGCTCCGCAATGAAGCGCTCAATGGCTGCCTGGGCCGCCTGAGCGAGATCGATCGCATCAGCTCTGTTCGCCGGCTTGGCCTTCGCCTTGGCCTGCGCGAGAATGCGCGCAGGATCCCGGCGAACGGACTTCCAGCCGCCCCGGCCCGATGTCGAAGCATTGGCCGGTTCCGGCTCCACCGAACGAACGGAGGCGGGAGCCTCGGTGACGACGATCTTCGGCGCGGCAGGAGCAACAGCTTGAATGACAGGACGGGCCGCCGCGGCCTGGGAGACACCGCGTACCGCCGGCAGAACAGCCTTCTTGGTCTCTGCCTTCTTCGGCCTCGGAGCGAGCTTGGGAATCGCAGCCTGGGCCTTTTCGCGCCGCGCCTTCTCTTCGCGTGCTTGGCGAGCCGCCTCCGCGGCCTGGCGCTTGGCCTCCGCTTCGGCCTTTCTCGCCGCGATGGCCTGGCGTTTTGCGTCATCTTCGGCTTCCCGAGCCTCCGCTTCTCTGCGGGCCGCAGCCTCGGCCGCCCGCTTGACCCGGACGTGGAGCCGCTGGTCGATGCGCGCCTTCTCGGCAATGGCCGCCCGCGCGGCTCGGATCATTCCGGCTTCCGATTCAGCGATGGATTCTTTCAGCCGTTCGGCCAAGACCGTTTCGAGACGATTGAGCGCCCGGGCGAGCGCCGCCTCCAGGTCGATCGTCTGCTGGGCGATTGATGGTACCGGAACAGTCGTCGGCGTAGGGATCTCGGCCGGCGCCGCAGATGCGCCAGGCTTGACCGGTTGTTGCCGCGGCAACGTCTGCGGCGCGGCCTTCGCCCTAGCAGGTCTCGCTGGCTTCGACTGGGCGGTTTTTGGACGAGCCGTTCCGGCAGCGGTGATCTTCGCCAGCTTGGAGAGGTCCCGCACGCCGATCAGGCCGAGATCCTGCATCTTCCAGCGGATCTGAGTCACGGTCCGCCCGAGCTCGGCGGCGATATGCTTGTCCGTCATCGGAGGGTCCGCCGAGACAAGTTCGCGCAAGCGCGCTACGCTGGCTTCGTCCCAGGATTGATGGGGTTGAACCAGGGTTCCGATCAGCCGTGCCCTGGCATAGGTCGCCGGCACCGGCCGTCCCAGCTTCGCCGCGGTGACGGGAACCGGGATCCTGGCTTCCCTGTCGCGGCGCAGGATTTCAAGTTCTTCTTCGGTCCAGACCCTGTTCATTGCAGGGCTTCTCCTTTTCTCAGCGAGGCTGGGATCCGGCGAACCTGCATCGCGAGACGGGGAGCGAATGCGAAAGGCAAAGGAAATTCGCCGGACGTGCCGGCGACGGATGAACGTCAGGCCGGCATCGAGTGGAAAGGCACCGGATTGGCGGTGCCGAGTCTGGCGGAACGCGCCGCCGGGGACCATGGAGCAGTTCCCGGATCGGGTCGCAGCTCATGTTCGCGCATGACGCAGCAACCCCTCACGAAGCGCGCGCTTCGTGTCGAGGACCATTGCGGTCGCTTGAAGTCGAGCTGGAGGTGCATGGCGACGTATCAAATCAAGAGCAACGGAGATGTAGTCGGCTTCGGATCAAATCTCAATGCCGGAGACGTTCGTAACGGAAAGTTTCCCCGCAAAGCCGGAGAGCCTTGCAAAACAACGGTTTCTGCGGCTTTTTCCATGAGCCCGTAAGGATTGGTTAACCATGACGGCGCATTCTTGGTCCCGTGAGTCCCGCAGGGTTTCACGCATGCCTCACAGGGGGAGGGCACATGGCCGACAGCACCGTTGCGCAAACGATCAACGAAAGAATCGAAGCCGTCAAAAAGGTCGTGAACCTGATCGCGCAGGCGGGCAGGGGAGATGACCTGCATGATCTGCGCGTCCTGCTCATCAACACCATGAGCCTCCTCAAGCGCGATCCCGGCATCGAGGCTGCGGTCGATGACCTCTATGCGTCGGCGGACGCTCTGGTCAAAGATGCGTCGTCCGGGACGCCTCCCAATGCACGATCGCTCCGCCTCCTGCTCTCCGCCTCGGATCGTTTCTGCAGTCGCCTGACAGCTGCCGTGGACCGGATCGCTCCAGAGCCCGAGCTGCGGCTCAAAGGCCTGGAAGCCGCCTATGCGGTTCAGCTCGAGCGTTTTTCCATGAACGCGGACCTGGACCCGGTCGGCCAAGTCGCCTGACGCTCACGAGACAATCGCTTCAAGCGCTGGCGTTCCATCATCCCTCCCAGACCCGGCCCTCTGTGCATACGCACCGAGGGCTTTTCTGTTTGAAGAGCTCGCCGATCGCAATGGAGGGCAAACCTTCACGGCGACCTTGCAGTTCGGATGTTGTGCGCTCCGGACAAGCAAGAACCCTCGAAGAGGGGTATCTTCGAGGGTTTGTGTTTGGTTGCGGGGACAGGATTTGAACCTGTGACCTTCAGGTTATGAGCCTGACGAGCTACCGGGCTGCTCCACCCCGCGCCAAGGCGTGCGAGTTTGGCTGTGCC
>JAESFT010000595.1_pt1 | contig 18504 bp, 38 predicted proteins | sample 9269451 | NCBI WGS metagenome assembly JAESFT01 (sample SAMN14502557, study PRJNA617106) | algae metagenome | isolation source: Scytonema hyalinum WJT4-NPBG1 and co-occurring heterotrophs from well... | place: USA: Mojave Desert, Joshua Tree National Park, California | collected 2006-05-25
CGCCTGAAGGACTGGCGGCGTGTCGCTACCCGCTACGACCGCTGCGCCCACACCTTCTTCTCAGCCATCTGCATCGCAGCAGCCGTCACCTTCTACCTCAATCAATGAGTCCTGAGCCTAGTAGCTCCGGTCAGGGCTTCCCCTGAATACGTGCCATACAGGAGACAGCGTAGAAAAGCAGCTGCTCGTGGGACGACCCGAAGATGAGGGAGCAGACAGCCGAGAAGGGCCGCAACACCGTGCTGCCCTCGCGTGCTGCTTTACAGGAAATCGTGCGAACAAGACCATAAGCACGGAATAGGGCAGCTGCGGCTGCCCTATTCCGTGCTAGTATCGCGATGATCGTCCGCTTTTCGCGTGTGTTATGCTTGCGGGCGGAGGATCAAACCCATGAAGAAGCCGAACGATGCTGCTCAGGCCCTCATCGATGCGATGGCCGCTCGAGCGCTGGCCCACAAAGCGAAACCTGCCGAAGTCAGAGCCGCACCCAAAGAGTGCCGCTTCTGTGGTCACCCCTACCTTGAGCCTTGTGACAGCCCTGAAAAGTCACAGGCGTGTCGTAACACCAAACTCTAACATTAAAGGCAATGGTCCATGGACTGGATCGCCAACCACGAGACACTCGGAGGCTATGAGAGGCAACGTCCGTGGACCTCTAGACGACAGCCTCAAGCGTAGATCACCATCCAGACGGCACTTCGGTCCATCAGCAAAGGTCCGAGCATCCTTGATGATGTCCTCCATGAGCACTGCCATGGCGACCTCAGGACCCGGTGTACCCCGCATGGGGTGGCGAGCCGCCGCAAGTTGACCTCTGGAGAACCAGAAGTACTCGAGTCCTGTCAGGCGGGGCTGTTCCATTGTGATCTCCATCGCATCACAACTGCTTGCCCTGCATCCAGGCCTGCACGTCCTCTTTGGCCTGTGCTTCTGTACTGCCGGTGCGATCCTTGATCATGGAGGTGAGCTGGATCTCATTCTTGATGGTTGAGGCATCGAAGTTCGTCAGAAAGGCCCAATGCTGCTGAGCCTCACGCATGTAGCCCCTCTTACGGGCGACGGTTTCGGCGCTCTCGCCACCAGCAAAACCGAACATGATAACCCCCATGGCTAAGGTGAGACCGGTGAAGGATGGCAGCTACGCAGCACTCTCCAATGCCCATGTGCTGACATCCCTGGCGGCCTGATCCAGGGGCAGACTGTAACGTTCTGCAATGGCGCGGCTGAGCTGCTCTTGGGAGCGGCCTCGGACGAGCTCAGAGGACGTGAGCCGATCCCACTTGGCCTGCGCCGATCGGAGCTGGCCCGTGCTCCAGAGGATCGGATTGTGACCGTAGGGGTGCAGGTCAATCATGCTGTGTCTCCTACACGCGGGAGGGACATCGCAGGAGTGTCGAGCTGCCTCGGGTCGAGCGGTGTTTTACTGATTACATTAGATATATGGGGAGGGATCTCTGTCTTACATGAACATTGATATATTTATTATTGCATATATTTTAATCCAATAGTACCTGTCATACTTATTGTGTTCAGGACTGAAGCTTATGACGAGAAGGACAGGGGATGAGGTGAGAGTGCCCATCAACGCGACAGGCGAAGCTCATGCAGTACTCAGTCGGCTGAGACTTGAGCGGGCCATCACGTCCTTCGAGACGAACTTCCATAGAAGCAGGGAGCTTGGATTTGCACCTCAGGTGTCAGTCTGGATTGAGGATCGAGACGAGATGGCTATGGAGCGTACTCGCCGACGGGTGCTTGCCGCCCTCGATCCCTACGTCATTGGCACAGCGGTGACCGTGTACCCAGAGAGCGTCAACAGGTGAGCATTTCACCTGACACGGTCCAGGTGGGGCACTGCTACCTGGCTCAAGGACAGCGCTTTCTTCAGGTGACACACGTCACAGCGGATGGCCGGGTCCGGTTCAAGTATCTCGACCTCTGTGCTAGCAGCATGCCTGAGATCTGGTGGGCCGGGATGCTAAACCTTCGGGACTTCGCTGCGACAGCTCTTCGGGAGATCCCCTGCGCCAGAGAGCCGGAGACGAACAAATGAAGTGCCTCGTGACCTGGGCTGATCTGAACTACATCAACGCGCCCGGCTCCTATGGCTTTCAGGATGGTATTCTGGATCTTGGATCAGATCACCTTGAGGCGTGGGAGCGCGACCTCGAGGGCGTGTGGGAAGTCGGGCGAAACCCGTCACCGGCCCGAGCAGGCAGCTGGGCACCCGTACGCTTTCATCCCTCTGATGACGGTCCGGAAGAGGAGTGCAGGTGAGATGCCAGTTCAGCGCGAGAGCATCCAGGTTGGCCACTGCTATTTGGGCGACAACGGCAAGGTCTGGAGGATTGTCCGGATCTGGCCAGATGATCGCGTGCAGTTCGAGTTTCGAGCAAGGTTCCGTGGAGACGCGAGAGTTTGGAAGCCGGGCATGGTGGATCGAGCCTCATTCGCAGCATCAGCTCAGTGTGAGGTCCCCTGTGACTGGAGGCCGGGGACCGACGGACAAAGGGCACCGGCAGCCTTGAGCTTTTCTGGTGTCAGACGAGCCTGATGGTTTGCAGACAAGGCCTCCACCACCCAGGATCACACGCCAAACCTTGCTCCCACCCTTCGCGAGTATCAGGTGACCGCGAGAGCGCCTACGAACACCATTGCGACCACACCGATAAAGCTGATGTACCCGTAGAGCGCCGCGTTGCTGTGATGATGGGCATAGCCCCTCTTGCGAGCGCTCTTTGTCCAGCGCTGCGCGCCTTCGTGGTGGCGCGCGATAGCGATATCCTTGGGCGAGAGTGCGTGCCCACCCGCCTCTTCGCAGGTGCCCAGCATCGCCATGCCAGGGTCGAAGACCTCCGTCTTGTCCCCTGTGGCGCCGCTGTTGATGTCAGCCTTCAGCATGGCTGTCGTTGGGGTGTCGGAAGGGGGAGGGGTGTCGATGGGCAGCGCGGATTGGTGCGGGACCATATCTCTGTCGATGGACACTGTTGCATTGACCTCGGAGCACCCAGCGCTCGGGTGAGCAGCCTTCAGGATAGCTCCTTGGTGAAGTCCAGCGGGGAGGAGGCAGTTCCGGGAGTAAGCCTCATGGGACCGGCGGCCCATCATCGCACGTAGGTGATCTGACTGGCTGTTTTTGGGCCGGGCTGATTGACAGGATCAGCTCGAACCGGAGGAGGCCAGGCTGCCGAGAGGTTGGAAGGTAAGCCCGGAGCTCGTTGTTGTGATGCTGCGCCAGATCGAGGTTCAGTTGGCACAAGGCCAGAGCTTGGCGCTGGCTTAGCTAGAGAGGCTGAGATCTCCGAACAGAGCTTCAAGACGAGCGCCTCAAGCGGGAGATCTTCTACAGCGTACGGGAGGCACAGGCTGTGATCGGAGTATGGAGAGATCACTACAATCGTGTCCGGCCCCACTCCTCGCTGGGCTACCGACCTCCCGCTCCCATCACCCGGCAGACCATCGCACAGCAGCTACCCACACCAACCGCCATGCAGTAGTCTCACTGAGCCCGGTCCGAAACACCGGTCAGGCAAACTGGCTGTAGACCTGAGGTGCCGAGGGCGGCGCCAAGCGAAAGGCCCGCCCCGCCGAGCAGCACCTGACGACGCTGGGGCATATGCGATGCGTCCCGTGCTGCTCTGGGCTCCGATCTGCTGCACTACTCGAATGAGTGCTCATGTAGGCCTCCGCTTCTTTCCAATCGAAAGGCCCGTTTGCCAGCAGCTGACGTGAGCTCATATGGGCAGTGACGTCCGCGGGCTGGTGCTGGACGGAATAGATTGATGATGGGAGTTAGCCGGGGCCCGGACTGCCGGAGAAAGCGGCGGCTATGGCAGGATACGGGTGCGCCGCCCAGAGCCGTTGGATGGCTCTGGGTGGCGAGGGCAACGAGCCCACTTCTTCTTAGCCCTGCGGCATGAGCACAGTGTCGACGACGTGAATGACGCCGTTCGACTGGTTCACGTCAGCGATCGTCACCATGGACTTGCCACCCTTCGCGTCCGTGACCGAGAGCTTGCCGCCGCCGGCATCCATGATGGTCAGCTGACCACCGGAGGCCGTCTTCAGCATGGCCTTGCCGCCGCCATCCTTCACCTGCTTGACGAGATCAACCCCGGAGAGGCTGCCCGGCACCACGTGGTAGGTGAGGATGCCGGTGAGCATCTGCTTGCTTTCGGGCTTCACCAGCGTCTCCACCGTGCCCTTCGGCAGCTTGTCGAAAGCGGCGTTGGTGGGCGCAAAGACGGTGTAGGGGCCCTTGCCGGAGAGCGTGTCGACCAGACCAGCTGCCTTCACGGCAGCGACCAACGTGGTGTGGTCCTTGGCGTTGACGGCGTTCTCGACGATGTTCTTCGACCGGAGCATGGGCGCGCCACCCACGGTCACCGACGTGTCTTGGGCAAGGCTGGGGGCGGTCACGATGACGAGCGAGCTCGTGGCGAGGAGAGCGGCGCCGAGCGCCGCAGCCGTGTGGCGGCGAAGAGAGGCATGCATGAGAGGATGTCCTTCTGGTGGGTGGGAACCCCCACCCGGGGGTGTCAGCAAAGCAGCTCGGCTGAGCGCCTGCTGACGCGACGACCGCTGATCCAGCGCTGACGCTGATCAGAGTGTCGTCAGAGGAGAAACAACGGGAGCGGCCGGTAGGGGGCCTGCTCCCGTCGCTCGTATGGAGCCGTGCTTGGAGGACTAGGCGCGAGGCATGATCACCGTGTCGATCACGTGGATGACGCCGTTGCTGCAGGCGATGTCCGCCGAGGTCACCTTCGAGCCGCTCACCGTGACACCGTCGGTGCCATCGACCCGCAGATCCTCGCCCTGAACCGACTTCGGCGTCAGCTTCTTGCCGGCCACGTCCTTGGCCATGATGGCACCAGCTGTGACGTGGAGCTTGAGAATGTTCGCGAGCTTCGCCTGGTTCTCGGGCTTCACGAGGTTCTCCACCGTGCCTGCTGGCAGCTTCGCAAAAGCATCATCAGAGGGTGCAAAGACTGTGAACGGGCCCTTGCCCTTCAGGGTGTCTGTGAGGCCTGCGGCCGTCACAGCGGCAACGAGGGTCTTGAACGAACCCGCTGCGGTGGCTGTGTCGACAATGTCGTGGGGCTGATTGGCCATGGTGATTTCCTTATTATTATTATCCAACATCAGATCCGTCTAATGCAAACCTTATATAACTCAAGTCTAAAAGCTTTCAACTTGGGTTGATATACAAATATTAATGCTAATCATAACCACAGAAATATAAGGAGTATTGGAATAACTCTGTCTGTCTTCATAGCCCGTAGAAAAGCGCTGTAGGCAGTTGGAGTGGAGGGCAGCACGAAGGTCGTCCATCGCGCCGGCATGATCCTGCCGCAGAGACGCTGAGCAGCTCATTGCAGGCCAAAGCCCTGTTCCTGGCCGGGTGGGCTGGCGAGCCTGACCTTCACTCTTCGTGAAGGTTGTATTGGCAGAGTCGCAGGGGTGCATAGGGAGGCTTCATGCAAGCCGTTCGACACGCCCCTGCTTATGTGATGCCCCTGCAGGGAGCATGGCGCGTCATCGTTCCCATCCGAGGCCGCCTCAGCCCCCAGGTCCTTGCCCCTGAGTTCGCCACCAAGGCAGCTGCCGCAGAGTGGCTCGACAGCCCAGACGGTCACAGCACTATCGCCAATGAGCGTGCTCGAAGAAGGCAGATCCAGCTACGAGAGGCAGGCGCTGCTCGATGATGTTGGTTGAGACGGAGCTGAGGCCAAGCCCGATCCATGGGATCGGTGTGTTCCTGCTCCAGCCGGTGAGCAAAGGTGACCTGATCTGGCGCTTCGATGCTCGGATTGACCGCGTCTACACCGAGGCGGAGATCGCCACCATGCCTGAGCACATGCAGCGCTTCCTGCGCACCTACTCGACCTGGCACCAAGCCACAGAGCTGTGGGTGTTCTGCGGCGACAATGGTCGGCACTTCAACCACTCAGATCAGCCCACCACCGTGTCGAATGCGATTGCGTTCGGCGAAGATCGAGCGGCGGCAGACCTACCAGCCGGGACTGAGCTCACGTCGGACTACCGCACGATCTGCGACAACTTCCGGCAGAACGGGCACGGGTTCTGATAGGTACCTGCCTCGGCCTCCGCTGAGGACCGCAGCCCGTGTGAAACTGACGCTGTTGCGTAGGCTGCGGGGAACCCACCGGTGCTCTACAGGCTCTTTCCAAGCTCTCGGTCAACGACAACGCGATCGTCATGGCGGATGAGAAGGTACGTTGACCCGCTGTGCACGCCCTCAACTGTCCTCGCCCATTCCTCAGCTTGACGCTGCACATCCGGATCATTCTCAGCCAGGATGTTCTGCCGAGCCTTGACTGTCGGGGGCTGACCATCCTCAGAGCGGGTTTGGATCTCTGCCACGTAATCGTGCATGATCCCCGTCATCAGCGCCTCCACTTGCCTTCGTACCGGAATTCTGGAGCTGCCTCGAGCTGGTCCAGTGTCGCGTTCATGGTTGCCAGCCATTTGTTTCCCCTTCGGTGTAGTTCAGGGAGATCGATGAAGGGTCGACCGCAGTGTAACGCTGCCCCACTCGCATGAGCTCCCCCACCGACAAGATAATGCCAGCAAGCTTTCCACGCTCGAAGACGACGTCTTCAATCTTGCCCATCGCTTCACCTGCGGTACTCTGAACTGGCAGGCCTATGAGGCGAGAGGTCAAAAGCGCGCTGCTGTTGATGGTGATGAACTGGGCGTTGTCTGCGGCTGGTGGCGTACTCTGAGCAAGCGCGGGAGCTGACAAAGCAACAGCGGCGAGGAGGATCAGTGTTGAGGAGCGCATGTGAAACCATCCTGGGCGAAGCCTAGCCTATTGATGGTCCATGAAAGTGGCTAATTTGGACGGACTGCGGCGACTCGTCCGCGTGACTTGCTACAGGCAAGCAAGCCACCGCCTGCTCACACGAAGGCAGTCGGAGTGATGTGATTACTCTATGGGACGAGAGGCGATAGAGAGTACATACTGCATGACAGGCACGGCTTGGGTTTGGTCCGATAAGACCGTTCTGTTCGAACTGACCAATCATTGGCCATAGCACGACCCGGCTAGGCGAATGGAGCAGCGAGCTCGGCGCCTGTGCTGGCCGCGCCCGATGAGCGGCTGAAGCGAGCACTTGTGACGCGCGGTGCTTGGCGGTCGGCCGCTCAGGGGTTCATCCTGCGGGTGTGCCCGGCTTACGGGGCAGCCGGCCTATTGCGCCGCTTGGCCATGAAGGCGTCGAACTCCTCCCGGTCCTTGGCGCGCTTGAGCTCCTCCACGAATTCACCAAAAGCCCGTGCCTCCTCATCAAGCCGATGGCGTTCTTCCTCGAGCCGCTCGAGCTCACTGCGACGGTGTTCGTCAAAGGCGAAGTTGCCGGTGCTCGTGTACCCTGGCCGCACACCAACAACACTGCTGGCTAGCGAGCTGAAATTCCGCTCGAACGCTGCCTTCCACTCGGTCGGGACAGGGTAGCCCATCAGCTTCCACACCAGGTACGCCAGCGCGAGCGGCCATACGAAGATGAACCCGAGCACAATCCCGGCGATCTCAACACTGCGCCGTGGCGGCCAGCTGCTGCGGGTGGAGGACCCGGCGCTGCCGCCGGCAGTCGAGGCATAGGACATCGTGGTCTCCGCTGATGAATGTCAACACCATTAACATTGGAGCTCATTCGTCCCCGCACAAGGGGCAGAGCCACACCGACCGTGAGCGTAAGCCTTCATGGCACCTTGGCTGCCTCAAAGCTCGCGATCATCGCCTCGCCTGGTGCACCTCTGGTGATGCTCATCAGCCGGACGGGGAGGCTTGATCGCTCCGCGTTGTAGCGCTCAGCGGCGCCCACGTAGTCGCTACGCGCCACCACAATCTGGCTCTCGCTCACCTCGAGTTCACCCGTGGCCGTTTGCACCCGAGCCTCAGCGCGATGGGGCAGCTGGTAGAGGGTGTCGAGCACCTGACCCAAAGCCACCGACAACCTGTCCTGTGTAGCCATGAAGCGCCGGAAGGTGTCGAGCTCGAGTGCAACCTGCGGATTGGGTCTGAGGCTCAGTACTTCAGCCTGCGCCTGCTCCACCCGCAGCATCAGCGCCTCCTGCGACCGGTCTACCGACCGCAGCACCGCCACGATCCGAGGCACCGTCTCGGCGCGTTGCTGGTACGTGCGCTCGACGCCGCTCCAGGCCTCCAGCGCCGTTCGTCGCTCGTCTGACAGGTCAGCTCCGCGGACCAGCAACAGCGCCACGCTCGCGATCAGAACTAAGAGTCCAATGAGCAGTACCGAAACTCTTCTTCGTGTCATCACTGGTTCCCCCCGTCACCGCTAGACTGCACTCAGAGGCGGGCTCCGGATCGAGCGCGCTGCGCCTGTGTGCTGCCAGTGAGGACTGCACCTGTTAGGCCAAATTCTCCGTCTGAGTTGCGCCTTGAGCTTTGATCAAGGCAGGCAGTCGACACCGTGCTATGCTGGGACGCTCATCGCAGCGAGGAGAGCCCCTATGTCAGGTCACGCCATTCACATCAAGGTTGACGGGAGAACCTACTCCGGAACCTATGCTGTTGACCGCAAGAACCTCACCGTAACAACGACCTATGCCAAGAGGACTGCTGAGGTCAGCCCCAAGGTCCAGCACCTGGCACTCGCCCATCAGCTACTCGAGGAAATGGTCAAGGCTGAGAAGTCGCGGAAAGGCTCCACCCTCTGAGGGTAGAGAGACCCGCTGCGATACCCTCAGATCCTGAGCTCGACCACAGGGTTGATCTTGGATGTTCAACGATCTGCAGCGGTGCTAGGCTCCTCCTTGCACCAGGAGGAACAACCATGGCTAAGGGTGGACGCGAGACCAAGAAGCCGAAGAAGGACAAGCCGAAGACCAACGCTGCCGCGCCCTCGCAGAAAGGCACGGTTGCCTCAATTCCTCAATCGAAGAAGTAGCCCCACGTTCGGCGTATTCAGAACGAACATCCAGAATGCCCGATACCCCCCGACAGAGGCATCCCTTGGGTGGGTAGAAGCCGGCCTAATGGAGCTGCGACCTGTCCAGCACTGCAGCCCCCGTGGTGCAAAGGCTGATGCTCCTTGAGCAATCTCTCATCAGGATGGGGAACAATGATCAGCGATGCTTTCCGCGCTTACATGGAAATGACGCGCGCGCTCTCCACTGATGCGGAAGGGAGTGAGGTTCTTGTTGGTCTGAGCGTGGAGGAGACGAGAGACAACCTCCAGACGCTCGCTCGGAAGTTGGATGATAGCGGCGAGAGCGAGCGTTTCTCCGCACTTCACGAGAAGCATGAGCTAGCAAGACTTGCCGTCATCGGTGCGGAGATTGATCTGTCCGGCTTCGTACGTGAACCAGGAGCCTATGCGCCTCAATCGCAGGAGGATGCGTTCCAGATGCCTCCCGATCGGTCCAGGCGTTAACGCCCTGCGCTCCTCGTTCGACGGCAGGCGTTCCCATTGCTTCATAGGAGGTCCGTGTCACATGGTTGGCACATAGCCCCTCGGGAGCGTTCCAGCTATGTTCCCTCTCGCCGATCACCTCAACCGAAGGGCCGCCTGAGATGAGCGAGAAGCACCTGGTGACGTGCCCGCGCTGCGGCTTCCGCATCACCAATCAGGGTGAGCCAGACAATCCTGGCCTGACTGGTGACGTCCAGACGTTCAGCAGGACCTGCCCGCTCGCTGCTGACCAGCCAGGCTCTATGGCAGAACAACCGTTCAACTGCCCCGAGCTACTCAAGGCGGTTCGGAGCGCGGCCCTCTCCGGGGAAGCGGGACGGACCCGCTGACATGCAGCCTCACAACGTCGAGGGCCCGAGGCCCGGCAACGACAATGGCCCGAAGGGCAGATCAAAGACGTTGTGGCTCCTCGTTGTGATCGTGGGTCTGCTCACGGCTATTTCGGTCAACCTTCTGGGGCGCCTGTGAGCGCCGGCTTTGCGGGCATCTCGAAAAAGCGTAGCGATCCCGACGTGAAGCTAAGGAAGGACCCACTTGCATGACACCCGAGGCGCTCAAGGCCCAAGCTGAACGGACAGCATTGCGGATCATCCTGAGCAATGTTGTGGCTCAGCTTGTCGCGACCCATTCGCCCGATCCCATGGAGCGGAGAGCCCGCCTGACTCGGCTACATGACGAGTGCAAGCTCGCAGCCGAACAGTCGAGCAGCACGCTCGCTGGGGACGAACGTCGCGCTCTCACAAGCGAGATGCTCGCGGTGCTGGACGAGTTCTACAAAGGCATCACCATCACATGAGCATCACAGGGGCGCAGATCAGAGAAGCACGTCAGCTGCTGGATTGGCAGCCTCGCGAACTGGCGAAAAGAGCCAAGGTCCAGATCTCCACAATTGAGCGAGCGGAAGCAAGCGAGACTGAGCCTGTCATCACCATCGCTCATCGCGACGCCATTCAGACCGCCCTCGAAGCCGCCGGCGTCGAGTTCATCCCGGAGAATAGCGGCGGGCCCGGGGTGAGGCTGAGGAAGGATCATGCACTATGACACCGGCTCAGAGCATGGAAGCCCGCAAGCTGTTGAAGTGGTCCCGCGACCGCCTAGCGCCTCGCTGTGGCATGCCAGCGGAACGGCTTCGGCAGTTTGAGATCGGTGCCTGTCTGCTGACCGGCATCGACGATGATGCACTCAAGAGCGCTCTTGAAGCGGCTGGTGTCGAGTTCATCTCGGGGAACGGTGACGGGCTAGGAGTGAGGCTGAGGAGGGATCGTTAAGCCTTCCTCAGCAGAGCGTGAAACCTGAACTCACCTGGCAAGAGGAGGGTCCCCATGCCCACGACACCATTCCGCCGCTCATCCGATCCTAGGCAGGCCGCCGAGACAGCGTTCAAGTCCGCAACCACAAAGTCTGCTGATCCCGCTGAGCGCCCAAAAACCATCACCCTGCCGCCAATGCGAGAACTCGTGTCCTTGCGCATCGACCAAGACGTGCTGGAGCACTTCCAAGCCGAAGGCCCCGGCTGGCAGGAGAGGATCAACGCGGCGCTCCGGGCAGCAGCGGGGATCCCAAAGCCTGACCCTCAGAGCGAGGGTCTTCACCCCAATAAGCCCAAGAATGGGAATGATGGGTAGTCCATGGGCGTCGAGTTCATCCCGGAGAACGATCCCTGACTGGGCGCAAGGTTAAACAATGTAATTGTCTATGGGTGTGCTACAGTGTTGAGTTAGAACTCTTCAGGAGCAGCCCAATGTCAGGCAGAGTACTTCGCGTCTTCATCTGCATCATGAGCTGGGGATTTATTTTCCCGAACGCTATCGTCGAAGGGACAACCGACGACAGGCCAAAGCCTTAGCGATGAAATTACTTCTACGGAGGGCTATCACACCCGCTGTCGAGGCGGAGCTAAGGCCACTCCTGAGCTGTCATCGAAAGAGACAGGATCAGCAAAGGTTCGGGTTCGTGGTGCCTGACCCGCACTGAGATCTGCCAGTACGTGTGGAGCCGGTCGGCCAAAATCTCGGCCTAAGCGCCACGGCCTCCTCTCGTGCCCTTTCGGCAGAGTCGAAATCGTCCTCCGTGTCGTCCTCAGACCAGGGCTGGTCGTCAAAGCGTATGTCAGTCCAATTAGCCACAAACGCCTTGTGAGCATCGCAAGGCACGCAGAGGAGATAGGTTTCATGAGGACGCACACCATGAGTAGGGTTCTGACTGCCACAACCTTACTGCTACTCACGACACCGGCACTGGCTCAAACGAATGCTGCGCCACGCCCGACGACACCAACTCTCGAGCAGACTTTCCGGGACATCGGAGGGGCACTTGCTGGACCCTCGACCAGTATGGCCACGACTGGAAGCGCGACAAGCAGCACAGCGGGCTCAGCTCCTGCTGCCCCCCAGCCCGGTATCCTCGGCGGTAATAATAGCTCGATTAGCCGCCCCTTGGGACTAGAGAGCCTTACCACTGGCCTGTCTTTGGGAGAGCAGGCTGTGACTACGGCGCCCCTTCAAGTGTTCACCTCTCCGAGTCCCTCAGCTACTTTGAGCTCGACCCTGACCCCAGGCACGCTGGTTCAATTTGGGGACGTGAAGGACGGATTTGTTCAGATCACCCCGCTTCAAGGCCCGAATGCTGGAACCACCGTGTATGCTCCGGAAGGTGTCGTGAGGGCTGGTGTGTTCGATACCGTGAAGCGGACAACCGAAAAGCTTCTGGAAGATGCAGCCCGTGTTGCTGTCGCGATCCGCGACAACCCGCACGTTCGGCTGAAGGGTTTCAGGCTCAACGCCTCTATCACTCCAACCCTCGAACTTGAGTTCGAGATGAAGGAGGCCACCGGCCCAACAGCCGCGGCGGCTCCCCGATAGGCGGGGCAAACAAGAAGGCCCGCCGCAGCGGGCTCAATGACGGCCCACCACCTTGAACGGCCGGTTTGTGCGAGACACTCGAAAGCACCTCCTAGTTTGCTGGCTGACACTATCAGGCTAACCGTGACGCTTGGCGTACCGACGCCTTTTGGTGAGGTGTTCCTGTCCCTCACCCGTCTTGGCTGGTGCAATCACCTTCTTCCAGCCAGCGGTGTTCCTCTTCCAACACGGGCGCGCACGAGCTTTACAGGCCATCTGCGTTTCTCCTTTTCAGGCAACAGGTCAAATATCAAGGGCGGCTATGAGGACGCGTCAACGCTTTACCGCTTATCGCGTCACTCAGCCCGTGTTGCTGGGGATTACCTATATCGTCTCAGCACGTTGGTGTTTGGCATGATCGCAATGCCATTCTCTCCCTCTAGTGCCAACGTGCATACCATCGTCAACTTGCGTATGAGCGGCACCTAATCTGAGGGCACCTAATTCAGGAGCAACGCGATGCCGATGGCAAAGCTCAGAATGACACCGAACGTGTAGAGTTCGCCCACCGTGTTGTTATCGATTGCGGGGCAGAGCTGACCTCTCCTCGGCCATGCAAGCTACATAAGGGGCCCGTAAAAACCCAGCACGGCAACGCCCGAGACGAACAGCAGGAAGTTCATGGTTGTGGCAAGCTCAGCGGCAGCATGAGTGAGCGCGAAGCATTGTCCCGGATTGATGTCAAAGCTGCTTGCAGCGCAGTTGCGCGGCTAGGTTGAAGTCTACGCCATGTTGTCTTGCCGTGAACATCAGGAGCGGGGTTGGGACCCCCAGCCAACCGTCGAGCAGGCCCATGTAGAGCCCGACGAAGTTAGGCCCGTGCGCATCGGTGTCACCATCGACCGTGCTGCTCAGCGCATGGGCGACCTCATGCAGGATGACATAGGTGGGCGTCGAGCGGTCCTTCGGCAGGCGGATCGTGCTTCGAGAGCCTGTCGCCCACGTGCGCCGGGCCTGGCGCGGTAGGGGCTCTACCTTCGGTGGGTAGAGGAGCTGCTCCCCGAGCCACACGCCTTCAACAAGCAACTGCGCCTTCTCGTAAGGGACCGCCGACGAGCCCCGGGGTGCGACGACAGCGTCCTCCCAGGCGTAGACGCGCGTGCGCTGCAGGTCCCTCACCCCAGCAGCCCTGAAGTGTTGGCTTCCTGGCGGATCGGACGGCTGAGATTGACCCTGTCGCCCGCTAGGCGCCCGGCCTGGAAGGCGCCCTCGTTCACGCGGAAGGTGATCTCACGGGCTCTCGTAAGCTTAAAGCCAAGGTTGCTGTCGAACTCCTGCTCGACGATCTGCCCCTTGAGCACCATTAGGGCTCCACGAGTAATGTGCTGAGGCAGGGGCTCGCCAGCTGCGACTGCTCTCTCGTACACTTCCTGCGCGGCTTGTGCCGTCGCACGTTCCGCCTGCTCCCTATCTTCGTCGCGCTTGGCCTTGAGCTGGTCGAGCCGATCACCGATCCTGTCGACGAGCCCCCGTTGAAAGCTCGTTGTCGCCAGAGAGCGGTTTCTGGCAGCAGCGTATGTCTGTGTGCCCTTGAACGAGGCCGACTCGGCTTTCACGGCAGCGGCCACGACGATGAAAAGGTGGACGGCCATCGCAACATCCGGCTCGAAGCCGTAGAAGCAATACACAGCGCTCTCGTCATCCTGTTTAGAGTGCCACGTCTTCACATCGCAAAACCGGGCGATCGGCACGACAGCGGCATCGATGGGCATGCGCCGCTTGGCCCCGGTGGGTACCTCGTGCAGGACGCAGACCTCCTCCCGGATGTCGATCTCGTCCATGCAGAGGTTGTACTGGTCGAGCAGCCGTCCAACCATCTCAGCGGCCTGCAATGCCTCGTGCTCGGAACAGCCTGCCTCGACCGTCTTTGCGGCAAGCGCCTTGATCTTGGCTTTCACCTTCGCGAGTTCAGACTTCATGGTGATCGGTGTTCCCTCGACACGATGGCTGGGTGCTAGAACCGCTTACAACATGGAAGCGGACGGGACCTTAACGTCAGCCCCCGGTGTGGGCATGGCTCTGACGAGAGGCCACCATAGGTCATGCGCGTCCTGATTACGGTCGGTCCAAGGGCCACTTTCGGGCCGCGGCGCTGAGACGAGTCGTTTAGATGGTGCTACATTCCGGTGCCAGCACAGGAGGCACAGCCATGGCAAAGGGTGGGCGGGAACCCAAGAAGCCAAAGCAGGTCAAGCCAAAGACAGTTGCGGCTGCCCCATCGGCAAAGGGCGGAACAGCGTCAACCCCTGCATCGAAGAAGTAGCCTAACATCCCTGAGGGCGTGCCTCGCTGAGCGTTAGGCCAGCACGGCACATCTGGAGCAGGCAATGACAATGAGCGGAATTGACCATGCCGGCAGGCCACACCGCTAGTGGGTGCTGCAGAGCCGGCATATCGGGCATCCTGCTCCTGGTCGGCACAGCTACGGCAGCCGCCCAGCGGACTGATCCAGCTCCGGAGGGGCAGGGCGTCTCGGAAAGCTCATGGATCAGCGGCGACAGCGTCGTGCGTCGGCCTGGACTTCCCACGCTTGGCAAGTGGATGCTGGCTGCGGACGGCACCCCAGCTCACTGGCTTGGGGAAGTCTACCAAAGAAAGCGCCTGCGTGAGCCCATCAACCTGGTCATCGTGGACGAGGGGGCAACCAGTGCGGAGGATGCAAAGAAGAAGCTGATCACTGCGGCCGCTGCGGCAGGTTACGCCATCCGGATGGGTCACTCGTCGGGATACCAGGGGTATGTGGGCGATCAGCTCTATGCGCAGATCCCATCCGGATGGGACGACGCTTTCTCTGACGAGCCCTTCGCGTTGAGCAACAATCACGGGAGGATCTTCGGGCCGCACCAAGCAGCCGGGGCATATGTGTTTGTTGGAGCATTCAGTCGCGAGGAGGTCATGCCCTTCCGCTGGCCGGGTCACCGCTACGCCTCGTTCAACCAGGCACGCGACGACTTTGCGCGGCGACTAGATCAGTCATCACCGTTCAAGCTCGAAGGGACCCTGAAGCTGGAGAACGCGCTCACGGCTGATGATCAGGTCACCACAGGCGACCACGATGGGATGGCTATCCTGCTCCGTGCCCAATAGATTGGCTTGATCACGCGGTCTTCCAGGCTAGGGTGCTACGGCCTAGCAGCCACCTCAATCGACGCACCTATGCGCGTTATCTCACCTGCTCTGGAACACGAGCGAACTGGTGCGGTTAACATTTGCCCGGATCGCTTCAGGAGGTCACGGTGCGTGTCGGTGCTCTCACTCTCCTGCTGCTGCAAGCGTCCTCGGCCGCCCTGGCTCAGCCCAAGCCGACCACCGAGATGATGCACTGTGAGCGGCTGCAAACGCTGGTGGCCATGCACGGCGCTGCTGTTCTGAACACCAGCCCAGGTACCGCTTTGCGCTTCATCGCTCATCCGGGGTCCTGCACCCACGGTGACGTCGCTCAGCCCATGTATCTTCCCACCCGGGATGACCCAGGGTGTCTTGTCCTGATCTGCCAGTCGCCTCACCGGCGCCACCACTAGTGGGCTGTCGGACCCGGGGCTGGATCGGAGCGCGAGCGCTAAGGTCGATCCGGTGCTGCCCGATGAAGTAATCAGCTCGCCATTGGTGTGTGGGCAGGGGGGTTGCGCTACCCGGCGTGGGTTGGGCTCGGTTAGTGCATCATCCGAGCAGGAAGATAGTGGCGAGGCGTACTAGGCCGAGAGGGGTCTCACCCTGTGCTGGTCTATATCCTCTGTCGAATTGCCACGCTTGGGCGGAGGAGGGCATAACGAGTTCTTGGAGCACGAGAAGTCGGACCTACCGCCCATGCTTGGTGTTTTGCTGATCCTAGGGCTGTTTGCCGTCCTGTTCTTCGTCCCAGCTCTTCTTCTAGCGTGGGGACTGGTGAGAATGTTTGGCTAGGTGCAGACCCGCTTTGGGCCTGCACCACGTCATCCTGCGGCAGCCGGGCTCAGCATGGTCGAGGACACTTCGGGGCGAAGTCTCGAGAGCAGCAATCCTGAACCCGTTTGGAAAGGTGCGCTCGCGCACATCTCGTCAGCCCAGGTGAGCTCACCCTGCTTTCCATCGGGGAGCAATGCTATGGGCCACATACTCCGCATCCGCCACTTGCAGATCAGCACCGAGAACGAAGCCGCCCTGTCTGAGAAGCCGGGCTTGTCCTGGCCAGTCTTGTTCATCAGCCTCGTTGTCGCGCTGAACGCCACCTCAGTCGTGCTCACCCTGTGGGCCTACTAGGCGTCGGAGACCAGCCGACCGGACCAGACGAGGTGATCGCGACAGGGCTCCGCCTTCCGCTGATTAGGGGCTGGCGAGCACGCGCAGGAAGGCGACTGCGTGCGTCTGCCCTGAGGTGAAAACGCCTGCTGTGAGAGCTCCACCGTACACGGCTGCGGTGTCGCGGTTGGTGCGGTAGGGCCGCTCGTCTGGTGAGTCTGTTCGCAGCGGCGTGTGGCCGTGCACGATGTGCTTGCCGAAGTCGTGCTCCATCTCGAGGAACGCCTCACGGATCCAGAGGCGGTCCTCATCATGCTGGTCATCCAGTGAGCGCAGAGGGCTCACGCCCGCATGAACATAGTAGCCATGTTCATCCTCATAGAAGGTGGGGAGCTGGCCCAACCAGTCGATGAGGTCAGGGGGGAGTTCGCCCACCTCCTTGGCACCAAAGGAAGCCAAGGCAGCATCGCCGCCGTTCCAGAGCCACGCTGGAACATAGCTCGGGTCCGCCGCAGCCTGCAGCAGCAGAGCCTCATGGTCGCCCATGAGGCAGACCACCGTGTCGGGTGAGGCCTCTTGGCGCTGCCGCACCGTGGCCAGCACACCTGCGCTATTGGGCCCACGATCGATGTAGTCGCCCAGGAACACGAGCCTGTAGGGCTGGCCAGCCGCATGGTCCTCGATACCCTGGAGCATGGCCAGCAGGAGGTCGTGACAGCCGTGGATGTCGCCGATCGCGTAGGTCAGGGCGGGGCACATCGTTCGTCTGTTATCCTTTAGGGCAGGATCAATCCTAGGGCTCGCTGATAACCGTAGCTGAGCGGCCATGACAGCAGGTGCTTCCCGTCCCTCGAGCACTGGCAGAGACGCCGCGCCTGAGGTCTGAGAAACATCCTGCTTGCCTTGAGGCTTGGGTCTGAGAACTGGGCTTCTCGGACCTCAGGCGCGGGCACCTCTTGACCTCAAGAAAGCAGCCGAAAGCAGCCCAACGAAGCAGCTGCGAGCTTGTGCTGACGTACCCTGCCGCATTGCTTCAAGGAGCCGATCGATCTCCGCAACGCGTTGCTCTACCAGCGAAAGATCACATCCCGAGCAGACCCGCGCGTGCAAACCTCGGGTCAGCGGTGAGCCGCTATCGAAGCAAATGGAAGCAGCTTGCTTCGAGGAGCAGAGCAGGGTGCTTCGGCGATCTCGCACCTGAACCGGACCCTTTCGCCTGACGTCTGCTTCCCACAATGTGAGCACATGCAAGTCGCCTCTGGAGCATCGTGCCCCATCCAACTCGGCCACGGCGGAGATGTGGCTCGCAAGCTCTCTCGCTCCCAGCTCGCAGCAAGTATTCCTAGTTCGCGTGCCGGCTTCTAGTGCTTCAGCACCTCGGATCCGGTTCTATCCTACTGAGGCTTGGGCGGGTCCCGATTGGACGCCGACGGATTTCGCCCTTAGAGCGAGGATATGGCAATACTCGCATTGACTTATCCCGCACATCGGGTGGGTCCCACTTGGATGCCGATCGACACCAGAAAGCAGCAAGAAAGCAGCGGAAGCAATTAGAGCAGCGAGAGGGTGCTCCAGAGCAGCCCCGTTGCTCTCGTTGCAGGCTTTTTGTGGGGCAGCCAGCCGCTCCCGCCCCACAAAACGTGCCTCAAAGCAGGGGTCAGCTCCGAAGCAGGGCTGCTTTAACTGCTTTCATGGAGAGCACCCAAATCGGGCTGTGAAGCACCCGGATAGGAGCCACCAGAGCAGTCCCGACGGGGCAGGATCTAAGACTTAATTCAGCGGCATCGTTGCTGGCCCACATGACCTGACTGGCTGATTTTGGACCGGGCTGACTGAGAGAGTTGACCCGAACCGAAGGAGCCCCTGATGGCGAGACGGAAGAACTGGAGCGCGGAGCAGATTGTCGCGAAGCTGCGGCAGATCGA
>JAESFT010000596.1_pt1 | contig 18459 bp, 17 predicted proteins | sample 9269451 | NCBI WGS metagenome assembly JAESFT01 (sample SAMN14502557, study PRJNA617106) | algae metagenome | isolation source: Scytonema hyalinum WJT4-NPBG1 and co-occurring heterotrophs from well... | place: USA: Mojave Desert, Joshua Tree National Park, California | collected 2006-05-25
TCACATCGGCCTCTCTCACTTCTCCCCGTCTGCCAAACGGGCGATCGCGCTGCATCTCGTTGCCATCGCCAAACATGCTCACCACATCGCACAAATCGGTGCAAGTGATGTGAACGAGGGGAAAAGAATAGGCCCTAGTTCGTAGTATAGCTCAATGGGAGCACAGCAATCGCCATTGGCGATTTCCCCGTTAGGGTTGGGTTGCGACATCCACCTGCAGCCGAAAGCCCCGATGTTCAACTCCATGACTAACCTCGGAAGCCGGGCCGAGAAGGCCCCGGGCGCTCATCTGCAGCGCGAATTATTCACGTGACACAACCGGCAGAGGCTGGGCTTGACTGGCAGGCGTCAGACGCTCTCCGCCTTGAGATCTTGTACCGCCGTCAGATCGGCGAAGGTGTGGAGGATCATACCCCAAAGGCAAATTCGTCTGGCGCTTCAACTCACACTCATCGATTCAGAGAATGGCGAACTGGGTGATAGAGGGGGCGCGCGCAAGGTTTGTGCAATAAACTTCGGCAACCCGGACAAAGCAGGAACATAGAAGGTGATGGGCAGGGGTGGCCGCCACCAACCCCGCTCAGTTTGTGGACAGCGGCCAAACAGGATTCGGCGCCTCGCTCTCGTCAATCCCATAATCCCGGCCCGGATCCCGCCCTCCTTTCAATCATCAAGCCGGGGCTGTGTAGGGGCGTACAATGGCACACCGTGGCTTGCTGACTGAGGATGAACGCCAAGTCGTGTTTGGTGTCCCTCGGCAGGAGCACCTGATCATCAAGCACGGAACCCTCAGCCAAGACGATCTTGATCTGGTGTTGCGCAAGCGCGGTGCCCGCAACCAACTTGGGTTTTCAGTGCAACTCTGTCTTCTGCGGGATCCCGGGTTTGGGCTGCGCCTCAACGAGGCTCCTCCGCGACAGATGCTCACCTTCCTGGCGGGCCAGCTTCAGGTTTCACCTCACGTCTTCAAGGACTACAGCCGGCGGCCGCAAACCCGGCTCGGTCATGCCGCCGAATTGATGACCCGCCTGAACTTGCGGCCCGCAGTGCAGGAGGACTGGGCGCTCATGCTGGACGTTACGGCAGAGGCAGCTTGGGCGACGGACAAATGGGGCAGAAATTGTTCGGACGGTTCTTGAGTGGTTGCGCACTCATCGGATCATCCTGCCAGCGCCCACCAGGCTGGTGGCCTACTCTCCCCAGCGAATTTGAACTCGATTTCATTGTCGTAAAAAAGCACGACGACCGCCTTACAAGGAGCCATGTGACCATCCTAGCGCATAAATGCTTGGCAAGAGATGTCGCCAAACTGGTTCACTGGTTCTTACGGCTCAATGCGGCCTGATTCGACTCGGCATGCGCCCCGGACGCTCTGCAAGAGATTGTCAGGGTTTGCCGCTGTCCTCAATGATGCGCCCGTCCTCCATGGTGATGACACGATCGGCCAAACTCATGATCTTCGCATCGTGCGTCACCATCAGTGTCGTTGTGCCGCGCTCCGTGCCAAGGCGCTTCAAGAGGCTGACCGTTTTCAGCGCACTGTCCTTGTCCAGGGCAGCCGTGGGCTCATCGGCAAAGACAATGTCCGGGTTGCCCACGAGGGCTCTTGCCACCGCAACCCTCTGCTTCTGCCCGCCAGAAAGATTACCGGGCAGGTAGTGTAACCGCTCACCGAGCCCGAGCATCTCAAGTAGATGAGCGGAGGCTCTCTCCCAATCCGCCATCGCGGCTTCGCCATGCACCTCCAGCCCCATGCGCACATTCTCCATCGCAGTAAGGCTCTCATGAAGGTTGTGGGCCTGGAAGATGAACCCGAGCCGCCGGCGGCATTGAACGAGCACACGCTCATCCGCACCAGCGAGTTCCGTGCCCAAGAGTGTCAGGCTGCCGTCCTGAACACGACGGAGACACCCCATGAGCGTCAGCAGGGTTGTTTTCCCCGAGCCTGAGGCCCCGAGCAGGACCGTGAGCTTGCCACGCTCAAGCACCAGGTTCACGTCGAACAACGCCTGCTTCCGCGCTTCGCCTTCTCCAAACCAATGATTGAGCCCCTGCACCACGACCGGTGCGTCAGGTCTGTTCAAATCGTCGCCCGTGAGACGTTTATGCCAAGCTGTCAGATCCACGCCAGCCCCCTCAGAACAGGTCCGCCGGATTGGCGCGGGCGAGCTTGCGGGTGGCAATCGCTCCAGAGAGCGCGCACATGCCGAGTGTTCCCACCAAGACGAACACCGCGCGTGCTCCGGTCATGGCAAGAGGCAACCCCGTCACGGCGACTACCACAGTGTAGAGTAGGAGCGACACCAGCAGGCCTGGAACGAAGCCCAGGATCGCGAGGATCAGGGCCTCCTCGAACACGATGCCCAGGAAGAAGCGCTGCGAGTAGCCAATGGCTTTGAAGGTGGCGTATTCCTTGAGGTGCTCGGCGACATCGGTGGAGAGCACCTGGTAGACGATGATGATCCCGACGAGGATTCCGATCACAACCCCGAAGCCGAACACAAGCCCGACCGGGCGCTGCGTCGTCTGGAAAGCCTGGTCCCTGTCAAAGGCCTCCTTCACGGTCCGAACGATGCTGTCGTAAGCAGGCAGCGTTGCACGCAGGCGTTCCAAAGTCAGCGCTGCGTCGGCACCGGGCGCGAGCGTCACGAGAATGTGGTTGGGCGCTCCTGCCACTCGCTGTGGAAACAGCCGCAGGAAGGTCTGGTCGGAGACCACGAGATATCCGTCAGCCGAGAAGCCGCCACCGATCTCGAAGGTGCCCACCACCGTGAGGGTGCGGCCCTTCACTTCAAAGCGATATGGTTCTCCGGCTGTGATACCAGCAAACAGGCTCTTCGGCACGTTCCTGGCCTTGGCATCGATCAGTGCCACATCCGAGAGGCTGATATCGCTCAGCCGTGCATTGATGGCTGGATTGCGGAGGGTTTCCACTGAGGGATCAATCCCAAACACATCCAGGTTGCGGACGCTGCCGTCCGGCTGCTTCCACTCGACCTTGCCGTAGTAGAGAGGAGTGGCGCTCCGGACGCCCTCGACGGTCAGAGCCTCGAACATGCGCTGGCGTGGAAGCGGGCTGCCGTCAGCTAGTGTGTTCATATCGGAGGCCGAGATGAGAAGGTCGGCATTCATCTGGTCGTAGGGAAGCTTGATGCTAGCAACGAGCGCCCCGAGGAAGCCCAACTGCATGAGAACGAGAACACTCGCGAAGGCGACGCCGGCGAGGGCAGCGGCAAGCCGTGTCTTGTTGTGAACCAGCTGCAGCCATCCGATAGGCAACCGTCCGAGAAGATGGCCCAGAAGGGCGGTCATGATCCATCTCCGGTTCTTATCCGTGCCGTGACCTGAAGATTGGTCAATCGCCGAGCCAACTGAGAGGAGGCTGGCTCCAGGGTCGCCGTCACCTTCACGACCCTAGCATCGGTGTTAGCCGCAGGATCAGCATCAACCGCGGTCTGACGGCCAACCTCGAGCCCGATACGTGTCACCCGGCCTTTGAGCGGCTGCGGCAGGGCTTCAGCCGTGACCTCGACGGGGTTGCCTAAGGCAACGCGGCCGATCTGGGTCTGGTAGACCTCCACCTCGACAGTCATCTGCTCGATGTTGCCCAGGTTCATCAGCCCCTGGGCCCCTGGCTTCTCTCCGGGCCTGACATGAACGGTGAGCACCGTTCCGTTGATGGGCGCGCGGACATAAGCTTTTTCGAGGTCGGCGAGGGCCCGCGCGAGATCGGCTTTGGCCGTGTCGACGTTGCGCTCGGCGACGCGCACATCCGCTTGGTCCTCGAAACGGCCGGAGCCATAGCGGGAGAGCTGGGCTCGAGCCCGCTGCACCTCATGCGCGGCCTCGTCACGTGCGGCACGGCGCTGGTCGTAGTTTTGCTCGGCCGCGAAGCCGCGCTGGCGCAAGGTCTCCACGCGCTCGAACTCACGGCTGGCGTTCTGGTAGGTGGTCTCGGCTCGAGCGAGTGTGGCAAGTGCTTCGTCGCGACTGGCCTGTACGGAGGCTTTGACCTGATCGAGCGTCGCTTCACGTGCGGAAAGCTGGGCTCGTGCGGTCGTAACGGCCGCGAGCAGGGTGGGTTCACTATCCATGACCGCCAAGACATCTCCCTGCTCCACCTGGTTCCCCTCGTCGGCCTTCAAGCTTGCGACACGTGCATCACCGGCACCGAAAGGTGGGGCAACGGTCACCACCTCACCCTTGGGCAGCAATCGGCCAAGGCCGATAACTACGGGCTGTGCGGCGTTGACGGCCGCCACACGATCTTGGGCTGGGTTCCTCTGCGTGACCAGAACAGCGATGGGCGCTGACGTACTGCCACCAGGTTGCAGCTCGAGCATCGCCAACAGCTTCTGAAGCCCAGGCGGCTGGAGGTAGAGACCCAAAAAGCCGCCCAGTGCCATCAATCCTACGATCAACGGAATGAGCCCCACAAGAAGCCCTGTTCGTAAACGTGACCGTGCGGGCGCACCATTCAGAATCCGCTGAACAACCAGGAGCGGCAGTCGCTCACCCTCGGCTGGGTCTTTGGTTGCAGCAGCCACGTCGGCGGCGTGGAGTTGATCACGGGGGGCGTTGAGCATGGGCATGCCCGATCTGCTGAAACAGCGCTGGACTGTTAATGACTCAATGGTCATTATAGCACGTATTTGTTTGTAGGCAATCGATAATGACCTTTTGGTCATTTATAGGAGACGGGATCATTATGAATGAGGAGAGCACAGCATCGGGGCGGCCGCGGCGCCGACGCAAAGAGGAACGACCAGCCGAACTCATCAGGGCTGGGCTTGAGGAATTTGCCCTGCACGGGTTTGCAGGCACGCGCCTGGAGGACGTGGCTCGCCGGGCCGGCGTCGTGAAGGGGACGATCTACCGCTACTTTGCGGATAAGGAGGCGCTCTTTCTGGCGGCGGTGCGCATGGAGGTTTCGCCGGTGTTCAGCCAGATCACCGGCTTCATTGATGCCTATCCAGGCACAACGCGCGATCTGTTGAAGCTGATCATTGAGACCGTTCACCGGCAGCTTGTGAATTCGGATCTGCGGGTGCTAGTCCGGATCATCATTGCGGAAGGCGAGCGGTTCCCGGTCCTGACCGAGCTCTATTACGCAGAGACGGTCTCAAAGGGCCGCGTACTCCTAGAAAGGATTGTACAGCGGGGCATTGCTCGTGGCGAGGTGCGGGAGGGTGCGGCTGCCCGCCTCCCTCTGGTCCTCGTTGCCCCTGCTCTCATGGCTGCGATCTGGCGCATGACGTTCGACCGCCATGCACCGATCAGCAGTGAAGCCTTTCTTGAGGCTCACATTGATTTGGTGTTTCATGGGGTGCTTGTCGGCGATGAGAGAGAGACTGGCCAGTGACTGGGGCCCGGATATGTCAGCGACTCAGACGATGGAGGCGGCCCAGTTTGTTTGAACAGCGTTTTCAGTTCACTCAATGGAACGTGTGCCGGGATTACGCTGCCGCGAGTTGCGGAAACGGATCGAAATAGGCCTGATCGGGTGTCCTCCAGTCAAGGCTCGAGCGAGGTCTCCGATTATTGTAAAAGTCAGATAGCGGCCAATCGGGGCGCGAGCTTCAGACACGCTGTCACAGGCTTTTAGATGAACCTCCTCATATTTTAGGCTGCGCCACAGGCCATCGAAAATTCAATGTCACGCCAGGTCCTCATCGTCCATGCCGAGCGCGACCTTGTTCTTGAATAGAACGCTGGTGAAATCGTGGCTGGTGAATTGGCTGCCTTGATCGGTGTTGAAGATCTCAGGGCAGATGTAGCGGACGAGAGCTTCTCTTTCACCGCCTCGCTGCAAAAAGCTGCTTCCAGAATGATGGACAGCCGCCAAGCCAGCACCGGCCGGCTGAACCGGTTGACCACCGCAGGCAGGTAGACGAAGCCCTGTGCCACGGGGATGCACAGGATGCCCGCGCGTCGGCTTCGATGTGTTGGGGTTTGCGGTCGACCACTTCGATGCACATGCGCTTCGTCAGAGAGACAACGTAAAGTCATCCGCCTTGAGAAGATCGCGCAGCATCCAGCTGCCGGCAAAGGCATAGACGAGATGCAGTTCGTCAATGTGCTGCATCACGGTCAGATCGGCTGCTGAGTCAGGCTGAGACACATAATTGAGGCTGCCTCAGCTGATCCCGAGCACCTCGGCCTGTCCAGCCCGCGGCGGATTGTGAAAGCGGTCGATCATCACTTTGCGCTCGGCAGCAGTCTCGCTTTGCGGAGAGCTCTTTCCAAAAAATCATTGCCCAGGGTCTGCTCGCGCCCTTCAAGGCAGGAGGGGCCATTCTGGCCTAAATGGCCGGAAGTGCTCCAGAAAGCTGAGCGCGGACGTGGCGATGCCAGCAGATGCAAGGGACTTGAAATCCCCTGCGTTCCATAAGCGTCCGGCCCGCAAAATATGGGTGTAGCCGCAAAGCTAAAGGTCAGCCCTGAGCAGAATGTTGGCGGATGGATGCGCCCCTCACCGTGCGACGTGTCTGCGGTCGAGAAAATCGAGCATGAGGCGGGCGATGGTTGGGGCATCTTCTTCCAGTGCGAAGTGGCCCGTCTCGAGGAGGTGGATCTCACTGTCCGGCACATCACGCTCATAAGCCTGCGCGCCAGCAACCGTGAAGAACGGATCCTCCTTGCCCCAGACGACGAGGGTTGGCGGCCGGTGCTGACGCAGGTAGGCCTGCCACAGCGGATACTGTTTGGGATTGGACCCGTAGTCATGCAGGAGCGCGAGCTGGATCTCGTCATTGCCCGGACGGTCGAGCCCCGCCTGGGCGTGCAGCCAAGCGTCCGGGCTAATCCGGTTAGGGTCCCGTGCACCGTGCAGGTACTGAGACTTGGTTGTATCCAGTGTGAGGAAGCCACGCAGCGTCCTCTCGGTCTCCGGTGTACGCTGCTCCCAGGCGGGTCGAGCCGCGTCCATGGCCGGCGATAGTCCCTCCTCATAGGCATTGGCGTTCTGGACAATGAGCGCGCTTATGCGCTCGGGGTGCTGGACAGCCATTCGGAAGCCGACAGGGCCCCCAAAATCTTGCATGTAGAGTGCGTAGCTTTCGAGCCCGATTGCCCGCGTGAAGCGCTCCATGATGTCGGCCAAATGGTCGAAAGTGTAGGAGAAGGCAGCGGGAGAAGGCGCGCTGCTGAATCCGTAGCCCGGATAATCAGGGGCAATGACATGATAGCGCTGTGCCAGTCGAGGAATGAGGTCGCGGAACATGTGCGAGGATGTCGGGAAGCCATGGAGGAGCAGCACGGTTGGTGCATTGGGTGGGCCAGCCTCGCGGTAGAAGATCTCAATGTTATCGATGGCCTGGGTGCGATAGCGCACTTGTGTGTGGTCGGCATGAACAGGCGTGGCAATCAAAGCCGAAGCCACGAAGCCAGCAACCGAGAGGTTCGCAATAAAGCGGGTAAGGGTCATCTCCAGCTCTCATTTAGTAACTGTCTATATGCGTGTTTGATGGTTACCAGGGAATTTGGTAACCTGTCAATGTCAATTTAGGAGGTTACCTTGGACGCCGTGGATTTCCACTTTTTCGGCAATGCCCTTTGGGTCGACTTCCTCAACACCGAACCGGCAGGTCTTGGTGGAGGGAGAAATGATCTGATCAGTACGCCCGAAGCTTTCGACCGCTGGGCGCAGGCCGCTAGGCTGATCAGCTCACAGGATGCCTTTCAGCCGGATGAGGCCTGGCTCGAGGAAGCCCGCTGGTTCCGAGCCTCGTTGCGCGAAGGTGCCGAAGCACTTATTGCCGATCGGGACCCGCCGACAGGGACCATTGTTGCTGTTAATGAGAAGCTTGCTCGCAGCCCGGTCGTGCCGACACTCATCAAAGATGGATCGGGTTGGGAGGTAAAGCGGCGATCTAATGCACGCTTAGCCGAGGCGCTGCTGGGCCGGCTGGCAATGGACTTTGCTGAGACACTTGCGTCAGGGCGCACAAGTCGGCTGCGCCAATGCGAACACCCCAGTTGCGTGATGATGTTCATTGATATGAGCAAGAACGGAAAACGTCGTTGGTGCAGCATGGAGACATGTGGCAATCGGGAGAAGGCTGCCGGACGTCGCGCGAGGTCCAAGAGGTAAAACAAAGAGGCTTGCGCTCTTTTACAAGCGGAAGACGGCACATGCCACACGGAGGTTTTGCCGAGAAAGCATTCGCGAGTATTCTTGATGGTTTTCAGTGGTCAGAAAAGGTCTGTTAGACTGTCCTTTTGCAAGGATCGGCCGCTGCCTCTCACACACTCACTGACGGGGGCGCAGAGACAGAGAATGCTGTCACCGAGCACCAGGTCATTGAGTGCTACGGCCCAGCGATTGAGGGAGGTTCGGGCTTTTTATGGAAGGTCGCATCTACGTTGGTTCGGCAGCATTTCGCCAAACTTGTAACGGCCTCGCGCTCAAGCGAGAATTGTTGAGACTGCGCTCTTCAACCCGTTCCAAAGGCGCATCATCCGAACGCCACTGTCCAAAAGATTACTTGGAGAGACGCTTATCGGTAGGCGAAGCCTCTGCGCGACGGTCCTCAATGGCGAAATGGTGTCGGGAGCCGCGACGGCATTAGCGGCGTTCCAGCAACCACTTGGCGCCCGCCGCTCACATTCGTCCGCCAGGCAATTGGCTGGCTTGCTTCACCCAGTCAGCGAACTGGGCTTCATCGAATTGGCCCTCGTAGACGTCGAGGTAGCGGACTTCCTTGTGCTTGGATGTGCCGGGCGGTAGCGGACAAGGATCACTTTACAGGGAGCAGACCAGATGTATGCGGCCGCGACGTGGAATACCCCTCAGTTGATGGAACCATCCGCGCGCAGACGCTGCGCCGCGAAGTCGATAAATGTGCGCACGCGGGCCGAGGTCTGCCGTCCCTCTCCGTGCACCAGGTGAATCGGTACCGGTGCGGGCTCGTGCTCGGCCAGCACAATCTTCAGCCGACCAGCGGCAAGCTCGGGCGCGACCATGTAGGACAGTACCCGCGTCAGCCCGTGTCCATGCACGGCGGCCGTGATCGCCATCTCGGCGGTGTTCACCTCCAGGCGCGGCGATAGCCTGACCTTCAGCTCGGAGCCGCCCTTCTGGAACGACCATTCCGGCGAGGGCGTGACGCCCTGGAAGGCGATCGTGCGGTGGCGGGTCAAGTCGTCAGGCTCCTGGGGAATGCCGTGCTCGGCCAGATAGGCGGGAGAGGCGCAAACAAGGCGCCGGACCGATCCCACTTTCAGCGCCGTCATCCCCGAATCCGGCAGGTGGGCGATGCGCACCGCCACATCGAGGCCTTCCTCCATGAGGTTGACGACCCGGTCGACGAACAGGGTGCGCCCGCTCACCCGGGGATAGCGGCCAAGGAAGTCGAGCAGGATCGGCGCGACGTACGTGCGCCCGAACAGCACCGAGGCCGTGACCGCCAGTTGCCCCTGCGGCTCGCGGTGCGAGCCGGCTGCTGTCTCTTCTGCCTCGTCGATCTCGCTCAGAATGCGGCGGCAATCCTCCAAGTACCGGGCCCCAGCCTCGGTGAGGCGTACATTGCGGGTGGTGCGGTGAAGCAGCCGGGTGCCGATCCGCGCCTCGAGGGCAGCGATCGCCCGCGTCACCACGGGCGGCGATATCGTCAGCCGCCGAGCCGCCGGGGCGAAGCCTTCCTCCTCCGCGACAGCCACGAACACCGTCATCGCCTGCAACCTGTCCATGATCGATTATTTCCCGACTAGAAACGATCCATTAGCAAGAATGAACATTCACGCTGTTGAGCACAAGGAGCATTGTCCCCTCACCCAGCGGCCGCTGCCGTTCGGACTTGATGAAAGGACACCTTTATGGCCCGCATCTCCGCCCTTAATCCCGCCACCGCCTCCGGCGAGGCCAAGACCCTCCTCGATGCCGTGCAGGCGAAGCTCGGCATGACGCCGAACTTCCTGCGTGTGCTCGCCCACTCGCCTGCCGCGCTGGGATCCTTCCTTGGCCTGTACGGCATTGCCGAGCAGGGCAGCCTCGATCCCCAGACCCGCGAGCGCATTGCCCTGGCACTGGCCGAGCAGAACAGTTGCGAGTACTGCCTGTCGGCTCACACCGCCATCGGCCGCAGCGCCGGCCTCACAGGCGACGAGATGGAGGCAAACCGTCAGGGCACCTCACAGGATGCCAAAGCCGCAGCTGCAGTGGCCTTCGCCCGGGCGCTGGTCGAGCACAAGGGCGAGGTGACGAACGCCGAGATTGAGGCTGTGCGGAAGGCCGGCTACGGTGAGGCCGAGATTGTCGAGATCATCGTGCACGTGGGCATGAACCTGCTCACCAACATCCTCGGCAAGGCGAGCCGGATCGAGATCGACTTCCCGAAGGTGGCTCTCAGGCAGGCGGCCTGATCCCCCTCGCGCGGCCCCTTGCCCCCGCCGGGTCCGCACGGGCGGGCACTTCCCCTCCGGTGCCCGCCCTCCCCTGTCAACTCAGCAGGAGCAGCAGGATGTCCAAAGCCGTCCTGACGTCCGGTGTCGATCACATCGGCCTCACCGTCTCTGATCTCGATGCAACACGGACCTTTTTCACTGATTGTCTCGGCTGGACATTGCTGGGAGAAAACCCCGCCTATCCGGCCGCCTTTGTTACCGACGGCACCACGCGGGTGTCGCTCTGGCAGGTCAAGGATCAGGCTGACCATCTTCCTTTCGACAGGCATCGGAACGTCGGCCTCCACCATCTCGCCTTCCGCGTCGCGGATTTAGCAACCCTTCACGCTGTCCACGCGCGCGTGGCCGACTGGCCAGGCGCCACCGTGGAGTTTGCGCCGGAGCGGAATGGCGCAGGACCGAAGATCCACTGCATGGTCCGGGAGCCGGGGGGCACCCGGCTCGAGTTCACGTGCCTGCCGCAGGAGACTGCTCCTCGCCTTTACGGGTGAGGCGCACGAACGCCCCTCCCATTCATGCGCGGAGAATGCCAGCCATGGCCCGGGCCTTTGCCGAGATCACCTTCACCCACAGCGTCAAGGCAGCACAGGCTCGCTACGGCAGCCGCGCCGCCAACACAGGCTTCGAGCAGGCCGAGGAGCGTCGTGACGTGCTCACGGAGCGCGAGGCCGAGTTCATCCATGCACGCGACGGCTTCTACCAGGCCAGCGTGAGCGAGACCGGCTGGCCGTATGTGCAATTCCGTGGCGGCCCGAAGGGCTTCCTGAAGGTGCTCGACGAACGCACGATTGGCTATGCGGACTTCCGCGGCAACGTCCAATACATCAGCACGGGCAACATCAACGCCGATGGCCGTGTTGCTCTGATTCTGATGGACTACCCGAACCGCCGCCGCCTCAAGGTCTGGGCGCGGGCACGGATCGTGCACGAGGACGAGGATCCGGACCTGCTCACCCGTCTCGAGGTCTCGAATTACCGTGCCCGCGTCGAGCGCGCGGTCATCATGACCATCGAGGCCTTCGACTGGAACTGCCCGCAGCACATCACGCCCCGGTTCACCGAGGAGGAGATCGCCGGGCTCATCGCGCCACTACAACAGCAGCTTGCCCAGATCACGACAGAGAACGACGCCCTGCGAGCGGTAGGCCCTACCGTGCAATCCCTCGGCAGCGGTCCGCTGGAGCTGGTAGTCACGGGCATGCGCCAGTTGACGCCCCGGATCAGGTCGTACGAACTGCGGGCCGCCGACGGTGGCCCCCTGCCCGCCTGGAAGGCGGGCGCACATCTCACCGTGCCTGTCCGCCTTCCTGACGGCCGCGAGCACACCCGCACCTACTCACTGATGGGCGATCCGGCCGATCGTCACGTGTATGAGATCGCGGTGCTGCGCGAGGACGCGGGGAGCGGCGGCTCGGTCGCCGTCCACCGGGACTACGGGCTCGGCACCGTCCTGCGCTGCCGGCTGCCCCGCAACCTGTTCGGCCTGCACGAGGACAGACGTGCGAGCGTGCTCATTGCGGGCGGGATCGGCATCACCCCGATCCGCGCCATGGCGCTGTCCCTCATCGCGTCCGGCCGCTCGTTCGAGCTTCACTACGCCGCCCGAACCCCGGGCGAGATGGCGCTGCGGCAGGATCTCGAGATTCGGCTCAGACACCGCCTGAAGACCTACTTCAGCCGAGACCCGGAACCCTCCTCGCTGGCGGTTGGAAAGGTCCTGACGGAGGCTCCACCGGACGCTGTGTTCTACGTCTGCGGCCCCTCCCCCTTGATGGCGGCCGTGCACGGGCATGCGGCTGCGCTGGGCATCCCACCGGATCACATCCGGTCGGAGCGGTTTGTAGTGGACACGACACGCGAAGGTGACCGCCCGATCGAGGTGCGCCTCGCCCGGGCCGGCAAGTCCCTCACCGTCCGGCCCGGCCAAACCATCCTTGATGCCCTCATCGGGGCCGGAGCCGATCCACTTTACGAATGCCGTGCCGGCACGTGCGGCACCTGCGCCACCAAGGTTCTCGACGGTGTACCCGAGCATCGTGACAGCGCCCTTTCCGAGGCAGAGCGAACCCGCGCCGGCCTGATGTGCACCTGCGTCTCGCGAGCGCTGACCGATCACCTCGCCCTCGACCTCTGATCCGACAGGAGACACACGCATGAGCACCCAACCGCCCTCGGTCCCGCGCCGTCCTGCCAACGTCCTGCCGCCCCTGCCGTCGCCACGGACCATCATGCTGGCCGGCCTCGGCGGGGCTGGCGCGACCCTGGTGCTGTTCTCGCTTGCACAGTGGTCAGGTCTCGCCTTCGTCATGGCGCCCTTCGGGGCCACGTGCGTGCTCGCCTTCGCGCTGCCGGACAGCCCACTGTCGCAGCCGCGCAGCATCGTCGGCGGGCATCTCATCGCCACGATGGTAGGACTCGCGGCCGGCAACCTGCTCGGCGTTTCGCCGTGGACGATGGCGCTCGCTGTCGGTCTCGCCATCGCGCTGATGCTCGCCACCCGCACGACCCACGCACCTGCTGGAGCGGATCCGCTTCTCGTGATGCTCGCGATGCCGGACTGGTGGTTCCTGCTCACACCAGTGCTGTCGGGTGCCCTGACGCTGGTGGCGGTGGCGTACGGGTACCACCGGCTGACAGGTCGCGCTGACTACCCCCGTTATTGGTTTTGATAAAGGACTCAGCAATGACTAATCTCTCCCGCCGAACAGTTGCCTTCGGACTTGCGGCATTCGCCCCTACGCTTAGTTCATTCCCGACCTCTAATGCTGCGCCGGCTTTCGGTCAGTCGTCTACAGCGATGAGCGCGCCCCCCCTTGCGCGATTGCGCCTTGGACGTTTCACAGTGACGGCTCTCACGGACGGCTTCACGGATATGCCATTCGGCTATTTTCCTGGTCGAACGGCACACGAGACCGAGGCGGCTGCCAAGGCAGAATTCGCAGCACGGCCCTCAGGCATTCGCTTTATGTTCAACCAGTACCTGATCGAGGATGGCGAGCACCGTATCCTGATCGATGCTGGACCCGGCGGCTCGCTTGGGAAGTCAGGACTTCTCCCTCAGGGGCTCGCCGCCTTGGGCCTCACCTGCGATCAGATTGATGCGATTATCATCACCCACATGCATCAGGATCATATTGGCGGTCTCGTTGCTGGAGCAAAAGCAAACTTCCCCCGTGCGGAAGTTTACATTGATCGGCGCGATGTTTCCTTCTGGACGGATCCTGCCAAGCGGGCCAGTGCCCCAGATTACCTTCAAAATGGCTTTAGGCTTTCCGCCGATGTGATCCGCCTTTACCCTAAACTGCAAGCGATCGACGGTGAGCGTGAGATAGTGCGAGGCGTGTCCATCGTCGACCTCACCGGCCACACTCCGGGCCATATTGGAGTTCGTATTGCGGATGCTGGGCAGAGCCTCCTCATGGTATCCGATATGCTTTTTCCCGTCGTTCATCCGGCAATGGCCGATGTCAATTTCCTGTTCGAACAGGACCGTGCGGCTGCTCGGGCCATGCGGGCCCGTTTCTTCCCTCGAGCCGCCGAGGAAGGTGCCTTGATTGCTGCAACGCACATGCCCTTTCCAGGTCTCGGCCGGATTGTATCCGACAATGGCCGCCTGCGCTGGCTTGCTGCCGCATGGGCTTTTCAGGATTGACCTATGCGTCAATGACTTGTCGGCGACCTCATGGCGGCCAGCCGCCATGAGGTGAGCGCCCCTCCCGATACAGCTCAATACCGGGAGCGGCGACCAGAACATGGTAGGCAATCCGCTCCCCACCGTTCGGTACTACCTGATTGCGATCCGGTTCAACCCCCGCAACAGAGGCACGTAGCCATTGCACTTGGTGGGGCATGACCTGCACCATAAAGCGTTCCATTTGACTATGGTCAAAGACACCACCGCTGACCAAGATCCAATCTCGTTGATAATAGTGGGTTTAGCGTGGTGTGATCTACTCTTAGGAAGTTAGATCATTGAAAGTGAGAGTGCTCGGTCAGGCTCCTGATGTGATGGAGAACTGACCGATGAAGAAGACCCGCTTCAAAGACCGGCAGGTCGCCTTTTCCCTGCAGAGTAGGCCGACCCTGGCACATCGGAGCCGGAGGTCTGCCGGGAAATTGGGTGGATCTGAGCCTCCCCTCTACCGATGGAAGCAGAAGTACGGCAGCCTAATGCTGTCCGAGGTCAAGAATCTGCGGTGTCTGGAGGAGGATGAGAACGCCCGTCTCAAGAAGCTGGTGGCGGACCTCACCCTCGAAGAGGCGATGCTCTCGGAGGTCATCTGCTGAAAACTATGACTCCTGGAGCGCCATCGAAACACTTTCGGCGAGCTCGACGTCTTCTGTTACGTCCGGGGCGGTGATTATTGGTTCGGGCAGCCACGGACCCACATATTCCTCCCTGCGTCGCTCTACTGTTCGAAGCCGATTCAGCGCCTGCCGAGTTGCAAGTCGGACAAGATAGGCGCGCTAGTTGCGTACCTGCCCCAAGTCGAATTTGCCCCATCGCAACCAGGTCTCTTGAAGGACGTCATCGGCATCGGATGCCGGCCCAAGCATCTCGTAGGCCATGGTAAAGAGCAGGTCGCGGTACTCCGTGAAGGCTCCAATCACGTCAATAGCATGATCGTTCAAATCTCGATCCTCTCTATCCCGACAGACGCCATTGGTTGGAACGCTTTCTGGGCACGCCCCAAACCCCGCGTTACCATCGTTATCTTCGGCTATCTCTCAAGCTCCATCGGTCCCGCCAAGCCGAACAAGTTATATCGAACTCTTAGCAACGACTATCTCACTGACGAGGTCGCGCGTGCCGCACGGCCACCAACTGAGCGCCGTCGCCTCACGCATGGCGTCTGCATCCGGGCATGGTCGTCTGGCCATCAACCTTTTGCGAGGTCAGCGCGGTGGCAGTGCCTGAGTGCCCGGTAGTCGGCCGCTCACCAAACTTAGCCACGGCCTCCCGGCGCTTATGGTTCTTGAACGGCCAGGTGTACGAACCCGGCTTTCGTGATTCCTGGATCAACTTTGCGACAACCCACTTGCAAGAGGCCTCCTTAATCCATGCGACAATGCCACCACTAAGGTAAAACTTGTTCGCGATGTCCTGCCGGGACGCGAACTGGTAGACACCCGAGTGACGGCCCAAACTGATACACTGGCTCAAGACTGCGATATTAATCGACGCAGGTTGTTTACCGGCGATCCGGCTGAGCACTGTGTCAGCAGCGTGCGAGCCCAGCGGCTGGGCGGCCTGTGCGCTCATCCGCAACGGTAGATTCGATGGCGCCGCGCAGTCGCCCGCCGCGACGATCCGCACGTCGTCTATGCTCGTTAACGTCTCGTCCGTGATCAATCGGCCCACTGTATCTGTGCTGAGGCCGCTGCGGCAGGCTAGGTTCGGAATGCCGAATCCAGTGGTCCAGATCGTCAACGTGCTCGGCAGCACTCGGCCGCTCGCGAGCTGCACGGCATCGCGTGTCACTGCCGTCACCCTCGTGTCTGGGCCTTCGACCAAGGTCACCCCGAGTTTGACCAACCGTTTGGCAAGCGAGCGTCGTGCTCGCGGATGCATGTACGGGCCGAGCACACCGCCGCAAACCAGCGTGATGCTGCGGCCTACCTCTGCCAGCTCGGCCGCAGTTTCAATGCCGGCCGGGCCAGCCCCAACGACAGTTACCGCTGCGGTTGCGGGCGCAGCGGCGAGTACCTGCGACAGCTGTTGCGCTTCCTCTAGGGTGGCGATCGGATAGGCAAACTCTGACGCTCCGGGCACGTCCGAATTGGTGCTGCCACTACCAACTGCGTAAATCAAATAATCGTACTGGATGGCGCCCCCGGACGCCAAAATCACGCTCCGCCGCACGGTATCAATTCGCGTTGCGGTATCGATCACTAGCTTGATGCTGTCAGCGAGAACCTCTCGATAATTGACGACAGCGTCGTCAGAGCCGCCCACTAACTGATGGAGGCGAAGCCGCTCCACAAAATCTGGGCGCGGGTTGATCAGCGTGACCGTCACATCGTCACGCTGAGTAATGCGATTAGCTGCCATAGTACCGGCATACCCTCCGCCGATGACGATAACGTCGATGTTTCCAGTCATGGTCTCCACTTCCGTAGGCTGGGGTCCGGCCTTAAGACACCACGTCAGCACCCGGTGTGACAGGTGATAGAAAGAGAATCGACCTATTGGAGGGTGACTGTGTACGAACACCTATAAGTCTGACTCAAATCACACAGAAGTCTGACTCAAGCATGCGCTCCTGCTTACAGCCCGAACGCGAACCTTCTGCTAAGGTCCACCGAGCACAATTTTGAGCCCTCCATAGCGTGGAGGCCGTTGGGTGCTATATCCGGCAATGCCTTACAGCAAGAATTCCGCGGGAGGCCCTGTGTGGACGGCCCCTGCGTGGCAAGATGGTTTTGGGCTTCTGACGCTTTGGTCGGGGGAAGCCATGTGTTCGGCCTTGTCGTGCGGCCACATGACCGCTGGCCCTGATGAAGTTCGCAAATCAGGGCCCTATCGTTTATGCTGCGTCTGAGCGCAACGGCCTTCGCAGGCTGCTCTGATCCCCGGCTCGACCGGTTCGTCATCACACCATCACCACCTCACCAATCCTGCAAACGTCTCGTCCAGCTCCCAAGACCGCCTATGCGGCCGCAGCAGCCGGAGCGCGATATCCTTGCTCGTCCTGGAGGACCGCCCAGGCGATCCGTGCCAGCTTGTTAGCAATGGCAGTTCTGACCACGCTGGCTGGGCGGCGCGCCAGAAGCCCGTTGATCCACCCCGCCGTAACTGAGGTCCGGCCGCGCGCATGTCGCATCAGCGTGGAGGCTCCCAACACCAGAAGCCGTCGCAGGTACCGATCACCCTGCTTGGAGATGTGTCCCAACCGCACCTTGCCACCAGTGCCACTCTGACGTGGCATAAGTCCGACCCAGGCCGCCAAGTGCCGGCTTGAGCGGAAGGAGCTCGGATCCGGGATGGTGGCCGCCAAGGCACTGGCGGTGATCAGGCCGATGCCGGGGATGGTCTCCAGGTGCTGGCTCAGCTCATTCGTGCGATGCCACGCCAGGATCTCCTGCTCGATCTGGCCAATGCGGCCATGGACGTCCCCGATCTGAACGAGGATCAAGCGGATGCAGCGCCATGCCAGCTCCGGTAAGGCCGTACCGCGTGCCTTCTCGGCCAGCTCGATGAGCTTGGGAACGCTGGGAAGCCCCTGAGGGGCGATGATGCCGTACTCGGCCAGGTGACCACGCAGAGCATTGACCAGCATGGTCCGCTGCCACGGGTGCGGTGGAGCATGAGCACGGCCTGCTGCTCAGAGCTCTTGATGGCCACAAAGCGCATGGTCGGGCGGGTCACGGCCTCGCAAATGCCTTCAGCATCAAGGGCATCGCTCTTGCCGCGTTTGACATAGGGCTTCACATAGGCCGCAGGCGTGAAACGAACCTCATGGCCAAGCGCCGCCAGCTCCCGCGCCCAGAAGTGGGCGGTGGAGCAGGCCTCCATGCCAATCAGGCAAGGCGGCAAGCGCCGGAAGAAGCCGATGAGCTCACCTCGGCGGAGCTGCCGGCGGATCAGAACCTGTCCGTTCTGATCGATGCCATGGACCTGGAACAGATGCTTGGCGAGATCGGTACCTACTGTCGTGACATGCATTGGAACGGCTCCCTGTCTGTCGCTGAGGCAATCACCCCATTTCATAGGGCGCTGCCGGGAGCAGGCGTCGTCCACTCCATCATTTATGTAACTGCTGAGCGACACAGCAGCGCCGCATGGAAGCGTCTGTGTCGCCGGTTTTGTGACTTCTATCGGTTTCTCTCACCTGAGAGCCGATACGATCTCACTGGTATCGTAGTAGAAGGGTGTCGCCTCAATCAGGCGCTCACCTTGAAACCGCAAGACCTCGGCAAAGGGTTGCTTGATGGCCACTCCGCTGGTGCGGCCCGTCAGGTGGAGGTTACAGGCCATAAAGACGGTGTCGCCTTCCCGTGCTGCGGTGAGTCCTTCGACCCTCATATCGCTCCAAACCTCCCGCATTTTATGGA